>Ga0164298_10000459_pt1 | contig 11172 bp, 6 predicted proteins | sample Whisoiple_216_MG_FD_109713 | JGI IMG/M metagenome (GOLD analysis project Ga0164298, IMG submission 109713) | Unamended control soil microbial communities from upstate New York, USA - Whitman soil sample_216_MG | ecosystem: Environmental > Terrestrial > Soil > Agricultural land ... | reverse complement strand
GCCTCACCTAAGGGATATATCATGGTATGACGCCTTGAAGGTTATTGTCTACCTACAGATGTCCAAATTGTAATTCATTGAACTCTGTTGATGTCAGTAAAATCTATAATGGAGGATTAATATTTGCCTGTGGCAAATGCAGTGTTTGTGGTGTTGTTAAAGCAATTGACGATCACGATGAAGCATATTTAGAATTCTTGGATATGTATGACAACGGACAGATCTCTAAATTACAAGATTTAGAATCTTTGTCAAATCGAGAAAAATTCTTACGTCCAAGATCTGAAATAGAATCTTTGCTAGCAGATAATAACTTGATGGAAAATGGCCTACTCAAGGCAATACTACATTCTAAAAAGGATTATGTTGTTGATTTCCGGGTCTTTCAAGAATCTGCACCCGAAACAGGTGGCGATCTTGGACTTTTACCTCTAGATGAAGGAATTATTGATGCATTACATGCGAAGAATATCGCGAGACTTTACAAATTTCAAGAAGAGTCATTTGAGCAAATTTTAAAGGGAAACGACATTATAATTGTCGCTCCTACTGCTTCTGGCAAAACTGAAGCCTTTTGTATTCCAATAATACAAAAAATCTCTGAGGAAATTCTACATCTTTCCTCGTTGAGGTACAAAGGCCTTAAAGAAAAGGGAAAGGTGTTTGCTGTTTTTGTATATCCGACTAAAGCATTGGCACGAGATCAATTGCCAAAAATAACTCAAATCGCAGCAAATTTGGGAATAAACGTGAACATATTTGATGGAGATACTACAATGGACGAAAGAGAGTCAATAATTAATAATTCAGTTCCGGAAATCATTATTACGAATTTTGATGTAATTCATTATCATCTGATTAACAGGACAAGATTTTCACGTATAATTAAAACTACGAAATTCCTAGTCGTCGATGAGGTCCATGTCTATACTGGCATATTTGGAGCAAATATTCATCATGTGATAAAAAGACTGCAAAGACTGATTAGATCATCAAGAAACGTGGAAAAACTCCAGATAATTGCTGCTTCTGCCACTCTGTCAAATCCTAAAGAATTCTGCAAACAACTGTTTGATAGAAAAATGGAAATGGTACAGGGCGTCGGTAGGAAAGGTAAAATAAACTTTGCCATCATGTTCCCGTCATTACATTCACAAAGGTCATTAATAATAGAATTACTTAAGCAGACCACTGCGAGAAAGCACAAAACAATTGCCTTTAGCAAATCGCATTTGTCTTCTGAACTGTTGGCTTTTTATTCATCAAAGCAAGGTATCCCGATAAAAGTACATAGAGCTGGGTTGCTAACTGTGGTGAGAAAGTCTGTCGAAGAATCTTTTAAGACTGGTAAATTAATGGCTATCTCTGCTACTCCAACGTTGGAACTAGGTATAGATATTGGGGATATAGACGTAGTAATTTCAGATATTGTGCCTGTTAATAGGCTGATTCAAAGATTGGGAAGAGCCGCAAGAAGTGGCCAAGATGGGTATGCTTTTCTTGCTTTAGGTAACGACCCAATAAGCCAATATTACAAACTACATCCTGATGATTATTTACAGGATCAAGAATTTGCGTATACTGATCCCGGTAACCCATTTGTAATGGAGTATCAAGTTCTTGCAATGGCATGCGACAAGCCGATATCTATGTCGGAGTCGCCTTCAATTATCTCTATACTTCACAAGCTTATCTCAAAGGATCTCATCGAGTTGTCAAATGGCAAATTCGTACCTAATTATAAAAAAGCTATGGAGGTCCTTAGAGAATTTAGTATTAGGGGGATTGGATCCAAGGTGGGAATAACCTACAGTGGAAAATTAATAGGCGAACGTCAAATGCCTCAAGCAATAGAAGAACTCCATGATCATGCCATATATTTTTTGGCTGGAAGAAGGTATCTTGTTCAAAAACTATATTTTAGTGATAATAATCAAGATAGTAAAATTCGACTACGGGAACAACTAGCAGTGCCTTACGCGGATCTGAAATCTATTCCCTATGACTATCCATACTATACAAAAGCAATTGTTAATGAGTTTCCCACTATTCTGGAAATTCACGATCAAAAAACCACGTTCGGTCTGGAAGTTCTATATTGCTCCTTAAGGATACAAAAGAAAGTAATCGGCTATTCAAACATAGAAGTTGGGAAAGAAGCATTACAGGGTACAAAAATTATGCTTGAAAATCCCATAGAATTTGAGTTTATAACTAAAGGATTGGTCTTTAAGGCACCTTTGCCTGAAGCCATAGCGAAATCTGCACTTGATGAGCAATATGTAGAAATGAGTGGTTACCATGCCTCAGAACATGTCATAATCGAAGGAAGCTCAATGATAACAGGAGGAGCTTCTCAGGATTTGGGTGGAATATCACTTGGCTCCACAGGTTTGATATTTATATATGATGGTAGCGTGGGCGGTAATGGCGCCAGTAGAGCTCTATATGAGAAGTTTGATAAAGCGATTACACGAGCATTAGATATTTTATCCGGTTGCCCATGTATAAGTGAAAGTGGTTGTCCTAGATGTACTTTTTCATACAGATGTGGAAACAATAATGAATATCTGCATAAATCATCTGCTAAAGAAATATTGAATAGGATAGTGAGTGGGCAGCAAATGCAAATAGGTGATGCAACAATAATAGATAAACCTCTTGTTTGATCGATATCAAAATCAAAATCAATTGCAATTCTAAAGTATTAGGAACCTAATATTCTGTAATAATAATATCTCAGAATATACGATATTCAATATCTTGGCAAGACAAAAAGATGCTTTGCAATGACTAAATAGCCTTCCAGTATTTAGAGAATTACATTAATAAATACAGACAGACAGAGTATAGAATTAAGCAAATAACGTAGGGGTTTATGGAGGTCGTCAGAAAATATCAAAATCGTATTCGTGTCTTGCGTCTCGATCTCAGAGCCGAGTGTATGTTAAGTGGTGTCTGTCCACAATGAGGATTAGTTCAATAATGAGTTGAATAGACCGTTCCTTTGATAAATAAGAATGCTATATTCAGATATAATTTCGCATAACGTAGTAGATGCGAAAGATATCAACGCTACTATTACTCTCATTTTTTGTAGATTTTGTAGAATTAGGGTAATGAGAATTGGTTTAACCAGTAATCTTAGATTCATTATTGTTATCGGTTTTTCCATCTGTCTATATGAATATTAGACGATTGATGAATTATTACTTTGATGGAGGGGTTTGCACTAAGTAAAGAGGAGGGTTCGCAGATTAACTTTCGCGGTACAAAAATGGTTGTCAAGGTCTCTGAGGAAAATTCTGAAGGAATGTATTCATTAATTGAAATGGTACATCCGCCGAATATAGGTCCTGCATTTCATATTCATCCTAATGCATCTGAAGCCTATTATGTGATGGAAGGAGAGTATATAATACGATGTGGCGAAAAGATTTATCATTCCCAAGCTGGTGATTTTGTGTTCATTCCAAAAGGTGTTCCGCACAATTACCAGTCAGGTCCAAGCGGCGGAAAAGTACTTGTTATTTCACCAGCAGGATTAGAAAAATACTTTAAGAAAATTGCTGATACTCTTCAGATTGGTAAAGTTACGTGGGAACTAGAACAGGAAATTGCGCGTCGTTACGGCCAAGAATTTCTTGATAGTCTAAACCACTGGGGACAATAATATAAATGAATCATCTACTATCATTAGATTTTGCTGCTTCTGGCTGCAAAACAGGCTAACATTTGATTGGTAGATGCTTTTATCCTATATTTTTAAAGATAACTCAGAGAATACCTCGTATTACAAATAGTTATCACCAATTTGTTATTTCACAGCCAATCCGTGACGATTACCTCTGTCTCTGCCATCATTCCTTTCTTTTTAATCAATTTTGTTTTCTTGGTTTTTCCTTGATTGCAAAAATGATATTTTTTGCAGCTACTTTTCCTTGTCTTATTGCATGCTGAGCCGTAGGAGGATAAGGCTTTGCGGTAATGGGATCGGTTATAGATGCACAATCACCAAGTGCATAAACATCGTCATGATCAGGTACTTCTAATTACAATATTTTGACATCCAAATTGGAATATTATTTAGTTTCCTTCTCTCTATAATGAGGAAGAATAAGTGCAAGGGGCACCTTATGCAACATATTCACTTACAAGTATTTAATATCCTATTTTCTTCAGTTAGTTTTTTTGCCCATGTATATCAAATCCTTTATTGTATAGTTGGCATACATATTTTGAGACTTTAACGATCTTTGCATCTAGTAAATAGAGATTGAAATCAGGTTTAAGATCTGCACTGTTTTCATCTACAGATCTGTTTGCATGGGAAGCTATTTTAGGGGTAACACGTTATTAAATTATTGTGTTTTCGATGGCAAATCCTGAATTTTAGCATTAGCCTGAGCGAATGTCACTTTTATCTACGTTATCTAGAGCACCAAATTTATTAACCTAATCACTCAGTCTTCCCAAATCCTTAGCATTATCATTATACTCAACCACTATATGCGTTTTATATTGCGAATCATTATATCGAATGTTAAGTTCTATGACACATGTCCATCGTAGTTAGGACTGACCCAAATTTGCTCATTATAACGAGTCCCTACGGTCATGCTCTTAATCAATTACGACCATCTATACTATCTCTTTAATCAAGTGGAGAATACAAAATAATAGAAAATTTTACGCATAGATGTTATGAGTCACGGGAGGATAGAGGCCTTCCTAATTTTAGTAATTGACTACGAGGATTCCTTTGTTTTCTCAATAGTTGGCGATTTAGTCTCTTGATGCATTTCATTAGTAGTATTGTAATCTATGTTTGATGAGTTGGTAGTAGTTGATGAAACGGAAGATGTTGTTGTTGTTTGTGGTACTGAACTATCATCAACATGAACACTGCTCTCGGGTTTTTTATCGAAGGTGAACCAAGAGTCTCGGTCAGCATAATCGTCCTTAGCCAAACCTTCACCTAATCCTGATAAAATTCCAGAAGGTATCGGTTGTGATTTGCTGAAAAGATTCGATAAACCCAATAATGCTCCAACTCCACCATGATGCACTCGTCGGTTAAAAATATAGACTTTTCCGGGGTTTTCTTGAGAATTCCAAGATGATGTTATCAATTTGGCAATTGAAGAACCTAGTCTAAAAGCATCTTTGTTCTTATCAGAGGATTCGTTGTCAGTCTGAGATTTCTTAGTCTCGTTCTGGGAACGGCTTCTAAAAAACATATTATAATCTTCATAGTTATATGGTAGCATTAGATAATAAAGATATGCTTTTGATCTGTGCTAATAATTTGAGGTAATAATTTGCTTGGCGATATTGCAAACCTAATGACGATTAATATGCGTAGTCTAGAGAGTACTAGCAAATCCACCGATTGTTTATTCGTTATATATTGCAAATTAATGTTATCTTTCACCAACCGAATAACGAGAATTGATCACCTTGACTTTTGTATTTTCTTACATAATATCTTAGTATAGGGATATTATAGTGGGACTTTATGAAATTTATGACCGAATTAATTTTATAGGTAGTTAAGTCTTGGTTACGTTTAGTGCAGATTATATAAAATAGGACGCATTCATAATATGATATTAGTGAATATGTGATTAATCACATTGTCTGTATTATGTTCTCATATAATCTGCTTATAATTTTCAGAAACGCTATCCTGTGTATGTAAACGTGCTTTTTCTGGCATTTTTAATGTCTACAATAAGCAAATCATCTGTAAAAAAACATGGATCAGCACTTTCATTCTGCTGTTATTGTGAAAAGTTATGATACGAAACTGATAATAATATCAGATTCTGTTCTAACACATGTCGGATTCATTGGAGCAGCAACAGCAACAACAACCACAGACGCGATTAGGAGTGGTCACAATACATGACGCATGTCCCGCTTTTTCAACAAAGATATTCGAATTGGCTGATGAATTAGAGAGACTAGACATAAAATTCAATATTGCATTGGTGCCATTCTTTAATGAAAAACAAGATCTTCCTCGATTTCCTGAATTTGTTGATAAGATAAAATCCTACGACAACTGCCAAATTGTTTTGCACGGTCTTTATCATGAGTTGAAAAATGGTCAGTTTGATAACTTCCATGATACAAAAGAAGCAGATGCAGAGGAACAGATACGTGCGGGGCTAGAGATATTCCACGAAATAGGAATAAACACTGACGTGTTTATACCACCAGCATGGAAATTAAATAATAGCTCAATCAAAGTATTAGAAAAGTTGGGATTCAAATTAGCAGAAGAGCAAGAAGAATATATATTGCTACTTTCGCAAGGAGAGTTTAAGAAAATAAAGCTGCCAAAGGTTTTAAATTGGGATTCTACTGGCTTTCCAGAAAAGAACATTGTGAACATGAGTAGAGATGAAAGAGCCTTCAAGTTGCAAATAGAAGAAAGACCACAAATTATCAGAATAGCTTTGCATCCAAGAGACCCGGCTGAAGCAATCAAGGATCAAAAACAGATGATATCTATACTAAAGGATAGTGCTTATGAGATACCAACATATACAGAGCTTGTACCCAAGTTACAAAAATTAGATCATTCAACAGAACTGAATTGAATAATAATAATCTTGTTTCATAACTAAGATAGTAGACTATTCGCCGTCATGATATCTATAATCTTAGTAGATGCTTATACAGTTATATATGCACAGACTTCCACTATGTCCTTCAAATACATATAGGACAAAAATTATCTCTAAGATTTTCTTCCAAAAATATCTTTAATATTACATTATACATCTGACATGAGAGTTCAAACGTTATATTTTAGTTAGAAAGTTATTAACTATTAACTGTAGAATGATAGGGTAAGAAAAAGACGATACTAAGAACTATTCGTCTAGATAGGCAATTAGATGAAGCTTTAGATAAAGATGCGGATGAACATGGTATTAGTGAAAATGCACTTATATCTTCGATACTTGCAAAATATATCGAATGGGATAGATATGCTGAAAAGTTTGGCCGCATTTCTTTGCCAAGTGAGGCTCTGAAAGCAATTATTGATGCTACCGAACAAGATAAGTTAAGAACTGCCGCCGAGGAATTTGCAGCATCAGTTCCCAAGGATTATATCATGTTTCACTACAGGAAATTAGATGTTGAGGCATGTCTTTTGCATCTGTCGTTTTTAGCTAGATATGCTGGAATGTTCAAATATGAAGTTCAGATAGAGCAGGAGAGAAGATTCACAGTCACAATTCATCATAAATTTGGCGAGAAGTGGTCGTATTGGTTAGAAAAGTCCATTTCTATTGGCCTGTTTAAGAATGTACTAGGAATCCTCCCAAAAACTCATCTGAGTAAGAATTCTGTAATATTTACGTTTTTTCTTCCGTAGCAATATACATTTGGCAACTATCAAGCCTCATTGCACCAATATGTTTTTGGATTCGTGCCCATTACTACCTAATGAACTACTAGATCACTGAATAATTTTATCTTTGAATACCATCATGCCTCATTTTATGGCATAAGAATACTAGTAAATTCATGAGATGGAGGACAGATATTATTGTCATGATCTTAACGACTCGAATATTTCTTCATATATGACCTGGTAGGCTCTTCATTTTGCATATTTTATTATCAGAGATATTATTCCTCATTCTTCGATCCCAATAGCGCGTATAGGTGAACCTGAAGCACCTACAAGTTTCAGAGGCGTCATTATAAGCGTAAACTTTTCATTGTTGAATCTGTATAAATTGCATAAATTTTCTATTACTAGAATCTGATTTGACAGGAGCGTATTATGAGCTATGAGTCCGCTATCAGAACCTACGTCAATGCTCGGACAATCTATTGCTACGGCATTAACTTTTTTCTCTACTAGAAATTCCGCCGCATCCTTTGATAAGCCTGGATTATTTTTCATATAATTATCCTTTTCATTAATTTGCTTTTCCCAACCTGTGGATAAGACAACAGTGTCTTTTTCTTTTATCTCCAATTTAGTGTGTTTTCTTATATCATGGCTAGTAATCATTTGATTAGAATTCTTCTCTATTTTTATGAGTATGCTATTATTACAAATATACCTATGGACTTCAATTTGATCGATTGTTGGGCCACTAGGGGCGAAATGAAATGGAGCATCCATGTGAGTTCCCGTATGAGTGCTCAAAAACACGACTTCTGAAATATATCCTTGAATCTCAAATTTTGACCATTTTAGGAACGTAGGTGACGGATATCCAGGGAAGGTTATCATATCCGATGTGATTCCAAGTGTAAGATCAACTATTTTCATGTTTTAGTACGATGTATAATTATTATTATTATTATTATTATTTCCTTTTGTCATAAACTATCGATCTATATACATAGGCGCACTATGTAGGTTGGCTATCATATGAAAAGCGAAGTTCATTTTCTATTCGGTTAATTTTTAGAATTGGACAGACTATGGATCGAATCATTTGTATAATACCTTTTACTATGGACAACTGCCAAGTACGAGGTGATAGAACTGGTAAGGCCAAGTTCCTCTCGTATTTACACCCTTATGACTTTATCATGATTTAAGAGTTTAGCAGTTATACCTATTTTTATTAGGAGCAAGCAAATTGGACTGTAAGGGATAGGTACATGCAACAGTATTAATCGCAGCTTCTAAAAGTCCTATTTTAATAAATTTAATGTACAAAAATGCATTTACCCCTCTCTCCTCAGCAGCCTCTATAATGATGATATTCTTGCTGCACCAAATAATGCAATATTACCAGTAATAGTACTTTCAGTTGCAAGTATGAGATATAGAGAAATATCATCAGTAAAAAATCCATTATGTTGATACAATTATAGGTAGCAGTGTTGGGTACATTAAAGTAATCAGCCTAATGTCAGGCTATTAGTTGAGATTATTGTGTTATTTATAGCTGTTAAAATCCAGAATCGACTCTATGAGATAATTTAATACAGGAATTAAATCAAAAGCAAATGTAATCGTAATAGCAACAGATGTTGACTCTGACCTAGATAGAAATAAGCAGTCAGTATCTCCTGCATGTTTTTGATTGATGCAGTAAAGATATACTAATATTTCGTATATTTTGATTATTTTGCATATATCTAAGCAGTAATATTTATCTTACCTGATACCGCTTAATTAGGTGCTAGAAAATATATGACTGAAGCGAAGCAGTACGCACATCCAGAAGTGTTAGTTGACATACCGTGGGTTGAAAATCATCTCAATGATCCAAATATCAGAATCGTTGAAGTAGATTATGACCCTGTGGCAAACTATGAATTAGGACATATTCCTGGCGCCGTATTAGTTAACTGGAAGCAAGATATAAACGCTCCCATAAATAGAAACGTTTTAAACAAACAGGCTTATGAACAGCTGATGCAAAGAATTGGAGTCAATAATGATACAACTCTTGTTTTGTATGGAGATTTCAATAATTGGTTTGCAGCATTTGCGTTTTGGGTATTCAAGTATTACGGATATAGAGATGTCAGAATTTTAAATGGTGGCAGAAAAAAATGGTTAGCTGAAGACAAGCCTGTGACAAAAGAGATTCCCAGCTATCCCAAAGGGAGTTTTAAGCTAGACCTACAGTTAGAGCCTGACAAAAATATTAGAACATTTCTTAATTATGTGCGTAATACGCTCGGAACAAATACATTGATAGATGTCAGAAGCCCAAAAGAATTTACAGGAGAAATTACAGCGCCTCCAGAATATCCTACAGAACATGCTCAGAGAGGAGGTCACATTCCTAATGCTATCAATATCCCATGGGCTCAGGCAGTAAATGATGCGGATGGGACGTTCAAGTCAGTTGAAGAATTAAGAAAATTATATGAATCAAAGGGTATAACTCCGGACAAGGAAGTCATAACTTACTGCAGAATCGGTGAAAGATCCTCACATACCTGGTTTGTTCTTTCGTATTTGCTAGGATATCCCAATGTGAAAAATTATGATGGATCGTGGACAGAATGGGGAAATATGATAGACAATCCTATAGAGAAGTAGAGATTTAAATGGAGGCACATAAAGTCTAAAATGATTCACATTTTATTTTTTATTTCTTTGATTCTCTAATTTGTGAGTAGCTAATCATACTAGAATCCAAACAGTACACTAACAAACAAACTCATCATAACGACAGATGAGCTTTAGCTCAGTTAGTCGAGGTAGATAAATTTTAACAGTGGTTAATCAAAACTCAAATAGCAAATACTTTCTTCTGAGCTACTAAGCCTTGAAGCAGAATAATAGACGAAATTTCAAATTGGGTCAACCTTTAGATAAAAAAGGGGAGAGATTACACCTAGAAAAGAGAAAATTTTGTAGATGCGGGCATTTAAAATCACATCATGCTAAAATATTTGGATGTACATATTTTTACGTATATACCTGTAGAATGTATTATCCTGTTAAAAAGGTAAGATGCAATTAATTCAATAGGAAAAATGACATGAGTGACATTAAACTAACCTCACTATCGATTCTGATAGGCATCAAATTTCATGTAATAATAAATCTTTTGATACCTCCATTGATAACGAGGCAAGGATACTAGGGATAGTATAATATTGCTTTGAGAAGAGGTGAGCAGACTTGCTAGTTCGTGTCTTGAGATTAGAGGTAGTTGATTTTATACATCACTATCGGCGCAGAGTCAATCAAGTAAACTTTATGGGTGCCTGCGGATAAGAGTCAATGGTTTGAAAATACATCGTCTTTAACTAATCAAAAAGTATACAGGCCAGAGGAGCAGAAAAATTAAAATTCAAGGAGCAGATAACGATGCAACTTGATTTAAAACTAGCGAGTATATTTTTGAACATAATGATTTTAATGAACAAACAAAACTTGAGTGTCATATAGAGGTTTTAAATTATATTTAGAGTTATCATTTTTGTCTGAAGTGTGAAAATCACCAAATTAATCATATCCTATGTGGTCTAGGATATTGCATAATATGCGAGCCTGACGATACCAAAAGCTAAGACTGATCATGGAAAACTGATAGTAAGGCATGAAAAACATAATTAAATTGCTGTTATGAAGAATTGAAGAATATTATGAGGAAGGCCAAGCGGTCGGTATTGGAATTTATTATTATGATTCTGTAGATGAGAATACATTGAAGATCCGAG
>Ga0164298_10000454_pt1 | contig 11211 bp, 9 predicted proteins | sample Whisoiple_216_MG_FD_109713 | JGI IMG/M metagenome (GOLD analysis project Ga0164298, IMG submission 109713) | Unamended control soil microbial communities from upstate New York, USA - Whitman soil sample_216_MG | ecosystem: Environmental > Terrestrial > Soil > Agricultural land ... | reverse complement strand
GCGCAGGGTGCGCGTGAGGTGTCCGAGGCCGTCATCGACAACTCCGACTTCATCCAGTTCACCGGGTCGTGCGCCACCGGCGCCAAGGTGATGGAGCGCGCCGCCCGCTCGCTGACACCGGTCAGCCTCGAACTCGGCGGCAAGGACCCGATGATCGTGCTGGAGGACGCCGACATCGACCTCGCCGCGCACGCGGCGGTGTGGGGCGCGATGTTCAACGCAGGCCAGACGTGTGTGTCGGTCGAGCGGGTCTACGTCCTCGAATCGGTTTATGACCAGTTCGTCAGCGCGGTCGTACGCAACGTCGAGAAGTTGAAGATGGGCGCGGGTCAGGGCTACGACTTCGGCGCGCTCATCGACGACGACCAGGTCGCCGTCACCGAACGGCACGTGCGCGAGGCGGTGGCGGCGGGCGCGAGGGCGCTCACCGGTGGGGAGCGTACGCCGGGTCAGGGCAGCTTCTACCCGCCGACTGTGCTTGTCGACGTCGACCACTCGATGACCTGCATGACCGAGGAGACCTTCGGACCGACACTGCCGATCATGAAGGTGTCGACGGTCTCCGAGGCGGTTCGCCTCGCCAACGACAGCCCGTACGGCCTGTCGGCCTCGGTCTTCTCGAAGGACGTCGAGCGCGCCAAAGAGGTTGCGGTACAGCTTGATTGCGGTGCGGTCAACGTCAACGACGTGATCTCGAACCTGATGTGCACCACCGCGCCGATGGGCGGCTGGAAGACCTCGGGAATGGGCGCGCGATTCGGCGGGGCCGAGGGGCTGCGCAAGTACTGCAGGCAGGAAGCCGTCGTCGCGCCGCGCACGAGTGTCGGAGCGGGCGGCAACTACTACAACAATTCGCACAAGGCACTGACGCGGATGAACAAGCTGATGACCCGGCTGGCGCTGCGGCGTCCGCGCCGAATCGCGAAATAGCGCTTCACCAACCGCCGTTCACCGGCGCGTCACCGCCACGTTCATCGCGGTCGCTACCTTTTGCCGCGTGGTCATCGCAAATGAAACCGCTACCTACGCCGTGCGTGACGACGACGATGACGACCCGGAGTTGTTGACCCATCCCGGCGGTGAGGTCGTCGACACCTGGCGCGAGAACTACCCGTACCACGAGCGCGTGAGGCGCGAGGACTACGAAGAGCAGAAGCGACTGCTTCAGATCGAACTGCTCAAGCTGCAGAAGTGGAGCCAGGCGCATCTCAATCCGCGCGGGGCGCGGGTGGTCGCGCTCGAGAAGCCGACCGACCGCGAGCGCACCCAGTGGTATTTCCAGCGCTACATCAAGCACTTTCCCGCCGCAGGCGAGATGGTTCTGTTCGACCGGTCCTGGTACAACCGCGCGGGCGTCGAACAGATGCTCGTCAACGACGGCATCAGCCTCACCAAGCTGTGGTTCTCGGTGACGCAGACCGAGCAGCGCACCCGCTTCACCATCCGCCAGGTCGATCCCGTTCGGCAGTGGAAGCTGTCGCCGACGGACCTCGCCTCGTTGGACAAATGGGACGACTACACCGCGGCCAAGGAGGACATGTTCGCCTGGACCGACACCGAGACGGCGCCGTGGACGGTGGTCAAGAGCAACGACAATAAGCGCGCCCGCATCAACGCCATGCGATATGTGCTGAGTAAGTTCGACTACGACAACAAGGACCATGAGGTGATCGGTCGGCCGGATCCCCTCATCGTGGGGCGCGCGCTGGCCGACTGACACCGCGCCCTGGCTTCCCGGCAGGAGGACAGCGTGCGGTTTCTGGCGGCGCTGCTGTTCTGGCTCGTCACGACGGCGGCGCTGGCGGTGGCGGTGCCGGCGACCTGGGCGCAGCACAACGTCGTCGACGAAGCCGGGTACGTGTCGCTGGCCCCGCAGGCGGCCACCGAGCGACCGCTGCAGGACGCGATGGCATCGGTACTGACGAATCAGCTGGTCGATCTCGGCGCCAACTCCGGCTACGACATCAGCCCCAACCTGCTGCGAGGCGCGGCCTCCGGCTACACACGCAGTTCGGCGTTCCCCGATCAGTACGGGACGGCCAATCGGATCCTGCACCGCTGGATGTTCACCGACACCGTCGCGCAGACGGACGAGTCCGGACGCGCCGACGTCGACCTCTCACCGATGCTGGCCGACACCTCGTTCCAGCAGACGCTGCAGGAATTCGGCATCCAGCCGCCGTCGACGCTGAGCGTGCCGTTGACGGAAAACGCGTCAGATTCGTTGCGGCCAGGCCGATTACGCCAACTGGCGACGTGGGGGCCGTGGGTGAGCCTCGGCTCTGCCGTTGTTGCGGGTGTCTTCGCGCTGCTCACCATCGCTGTCGCCAAAAAGCGCGGAAAAGCGCTCGCGGCGCTGGGTGTTTCGGCCCTGCTGGTCGGTGCAACCGGGTGGGCCGCCATCGAGGTGTTGCGCGCCAGGATCAACCAGGCCCTGGACGCCACCACCGGTGACATCAGGCAGCTCGCCGACGCAATGGTCGGCCACGCGATCGGCAGCCTGCACCAGTGGCTGAATTTCACGCTCGCGGCGGGCGGCGTGCTGGTGATCTTGGGCATCGTGGTCTCGATGCTCGGCGGTCTGCGCCGTAGCGATTAGAGTCTCGCCATGCCATTCGTCACGGACATCGCAGGCCCGCAGCGGCCGGTCCAGACATGGCCAACGCTGGCCGTCGGCGTCGTGCGACGCACCAGCACCATCGACACCCACCCGGCCGGGACCGGGCACTCCGACGTCGACTTGCGGGCACGAGACGCCGTCGGCCGCGGGCCACGTGGGGTAGACGTCCTCGGCCTGGCCGGCGTGCGCGCGCACTTGGTCGACCGCGTCATCGACGACATCGTCGCCGATCCACCCGATGACCGGGTGGCCCAGCTTGCGGGCAGCCGGGTCGGGCCGGGTTTCCGCGCGACGGTCGGCAAGCTGCTACCCGACGAGGTGGCCAGGGCTGGCCTGCTGCACCTGCTGCTCGACGATTGGGTCGGCGCGGCATTGGTGTCCGGCTACGCGGTGCAGCACACGGCGATCACCCTGGGCGTCGAGGAGAAACTGCCCGCAGGCACCGCCGACCACATGGCCGGTATCTGCGCGGGCTTCGCGCAGGACGCCTCGCTCGTCCCGTACGCCAAACGCAACGGCACCATCCCCTCGGTGCACGGACCGGTTGCGCCGCCGCTGGACGTCGACGGTGTGCACAGCGTCGAACCGCTTCGCCCGCACGGGATGCGGCGGTTCCGCAGATTGGACCTCGCCGAGAACGGTGTCTTCGACGCGCACTTCCGCGACTCGCACGTCGACGGTGACGGTGTCGAGACGATCGTTCACGAGTACACCGTCGAAGGCTCGATCGACGCATCGACGAGAACCATCGCCTCGGTTGCCGCGCATGTGCGGGTGCTGCCGTGGCAGGAGTGTCCCGGCGCCATCGGTAGCGCAGCGCGGATCCGGGGGATGGCGTTGTCGCAGATGCGCGACCGGATCCGTGGCGAGTTCGTCGGCACCACGACGTGCACGCACCTCAACGACACGTTGCGGGCGGTCGCCGATCTCGACGCGCTGCTCGACCTGCGGGCTGCTCTAGGGCTCGATGACGTGTGACGGGTCGGGCCGCCGGTCGGGCGGGGCCTGGCTGTAGTCGCCCCACGGGCCGTCGCGGCGCTCCACCGCGGCCCGCACCCCTTCGGTCGACGCCGTCTCGATGAACCGCAGTGCGTCCGGTGTGTTGCGCATCAACCCGTCCAGGATGCCGCCGAGGGTCTGTGTCGACGCCAGTCCCATGTTCTCGTAGGCCTGGTTGACGATCAGCTTCTGTGCCTGCAACTGCGACAACGGAATTCGGCACAACATCTCGGCAACCTCGGCGACGCGAGCCTCCAGCCGCTCGAACGGGACCGATTCGTTGATGAGCTCGACGTCAGCGGCTTCCCGGCCGGTCAGTGGCTCACCGGTCAGCGAGTGCCATTTGGCCTTCGCCAAACCCAGCCGGTACAACCACATTCCGGTCAGGTAGGCGCCCCACATCCTGGCGTACGGCGTGCCGATGACGGCGTCGTCGCTGGCGATCACGATGTCCGCGCACAGCGCGTAATCGCTTGCACCGCCGACACACCAGCCGTGAACCTGGGCAATCACAGGTTTGGACGCACGCCAGATCGCCATGAACTTCTGTGTCGGCCCCGTCGCCCTGGCGCTGACCATTGCGAAGTCCTTGCCAGGATCCCAGCGGCCGTCGGTCGACATCGCGTCACCCCAGTGCTGAAAGCCGCCACCGAAGTCGTAGCCACCCGAGAATGCCCGGCCCGCTCCGCGAAGCACGATGACCTTGACCGCGGGATCGCGTTCGGCGAGCCCGATGGCGGCCTCGATCTCGTCCGGCATCGGCGGGACAATGGTGTTCAGCTCGTCCGGCCGGTTCAGCGTGATGGTCGCCACGGGTGGCTCCGTCGTGTAGAGCAGTGTCTCGAACGAGGACGTCGTCGGCATGTCTGCAGTATCGCCGTCAGCGGGCGAGCGCGGCCACGGCTTCGGCGATAGGTGTCTCACCCGAGATCAGGTCGAAGCTCTGGCTCCCGGTGCCCGGCTCGTCGAGCACGGCGACGAGCACCGCCGCGACGTCGGCGCGGGGAATGGCACCGGGGCCGGTGGATTCGGCGATCGCCACGCGGCCGGTGCCCGCGTCATCGGTGAGATGCCCCGGACGCACGATCGTCGATGTCGACGCTGTGCGGCTCCGGATCGCCTCGTCGGCAATCCCTTTCGCACGCAGGTAGATCTGGAATACCACGTCGTCGGCGGTGGCGTGTGGGTCGGCGGCCATCGCGGAGACCATCACGTACCTGTCGACGCAGGCAACCTGCGCCGCATCGGCCCGCAGGATGGCAGCGTCGCGGTCGACCGTCTCCTTGCGCGCCGCACCGCTGCCGGGACCCGCCCCCGCGGCGAACACGACGGCGTCGGCGCCGCGCAGATGTTCAGCAACCTCGTCGACCGTCGCCTTCTCCAGATCGACGACCAAGGCGTCCGCGCCCGCCGCCTCCAGGTCGGCTGCCTGAACCGGGTTCCTGATCAACCCGGCCACCGAGTCGCCTCGCGCTGAGAGCAGTCGCTCGAGGATCAGCGCGATCTTGCCGTGCCCGCCCGCGATGACTACATGCATTCACACAGGCTCGCCGATATCGGGTAGTAAGGCAATGTCCTGCGGCTGACCGTCGCGGAACATCGCGGCCAGTTCACGCACCCGTCGTTTCGCCCACTCCGGGTTGTAGTGGCTCAGCACCTGGTATTCGAACAGGAAGCGCTCCTTGCGGTCCTCGATCGACTTGGCGGCTTGGCCCCGCACAATGCCTTTGCAATACCAGTACAGAACATCGTCGAGGTTGCCCGCGTCGTCCCAGACGAGTTTTCCCCTCTCGTAGGTCGTGTAGTGGTAGGTGCCGTCGTCGTCGACGAAGATGTTCAGCCCGTCGTTGGTCCGCAATCCGACAGCCATCGGGGCGACGTCGAGACTTTCCGCCAGCCGGTTGATCTCGGTTTGCAGTTCACTTGTATTCGTATCCGAGGACGGGTCCATGTTCGGTGAGAATCCCCCTGTCGACCAGTTCTTCCACACTGACCCTGACGCCTTGCGGGCCCACGATCATATATTGGACGGTGCCCGGCGACGGCGTCTGGCCGTACCACGGTTCCACCGGGCCTTCGACGATCTGCCAGCCGTCAGGCAGCGGCTGACCGGTGACCGAGTACCGGTGGTATTCGGAGACAACCGTTTCCGGCGTCAACGCGCGATCAGCGAATGGCGTGCCGTCCGGTGCGAGGTAGCGGCCGCCTTCATGGCCGAACCGGTCGATGATGGTCCCGGCGGGCAGCTGGGCTGGTTGCGGCTCATATCCCGGGGGAAACCCGTTGTTGTCAGGCCAAATTCGCGACTCGGGGGTACCGAACCGCGGCCCGAACTCGTCCCATGCCATGCCGCCCGTTGGGTTCCAGCCCCGCACAAGAGCTTCTGGTGCACCACCCTCGGCGATCGTTTTGACAGGAAGACCGCCACGGATCGCCGCACCTTCCCCGCCCCAGGGCAGGGTGACGGCGGCGGCACCTGCGTCGACCGATTTCTCCCCCAGGTAATAGGCGGGCGACGGCGAATTGACGGCATTCTGGATCTCCCCGACGGCCGTACCGACCGGGTTGGTGACGGTTTCGGCGGTGTTCTGCAGCAGCCCGCCCCAGGATTCGAGGACCCCGGGGGCGCCGGGGCCGCCCTGGCCGAGCAGGTTCTTGATGGCCTGCTCGGTGGAGAACCAGCGGTCGGCGAACCCTTCCGCGAAGCCCGGCGGCGGCTGCTTCGGCGGCTCAGGCGCCCGATAGAACGGGCGGCCCACACCCTGCTGCGCCTTCGCGACCACGGCGTTCAGTTGCGCCTCGACCTGTTCGGGCGGCACGCCCTGGCGCAGGAGCTCCGGCCGCGCCATCGCCTTGAAGTCCTCGACGGCCTTCGGATCCATCGGCACGGACTTGGGTGCCGCGGGCACAGGCGCGCCGGCGATCTGGTCGAGTGCATCATCAAGGTTGCGCGGTTGGCCGGGTCTTCTATCTGGTTGTGGTGCAGAGGCATTCGGCACCGCGCCGGCGACCGTACTGGTGTCGTAGCCGTCGGTGGCCATCTCCATCTGTGCGGCGTTGAGCTTGGCGCCGTACGCATTGCGGAGCGCAGTCATCTCACCCAGCGACTGCCTGGTGGCCTCGACGGCGGCCCTCTTGAGCTCCGACCAGTCCAGCTGGTGGCCTGCCGCCGCGGCGGCCTGCAGTTCCGATTCGATCAGGTCGTCGATCTGCTTGAGCCGGACTTGCAGGTTGCCGATCGAGATCTGTCCGCTGCGCTGCGCCTGGGCGAGGTCTGCGGCGATGTCTTGCAGGTCGACGGCGACTCGGCCCATCTGCTCGCTGCTCATGTGCAACGACTCGGTCGCGCGCCGAACCTCCTCGGCGTCGTTGATGGGATGCGCCGGGTCATCACGATCCCACGCTTGCGCGAAGCGCTTCTTGGCCTGCGCAAACTCCTCACCGGTCTGCGTGGTGCATACGGCGGCATTGTGGAAAGACGTTGCGAGCTCGCTGATCTCGCCCGGTGCCCCTGCCTGAATCGTGTCGTCGATCTGCCACGGGTCACCGCCGGCCGCACCGATCAGTTCGGGAACACTCAGGTGGACCAGTTGCGGATAGCTAGGCATCCGTGATGTGCGAGACGTCTTCGGTGTTCTGGTGCTCGGTCCGGGTGAACCAGCCCGACGCGGTCTGCGCCTTCTGCCCGACGTCGGTCAGCGTTGCGTGGTTGCCCTTCATGGCTTCGACCCGGTTGGCGCGGTGTTCGCTCAGGCGCTGATGGAACGACCGCGCCGCGTCGAAGTCACCGAAGATGCTCGAACCGATCGGAGCGGCCGACAGCTCCTGCGCGCCGCCGAGGACCCGCTTGCCTGCGCCGCGCGCCACGTCACCGCCCGAGTGAAGCAGTTCCGGCTCAACCCACATCCGAAAACCTCCGAACCATGTTTGCTGTCAGCTTACCGGCGGTTCGAAACAAACCCTCACATCAGTATCTCAGTGTGCGGTGCAGGAACTCGTAGATCAGCGCGGACCGGAATGCGGTCTGCGCGTTGTCGGCCGCCCCGGCGTGCCCACCTTCGATGTTCTCGTAGTACTGCACGTGGTGACCGGCCGCCTCCAGCGCGGCGGTCATCTTCCGCGCGTGCCCGGGGTGAACGCGGTCGTCGCGGGTGGACGTGGTCATCAGCAGCGGCGGATAGTGCCGATCCCGCGAGATGTTCTGATACGGCGAGTACTCGGAGATGAATGCCCAGTCGTCAGGGTCGTCGGGGTCGCCGTACTCGGCCACCCATGACGCACCGGCCAGCAGTAGGTGGAACCGGCGCATGTCCAAAAGCGGCACGCTGCACACGAGCGCGCCGAACAATTCCGGGTAGCGGGTCAGCATGATGCCCATCAACAGGCCGCCGTTGCTGCCGCCCTGTGCGCCCAGCTGGTTGACCGTCGTGATCCCGCGGCGCACCAGATCCTCTGCAACCGCGGCGAAGTCCTCCGCGACCAGGTGGCGGCCTTCCCGCATCGCCTGGGTGTGCCAGCCGGGCCCGTACTCGCCACCGCCGCGGATGTTGGCCAACACATAGGTGCCGCCGCGCGCCAGCCAGAGACGTCCCATCACGCCCTCGTAACCCGGGGTCCGCGAGACCTCGAACCCGCCGTAGCCGCCGAGCAGGGTCGGGCCGGGCCCGGCGCTGTCGCGGTGACCGACGACGAAGTAGGGGATCGCGGTGCCGTCGGCTGACGTTGCGAAATGCTGCGTGACGGTGAGGTCTTCGGCATCGAAGAACGACGGCGCCGACTTGACCAGCTCGAGTGGGCCTTCGATCGGTCCGTGCAGGAGCCGCGACGGTGTGGTGAATCCGCTGAGATCGAGGAAGAGCTCGTCGCCCAGGTCGTCGGTGTCGACGATGACCGCGTTGGTGTTGTCCGGTATGCCCGGCACCGGCTCGGTCACCCAACTGCCGGGTGTCACCGTCTGCACCCGGCTGACGACATCGGCAAGTGTGACGATGACGAGCTTGTCCTTCGTCCATGCGTATTGGTTGAGGCTGGTGTGCTCGTCGGGTTCGAAGACGACATGGAGATCGGCTGTACCCGAGAGGAATTCGTCGTAGTTCGCGGCGAGCAGCGACCCAGCCCGATACCGGCCGGCTGCGGTGTGCCAGTCGGTACGCAGCTCGATCAACAGCCAGTCGCGATGACTCGACACGGTCGCGTCGGTCGGCGCGTCGATTCGGATGAATTCGCCGTCGCGCAGCTCGTAGACCTCGTCGTTGAAAAAGTCGACGGCGCGGCTCAGAATGGTTCGCTCAAAACCGGGTGTGCGTTTCCTCGATGCCGCGACGATCACGTCGGAATGTGCGCCGCTGAAGAGTGTTTCGGCGTCTTCGAGCGGGGTGCCCCTTCGCCAGCGCTTCACCAGCCGCGGATAGCCCGACTCGGTCAGCGAGTCCTCGCCCCAATCCGTGCCGATCAGTACGGTTTTCTCGTCTTCCCAGCTGATCTGGGTCTTGGCCTCGGGCACCTCGAAACCGTCGACCACGAATTCGCCTGTGTGCATGTCGAATTCGCGCACCACAGCGGCGTCGGACCCACCGCGCGACAGGGTGATCAAGGCAAGAGAGTGATCTGGCTCGATCACGTTGGCGCCCGCCCACACCCAGTTCTCATCCTCGTCGGCGGCCAGCGCGTCGAGGTCGATCACCACCTCCCACTCCGGTGCGTCGGTGCGGTAGCTGTCCAGCGTGGTGCGACGCCACAGGCCCCTGGGGTTCGCCGCGTCGCGCCAGAAGTTGTACAGCCACTCGCCGCGTCGGCGGACGTACGGAATGCGCGCATCGGTGTCGAGCACCTCGAGCGCCTCCGTGCGCATCTGCTCGAAGCGTTCTCCGCGCAACTCGGCCAGCGTCGGCTCGTTGTGGCGGCGGACCCAGTCCAGCGCGTCGTCGCCGGTGATGTCCTCGAGCCAGAGGTAGGGGTCGTCCACGCCAGCCATTCTGACCTGTGGCCGGTCAGCTCAGGTGATGGACCTCCGCAAGGCCGTACACGGGGGTCGGGATGCCAACGTGGCGCGCCTTGATCTGCAGTGCCAGGTAGAGCGAGTAATGCCGCGACTGGTGCAGGTTGCCGCCGTGGAACCAGAGGTTCTCCTGCTGGGTCGGCTTCCACATGTTTCGCTGCTCGCCCTCCCACGGCCCAGGGTCTTTGGTCGTGTCGCTGCCAAGGCCCCAGACCTTGCCGACTTTGTCGGCGACGTCCTGGCCGATGAGGTCGGCTGCCCAGCCGTTCATCGAGCCGTATCCGGTCGCATAGACGACGAGGTCCGCGGGCAACGTCGTGCCGTCGGCCAGCACCACCGAATCCTCGGTCAGCCGGTCGACCTGACCGTGGGCGAGCTTGATCTTGCCGTCGGCCACCAGGTCGGATGCGCCCACGTCGATGTAGTAGCCGGAACCACGACGCAGGTACTTCATGAACAGCCCGGAGTCGTCGTCACCCCAGTCCAGTTCGAAGCCGGCCGCTGCCAGCCTGTCGTAGAAATCCTTGTCCCGTTCGCGGATCGCGTTGTAGACCGGAATCTGAAACTCGTGCAGAATCCGATACGGCAGCGACGCGAACGTCAGGTCTGCCTTCTCGGTCGTCATCCCCGCGGCCACCGCTCGCTCCGAGTACAGGTCGCCGAGTCCGAGCTCCATCAATGAATCCGACTTCACGATGTGTGTCGATGAGCGCTGCACCATCGTCACATCGACACCGTTCTCGTACAACGCCTTTGCGATGTCGTGTGCGGAGTTGTTGGAGCCGATCACAACCGCCTGCTTGCCGACGTAGGCGTCGGGGCCGGGATGCGCACTGGAGTGGTGTTGATCGCCGGCGAAGACGTCCTGCCCCGGCAACGTCGGCATGCTCGGCTTACCCGACATACCGGTGGCCAGGATGAGTTGCGTCGGCCGCAGGGTGACCCGTTCGCCGTCGCGGTCCACCTCGACGGTCCACGTTTTGGTGTTGTCGTCGAACGACGCCGACAGGCACGTGGTCTTCGACCAGTACGGCACCTCCATCACCCGGGTGTAGAACTCGAGCCAGTCGCCGATCTTGTCCTTCGGCGCGAAGACCGGCCAGTTCTGCGGGAACGGCAGATAGGGCAGGTGGTCGTACCAGACCGGGTCGTGCAGGCACAGCGACTTGTAGCGCTTGCGCCACTGGTCACCCGGTCGCTCGTGCTTGTCGACCACGATCGCGGGGACCCCCAGCTGCCGCAGCCGCGCGCCGAGGGCGATGCCGCCCTGGCCGCCGCCGACGACCAGCGCGTACGGCTGTGTGGTGTAGCCCAGTGACTCATCCTCGGCCTGACGCTTCTCCGCCCACGACCGCGGGTCGGGGTCGGAGCCGTGCACCGCGCCGAGCACCCGCGACGGGCCTTTGGGCTCCTCGTGGCCCTTCAGTTCCGCAAGCGCCGTCAGCAGCGTCCACGCTTGGTCGTCTTTGAGTCGCAGGTGGCCGATGCCGCGGCCGACGGCCGTATCGAACTCGATGAACGCCGAGACCACGCCGCCGTCCTCGGTCGCTTCCTCGTGGATGCGGAACCCCGACGGCTCGGTGCCTTCGAGGCG
>Ga0164298_10000453_pt1 | contig 11215 bp, 11 predicted proteins | sample Whisoiple_216_MG_FD_109713 | JGI IMG/M metagenome (GOLD analysis project Ga0164298, IMG submission 109713) | Unamended control soil microbial communities from upstate New York, USA - Whitman soil sample_216_MG | ecosystem: Environmental > Terrestrial > Soil > Agricultural land ... | reverse complement strand
GTCTTGGCCGCGATGGAACGCGAGGGGCTGAAGCTGGACGCGAAGCGCCTGGCCGAGGTCGGCGCCGGCTTCGGCGAGCGCATCGAGACGCTGGAGAAGGAGATCTTCGAGCTGGCCGAGGAGGAGTTCACGATCGGCTCGCCGCAGCAGGTCGGTCGCGTGCTCTTCGAGAAGCTCGGCCTGACCCGCAAGCGGCGCGGTAAAACCGGCTTCTCGACCGATGCCCGCGTGCTCGCTCAAATCCGCGATGAGCACCCGATCGTCGAGAAGATCGAGTCCTGGCGCGAGCTGACAAAGCTGAAGAACACCTACCTCGATTCGCTGCCGGACTTGATCGACCCCGAGACCGGCCGCGTCCACACCACCTTCAACCAGGCGGCGACGACCACGGGCCGCCTCTCCAGCACCAATCCCAACCTGCAGAACATCCCGATCCGCACCGAGATCGGTCGCCCCGTGCGCGCCTGCTTCGTCGCCGAGCAGGGCGCTCAACTGCTCTCCGCCGACTACAGCCAGGTCGAGCTGCGGGTGCTCGCCCACGTCGCCGATGAGGAGGTGCTGAAAGAGATCTTCCGCGCCGGCGACGACGTTCACGCCGCGACCGCGGCCGAGGTCTTCGACATCTCCCGCGACGACGTCGACGTCGGCCAGCGCTCGAAGGCGAAGATGGTCAACTTCGGCATCGTCTACGGCCTCACCGGTTTCGGTCTCGCCGACCGGCTCAACATCCCGCGCAAAGAGGGTGAGGAATTCGTCTCTCGCTACCTGGAGCGCTTCCCGGCCGTGCGCGCCTTTCGCGAGCAGGTGGTCGAGCGGGCCCAGGAGGAGGGCTTCGTCACCACCCTGCTGGGCCGCCGCCGCTCGATCCCCGAGCTGCGCTCCGGCAACCCGAACACGCGCCGTCTCGGCGAGCGGCTCGCGGTCAACACCGTGATCCAGGGCACCGCGGCCGACATCATCAAGATCGCGATGGTGCGCTGCCAGAAGGCGCTAGGAGAGGCCGGCACCGCGACCCGCCTCGTCCTGCAGATCCACGACGAGCTGCTCTTCGAGGGGCCGCCGGAGGAGATGGACGGCGCGGTCGAGCTGGTGCGGCGCGAGATGTGCGCCGCCTACCAGCTCGACCCACCGCTCGAGGTGGACGTCGGCGTCGGCCAGGACTGGCTCGACGCCAAGTAGCCGAGCTCAGTCGGCCAACTCGACCTCGTCGAAGGTCGCGACGCCGTGCTCGAGCTCCAGATCGGCCTCCTCGACGGTCGTCCCGACGATCAGGTCGGAGGTGGTGCAATTCGCACCGGTGCCGTTGTCGTCGTGACCGCTCGGACCGCGACCGGAGTGCGACGAATTGGGGCCGGAGTTGTCGTCTCCGCCGTTGCCGGGACCGGAATTGTCGTCACCTGGCTCGTCGCCCTGGCCGTTGTCGTCACCGGGCTCTTCGCCGTGAGCGCCACGGTCGTCACCGGGCTCTTCCTCGCCGTGGCGAGCGCGCACGCTCACGTCCGGGGAGTGCTCGTCCTCGCACTTGATCCTGGTCTGGGCTGTGACCAGGCCGCTGACCGTGTCGCCGCCGAATAGAGAGATCGTGAGGCGCCCGGTCGTCGCGTCGAAGGCGGTGATCGTGCCGGCGTTCTCGTCGCCGTCCATCACCCCATCGTCATCGCTGTCGCGATCACGGGGGTTGTCCCCGGCGAGGAACTCGGCGCGGTTGCGCAGATCGTCGTTGTCCTGGTCGCGGCGGGCTTGGTTGACGCTGGTCGAGAGGTGATGCCGCTTCTCCCAGCGATCCGGGATGCGGTCGCGATTGCCGTCCCTGGCCGCGGCTGCCCCCGGCAAGGCGAGCAGCGCGAGGACGCCGAGCACGACGATCGCGCAAATCGTTAGTCGGTGGGCGAGTCTCATGGTTCCTCCTAGGTTTCGGGTTCCGTCTGTACTGGGAACCCGCTGCCGCCGTGAGAATCACCCGAGTCATCGAAATCCGGTTCGCTGCTCCCACTTTCGTCGCCGCTGCCAGAGCCGGAACTGCCGTCGGAGCCAGACCCGTCACCGGAGTCGGATCCGCTGGCCGAACCTGAACCTGAGCCGCTGCTCAAAGAGGAGCCGGAGCCATCGCCCGACGAGCCAGAGCCGGAACCCGAGCCGCTTCCGGATCCAGCGTCATCGCTCGATGAGCCGCTGCCGGATGATCCGCCGCTACCCGAGCCGCCCGAGCCGCGCCCAGAGTGGCCGCCGCTGTTCTCGCTGCCGCTGTGACCAGAAGCTCCAGGCCCACCGCCGCGCCCGGGGTCACCACCGTGATCGTCCCCCGGCTCGGCATGGCGACTCCCACCGCCACCGCCCGGGCCGCGATTTCCGCTGCCGTCGCTCGGCCCGTCGTCCCCTGAGCCATCACCGGGCTCGCTGTGATCGCCACCGGAATCGTCGGAGCCATGTCTACCGTGGTCGTCGCCGGGCTCGCGCTCACCCGAGCCGGAGGAGGCGCTACTCCCACTCGAGTCCTCGCTGCCCGTCGCCGCGGTTCCGCCCGCGGTTTGCGCCGAGTCGTCGGCGACGACTCGGCTCGCCGCCGGTTGCGCGGGGCGCTGCTGCTGGCGGACGTGGTCGACGGCGACGCCCGCGCCCACCGCACCCGCAACCAGGACCGTTGCCGCCGCTGCCTTCAAGGCCACGCCGGCGCCGGCGGCTCCGCCGACCCCGGCCGCGCCGGCGGCGGCCTCGACCGCTGGGCTGCTTGCCGCTCCCGCCAGCAGCGCTTTCAGCAGCGGCAGCGGCAGCAACATGCCGGCGGCATCGCGAAGCGAGCGCCGCGCCCGGTAGATCGCTTGCCGGGCACCGCCGTCGCTGAGGCCAAGGGCGCCGGCGATCTCCTCGTGGCTGAGGCCTTCCAGCTCGCGCATCACGATCGCCGCCCGTTGCGCCTCCGGCAGCGACTGCAGTCGGCGCATCAGGTCGGCAAGCTCTTCGCGCCGCTCCAGCTCCTCGGCGGGGTTGGCGCCGCTGGCGATCACCTCGGCGAGCGCCTCGGCTGACGGCGGGCTGTCGCGCAGGTCGTTGAGCGCGGTGTTGCGGACGATGCGGAAGAGCCAGGGCCGCAGCTCGATCTCCGCACCGTCGCGGCGCAGCGCCAGCAGCGCCTTGGAGAAGGCGTCCTGGGTGACGTCCTCGGCCCGCCCGCCGACGATCGCCGCCGCGTAGCGGGTCAGCGGCTTGCCGTAGCGCCGCACGATCTCCTCGAAGGCGTTCTCGTAGCCCTCGCGAACGAGGGTGACGAGGCGGCGGTCCGGCTGTGTGCGCAGGGCAGGGCCAAGGACAAAGCGGGCGGCGAATCCCTCAGCTGGTGGCGGCATCTGCGGTTCGATATTCCCTTCGGCTTACTGGTATGACAGCAGGGCGGTTCAACCGGCCTTCATCCATGCAACACCGACAAAACCCGAAGATCACGCCGACGCGCCCGCGCTGCATCACGTTCCCCACCTGCCAGGGGGCAAACTTGATGCAGAGAGCGAGGAGGAGAAGTGGATAAGGGACTCGCCGTCCTGCTGACCGCGGTTGCGGGCGGGCTGATCGCGCTGCAGGCGCCGATCAATGCCGGCCTTGGACGCTCAACCGGCAGCCTGCCTGCTGCCCTCGTCTCTTTCGCGATCGGCACGATCGCGCTCGCCGCGATCGTCATCCTCAGCGGCAAGGCCGGTGGCCTCAGCTCGAGCTTCGACGTCAGCTGGTACTACCTGCTCGGCGGTCTCCTCGGCGCGATCTACGTCACCAACGCGCTGATCGCCGTCTCGGCCGTCGGGGCCGGAGGAGTGGCGGCGGCGACGATCACCGGCCAGCTCACGGCCTCGGTCGCGATCGACCGACTCGGGCTATTCGGCCTCGACCAGGTCGCGCTCAGCCCGGCGCGAGTCGCCGGCGTCGTCCTCCTGCTCGCCGGCACCGTTCTGATCGTTCGCTGAGCCGAGTGCGAACTGCGGCGGCGCGATCCGCAGGTAGTGGTTGAAGGACCACGCGATGAAGCGCTTGTTGCCGAGCAGGCGGACCAGCGGCCCGAGCAGGCGCGGCGGGATCCTCGGCACCAGCTTCTGCACCCGCAGCATCCAGCGGAACTTCCACTCGTGCGAGTCGTTGAACTCGGCGTAGCGTGCCGCCGCCGCCTCGCGGTCCTGCCAGCCGTTGACGACGCCGCGCAGCTCGCGGCCGAGAGCGATGCCGAAGTAGAGCGCGGTGCGGATGCCCTCGGCGCTCAGCGGCAGGCAGTGCCCGGCCGAGTCGCCGGCGAAGAAGATGCCGCCCTCGGTGCCCTTGCGCAGCTTGTGCGGGATCCAGTTGCCCTGGTAGCGGACCCGGTCGGCATCGAGGTCCTCGGCGAGCAGCTCGGTCGTATCGCGCACGTGGAAACGCGGATCGAAGGAGCCGACGCCGATGCGCAGCTCGTCGCGGGCGGGGAAGCTCCAGCCGTAGCCGGCGGGCACGTAACGGCGGTCGATCCAGATCTCGAGATCCTCGCCTTTGCCTTCGGGGTGGACCTCGAGACCCCGCGAGAGCGGCGCGTCGGGTGGCTGGTAGCCGTCGCCGTTGGCCAGCATGCGGCGCCAGCCCAGCGCGTCGACCACGAGTGGAGCGGAGATGTCGCCGCGGTCGGTGTCGATCGCGATCGAGCCGTCGCCGTTTGCCGCGGGCGCTCGCCCGTTCACCTTGGCGGTCTCGAAACGGGCGTCGCAGTCGCGCCAGAGCAGGGCGCAGAGCTCGCGGTAGTCGAAGGTGGAGAAGGTGAAGGGGAGGCGGTAGCGCGCATCGCCGTGCGGGGTGTGCATCAGCAGCGAGTCGAAGCGCTGGCGCTCGGCCTCCATCAGTCCCAGCGCTTCCATCCACAGGGTGGGGATGCCGCAAGCCGAGGTTTGGCGCTCGCCGATCTCGTAGCGGTCGACGATCAGCACGTCGGCGCCGGATCCGGCCAGCTCTCTGGCCACCGCGAGACCGGCGAAGCTGGCCCCGCAGATCAGCACGTCATGGCTGCCGTCGAGCGGAGTTCTCTCCTCGCCGCGTTTGGTCGCTCGGATCGGCACGACGCAGAGAGTATCCACCTGCAATTATCCCCCGCTGTGTCCGTGACCGATACGACCTTGACCCCTGCTCCTGACGCTCCCGCCGGCTCGCCGGTTGAGGGCTCGGGCGGCCTGCTGCTCGAAATCGACGGCAAGATCGTCCCCAACTACGCGGCGACGATGGTCTCCTTCGAGGAGGGCGACGTCGTCAAGGGAAGGGTCGTGCGGATCGACAAGGACGAGGTCCTGGTCGACATCGGCTACAAGTCGGAGGGGGTCATCCCCTCGCACGAGCTCTCGATCCGCAAGTCGGTCAACCCGGCCGACGAGGTCGAGCAGGGCGAGGAGGTCGACGCTCTCGTCCTCACCAAGGAAGACGCCGACGGTCGCCTGATCCTCTCCAAGAAGCGGGCCCGCTTCGAGAAGGCGTGGCGCCGCATCGAGGCCGCCGCCGAGTCGGGTGAACCGGTCGAAGGGAACGTGATCGAGGTCGTCAAGGGCGGTCTCATCCTCGACCTTGGGGTGCGCGGCTTCCTGCCCGCCTCGCTGGTCGACATCCGCCGCGTCCACAACCTCGACGAGTTCATGGGGCAGACGCTCGAGTGCAAAGTGATCGAGCTCAACCGCAGCCGCAACAACGTGGTGCTCTCACGGCGCGCCGTGCTCGAGGAAGAGCGCAAGGAGGTGCGCGAGCAGATCCTCGGTCGCCTCGAGCCCGGCCAGGTCGTCGAGGGCAAGATCTCCAACATCGTCGACTTCGGCGCCTTCGTCGACCTCGACGGCATCGACGGCCTGATCCACATCTCCGAGCTTTCATGGAGCCACGTCAACCACCCGTCCGAGGTGGTGGCGATCGGCGACACCGTGCGGATCAAGGTGCTCGACATCGACCGTGACCGCCAGCGCATCTCACTGGGCCTGAAGCAGACCCAGGAGGACCCCTGGCAGCGCGTGATTAGCGCCCACCGGCCCGGCGACGTGCTCGGCGGCACCGTCACCAAGGTCGTCGCCTTCGGCGCCTTCGTCGAGATCCTCCCCGGGGTCGAGGGCCTGGTTCACATCTCCGAGCTCGCCGACCATCACGTCGAGAGCCCCAGTGAGGTGGTCGAGCCGGGCGCGACGCTCGACGTCAAGATCCTCGAGATCGACGAGGAGCGCCGACGGCTCTCGCTCAGCATCAAGCAGGTTGAGGAGCAGAAGATGCCGATGGGGGATCTTGGGGCGCAGATTCAGGAGGCGGCTGAGGGTTCAACTGGCGAGGAGTCAGACGAGGGCGCGTCGCCAGCGGGTCCTGTCGTGACGGAGGACTCCTCGTCCTCGCGGGCTGCGGGCGAGGAGCCCACCGCCACGCCACCCGCTGGAGATGCGTCTTCGGCTGATACTGGCGAGGCTCCGGCCGCCGAGGCTGAAGCTCCGGCCGAGGAGCCCGCTGCCGCGGTAGCTGAGCCTGCTACCGCTGAGGAGGAGGCTCCGGCCCCTGAGGTTGAGGAGGCGCCTGCCGCTGAGGAGACGCCGGCCGAGGTTGCTGAAGAGCCTGCTGCCGAGGTTGAAGAGCCCGCTGCTGAGCAGGCCGAGGAGCCCGTTGCCGAGGCTCCTGAGGAAGGTGGGGAGCATCAGGAGGGGGAATCGGTGCAGGAGCGACCGGATTCGCCTGATGACACCGACGAGGCCGCCGGCGAGTCCGACGACGCCGAGTCGCCTGCCGAGGACTCCTCCGAGTCTTAGCTCGCTGTGCCGCTGACTATCGGCTTGACCGGTGGCATCGCGGCTGGGAAGTCAGAGTCCCTCGCTGCCTTCGAGCGGCTGGGGGCGGCGACGATCTCGAGCGATGCCGTCGTCCACGAGTTGCTCGACTCCGAACCGCTGCTGGGGAGGCTGATAGAGCGCTGGGGCGCCGAGGTGGCGCCCGAGGGACGGGTCGACCGCACCAAGATCGGCGAAATCGTGTTTGCGGATCCAGAGCAGCTGAAGTGGCTGGAGGCGCAGATTCACCCGCTGGTCGGCGAACGGATCGGCAGCTGGCTCGCTTCGTTGGATGACGACGTCGCGGTCGCCGTGGTCGAGGTGCCACTGCTCTTCGAGTCCGAGATGGAGCCCGTCTTCGACACCACGCTTGCCGTCGTCACCTCTGACGGCGTCCGCCGCGCTCGCGCCGAGGCCCGCGGTCACGCGCTGGTCGGCGAGCGCGAGGCGCGCCAGCTCGACCAAGAGGAGAAGGCGGCTCGTGCTGAGCACGTGATCGAGAACGACGGCACGCTCGACGAGCTCGAGCGGCGCCTGTCCGCGCTGATCGCGAAGCTGGATGGATGAGCGCGGCGCGGAACCGCCCCGTTAGGCAACGGAGAAGGAGGCGCCTGCTGGTTGGCGCCGCGGTGGTCAGCGCCGGTATCGTCGCCGGCGTGCTACTCGGAGTGGTGGGGACGGTTGACCGGGCTATTCAAGAGCTCACGTTGCCCCTGCGCCACGAGGATGTGATCCGCGAGCAGTCGAGGGAAAAGGACGTTGACGCCGCCCTGATCGCGGCGGTGATCTACTCGGAGTCGAAGTTCAGCGACCGCACCTCGAGCGCCGGGGCCCGCGGCTTGATGCAGATCACCCCGGATGCCGCCAACGAAATCGAGCGCCACAGCGGTGGCACCACCTTCAAGCTCGGGGACCTGGGCGATCACGAAATCAACATCCGCTACGGCACCTATCTGCTGCGCGAACTGCTCGATCGCTACGACGGCGACGTGATCGCCGCGCTGGCCGCGTACAACGCCGGCCCCGGAAACGCGGACGAGTGGGGCGGGAGCAGCCTCAGTGTCGAGGGGATCCCGTTCCCCGAAACCCGTGCCTACGTAGAAGAGGTGCTCGAGAAGCAGCGTGCCTACCGGGACGAGTACGGCAGGGAGCTGGGCTATGGGCGCTGAGGCTCCCCGACCGCGCGTCGCGGCGCTGGCGCTCGCTGTCGGCCTCGTCCTGGCCGACTCCTCGATCGTCGTCCTGGCGCTGCCGGAGATCTACCGCGAACTGGACACCAGCGTCGCCGGCGTCAGTTGGGTCCTCGTCTCCTTCAACTTGGTGATGGCGCTCGCCGCCGTGCCGGCTGCTCATCTCGCTCGTCGAGTCGGTCCCGGCCGGTCTGCCGCCGTGGGGCTTGCGGTCTTCGCCGGGGCCGGGCTCGCCTGCGGCATCGCCGATCAGCTCAGCACCCTGCTCGCGGCCCGCTGCGTGCAGGCGCTCGGCGGTGCCCTGGCGGTGACCGCGGTGCTCGAGCTGCTGCCGGCCACGGTCGGCTCCGAGCGCCGGGCAGCGGCCATCTGGGCGACGGCGGGAGCGACCGGGGCGGCGTTGGGGCCCGCGGTCGGAGGGCTGCTCACCGAGCTGGTCTCCTGGCAATCGATCTTCCTGATCCAGGTGCCGATCGCGCTCGTCGCGGCGGTGCCGATCTTCGCCGTCGCCAGGCAGGAGGCCGCCACCGGCGTGCTCTCCACGGAGCTGCGGCAGACGGGCAGGCCGCACCTGCTCGCCAACCTGGCCCTGGCGCTGGTCTCGGCGGCGATCGCCGGCGCCCTCTTCCTGCTCGTGCTGCTCTTGATCGAGGGCTGGCGCCTGACTCCGATCGGCGCCGCGATCGTGGTCAGCGTGATGCCGCTCGCGGCGCTGCTCGGCAGCCGGCTCGACGGGCTGGTGCGGAGCGCCCGGGCGCGCGCCGCGGCTGGGGCGATCCTTGTATCGGGAGGGTTGGGCGGCTTGGCGCTGCTGCCCAAGGCGGAGGTCGCACTCACCCTGCCGCCCCAGGTGATGATCGGGATCGGGCTCGCCCTGGTGCTCTCGGCGCTGACCGAGACCGCGCTGAGCGGGCGGGCTCCGCAGGCGATTCACGGCGGCTGGACGATCTCCGCCCGCCACGCCGGCGTCGTCATCGGCATCCTCGCGGTGACGCCGATCTTCACCCACGACATCGCCGAGCAGCGCCACGACGCGATCGACGCCGGCACGGCGGTGATCCTCGATTCGCGCGTGCCGCCGCTGCTGAAGCTCGACCTGGCGCAGAAAATCGAGAGCCGCCTCGATCAGGAGAAGGGGAAGGTGCCGACGATCGGGCCGGCCTTCGAGCCGCTGCCGGACGACCCGGAGGAACGCGATGAGGTCGTTCAGCTCCGCGACGAACTGCAGGAGCAGCTCAACCGCGGCGCGACGCACGCCTTCAGCCCCTCCTTCGGCTTGGCGGCCCTGATCGGGCTGCTCTCCTTGATTCCGATCGGACTGGCGCGAAGGATCGAGCTGTGAACGACGGACGCAGATCGCAGCTGCTGGTTGGGGGGGCGATCATCGCCGCCGTCGCCCTGGTCGGCATCTACCTGGTCGCCGGTGGCGCCTCCTACACGCCGGCAAAGACGCAAGACCCGTGCAAGCACCGGACCTGGCGCGACCCAGAAGGCCTGCAGCAGATCGCCGAGCAGTTCACCCTCTCGGCCCTGGATGGAGCCGCCTGTCAGCTCGGGGTCAGCCGTGAGACCCTCGCCCGGGCACTGGCGACGCCCGAGGCTCGCGAACGCTTCACGGAGCGCTACGACATCAGCGACGACAAGCTGGCCCGGGCGGTGCGAGCCGGCCTCCTGCGCGCCGTCGACGATGCCGAAGAAGCCGGTGCGCTCAACCCGCTGCTTGCCGCTCCCCTGCGTGAAACCCTGAGGAGCATCCCGCTCGACCAAGCGATCGAACTGATCAACAACGCCGAATCCCTGCTCGACGACGTGCAGGGCTTCCTCGGGCCCGCCCAGAGCTTTCTGGAACAGTTCCTTCCCTAGTCGCTCCCGGAGCGCGGGGGGAGGGAAGCGGTGCCAGGTTCTATTTCTTGATCTGGAATCTGCTCTTGCCTGGCAGCCAGGTGACCCCTTCGCAGAGCTGTTCGGGGGTCGTATCGAGGGAGCCGGCGAGCTTGACGATCGTGCCCAGACGGGGCTCGCGGCCGCCGCGCTCGAGCAAGGAGATCTCGGTGCGATGAAGATCGCAGCGAAAGCCCAGCTCCTCCTGCGAAATCCCCTTCTTCTTGCGCGCTTTACGCAGATTAATTGCGAAACGTTCGCGTGGTTTCATTCCGGCAATTCTCTGTCTGCGAAGACAGAAGCGCTACAGCCAAAACACCTACCGACAAAACAGCGCGTTTATAACACGAATCAGCAACGCGCCGAGGTCTGACCGGCGTGCCCGGTGCTTCGGCGCGGCGGGCCCCGGAGGTCCTGCTGTCAGGCGATCAGCCGCGCGTCGCGCGCCAGACCCAGTGCATCGCCAGCGGCTGCAGCGGCAGTCGTGCCCAGAGCGCCCAGCGCGGGATTCGCCTCAGGTCGAGCCCGCGCACCTGCTCCGGGTTGACCGCCATGTGGACGTTGGCGGGGAAGACCGCGACGAGCAGGACGAGCAGCCACCAACGTGCGAAGCGCCGCGTCGAGGGCGCCAGCACGGCCGCCCCGCCGACGATCTCGGCCACGCCGCTGATCGCTACCGCCTCTTTGTGGCGGGGCAGCGAGGGCGGCATGATCGCTTCGTAGCTGCGCGGGATGACGAAGTGCATCGTCCCGGTGAAGGCGAAGAATCCGGCGAGGGCCTTTTGCGAGCGCGTCATCGGCGGAGCAGTGTATTGCGCTCGCTATGGTCAGCGCGTGCCCGAGTTCGAGCTCAACCCTGCCTACACGCCGACCGCGGACCAGCCGAAGGCGATCGCCGGCCTGGCCGAGGGCCTTGGCGAGGGGGATCGCTTTCAGACCCTGCTCGGCGCCACCGGCACCGGCAAGACCTTCACGATGGCGGCGACGATCGCCGCGGTGCAGCGGCCGGCGCTGGTGATCGCCCACAACAAGACACTGGCGGCGCAGCTCTGCAACGAGTTCCGCGAGTTCTTTCCCGAGAACTCGGTCGAGTACTTCGTCTCCTACTACGACTACTACCAGCCCGAGGCCTACGTCCCGGCCCAGGACCTCTACATCGAGAAGGACTCCTCGATCAACGACGAGATCGATCGCCTGCGCCACGCCGCCACCGCGTCCCTCTTCGCCCGCCGCGCCGTGATCATCGTCGCCTCGGTCTCCTCCATCTCCGCGATCGGCTCGCCGCAGGTCTACAACGAAACAATGCAGCTCTTCAAAGTCGGCGCCGTGCTCGACCCCGCCCAGGTCCTGCGCAAGCTGGTG
>Ga0164298_10000451_pt1 | contig 11229 bp, 12 predicted proteins | sample Whisoiple_216_MG_FD_109713 | JGI IMG/M metagenome (GOLD analysis project Ga0164298, IMG submission 109713) | Unamended control soil microbial communities from upstate New York, USA - Whitman soil sample_216_MG | ecosystem: Environmental > Terrestrial > Soil > Agricultural land ... | reverse complement strand
CTTGATTCGAGCTTTCTCACGGTTAGCAGCCAGTGTTTCGAGTTGCTTTTCTGTCGGTTTTCTTTTAGGCCGGCAGGATTCTGGGTTATCGGGGTCAAATAGCAGCACATCGTACTTTTGCGCTCGGATAACTCCGACTGCTTTTAGGGGCGACAAACCCAGTTCTGCGAGCTGCTTTTTGGTTTTGAGATTTTGGGGAGGTTCGCCGGGTTTCCCCCACCATTTGTACTCATCCATCGCCCCCTCCCAAAATTTTCTCCACTTCCGAGATAACGTCCCTAGGAAGTTGGATCGGTTTGTTCCTCTTGATTTTGGTGAGGGTATTGTTGAGCAATTTTTCATCGCACAGCAGAGTTTTGACGTAACTTGCCACCTCGCCGGCTTTGTCGGATAAGTCGATCGCTGGCTGCTGCTGCTTATAGGCTTCTAGCTCAGCTTGTAAATCGCCTATTTCCAGCCTCAGCCGGGATTCTTCGGGGTTGGGCTTCAAGCTATACCCCCGCTCTAATTCCCGAATCTTATTGCCTTGCTTGAGCATGGTTGCCTTGGCATCTGCTAGCTCGTCTCTGGCGTCGCTCAATTCTCTCTGCCAGCGGGCCTTCTCAATCTCCATCGCCCGCCCTTCCCGATGCAGTTCTGCCGCATCTTCCTTAACCTCTTTTTTGAGTTGGGCGAGTGTTGCCAATTGCAATTGGAGTTCGTCTCTCTCGTCTGCGAGTGTTGCCAATTGCGATCGCGCTTCCTCCAATTCCAGCCTCAGGGATTCATTCTCAGCCTGCACCGCTGCCAATTGCGATCGCGCTTCCTTTAAATCCTGCACCAGTTTTTTATTCTCAGCCTTTAGGTAGCCTAACTCATTAGATACTTCTTGGGCAACCGCACTATCAGGCTTGGGCGTCTCCGGCTCAGAACCGCTCAAGCCGTCAATTTTCCCCGCAGTTCTGCCAACTCTCCGCGCAATTCCATTACTTGAAACTCAAGCGCTTCTATGCGACTGCTAGGCTCTTGCCCTACCGCTTGAGGGGTTTTATCTGCTACCGCTCTCGGCTTCTTATCTACCGTTTTAGGCTCCGGGTTGCCTACCTTCTTATCCTTCGGTTCAAGGATTATTTTTTCGGCTATTTCCTCCATCCGCGCGATCGTCATATTTTCGAGCTTGCCGATGTAAATTTTATGCACCTTACCAGCTACTTTTTTGCTGCCGTAAAAATACCCAATCCCTCTAATGTGTTGATTGCGGGTAGTGAATGAAGCGTTTCTGTGCATCGACTCGTAGCGAAACGAGCATCCCGTCTCCTTGCCTGTTTCCGGCTTTATCTTTATCTCTGCCAACCATGCACGGGCTTCTGGGGACTCGAATTCCATCTCCCGACCGCTCTCTAGTTTGATTTTCCCCTGGCTTACGACGGGGATAGGTGGCTTTGCCATATTGGTTTCCTAAATGAATTATCTACCCCATTCTATTCTGCTACCGCCGTGAGTATCTAACGGGTAGGATATGGATAGCTGATGGTGTCTAACAGGTGTCATAAGAAATTAATATAGGATACCCTCTTGACGGTAGTCTAAAAAGTAGTCTAATATGGTGTCATATAAGCGAAGGGAAGCGACACACCCCCAGCGCTGCACACCACAACCGAACCTCGAAAAATGAATATACACCACAGCCTGATATCTACCGCGCTCCTCGCACTTCAGCAAGCCGGAGAACTCAAGTATCAAAGTAAATGCGGCGCGAGCCTACCCAGCGGTTTCTACAAATCAGTGCTTTATCTCGACAGTGACAAACTCAGTAAATTTCAAGTCACTGTCTACCTCACATCTAAATCCGCTACAGGTTACGCAATCCGAGTCGAGGCGATCGCCCAAATGCCCGAACTACTTCTCACTGACCATCACCTCGAAAGCTTTGAGGAATTTGAGGACTTGATCGACAAGGATTACTCGATCGCCGCGTACAAAGCTACCCGCCGTCGCCAACTGGGCAAATAGTACACCGGGAGGGGTAACACTCTCCCACCACTTCACCTACTCACTTACTACACCAATAGGACACTACAATGATCAATTTACTCGCTGCCAAGTTCGCTCAAATCGACGCCACGATCGACGCCACAACCGCCCAAATCGCTGCATTACAAGCCAAACTCTCAGAACTTCAGGAGCATCGCCAACAACTGCTCTCTGTAGAACAGGCTTGTCAATCCGCTCTCTCGCAAGTAGACACGGCGCTGATGATGTTGCACCACGTCGATCCGTCGCAGGTTGAGGTTTTCAAAAGTGCGATCGAGAACAAGTTTAACTCTGAGACGATCGCCCTCTTGACCGAAGCGCCGGAACCGTCAGCAGAACCAACCGCCACAGAACCAACAGAACCAACAGCGCCGGACACTTCGGCAGAGCCTGAGACTGACCCTGCTATTGATGTTGAGGTTTCAGCCACCACCGACGCGCCGATCGCCACAACAGCAACACCAACACCAGGGACGGCGACAGACATCGAGGGACTGCTTAATAAAATGTCGATCCAGAATATCCGCAAGCTGGCATCGGCGAAGGGAACCGATACAAAGGGGACGCGGGCAAGTATCGCAGCGAGGTTGCAGAAAATCGTCACAGAGTCCGATATCCGGGCGATCGGTTAGGTTGCTCAAACCAGTTAGACACCGCTAATCTGTGATGTCTAACTGGTAGTCTAAAATTAATATAGGATACCTTTTGACAGGTAGCCTAACAGTAGTCTAAAATAGTAGTACAAAACAAAACCACAGCACCTAAGTTTGACGGCCTAGCGCTGTGGTTTCCGCCCTAACAAAGGACTTGATATGAACTTAACACAAACGACTGCTACAGCCACAACGATCAAAACTTCCGCACCCGCATCCTTCACCTGTGCTCAGTGCCCGTTCGCTCGACTGATTGAAGATAACCGTTATTGTTGTCAGGTATCCCAAACCGCCAGCGACGTAAAGCGCGGGCACTGGGAGGCCACCATCTCCTGCTACGAGGCACTGGCCGCAGCCGAAGCCGAAAAACTCGCCACCGAAACTGAAGCGCCGATCGCTCAAACCGACACAACCGAACAAACTTCGATCGCACAAACAACACCCGAAGCCCCCACAACAGCAGCATCGACACTCGCAGCGCCCGCACCAGTCACCGTCGGCATTGACGAAGAGCCACCTATCCGAGGCGATGGACGCGGACGAATGCAGCCAGCCAAAAAGCTTATGCTGTCGCTGGTTTCGGTCAAGCGGATTGTTTCTGATGTGCCTGCCAGCAACTTCGATCAATTTGATTTAGAGGTAGCGGGCGAATTGAGTTTGGCGATCGGCGGCTTCGTTATCCCTCCGGTGCTGATGCGAGATTCTAGCGGGTACAGAGTAGTCAGCGGACATTTTCAGTATCACGCGGCGGTTGTTGCCCGACAGTTGAACCCTCGCGCTGGGGAGACAATTCCGGCGATCGTACTGGAAGAGGAAAATCAGTCAGCAGCCCTCAACCAACTTAAACGACTGAAATTTGCCGCCTAGATACCGTTGCCCCATCTCTGAAAAAACTGGGATGGGGCTATTAAAAATCGTTCAATCTTACATAACAGCGCTAATGTAATATTCAGGAATGCCCAAAATGTCTCTCGCAATTTCCAATCAACCCGCCCCACAAGTCATCGCTCCCGGCACTCCCATCGCCCAATTAATTGATTTGTGGACTCATGGCAAGTCTAAAAATACGGCGGCTCTCTACCGTCGCGTTGCCAATTTGTTACTAGCCACCACTGATAAACCCCTTCAGTGGCTGACTCTCCAAGATTTTCAAAGCTTTGCGGATACGTTAGAAGGAAAGGAGTTGTCTCCTTCAAGCCGTCGCACCTATATAAGCGTTGTGAAATCTCTACTTTCTTTCGCCCACCGCACCGGGCTGATTCCAGTTAATGCTGCTGCTGCGGTCGTCACGCCTAAACCAAAGGACACGCTCTCGCAAAAAATCCTTTCTGAGCTTGAAGTGTTGACGATGATTGCTCTGGAACCGTGCGATCGGAACAAGTTGATTCTCAAGACTTTCTATTATGCCGGACTCCGGGCCTCGGAATTGTGCGATTTGAACTGGGAAGACTTGACTCCTAACGGTGAAAGCGGGCAACTCTTGATTTATGGCAAGGGTGGCAAAACTCGCGTGGTTCTACTTCCTGCGTCTCTGTATCTGGCACTTTTGAACAGCAGAGGGGATGCGGGGAATTCTGAGCCGATTTTTAGGAGTCGCAAAGCAGTTAACGGCGGCCGCTTGCACAGGGTTTCCGTGACGCACTTGGTCAAGGAAGCTGCTAAACGTGCTGGAATTTCTGACAAAACTAGCGCCCACTGGTTGCGTCACTGCCATGCGAGCCATGCACTGAATCGGGGAGCACCCATCCACTTGCTCAGTCAAACTTTGGGCCATGCGTCAGTTGCCACGACTTCTAAATACCTTCACGCTAAGCCCAACGACAGCAGCGGATTGTACTTGATGTAGGGGCAAAGAAATTGAGGGATTGAAATTACCAGGAAATCCCTACTAAAGGTAAAAATAAGGTTTAGGCTCTCAGCCATAATAAAAATACAAACTTATTCACCCCTCTAAACGTCATGACAGTCGCCGAAAAACTTTACCAGCTCATCCAAATCCTCCCGGAAAACCAAATTCACGAAGTCCTTAACTTTGCCGAATTTCTCTACCAAAAACAACTCTCCCCCGCTCAAGCTATCCCCCCCGGTACTCTCACTGGACTCCGGGGCATCGCCAAACGTTCCGGATCACCTCCAAACGATGATGATTTGCAAGCAGACTATACCAACTATCTCATCCAAAAATACCAATAAGCCAGTCCGTGAAAATTCTCATAGATACCAACGTTGTCCTCGATCTACTCCTAGAAAGAGAACTATTTGTTGAAGCTGCAATCGCCCTCTTTGAGCAAATTGAAAAGGGCAACTTGGAAGGTTTTATTGCTGCTACCACCATCACCAATATTTTCTACATCATCCGTAAAACCGAAGGTCGTGAAGTCGCCTTTGTTGCTATTCATCGGCTACTGATTGGTCTCCAATTCTGTGCCGTCAATCGCCAGACTATCGAAACAGCTCTCACTCTTGGATTGAAAGACTTTGAAGACAGCATCCAACTCGCCTGCGCGACCCTCAATCAACTTGATGCGATCGTCACCCGTGATCAGAAAGACTTTATTGGCAGCAACCTGCCCATTTACTCTCCTACAGAAGTCTTGAACCGCATATAACAAAACAATATCTAAAAAAATTGTTGTTTACCACAGGGAGAATAGTGGTATTAAAAAGCAGACACAAGAACCTCAACACCTTAATGATTTACGACGACAATCGGGCCCGAGACCAACACGAGGTCACAAAACTGCTAGATGCTATGTTCTAAGCCGTCTAGAATCCCCGGACATTTAGAACAAAAAGTTATTCAAAGAAAAACCCCAATTTGTTACAGTTGGCGCAACCAGCAAACATTCGATGCAGCGGCAAGGATTGGGGGCTGTCCGTCAGAAAATTACCCTTTCCTAATGTAACTGGCGATCGGCCATTAAATACACTTAATACACACTCAAAGCGCCCCATTGCTGCAAAACTGTGTACTAAATGCACTTTCTGTACTCGTGAGATGCGCTTTTTGAGTACAGAAAGTACAGAAAGTACATTTGGGCGATCACACTAAACCCACAAAAACAGCAGCGCTCGGCTAGCAAGTCAAACACACATAAACTTAAATAAACTTAAATAAAGTAAAGCGCACTTAAGCGAACTTAAATAAAGTAAAGCGCAGTAAAGTCAAGTAAAGCGCAGTAAAGTCAAATCAAATAAATGTAAATAAGCGTAAATTAAATCAAGTCTTCTTCGGCGTCTTCCTCTTCCGTCACGTCCGGTGGCTGTATGCCAAGTATATGGGCCCGCAGCGCTGCGGCTGTTTCTGGGCTTAGTCCGCGCCCGTTCTGATTGTCGGGTCTATCGGGGAAAATGCCAGAGAATGCTTGTCTCAGGTTTGATTTAAGTCTGGCAGTCTCGTCATTAGCTAGCTTTAAGATCGATCGGGGAAGCCAGCCAGCCTCAGCCAACATCTTCAAGGCTTCCAGCTCGTCGTAGTTTCTTCCGTAGACCTCTTGCCCCAGAGATACAGCAGCTTTTATCAACGGCGCGGCGACTCTAATTTGCTCGATCGCCTCCGACTTATCAGGGTTTGCGATCGCCTCATCCAATGCGCCATTAATGACAGACATCAGCTTGCTGTAGGTGACGATTGATATCTGCACCATCTGGCGACCTTGCTCGAAACGTCGATCGGCATCGCTGCTGTAAAGAAGCTGTTGGCGTCGTTCTGCGTCGGCCTCGGCTTTTTTCTTGAGATTGTCTAGGCGGGCGATCGTTTGTTTCCACGTCTCTGAGTGCTGCATCTGAGAGACTCTAACCCTGCTCACGCCAAGCTTTTGTCCGATCGTCTCTTGCGTCATTCCATCAAAATACATCTCGGCTGCAGCAGTAATTTTGTTGATTGACGAGATGCTTGGTTTTCCCATTTTTCCTTACAAATCCTTACATTTGCTTACGCAAATTTACGCCAATTACATCGAAGTAAAACGGTATTTCTGGCGTAGCTCGTCCTCTGGAACCATTACGGGCGTTAAGTTTCGCCGGACATCTTTAATCCTTACAAGCCGGGAATACCCTTCGGGTTTTGATAAAACTTGAAACAGCGTCCCAGTGGTTTTTTCGGTAATTTTTAGCCCTGGCACAATTGCTATATTTTGTTGCGCGTAAATCTCCGCTGTGGCTGAATCTTGGCGATCGCCCGGTATAGCCGCCATGACGAATTCTTGCGTCCCTACCCAGGTTGTTGTGGCTACCAGTTTTTGACCTCGAAAGTCGAGGAATTCTAGGTTATCCATACCTTTAAACTGCCAATATTTACCTCTTAATTATAACATAAATTAAGAGGTAAAACTTAGACTACGTATAGTTCCCAGCTAAGCTAAGATGCTGTTTCCTTTGGCTACGCAACATACTCGATCGTGATATTGTTGGATTTTTTGCACCTGCAAAGGGATTTTTTCAGGACTTCCACACAGCCCTAAATTCCAGGTGACGGCGTTAATCGCGCTCGAACGAACACGCCAGGGTTTTGGCTCCAACCTTGCACGAAAAGTGCCTTGAGACTTGCACAATTGAGCAAACAGCGGGTCAGCGCCAAGGTCGCTAAATACCTCCGCAGTTTCTTGGCCCCGCGCATCCCATATCCGGGTTAATTCCAGCAGTCTGAGCCCGTTTTTCGTTTTATAAACCTGAAAAGAAAGCCCTGAATATTTTGTGAATGCCTTAAGCAAATTGTGGGCGGATTTGATATCGCCGCCAAATCGTGACTTGTGGATGATATCTTCTCCATTAATGTCAACATCAACAAACATTACTGAAGGAGAATTCAAGACGAGAACCCCGTAAGAATTGCGGGTGATGATACCGCCAGCACCGACCCGATGCACGATCGGTTCCATCAGTGCATCGTACTCACCTGTGAGCGTGAGATTGTACCAGTTGTTGTCAATGCCATATATCGCACCCTGTACAGCACTGTTTTCTTGCTCGGATAAGTGCGGAAGCCTAGACAAAAGATGCTTCTCCAGCAGAGATAGCTGAGGATTCCATTTGATTACTGAGTTAGCATCCAAATTCAAAATCACACCCTCTACCACCTCCCTGACTTGCTCGATCGCCCGTCGCTTCTCACGTATAGACGGCTTAGTTTCAGGGACGTTATAGGCAGCAACTAATCTACGGTTTAAAACGGCTAATTCCTCCCGCAGCTCCCCAGCGTCGGGTACCTCCGGCTCATAGGAAGATCGAAAAATTGATATGGGAGATTCTATTTCTTTGAGCTTTTGGTTCGCAGTTGCGATCGCCAATTTTGCCTGCGAGATTTGATAATCTCGGTGGTTAGTGATGCGGTCGGTAGCTAGCTTAATTAGGGTGCGACTGGCGAAAAGATAAGTCCGATGGAACTCAGAGAAAGTTTTCATGATGGAACTCAAGTATTTTGGGTGAAGCGGTAAGGGAAGTAGGGAACGAGCTAAAAGCCACAGTCAAGAAAATCGTTGACAATCGGCGGCGAAGCCAGTAGCTGACGGTATTGTTTTTGCTCTGCTGGGGTGAGATCGGCCCAGATTTTTGCGCGATCGAGATACCCGCGCTGGTAGGTTTCTGTCAGTACATTTTTGATGTCGCGGGCCGTTTGTGGGCAACCTTCGGCAATGGCGGCGCGGATAAAGCCAAGGCACTCGACATGGGTTGCGGGGTCAAATTGTGCGGGCGATCGGGACTGTTGGTTAGCTTCTAGCATGATGCCCCTCCTTCTGCCTGCTGCATAAAGTTTTTGGGGAAAACCAGCATCTGTCCGAGGTCGCCGCTGTTTTGCAAATATTCCACTACATACTGAGTCCCATACTCGCACCAGCCAAGTATTCGGGCCTGGTATAGTTTGCCGTGGCGGTTAACCCAGCCCCAAGCTTTCTCTGCCGCAGAGCTACCTCCTCCCTCTTGTGGTTCTGGGGGTGATTCTGGCTTTTCTGGGGTAGCTTCTATTTCTGTCACAGATGCCGCTTTTTTTATTACATTTATAGCGGCATCTGTGACAAACTCAAACTCTTTACTAGCAAGCATCTCAGCCTCTTTCAGAGAAGCTACTTTTTGAGCCATTCTGGATGATGTAAAGACCATCAATTCCTCCCAATTTTCAGGGATTGAACAGATGCGCTTGCAGCCTGTCGCGGTCATTTTCACGATTGGGGTAGGAAAATAGAAATAAGCCCACTCCCGATCGTCTCCCACGCGGATCTGCTGGGCCACCAACTTAATACCGATAAATCCCAAGAGCTTATTTATGAAGCGCATCTCATATTTGGGGGTAGGGTAGCCCAAAATATTCGCGATGCTTTTTTTCTTGCAGCGCTTGATAATTTCTTGCACTTCGGGTGAGTTCGCCGTCCAGCCCTTGCGCTTCTCCAAGAAAATCTCCAGCCCTAGCCCTTTCATTGCCCGCAGCTTTAGCCAGCGATCGGATACATCTGGCAAGAAAGTTTGGAACGGTTCCCGCCATTTACGCCGCTGCAAGTAATCGGCGTCCTCTTGGTTGTGAAAAAGCCAGTGGGCTTCAAGTTGGCTGCGTAGCTCGCGCTCTTCGTAAATCAAGCGCCGCACAAATTCCCAATTCCACAGCTCGGAATCTTTCAGGCTGGGAAATTTTTCGAGTATCCGAAATTTGATAGCCTTGCACCGATCGGCCCAATTGGCGGAATGTTTGCGCTCAATCTCTTCGGCTTCCTTAAAGGTGATATCCTCAGCATTAAATATCTGCTCGCAAGCAAGGTCGCGACACTCTCCCTTGGCGATTTTTTGTAGGTCGCCTTCTTCGGTTTCGCCGTCTCGCATATCCGGCCCATACCCAGCAGCAGCGAAAGCTTTGAAAAGATATCCCCGCTGGTCGCGCCGCTCAAGGTTTCCTTTGGCTTGAATCTTGCAATAAGTAATGTAATGCGGGCATTGTGCCTGCCGCTCAATCTCGGCTTTTGTAGCTTCGGTGAGTGCTTCGTCAGTCAGGGTCAGGGCTTCGGCTGTTACTCTTGCCGCCACATTTTCGGCAATCTGTTTGTAGTAAGTTGCGCCACTATCTTGATTCACAGCGAGGCCACGCTCTGCACAGTAGATGTAAATTTGTCCGATCGGGTGTCGCACCCGGCGCGACATCTGCATACATTCATCAATACCCAGAACGCCCACAAACCAGCAAAAAACATCAGAGAAGTAGTCCCGGATCGAGATGTCGCCTCCTGATTCTAGTGTGGGGGTTAGAATCATCCATGCGGGCTTATGTTCCTCACAGTATGCGTCTGGGTTCTTTAGACATTTTTTTACGTGTGGCTCCGTCACTGTTTTGGAGCTTATTAAGATGCCCTCGCCCAGTTCCTCAGTCAGTCTTTTGGCTAAAGCTTCTGCCTCCTGCAAGGAATCCGTAACTACAACAGGGCAACCAGAATTTAAAATCTGTCTTGCATACCCCTCAAAAAATTTGTGATTCTGCCGAACCATCTTCCCAAATCTATTAGGGCCCAAAGGGGGAGTGAGAAAGGTTACTGGAGGAGTATCACCCTTGAATTGGTTCTCAATCTTCAGTACGGCTTTATTACCGGCCAGCATCGTAATATAATTGACCACCCATTCGGCTTGATTTCCGTCGCTGAGCGCGATTCGATCGGCAACTTGGCAGGCAAACTCAAAACGCTCTAGGACTTCCGACCTGTTACGAAAAAGAGTTTTAGAGCACAGCAGTTCCTTCATAACGCCCGCAGACTCGTCAATAATTAGGGTGCAGCCCACCAGACGTTCTTTAGGAATTTTGAGAAGAGAGTTTATACACAGAGTTAGTCGCGCATTCGGATCTAGAAAAAATTTATAGCCGTCGTGAGCATCGAGATGGTTGCTGCCCAGCTTTTCTGCAAGCTGTAATCCTAAGCTATTGCGGTGCGTGAGATTTATCTGAGTTCCGATCGGGTCGCTCGCTACTTTATTTTTAAGCCATTCGGTCTTGCCTGTTCCCAACCCTGATTTTACTGCGGTGATTGTGCCGGACTCTGGCGCGGGTGCGTCAAAGTAGCGGGTATTAGATTTTACGTGCGGAGAAAATCCCCGGTAACTCCGCCAGAGATTTTCGGCTTGTAGTTTCTTGATGTCTTGGGCGGCAGAGATTATCTCGTCCACATCACCGCCGGCAACACAGAAATCGTCAACACCTTTATCAGGGCCCGGTAACTGTGCAATTTTGCCGATCGCCCTCTTGAACAGTTTCGCTGTGGTGCAAGCCGCCTTAAATTCTTGGCTCTGGGAGTAGTCACCTTTGCGAAAGTCAAAGAGGATTATAATCTCGCGACCTTCTGTATCGAATTCTTGGAGTTCTGGCAGCAATTCCCGCGCCGTCGCTTTCCGGTACGTTGTGCCGTCGGGCTTCGTGACTTCTTCGCCGTATTCGGTGACTCTATACCCGGTGTGAATGCCGGGTAATCCCATCGCCGCATATCCGCGAGAAATTAGCGCCTCTGCCTTCTTCTCTCCTTCAGTGATGACGATCGGGCAATTGGTAACTTCAACCCACGACCAAAACTCGATCGCTTCACCATTAAGCCCAATT
>Ga0164298_10000449_pt1 | contig 11239 bp, 10 predicted proteins | sample Whisoiple_216_MG_FD_109713 | JGI IMG/M metagenome (GOLD analysis project Ga0164298, IMG submission 109713) | Unamended control soil microbial communities from upstate New York, USA - Whitman soil sample_216_MG | ecosystem: Environmental > Terrestrial > Soil > Agricultural land ... | reverse complement strand
CGAGCCTCCTCCCATCTCATCTCATCTCCTCCCGTTTCATTGGCGTCAGCTCGTCGCGGCGTCAGCTGCGGTGCACTCGTCGCCGCGTGGTGCATTTCTTGGGGTCGATGCCTCGGCGCGGCAGTCCGACCAGTCGATGTGTGATTTCTGTTAAGTGAAGGGCTGGGCATCCCACCCCCAGCACACGCCCACTACGGTAGAAACCGTGATGTCGTACCTGCCCGCCTTGATCCTGGTCGTCGTGGGGCTGTTGGTGCTCGTCGCCGTGTTGGTTCGGGTGTGGCGGCATGTTCGGGGCTTCAACCAAGCCGCCGACGCGCTGCGAACGAATCTTGGCTACGAGACAGGCACCCTTCGGGCGCGGCTTGCCGCGGTCCAGGTGGCGATCAGGGAGACCCGGGCCCGGGCACGGGTGAAGCACGCTCCGGCTGTCGTACCATCGAACAGCCGGGGGAGACAGGAGGAAGACCGTGGGTAACCTGGGTGTGCCCGAGCTGCTGATCATCGCCTTGGTGATCGTCCTGCTCTTCGGAGCCAGGAAGCTTCCGGAGATGGCCCGTTCGATCGGCAAGTCCGCCAAGGCCTTCAAGGAAGAGACCAAGGGGCTGCGCGGCGAGGACAAGGACGAGAAGGCCGCCGACCAGCCGCAGCCTGTCCAACAGCAGCAGCTGCCGCAGGCTCAGCCCGCCACACCGGCCGAACCGCCGGTGCAGCAGGTGCAGACGAACGGTGTCGTGCCGCAGTCTGTCGAGCAGCAGCAGAACAAGAACGCCTAAGTCCGAGAGAACAGGTCTGAACGGTGGCGCGCACGCACCGCCGGGACGACCGCCACGAAAAGAAGAAGCTGCGTAGCCGTCGGCACAACCCCGACGGCACCATGACTCTTCGGGACCACCTGTACGAGCTGCGTCACCGGCTCGGCCTCGCCCTCCTCGGGCTTCTGGTCGGCTGCGTTCTCGGCTTCCTGTGGTTCCAGTGGCGGATCGGCCCGATCCCATCACTCGGTCACCTGCTGACCGGGCCGTACTGTCAACTACCCGCGGGCACGGTTCGCTTCGAGCCGATACCCGGTAAGTGCCAGCTGCTCCAGACTCAGCCGTTCGAGGCCTTCCTCATTCAGTTCAAGGTCGGTCTCGCGGCCGGTGCCGTGCTGACCAGCCCGTTCTGGCTCTTCCAGATCTGGTCGTTCGTGACCCCGGGACTGTACGAGAACGAACGCAAGTTCACCCGCATCTTCGTGGTTCTCGCCTCCGTCCTGTTCGCCTGTGGCGCCGTGCTCGCCTACTTCGTGGTCCCCAAGGGTCTCCAGGTGCTGGTCAGCTTCGGTGGCGACCAGTTCATCTCGGCACTCGCCGCGAACGACTACATCTCGTTCGTCCTGGTCATGTTGATGATCTTCGGTGTCAGCTTCGAGCTGCCGCTGGTGGTCGTCATGCTGAACCGGATCGGGATCCTGCCGTACCGCAACCTCACGAAGTGGCGGCGCGGCATCATCTTCATGCTCTTCGTGTTCGCCGCGATCGCCACGCCGGGCACCGACCCGGTCAGCATGATCGCCCTCGCCGCCGCACTGACTGTCCTCTTCGAGTTCGCCGTGCAGATCGCGCGGATCCACGACCGGAAGAAGGAACGCGAGCGCATCGACGACGGCTGGGGCGACCACCCCGAGGACTACGACTTCTCGGAGCCTTCGGACAAAGTCAACACCGACGATGTGACCTGACCGTGAAAGCGGCAATGGTCGTGCACCCCGCGTCCGGGCTCGGCCGGGCGGGTCGCGTCGCGGGCTCGGTCGCCGAGCGCCTGCGCACCGTCACGAGAGACCTGGTCACCGTCGAGGCCGGCACCGTCGAAGAATCCCAGCGGCTCATGCGGCAGGCCGGCGACCTCGACCTGCTGGTCGTCGTCGGCGGTGACGGGTCGGCCCACCAGGGCGTCCAGTTCTGCGCCGACACGGGCACCGCGCTCGCCATCGTGCCGGCCGGCACCGGCAACGACATCGCCCGCACGTTCGCCGGCACCGCAAAGGACCCGCTCGACGCCACGGACGACCTGGTCAACGCCATCAAGAACGGCGAACAGAGCACCATCGACCTCGGCCGGGTCACCGACGGGCCGTGGTTCGCGGGCGTCCTGTGCGCCGGGTTCGACTCCGCGGTCAACGAGCGGGCGAACCGGATGCGCTGGCCATCGGGCCCCCGCCGATACGACCTGGCGATCCTCGCCGAGCTCGTGCGGCTCAGGCACGGTCGCCTGACGATCGACGACGACAGCGGGCAGGACGAGCTCGACGCCACACAGATCGCCATCGGCAACATCCCGTTCTACGGCGGCGGCATCCCGGTCTGCCCTGCCGCCGACCCCACCGACGGCCTCTTCGACGTCACGCTCATGCGCCGGGCGGGCCGGTTCGACCTGGTCAGGATGCTGCCCGGCCTGCGTACCGGCAACCACGTCAACAACCCGCTGATCACGACGTCGCGGACCAAGCAGATTCGCATCGGCGACGCCAACGGCTGGGTCGCCTACGCCGACGGCGAACGCATCGGCCCCCTTCCAGTCGAGGTGACGTGCGTCCCGAACGCGTTGAAGGTGGTCGGCCGCCCCACCCCACCCCCGGGGCATGTGACAACCTGAACACGTGGCTGCCAGCCCTTCTCCATCGCCCGCCGAGTCCTACGCGGCCTCCCGCCAGCGAGCGAGCTATCCCGAACTGACCGAGTTCACCTCGGTGCTCTCGTTCACGCTCGACCCGTTCCAGCAGCAGGCCTGCGCCGCGCTCGAGGACGGCCACGGTGTGCTCGTGTGCGCGCCGACCGGAGCGGGCAAGACCGTGGTGGGCGAGTTCGCCGTGCATCTCGCGCTGGGCAGCGGGCAGAAGTGCTTCTACACGACACCCATCAAGGCGCTGTCGAACCAGAAGTACGCCGACCTCGTCGAGCGGCACGGGACCGAGCAGGTCGGCCTGCTCACCGGCGACACCTCGATCAACGGCAACGCATCCGTGGTGGTCATGACCACCGAGGTCCTCCGCAACATGCTCTACGCGGGCTCCTCGACGCTCGACGGCCTCGGCTACGTCGTGATGGACGAGGTGCACTACCTGGCCGACCGGTTCCGCGGCGCGGTGTGGGAGGAGGTCATCCTGCACCTGCCCGAGGCGGTCCGCCTGGTCAGCCTGTCCGCCACGGTCAGCAACGCCGAGGAGTTCGGCGACTGGCTGGTCGAGGTCCGCGGCGACACCACCGTCGTCGTCGACGAGATCCGGCCCGTGCCGCTCTGGCAGCACATGCTGGTCAACAACCGGATGCTGGACCTGTTCAACGGCGAGGGCCCCGACGGCGAGCTCCGCATCAACGCCGAGCTGCTCCGGCGCACCGAGAACGAGAACCGGACCCAGGTCACCTGGGGCCCCCGGACCGGCGGACGCGGCCGCCGGTCCGGCGCGCCACGCGGTGGTCCCCGGTTCCGCCCGCCGTCCCGGGTCGACGTGATCACCCGGCTCGACGCGGCGGGGCTGCTGCCGGCCATCGTGTTCGTGTTCAGCCGCATCGGCTGCGACGCGGCGGTCAGCCAGTGCGTCCGCACCGGCCTGCGGCTGAACACCGAGGCCGAGGTCGAGGAGATCCGCCAGGTCATCGACGTCCGCACCAAGGACCTCAACGACGCCGACCTGCGGGTCCTCGGGTTCTGGGAGTGGCGCGAGGCCCTTGAACGCGGGTTCGCGAGCCACCACGCGGGCCTGCTGCCGGCGTTCAAGGAGACCGTCGAGGAGCTGTTCGTCCGCGGCCTGGTGAAGGTGGTGTTCGCGACCGAGACCCTCGCGCTCGGCATCAACATGCCGGCCAGGACGGTCGTACTGGAACGGCTGGTCAAGTACAACGGCGAGGCACACGTCGAGCTGACGCCGGGGGAGTACACCCAGCTCACCGGCCGGGCCGGGCGGCGCGGCATCGACGTCGAGGGGCACGCGGTCGTCATCTGGCAGCCCGGCGTCGACCCCCGGCAGGTCGGCGGCCTCGCATCCACCCGCACCTACCCGCTGCGCTCGTCGTTCCGCCCCGGCTACAACATGGCCGTCAACCTGGTCGAACGGCTCGGCGCCCAGCAGGCACGCGAGATGCTGGAGCAGTCGTTCGCCCAGTTCCAGGCCGACCGCGGGGTCGTCGGGCTGGCGAAGCGGATCGAGCGCAACCGTGAGGCCCTCGACGGCTACAAGGAGTCGATGACCTGCCACCTCGGCGACTTCACCGAGTACGCCGAGCTGCGCGCGAAGCTGGGCGAACGCGAGAAGGCGCTGTCCCGCAAGAACACCGTGGCCCGCCGCGCGGAGGCGGCCCGGTCGCTGGAGGCACTGCGCAAGGGCGACGTCATCGCGGTGCCGTCCGGCCGTCGCGCCGGGCTCGCGATCGTCGTCGACCCGGGGCTCGACCCGTCCGGCGACGCCCGGCCGCTCGTGATCACCGAGGACCGCTGGGCCGGCAGGCTGTCGGTGGCCGACTTCCCGACGCCCGTTGAGGCGCTGGGCCGGGTGAAACTGCCCAAGCAGGTCGACCTGCGCTCGCCGCGGGCGCGCCGGGACCTGGCGTCGACGCTGCGCAACGCGGGCATCGAGGTGCCGAGGAACCGCCGCCGCGGTGGCGGTGGCGCCGATGACGACACCGAGATCGCCGCGTTGCGCCGGGCGCTGCGCAACCACCCGTGCCACGGCTGCAGCGACCGTGAGACACATGCCCGCTGGGCCGAGCGGCACCGCAGGCTTCTCGCGGAGACCCAGCAGCTGGAGCAGAAGGTGGCCGCGCAGACGCACTCGCTGGCGCGCGCGTTCGACCGCATCCGCAGGCTGCTCACCGAGCGTGGCTACCTGTCCGACGACGACACCGTGACCGCCCACGGCAAGCGGCTGACCAGGCTGTACAGCGAGTCGGACCTGCTGGCCGCCGAGTGCCTGCGGCAGGGCATCTGGGACCAGCTGCCGCCGCCGGAGCTGGCCGCGGTCGTGTCGTCGCTGGTGTACGAGGCGCGCCGGGACGGGCCGAGCGAGGCGCGGGTGCCGGTCGGGCTGATCGGCGACGCGCTGGCCGAGACCGCGCGGCTGTGGGCGTCGCTAGAGGCCGACGAGCGGCGGCACAAGCTGGAGCGTACCCGCCAACCGGACGCCGGCTTCGCGTGGACGATCTACCGGTGGGCGCGCGGCGAGTCGCTGGAGCGCGTCATGACCGCCGCGGAGTCGGCCGGCAGCGAGTTCTCCGCCGGCGACTTCGTGCGCTGGTGTCGACAGGTCATCGACCTGTTGGAGCAGCTGCGCGACGTCGTGGGGTCCGGCGCGCCGGTCGGCGGGGCGGCGAAGGAGGCCGTGAAGGCGATGCGCCGGGGTGTGGTGGCACTGGGCACGGTCTGATTCCCCTGACTTCCTCGACCAACCGGGGCGGATCCGCGTGCCGGACCACACGGGATCTCCACGTCCCGCTATGGTTTGATCGCGCGCAGGCACGACCTCGAATTGGCGGAGGCGAACAATGACCAGCCCCTACGGGCCGCCCGGTGGGAACGACCCGCAGCAGCAGTGGGGACAGCAGCCCTACGGCGGCGGGCCCGCGCCCGGCACTCCGTCCGGCGGGATGCCCGTGCCGGGTGGGTACCCGCAGCAGCAGCCTGGTCAGCCCCAGCCTCCGCAACAGCAGCAGCCCTACGGCGGGTACGGGCAGCAGCCGCAGCCGACGCAGCAGTACGGCCAGCCGGCGCCGCAGTACGCTCAGCAGCAGTCCCCGTACGGTCAGCAGCCGCCGTCCGGTGAGTTCCAGAGCCCGTACCAGCACCCCTACCAGCAGCAACAGCAGCCCAAGAAGGGTGGGGCCTGGATCTGGATCGTCATGGTGATCGTCGTGCTGGGCGTCGCCGCGTTCCTGGTGCTCGGCCTGGTCACGCCGGGGTTCCTGAACACGAAGGTCTTCGACCAGAGCTCCCTGCAGGGTGACGAGGGCGTCAAGAAGGTCCTGGTCAACGACTACAAGGTCGAGAACATCCAGTCCGTCAGCTGCCCGGCCGACCAGGAGGTCAAGTCGGGCAACAAGTTCTCGTGCAAGGTGAAGGTCGGCGGTGACGACCCGAAGGAGCTGACCGTCCAGATCACCGTCACGAGCGACGACGGCCAGTACCAGGTGGCGCTCCCACAGGAGTCGAAGTAGCCGCTCGCGCCGGCACTGAGCCCGCCATCAGCACAAATAGGTCGCGCCGATGGAGTGGAGTAGGCATCATCGGACGGTGACCCAGACTCTGCTACCCACCGGGCTGACCTTCCGTGCCGTCACCGACGACGAGCTGCGGGGCGCCAACGACATCTTCCGTGCCGCGCTGCACGTCAGGCCCGCGACCGACGAGTTCTGGGCGGTGCTGAAGGACGCCTACCTCGCCGACCGCACGTTCGGTGCGTTCGACGGGGACCGCCAGGTCGGCACCGCCACGTCGTTCCCGTCGAGCCTGACCGTGCCCGGCGGCGCGATGCTGCCGGCGGCCGGGGTCACCTACGTCGGCGTCCGGTCCGACTACCGCCGCCGCGGCGCGCTCACCGGCATGATGCGAGCCCAGCTCGAGGACTGCGCCGCCCGCGGCGAGGTGCTCGCCGTGCTGCACGCCTCCGAGCCGGTGATCTACGGCCGCTTCGGCTACGGGATCGGGACGCTGGCGCGGATCGTCAAGGTGCGGTCGCCGCAGGCGGACGTCCGTCCCGAGGTGGCGGTCACCGGGACGGTCCGACTCCTCGACAAGGACGAGATCGTGCCCAGGCTGCAGGCCGCCTACGCCGCGATCCAGCCGACCCGCGCCGGCCTCATGGGCCGCCCGGCCCAGTACTGGGTCCTCGCCTACGACCGCCGCCTCACCGACGGCTACCTGCTGGTCGCCGCCCACTTCACGCCGTCGGGCGAGGTCGACGGCTGGGTCTCGTACGAGCCGGCGCAGAACACCTCCGACGACCCGCGCGCCGGCGACACGCTGCGCGTGCTCGACTTCCAGTCCGCCCACCAGGGCGTGGCCAACGACCTGTGGCGCTACCTCACCGGCGTGGACCTGGTCGACGAGGTCATCGCCTACCACCGGCCCGCCGACGAGCCCGTCGAGGAGATGCTCGTCAACAACTACGCGGTCCGCAGCGAGCGCGACGACGAGCTGTGGGTGCGGCTCGTCGACGTGCCGACGGCACTCGCCGGCCGCACCTACGGGGCGGCCGAGCCGGTCGTCATCGAGGTCGTGGACTCTTTGCTGCCCAACAACTCCGGCCGCTACCGCATCGGTCCACAGGGGATCGAACGGACCACCGAACCGGCCGCGCTGACGGTGCGCGCCGAGGTGCTCGCCATGCTCTACCTCGGCACGTACCGGGCCAGCGTGCTCGCGAGCATCGGCCGGGTCACCGTCGCCGACCCGGCCGCGCTGGCGGCGGCCGACCAGCTCTTCGCGGTCGACCGCCCGGCCTGGACCGGCACGATGTTCTAGGCCCTGTGTCGGCGGCGTTCCGCCTAAATCCGGCGACATCGACGGCCGTTCCCGCCAGGATGGCCGGTATGGCAGGGGTGGAGGTCGTCGTCGCCCACAGCCAGCGGGCGACGCTGCGTGTCGGTGAGGTGTTCCTGAAGGTCGACGTCGACCCGGCGCACGCCGAGGTCGAGGTGCGGGCGATGGCGATGGCGCCGGTACCGACCCCGGCGGTTCTCTGGTGTGAGCCGCCCGCGCTCGCGATCGCCGCCGTGCCCGGCACGGCGCTCGGCGTCCTCGGCGAACCGTCGACCGCGTCGCCGGCGGCGTGGGCCGCGGCGGGTGCCGAGATACGGCGGCTGCACGACGCGCCGTTGCCGCCGTGGCCGGGGCGCGGGCTCGACGACGTGGCGGCGGAGCTCGATCGTGAGTGCGCGTGGCTGTCCGCCAACGCCGTGCTGCCCGCCGAGGTGATCCGGCGCAACCGCGAGATCGCGCAGGCCGCGCTCCGGCCGTGGACGCCGGCGTTCATCCACGGCGACCTGCAGATCACCCACGTGTTCGTCGACGACGACGAGGTCACCGGCGTCATCGACTGGTCGGAGGCCGCGCCCGGCGACGCCATGTTCGACCTCGCCACCCTGACCCTCGGGCACGAGGAACGCCTGGACGACCTGCTTGCCGGCTACGGCCCTGGCGCGGACCGGGACGTGATCCGCGCCTGGTGGTCACTGCGCAGCCTGGTGGCGTCGCACTGGCTGATCGAACACGGCTTCGACCCGGACGCGCCGGGATGCGAGTTCGACGTGCTCCGGTCCAGGATGCGGGAACCCTAGGCCGCGAACCGGTCCGCACGTTCCTGCCCGGAAAGCTCGGCGATCGCGGCCATCACGTCGTTCGTCACGGCCCGGCGAGTGCGGGCCACGGCCGGGTCGCCGGTGAACCGCAGCGGCTGCCCGAACCTGACCGTGGCTCGGTGCAAACGGGGAATGCGCTTGCCCACGGGCTGGAGGCGCTCGGTCCCGTGTAGCGCCACCGGGACCACCGGCGCACCGGAGGTCAGCGCGAGCCACGCGACGCCGGTCCGCCCCCGGTACAGGCGGCCGTCGAGTGAGCGCGTGCCCTCCGGGTAGATGGCGAACACGTTGCCGCCGGCGAGAACCTCCAAAGCGGTGTCGAGTGCCGCGGTGGCCGCGCGGTGCTGGCCGCGGGCGACCGGCACCGACCCGACCGCGGTGAAGAACCAACGCGTGAGCATCCCTTTCGGGCCACGGCCGGCGAAGTACTCGGCCTTCGCCAGGAACGTGACCCGTCGCGGCGCCGCGAGCCGGATGACGACGCTGTCGATGAACGAAAGATGATTGCTGGCAAGGATCACCGGGCCGAGCGTGGGCACGTGTTCCCGGCCTTCGGTGCGGATCAAGGGGTTCAGGGACACGTCACGACCTGTCCGGCCCACGAGAGCCCACCGCCGAAGCCGAGCAGCAGAACCGGCGCGCCCGACCGGATCTCCCCGCGTGCCACCAGTTTCGCGAGCGCGATCGGGATCGACGCGGCCGAGGTGTTGCCCGACTCGACGACGTCCTGCGCGACCAGCACGCCGGGGGCGTCGAGCCGCTCGACGATCGCCTCGATGATCCGCAGGTTCGCCTGGTGCGTGACGATCGCGCCGAGCTCCGCCGGTTCGATGCCGGCCCGCTCGCAGGCCTGCCGCGCGATGGGTGCCAGAGTCGTCGTGGCCCAACGGAACACGGTCTGACCGTCCTGCGCGAAGGTCGGGTGCCAGTCACCGAGGATGCGGACCGCGTCGCCAAGGCTCGGGTCGGATCCCCACACCACGGGCCCGACCTGTGGTGTGTCGGACGCGGACAACACCGCGGCACCAGCGCCGTCACCGAGCAGCACGCACGTGGCGCGGTCGGTCCAGTCGGTGATGTCACTCATCTTCTCCGCGCCGACGACCAGCGCGTGCCGGGCCGCGCCCGCGCGGATGGCGTGGTCGGCGGTGGCGAGCGCGGTGGTGAAGCCCGCGCACGCGTTGTTCACGTCGAACGCCGCCGCACCCGGGATCCCGAGCCGCCCGGAGACCTGCGCGGCGGTGCTCGGACAGCGGTCGACGGCGGAGCAGGTCGCGACCTGGACGAGCCCGATGTCCGCCGGATCGACACCGGCGGCCGCGAGGGCCTTCCCTGCGGCGGCCGCGGCGAGGTCGGCGACCGACTCGTCACGGGCGATCCGGCGGGTGGCGATGCCGGTGCGGCGGCGGATCCACTCGTCGCTGGTGTCGACCAGACGCGCGAGGTCGTCGTTGGTGAGGACGTGCTCGGGTTGGTGATGGCCCATCCCGGTGATGCGTGACCCAGTCATCGAGCTCCTTTAGCGACCGAACGTTCGGACGCCAAATGCTACAGTGCTGACTTGTGAGTCCGCGACGGTCAGTTGCCGAGTCCCGGCAGACAAGATCCGACATCCTGGCGAGTGGCGTGCGCCTGGCATCGTCCGAAGGCCTGGAGGGCCTGACGATAGGCCGCCTCGCGACTGTGCTGAACATGAGCAAGTCAGGTGTCTTGGGCCACTTCGGCTCCAAGGAGGACCTACAGTTGGCGGTGGTCGACGCGGCGGCGGACATCTTCACGAAGGAGGTGGCCGACAAGGCGAGGGGAGTGGATCCGGGCCTGCCGAAACTGTTGGCGATGTGCCGGGCCTGGGTGTCTTATTTGGAACGGAGAGTCTTCCCGGGCGGCTGTTTCTTCACCGCGGCGGCATCGGAGTTCGACGACCGCCCGGGCCGAGTCCGCAACGCGGTAGCCGGCCTGACGACGGTGTGGAACCGCGACCTGTACCGCCAGACCCGCACCGCGATGGCAGCGGGCGACCTACCGTCGGACACGGACGCGGACCAGCTGGTCTTCGAGGTCACCGGCGTGGTCCTGGCACTGAACAACGCACTGCAACTACACCGCGACACGACGGCCCCCACCCGCGCCCGCCGCGCACTGAGCCGACTCATCGGCCACCCGATCACCGCGCTGACCCTGCTGCTGTCCCTACGCGTCGCGTGACGGCCGGTTGGCCTCCGGCCCCCGGTGCCCAGCCTCCCACGAGCCACCGACAGTCCGGACTCCATCCGAAAGGGCGCCGACTCCCAGCGACCTACAGGGCGAGGAGCCCGGCACCGGTAGCCCGAAATCCGCAGCGATCGAGGTAGAACGGCCGCAGGTGGTCCTCGAAGTCGACGTGCAGCCACTCGCACCCGTGGTCGCGGGCCTGCTGAGCGGCAACGGCGACCAGCTCACTCCCCACCCCTCGGCGTCGAACGACACCGGCCACCACGGTGTCGAGAACGAACGCATGCGACGAGCCGTCCCAGGCCACGTTGACGAACCCGACGAGCGTGCCGTCCTCCCGAGCACACACCCAACCCAGACTGTGCCGGTTCACCCGCGCCCACCAGTCCTCGGCAGGCGACCCGAACCCCTCGGCATGCAACCGGTTGACCTCGATGTCGTCGAAAGGCCCGCGCCACTGGTAGCTGATCACCGACCAACAGTACGAATCCCTGCCACCCGATTTCGCGACCACGGAATTGTCGGTGCCTCCCGATAGGCTGGATACCGGGGGGCCGGAGGCCACCGTGGTTCGGGCGGTGCCGTGGTTCGGGCGGTGCCGTGGTTCGGGCGGTGCCGTGGTTCGGGCGGTGCCGTGGTTCGGGCGGTGCCGTGGTGCGGGCGGTGGCGTGGTCCGGGCGGTGCCGTGGTTCGGGCGG
>Ga0164298_10000448_pt1 | contig 11240 bp, 9 predicted proteins | sample Whisoiple_216_MG_FD_109713 | JGI IMG/M metagenome (GOLD analysis project Ga0164298, IMG submission 109713) | Unamended control soil microbial communities from upstate New York, USA - Whitman soil sample_216_MG | ecosystem: Environmental > Terrestrial > Soil > Agricultural land ... | reverse complement strand
TCGCCGACGCCGGCCAGCCCGGAGAAGGTGCCGAGCTCGGCGCCGCGGTCGATCGCGTGGTCGATGCACTCACTCCAGACCTGAGCAGCCGCGATCCCCGCCGCGTTGAGCCCATGCGGCTCGGCCGCGGCGGCGGCCAGGGCGGCGGCATTCTTGGCCGCGCCGGCCATCTCGACGCCGGTGACATCGCGGGAGCGCTCGCAGACCAGGCCGGCTCGGTCGAAGACGACGCCGAGCTGCTTGCGCAGGTCGGGATCGGCCGAGCCGAGGACCAGGGCGGCCGAGCCCGAGACGGCCTCGCGCGCGTGCGCCGGCCCCCCCAGGCAGGCGATCGCCCGCGCTCGCACCCGCTCGCCGACGTATTCGGCGGGCAGCTGGCCGCGCGGGGAGATCAGCCCCTTGGTCAGCAGCAGCATCGCCGAGCGCGAGCCGACGCGGTCGGCGATCGCCCCGACCGCCTGCGGCAGCGAGCCGGAGGGGATCGCGAGGCAGACCAGGTCGAGCCCGGCCAGCTCGACTTCGGAAGCCTGTCGAACGCGGACTGAGTCGGGCAGGCGGACCCCCTCCAGATAGCGCCGATTTTCGCCCGCCTCCTCGATCTCGGCTGCGTGCGTGGCGTTACGCGTCGCCAGCTGCACCTCGAGCCCGCCGCGGGCGAGCAGGACCGCCACCGCGGTGCCCCAGCTGCCGGCGCCGATCACGGCGGCGCGGCGCATCGGCGGCAGGCCCCCGAGGTCCTCCCACTGCAGCTCGACGTTGGGCCAGATCCGCGCCGTCACGGTAGAAGCGAGGCCGCGCGAGGGGTCCTCGGCACGGGGAAAGGTCATCGCCCTGCCGAGCCGGACCTTGACCTTGCGCGGGCGGATGCGCCAGCCGCGGCGGACGTGTTCGGTGCCCAGCACCGCCGCCGGAATCACCGGCGCGCCGGTCTGCAGGGCGAGCCTGCCGACGCCGCGCTTGGGCTCCCCTATGGAGCCGCTGCGGATGCGCGTGCCCTCGGGGAAGATGCAGACGGCGCCACCACGTTCGACCAGACGGCGCGCCGTCTCCACCGAGTCCTCGTCGGACTCGCCGCGACGGATCGGGAAGGCACCGAGCCGCGAGAGGATCCAGCCCTGCCAGCGGCGCTCGAAGAGCTCGACCTTGGCGACGTAGTTCATCGGCCGCCGCCAGGGCAGGGCGCCGCCGATCGCGAAGGGGTCGAGGAAGCTGCGGTGGTTGGCGGCGACGATCAGGCCGCCCTTGAGCCGGGCGTGCTCGCGTCCGGTGCGGACGTAGCGGAAATACACCAGGAAGAAGGGGGTCATGAAGATCCTGGCGAGGATGTAGAGGATCGGGTTTACGCCGTGGCGGCGGGTGTAGTCGTGGTACGACTGGAGGCGGGCGGGGTCCATCCTTGGATGGCTACACGGGTCGGGGACGACGGTTACCAGGGCGGGGATCTACCAAGCGTTGTCGACTAGCTGCTCCAGGTCAGACCGCGTCGGGGGCTCCGGTGTAAACGCGAGCTCCGGGCGCAACAGCATTGCCTCGATGGCTTCGGGGAGCTTGTCGGGATCGGCGCCTTGGTCGCCCAGGCCTGGTGGGTTCCCGCCCAGCTCCAAGAGGCGGAGTTCGATGTCCTCCGGCGTTGTTCCGATCGCGCTGGAGAGGGGCTCCAGGCCGTCGGGGGCGCGGGGGGCCATGAAGGCCATGGCGCGGGGGAGGATCGCGGCGTTGACTCCGGCGTGGGTGGCGCCGCAGATCCTCACCAGCGTCTGACAGACGACGTGGTGGAGGGAGAAGGCGGCGGAATCGATTGCGTAGCCGCAGAGGATCGAGCCTTGGGCTAGGGCCTCGCGGTTGCGCTCGGCGGGGGGTTCGTCGAGGGAGGTCGCGATCAGTTCGGCGCCGCGCAGGGCGGTCATGCGGGAGACCGGGTTGGCGAAGGGGGTGTAGAGGGAGTCGGCGCCGTGGGCGAGGGCGTTCATCGAGCTGGCGCGGAGCTCGGGCTCGGGGGCGCTGGTCATCGCGGCGGGGTCGGCGATGACCAGGGCAGGGCGGACCAGCTCTTTCACCTGGGTCTCGGCCCCGGCGGGGAGACGGTGGATACCCGTCATCTCGGCACCGGACATCGTCGTGGGGATCGCGGCGACGCGGGCACCGGTCACCGAGGCGATCGCCTTCGCGATGTCGATCGTGCGGCCGCCGCCGAGCGCGACCAGATGCAGGGAGCGGACACTGCCGAGCAGCGCCGCCGCGGTCTCCGGAACCGCGGTCGGCGGGTCGGCGGGCGACAGCTCGTGCACGGCGGCCGCGGCGGTTGCGAGTCCGTCCGCCGCGTCCAGGTGCCGCGAGGTGGTGAGCAGCTCGAACGGCTCCAAACCGTGCTCGGCGAGCAACTTTGGCGCCGAGTCGACGCCGCCGGCGTCGAAGACGACCGTGCGGCCGGCGTCGCGCCAGACGAAGTTGCCGTTCACGCGGTGCGCGGGTTGATCACCGGGCGCAGGTTCGGTTCGACCTCCGCTCGCAGGTGCTCGTAGTCGGGCGGCAGCGAGAGCTTCTCGCCGAGCTGCTCGAGCGGCTCGTCGACGGTGAAGCCCGGCCCCAGGGTGGCGATCTCGAAGAGGACGCCGCTCGGCTCGCGGAAATAGATCGAGCGGAAGTAGAAGCGGTCGATCACCGGGGTCGGCTGGGCGCCGCCGGCGATCGCCCGCTGGCGCCACTCCTCGTGCTCGTCCAGGGTCGAGGCCCAGGCGACGTGGTGAACGCTGCCAGCTCCCTGTCGCGAGCGCTCCTCGGGCGGTGCTTCGTAGACGTAGAGGCCGCCGCGGTTGGAGCCGCGGGCCTCCCAGCTGTGCTCGTCCACCGGCTCGAACTCGAGCGACTCGAGCAGGGTTGCGCTCGCGGCCGGGTTGGAGCTGTAGGCGCAGACGGCGTGAAAGCCCTGCAGGGCGAGCTCGGCGGGGATCTCCGGGTGATCGGCGACCAGCGGCGCATCGGCGACCTCGACAACGGCCAGCTCGTGGGCGAGGCCCTCGGGGTCGGCAAAGCGCAGGCCTCCCCCCGCCCGCTCGGACTCGATGCCGTTGGCGGCGAGGCGCTCCTCCCAGAAGTCGAGCGCCGCGTGCGAGGCGACCCGCCAGACGATCCGGTGCACGTCGCCGGCGCCCGCCCGTCCAGGCGGCACGCCGGGGAACTCGAAGAAGGTGAGGTCGGAGCCGGCGCTGCCCTTCTCGTCGGCGAAGAAGAGGTGGTAGACGGTCGGGTTGTCCTGGTTGACCGTCTTCTTGACCAGGCGCAGGCCCATCACCCCCGCGTAGAAGTCGACGTTGCTCTGCGCGTCGGCGGTGATCGCGGTGATGTGGTGGATTCCCTCCAGCTTCACTACGTCACGTATACCATCCCGCCGATGAGCCGCGGCAGACGACGTTTCGTGCGGGTCCTCGTCGTGCTGGGCTCGCTGCTCGCCTTCCTCAGCGTCTTCGCGATCTGGACCGAGCGCCAGGCGCTCGACACCGACGAGTGGGTCAACACCAGCGGTCGCCTGATCCAGAACTCGACGATCCGCGAAAAGCTCAGCGACTACCTCGTCGACCAGCTCTACGAAAACGTCGACGTCGAAAAGGAACTGAGCCAGAAGCTCCCCGGCGATACCAAGGACCTGGCCGGGCCGATCTCCGGCGGGCTGCGGCAGGTCGCCGGTTCCGGAGCCAACAAGGTGCTGGAAAGCTCGACCGCGCAGGAACTCTGGAAGACCGCCAATCGCGGCACCCACGAACAGCTGCTCGAAGTCCTGTAAGAAAAGGAAGGGACGCTGGCGACCGAAGAAGGCAAGGTCAGCCTCAACCTCGGCAGCCTGGTCACCAACCTCGCCGACCAGGTCGGCATCGGCGCCAACCTCGCCGAAAAGCTGCCACCGGACGCGGGGCAGATCACGATCCTGCGCTCCGACCAGCTGAAGACCGCCCAGGACATCGTCGTCGCGATCAAGGGCCTAGCGCTGGTGCTCTCGCTGCTGACCTTCCTCTGCTTCGGCTTCGCCATCTACCTCTCGCGCGAGAGCCGCTGGGTCACCGTGCTTTCCTGCGGGATCGGCCTGATCGCGGCCGGCTTCGCCGTGATCGTCTTCCGCGAGATCGCCGGCGGCATAGTCGTCAGCCAGCTGGTCGACGAAGAGAGCGTCAAGCCCGCGGCGGAAGCCGCCTGGTCGATCGGCACCTCGCTGATGACCAGCATCGCCACCACCGTGATCGTGATCGGCGTGCTCTTCGGGATCGCCGGCTGGCTCGCCTCGCCAACTGGCTCGGCACGCTCGACCCGGCGCGCGATCGCGCCGGTACTGCAGGGCTACCCCGCCTACGTCTACGCCGGCCTCGCGGTTCTGGTCGGCATCTACTTCCTCTCCGCCCCGACCCAGAACCTGCGCTCCTTCCTGACCACGCTGGTGATCGCCGGCCTCGCCGCCTTCGGCATCCACGAGCTGCGCAAGCAGACGGCGGAGGAATTTCCCGACGCCGACTACGGCGACGTCTTCGGCCGCACCAAGGACAAGGTCGTCGGCGCGGTCAAAGACGCCAACCTGGGAGAGCGGGCCTCGAAGCTGCGCCTGCCCGAGATGCGCAAGCCCAACGGCGAGGCGAGCGGCTCGACGGCAACAACACCCGCTGAGAGTGAGGACGCGCGACTCGCGCGACTCGAGCGACTCGCCTCGTTGCACGAGAAAGGCATCCTCACCGACGAGGAGTTCGCCACCGAGAAGGCACGAGTGCTCAGCGGCTTCAGTCAAGACGCCTAATTCACCCAGAGCCCGCCTCCGGACTCGAACCGGAACTCCCCGCTTTACAAGAGCGGTGCTTTACCAATTAAGCTAGGCGGGCAACTCGTATTCCTTCGCCCAGCGTACGCGCTTGTTCTGCCGGTTGCGTGGAGGATCAACTCGCAGTGCATGCCGCAGTTGGGCACCTCTTCCGCCGGGATCACATAGACGTTTTCGTTGTCAGAACGGTAGACAATGAAGAGGTCAACCTCGCCGGCATAACCTCGGATCCGCGTTCGCCGGGTGTTGGTCGCAGCATAGAACTCGCCGCAGACAGAAAGCTTCATTGCTGCTGCCCGACACGTCTGCAATCGTTGCCGCCGTGGACGTCAACTTTCGCTTTCTCGAACCCGATGAGGGCCCGGTTCTCAGCGAGGCGATCGAGGCCGCCTACGGCGACAGCTACGACGTGCGCTGGGTGTACGACGCGGCGGAGGTCTCGAGTCGGCTCGCAAGCGGGACCTACGTCTCATGCGTGGCGGAGACCGGCAACGGAGAATTGCTCTGCCACGAGGGCATGAGCCTGGCCGCGGCGGGGGACGCGGTGGGCCACTCGGGGCAGGCGGTGACGATGCCGGCGGCGCGCGGCCAGCACCTCTTCACCAGGACCAAGCGCTTCCTGATGGACTGGGCAACGGAGCGGGGGCTGGCGGGCATGTACAGCGAGGCGACCGCGGCCCATCCCTACAGCCAGCGCGCCAACATCGAGCTCGGCGCGCACGAGACCGGTTTCCTGCTCGGCTGGATCCCCGCCTCGGTCTCCAACGACGCCGCCGGGGAGGGCCGCCGCGGTCGCCAATCGGCGGCGCTCTTCTACACCAAGCTCAACGACGGTCATGAGCGCCCGGTCTACGCACCCGAGCGACACCGGGAGATCGTTGGGCAGACGCTCGAGCTCTGCGAACTGCGGGGAACGCTTGCCGAGCCTCCGGCGGAGGTTGAGCTGGCCGAGCGCAGCGAGCTCGAGGTCGCCGTCGACGGCGACCACAACCTGGCGCTGATCACCGTCCACGTCCCCGGCGCCGACCTCGAGCAGGTCGTGGCGGCAGAGCGACACCACCTCTTCCACCGCGCCTGCCTCGACGCGATCTACCTCGATCTCCCCCTGGAGACACCGGCGACCGCCCTCGTCGCCGACCACCTCGAGGCGCTCGGGGTCTCCTACTCAGGTGTCTTCCCGAACAGCCGCTGCAACGCCGACGTGCTGCGAATGCAGTCCCTTCACCGCGCTCGGATCAAGGCCGACGACGTCTCCGTCGCCTCCGAGCACGGCCGGGAGCTGCTCGAGTACGTCCTCGCCGACCTGCCTTAGTTCAGCGTCTCGCGGGAAGCGAGATGGCTGCCGACCTTGCGCTTGACGCGCTGCAGGGCGTTATCCACGGTCTTGGTGTCGCACTCGAGCCGCTCGGCGGTGGCCTCGTAGGAGTGGCCGTCGAGGTAGAGGGAGAGCACGCGGCTCTCCAGGTCGGAGAGCACGCCGGAGACGCCGGACAGGCAGGAAACGAGGCTCTCCAGCTCTTCGGAGGCGATCACCTGGTTGACCGGGTCGTGCACCGTGGGCCCGGGCAGGATCTCGTCGAGGGTCGTGTCGGAGTCGCCCGCCGCCGCCGGGGTCTGGCTGAAGGAGACGTACTGGTTGAGCGGCGTGTGCTTGTTGCGGGTCGCCGTCTTCACCGCGGTGATGATCTGGCGGGTGATGCAGAGCTCGGCGAAGTTGCGGAAGCTCGACTCGCGATCGGTCCGGTAGTCCCGAATCGCCTTGTAGAGACCGAGCAGGCCTTCCTGGATCAGGTCGTCGGCCTCGCCCCCGAGCAGGAAGTACGAGGAGGCCTTGAGGCGGACGAAGCCGCGGTAGCGGCGGACGATCGCGTCGTAGGCATCAGTCCGGCCATCCTTGGCGAGAGCGACCAGGTAATGGTCATCAAGCTCAGGTTGAAGGTTAGCCTCGGCTGGTTTGAGCGAGCCGTTGAGGCGGCCCGAAGGGAGCTGCATTTCCTGGGTCGGCGAAGATAGAGCCACAGATCCTTCTCCTTGATGAAGGGTCGTGGCGCCTTACCTCCCCTGGCGGCGCCTCAATATGGACTGGGCATCTCAGACTCAAGCTGAGGTTCACCCTTGTTGGCGCGTTAGTTTACGGCCGCGCGGAGTTCTGTCAACCCCAAACGCAAATTGGTGCAAACGCCGTTGCAGCTATCGGCGCTGCCGAACGGCCTCGAAAAGCAGCGCCGCGGCCGCGGCCGAGACGTTGAGCGAGTCGATCTTGCCCCGTTGCGGGAGGGCAACGAGCCCATCGCAAGCCGAGGCCACGCGCGGGCGCAGGCCCTTGCCCTCGCCGCCAAGGACCAGCACGGTCGGGCCGCTCAGGTCGACATCCCACGGGGCCTGCTTCGCCCCGGCGTCGGCCCCCCAGATCCAGAACCCCGCCTCCTTGGCTTCGCCGAGCCAGTCGGCGAGATTGCGGACGTGGGCGATCAGCAGGTGCTCGACCGCCCCAGCGGATGCCTTGCAGGCAACGGGGGTCACCGCGGCGGAGCGGCGCTCGGGGATCACCAGTCCGGCCGCCCCCGCCGCCTCGGCAGAACGGGCGACCGCGCCGAGGTTGCGGGGGTCCTGGACCTGGTCGAGCGCGATCAGCAACGCGTTCTCCCCACGCAGCAGCTCTGCCGACCCCGCGTAGGGATAGGGCTCGACCTCGGCCACCACCCCCTGATGATCCGGCGACCCGCAGAGCCGCTCCAGCTCCTCGGACGGAGTCTCGGGAGCGCGCCAGACCCGCTGCACCCGCCGCCTCCCCCGCTCCGCCTCGGCAACCGGCTGCTTGCCGTAGATGACCTGCGAAGCCATCAGGCCTTCGGCACGAGCTTCGCGCCCTCGGCCGAGTCCCGCACCTCCCAGCCAAGCTCGGCCAACCGATCCCGAATCTCGTCGGCGCGAGTGAAGTCTTTCGAGGTCCGAGCCTGCTGGCGCTCCTCCAAGAGCTTCTCTGCCTCCTCGTCGGCCTCAGCTCCCTGATCCGGCTGGGCAAGGGAGTTGAGGCCGACGAGCGCCAGCATCTCCGCCAGCGCCGGAGCCGCCTTGTCGGCGGAAACCTCGCCGCGATTGGTCTCGCCGACAAGCTCGAACGCCTCGGCCATCGCGCGAGGGGTATTGAAGTCGTCCGCAAGCGCCTCCCTAAAGCTCTCGACCCGGGATGCGCTTACGTCGAGCGGGGCGTCGGGTGAGGGTCCCCGGGAACTCCCGGCGAAGCCGGCCCGGGGACCCTCACCCGACGCCCCGCCCACCGAATGCTCCCGAAAGAAGTTCCTCAACCGCTCGACCTGCGCCGCCGCTTCCTCCATCTGCCGCGGCCCAAACGCCAACGGCTGCCGGTAGTGCCCTGAGATCAGGTAGGCGACGACCGCCTCGCGCCCGTACCGATCGAGCGCTTCGGAGAGCTGGAAGATGTTCCCCTCGGACTTCGACATCTTCTCCGCGTCGGTCTCGACCATGCCGTTGTGCATCCAGGCCCGCGCGAACGGCCGGCCGGCCGCCTCCGACGGGGCGATCTCGTTCTCGTGATGGGGAAAGACGAGGTCTGAGCCGCCACCGTGGATGGCGAAGGAGGCCCCCAACTCGGCCTCGGCCATCGCCGAGCACTCGATGTGCCAGCCCGGCCGGCCGGGACCCCAGGGCGAATCCCAGGAGGTGTCCTCATCGGGCTTGTGCGCCTTCCAGAGGGCGAAGTCGAGCGGGTCCTCCTTGAGCGAGGCGGAGCCGGCCTCCTCACCTTGGTCCATGTCCTCGGTGCGGCGATTGGAGAGCTTGCCGTAAGCGTCGAAGCTGCGCACGCGGAAGTAGACGTCGCCACCGGACTCATAGGCGTGGCCGGCGGCGATCAGGTCTGCGATCAGCGCCACTATCCCATCGATGGTGGTGGTCGCCAGCGGCTCGGCATCGGGCCGTCCCAGCCCCAGCCTGTCGGTGTCCTCGAAGTAGGCCCGGGCCATCCGCGCGGCGAGCTCCCCCGACTCCTCGCCCGCGTCGCTGGCGGCGGCGTAGATCTTGTCGTTGATGTCGGTGACGTTGACGACGAGCTTCGCCGCGTATCCCTCCGACTCGAGGAAGCGGGCGAAGAGCGAGAAGACGACGAAGGGCCGGGCGTTGCCGATATGGATCCGGCTGTAGACGGTCGGACCGCAGGCGTAGATGCCGACCTCGCCGGTCGTCTCGAGGGGAACGATCTCCCCCGTCAGCGTGTCCTTGATCCGCACCTGCCGCATCGGCGACGGATGCTAGTGGGGAGTCGCCTACCGACTCCCTCCGCCGTTAGAAGGTGCGGTAGCCAGACCCGGAGGGGGTGGCCTCGCGACGCTCCCAGGACGGCGCCGTCTTATCGGCCGCCGCCAGGACCTCGCGCCGCGCCCGCGAGGCGCTTGCCTTGATCTCGTCCTCGGCGGCGCGCCTGACGCGGTCCTCGCGCTGCTCGGCCTGGGCGCGAATGCGGTCGGACTCGGCTTTCAGCGCCTCCTCGGCGCGTGCCCGCGCCATCTCGGCGGCCTCGCCTTCGACCTTCTCGACCAGGGTGCGCACCCGCTCGTCGGCCTCGCGGCGCACCTCCTCGGTGCCCCGCATGACCCGCTCCTCGATCTCGGCCTCGAGCCGAACGGCAAGCTCGTGCGCCTCCGCCCCCGTCGCTTCGGCTTCAGCGGCGCGCTGCTCGGCGGCGGCAACGCGCTGGTCCGCCTCGAGCTTGGCCCGGCCAAGCGCCTCTTCGTGGCGCTTGGCGTCGCGCGCTTCCACCTGCTTGACGGCCTCGGCGACCTCGCGCTTGGACTCGGCCCGTGCCTTGCTCAGCTCGGCGGCGATGGCCTCACGATCGGCCTGGGTCTTCTGCTGGATCTGCTCGAAGCTCTGCTCGGCCCGGTCGCGGGCGGCCTCCGCCCGGCCGGCCCGCGCCTCGGCCTGCTTGCGCTTGCCGCGTTCGGCCTTGACCCGCGCCTGGCCTTCCTCGCCGAGCTTGCGCAGGGTCGCCATCGCCTTCGCCCTCAGCTCGGTGCGCAGCTCCTCGCCGCGTAACTCGGCCTTCGCGACCCGCTCCTCGCTGACTCGCACCCACTCGAGTGCCTGCTTGGCGGTCTCGTGCAGCTCCTCGTTTGCCGCCCCGACCGCTTTCAGCTGCGTCGCCGCTTCGCCCATTGACTCGCAACCTACTACGGGCGTCGGAGCCGTTTGAACGGCCCCCGCCGCTCAAAGCTCGCAATTAGCGCGATCGGGCTAGGCGGGGCGCTGGGACTCGCGAGCGTGCAGCTCGCGCTTGAGGATCTTGCCGGTCGCGTTGCGCGGCAGCTCGTCGAGGAACTCGAACTCGCGCGGTGCCTTGTAGGCGGCGAGATTTGCCTTGACATGGGCCTTGAGCTCTTCCGGGGAGACCTCTTGCTCGCCCGTGGTGACGACGAAGGCCTTGAGCCGCTGGCCGAACTCGGCGTCCTCGACCCCGATCACCGCCACCTCGACCACGCCGTCGTGGTCGGCGAGCAGGTCCTCGACCTCGCGGGGAAAGACGTTCTCGCCGCCGGAGACGATCATCTCGTCGTCGCGGCCGTCGATGAAGAGGCGGCCGCCGGCGTCGATGTGACCGACGTCGCCGCTGCTCAGCAGGCCGTCGATCACCTCCTTGCCACCACCGCCGGTGTAACCCTCGAAGGACATCTCGTTGCCGACGAAGATCCGCCCCACCTCGCCGCGCGGGACCTCGTGACCGGCCTCATCGAAGAGGCGGACGACCGTGCCGCGCGGCGGCCGGCCGGCGGTGCCGGGGGCGGCGCGCAGGTCCTCCGGAGTGGCGACGGTCGCGTAGGCGACCTCGGTCGAGCCGTAGAGGTTGTAGACGTGGTCGCCGAAGCGATCCATCCACTCGGTCGCCAGCTCGCCCGGCAGGGCGGAGCCGGAAGCCGAGGTGATCCGCAGCGAGGAGAGGTCGTAGGCGGCGAGGGTCTCATCGGGCAGGCGCAGGATCCGCTGCAGCATCACCGGCACGACCGCGAGCACGTCAGCGCGGTAGTCCCGCACCGCCCGCAGCGTCTCCTCCTCGTCGAAGCGCCGCCGCAGGACCATCGTCGATGCGGTCGGCAGGCTCATCACGAAGTGGAAGAAGCCCCAGGAGTGAAAGAGCGGCGCCGCGACCACCATCGTGTCGCGGGCGCGGTAGGGGATCTTGTCGATCAGTGCCGCCATCGCCAGCAGGCCGTCGGGACTGGAGCGCTGGGCGCCCTTGGGGGTGCCCGTGGTGCCCGAGGTGAGGATCACGAAGCGCGGCTTGTCGGGCGGCGGCTTGTGGTCGGAATCGCCGTTGGCGGCGATCAGCGAGTCCAGCGTCGGCCCCTCCACCTCGCCGTCGCTCCAGGCGACGATGCGAGCGATGCCGTCGTCGACGCCATCGAGCAGGCCGGCGAACTCCTCGTCG
>Ga0164298_10000446_pt1 | contig 11264 bp, 9 predicted proteins | sample Whisoiple_216_MG_FD_109713 | JGI IMG/M metagenome (GOLD analysis project Ga0164298, IMG submission 109713) | Unamended control soil microbial communities from upstate New York, USA - Whitman soil sample_216_MG | ecosystem: Environmental > Terrestrial > Soil > Agricultural land ... | reverse complement strand
GTCGGCGTTCTTCCCGACCGTGGCGCCCGGCAGCAGCGTCGTACGCGCACCTATGGTGGAGTCGTTGCCGATCGTGACGGTGCCGACGTGAAAGTGGTCGCCGTCGATCCAATGCCCGGACAGGTCCACCTCCGGCTCGATCGAGCTGCGATGGCCCAGGGTGAGCATCCCCGTCACCGGGGGCGCCGAATGAAGGTCGACGCCCTTGCCCACTTTGTTGCCCAGTGCCCTCGCGTAGTACACCATCCACGGCGCACCTGCCAGGTTCTCCGCGCCGCTGGCGTCCGCGAGCCGCTCCGCGATCCAGACGCGCAGGTGCACTGAACCGCCGCGACGGTACGTGCCCGGTTTCAGAAATCCGATCAGCATGCGGGCCGACAGCACGGCGATGCCCATCCGCCCGACCGGGCTGACGAACAGCAGGAATCCGCCGACGATCCACCACCAGTCGATCGGCACCAGCCACGGCACCGGGCGCACGACCGCGGCGACATTGTTGATGAGCGCCAGCCAAACCACCCACTGCAGGCCGGTCAGCGTGGCCAATGGCAGCGACATCGCAACCTGAAAGGCCTGCGACTGCAGCGGCATCGGCGCCACCACGCGTGTCTGAACCCGCGGCGGCGGGTCGAGCTCGTCGAGGAAACCGGCCAACGAACCCAGCCGGGGGTGGTCGTAGAGGTCGGCGACCGTCACCTGCGGGTAGCGCCCGCGCAGCGCGGCGACCAGTTGCGCTGCCGACAGCGAGCCGCCGCCCAGCGCGAAGAAGTCGGCCTCGGGACCGTCCACCGGCGCGGCAAGCACGTCGCGCCACAGACTCGCCAGCCAGCCCATCGTGCCGCCGAGGTCCGGTGCCTCCTGGTCGGGTTCGCCGGGCGGCGGCCACGGCAGCGCGTCGCGGTCCACCTTTCCCGAGGTGCGTGTCGGCAGCTCGTCGACGAGCACAAGGCGCGGTACCAGCGCGGCGGGCAGTGAGGCAGCCAGGGTCGTGCGGGCCGCCGCCACGTCGAAGCACGGGTCGGCGCTGGCGATGTAGCCGACGAGGAGAGGAGTGCCGCCCGGGGTCTTCCGTACCGCCGCCGCCCCGCCGCTGACACCGGGCAGGTTCACAAGGGCCGCGTCGACCTCACCGAGTTCGATGCGGCGGCCGCCGACCTTGACCTGGTCGTCGGCGCGCCCGCAGAAGATCAGGCCGGCCGGCTCGAGTCGGACGAGGTCGCCGCTGCGGTATGCACGGTCCCAGCCGAGCGTCGGCATCGCCGCATACTTCTCGGCGTCCTTCTCCGGGTCCAGATAGCGGGCCAGCCCGACGCCGCCGATCACCAGCTCGCCGACGTCGCCGACCGCGACGGGCGCACCGTCCTTGTCGACGACGGCCAGATCCCAGCCCGGTAGCGGCAGCCCGATGCTGACAGCTCCGATGCCGTCGAGTTTGGCCGCGCATGCCACCACCGTCGCCTCGGTCGGGCCGTAGGTGTTCCACACTTCGCGGCCTACACCGTCAGGCCCGGCGGCCAGCCGCTCCGCGAGGTCCGGTGGGCAGGCCTCGCCGCCGAAGATCAGCAGCCGCACCGCCTCCAACGCCTCAGCCGGCCACAGCGCGGCCAGCGTCGGCACCGTCGAGACCACCGTGATGTCCTTGGACACCAGCCACGGTCCGAGGTCCATGCCGCTGCGCACCAGTGAGCGCGGCGCGGGCACCAGGCAGGCACCGTTGCGCCAGGCCAGCCACATCTCCTCACAGGACGCGTCGAACGCAACGGACAGGCCGGCCAGCACCCGGTCGCCGGGCCCAATCGGATTGTCCTGCAAGAACATCTGTGCCTCGGCGTCGACGAAGGCCGCGGCGTTGCGGTGTGTGACGGCGACCCCCTTCGGGGTTCCGGTCGAACCGGACGTGAAGATGATCCACGCGTCGTCGCGGCCCAGCGGGGACGCGGCGCGCCAGCCGCGGGAGTCACCGATGCCGCGGGTGAGGCCCTGCTCGGTGATCACACCCACCACATTCGCTTCGCCGAAAACCAGCGCGGCCCGCTCGTCGGGGTCGTCGGCGTCGACCGGCACATAGGCGGCGCCGGTGGCAAGGGTGGCAAGGATGGCCACATACAGCGCGTAGCTGCCCGACGGCATGCGGATTCCGATGCGGTCGCCGCGACCGACGCCGCGCGCCGCCAGCCACGCGACGCTGTCCTCGATATCGGTGATCAGCTCGCTGTACGTCAGCTGCACGGAGCCGTCGTCGATGGCGGGCGCATCTGGGTGGCGCATGGCGGTCTCATACAGGATGTCGACCAGGGTGCGTGGCTCCGCGGCGTACGACGACAACAGATACTGCGCAGGAACTTCCGGCATCGCCACGCCTACAACGTACTAAGCGCCCGCCGCCGCGCGTCTGCACCGGCTTGGATTCTCGCTGAGCGCAACCGTTGTCGCTGCGCGAGCGGGCACCTAGCGTGTCGTCGTGGCAAGCGGTAATGACCGGGTTCTGCGGCTCTTCGTGGCCGACGCTTCCGGCGGCAATTGGAGCGAGCTCACGTCCGGCGAGGCGACGGCGGTGCGATTGACGGCGCCGGACCTGCAGCAGGCCCGACGAGCGCGCGGTCGCATCTCCGATGACGTCGCGGTGATCCTCGACATCACCGTCGCGGTCGCTGCCGACTTCCGTTCCGCTCGTGACGCGATGCCCCATCGCGACGACGACACCCTGCACTACGCAGGCACCATCGACGGGCTGGCCGGCCTGGTCGCCGACATCTTCATGGCCGAGGTGGCCGACGGCGTCACCTTCATTCCGGCGTCGCCCACGCAGGACATTCAGGAATTGGCCGACGCCGCGCTGGACCGCATTGCACGTCGTCTGCCGCTCTCGGGTGCGGCCTGACGGGTCACGCCTCCAGCTCTCCGGCGAGTTTGCGTTCGATGCTGGCCCTGGTGGCGGCGGGCAGGGCGAGGATCCCCTCGAGCTCGGCCCTGGCGCGGGTGTAGGCGTTCTGCCGCTCCTGGGGCGTCGCACCGTCGTCCTCGGCGAGCCTGAGCAGGTTCTGGGCGCGCGCGATGCGCTGCTGGTCCTCGCTGGAGAACGTGCTGCGCCGCAGCCGGATCGCCTCGGCTTCTGCGACGTCGAAGGCGCTCACGTAGTCGTGCACGGCGTCGCGGTACTCCAGCTGCGCCTCACGGTCACCGGCGAGATCGTCGGCATTCTCCGGACGCAGCAGATCGGCCCGCCGTCGCGCCTTGTGGAACTCGATCGTCAACGGGTTGCGCATATCGGTCATCAGCGGGAAGTCGAGTAGCTTCGCGATGTCGATCTCGTACTCCAGCCAGCGCGCGTCGGTTTCGCCGTGCTTCTCAACCACCCTTTTCACGTCGCGCCGGTTTTTGACCTCGTTGGTCTGCGAACGGCCGGCCGCTTCGGCGACGGCGATCTTTGTCTGCTGCTTGATCCGGTAGCGCTCCAGCCTGCGTTCGGCGCGCCGCTCATTGGCCGCCGCGACCGCCCGCACTGCCCCGCCCACCGTGCCGGCGAGCGGAAAGATCAGCCACCAGAAGTGGAACACATTCTCCACACAGCCAGCATGCCATCGTCAGGAGAGCGCCTCGTAGATCAGCCGGGCGTAGCGCGCGGTGCGCTCGTTGCCGAGGGTGCCCATACCCATCTTGTTCATCATGTAGGTGGCGGTGGTGCGACGGCCGGGGTTGATCAGCACCATCGAGCCACCCCAGCCGCCCCAGAAACAGACCGTTTCGTCCGGCGGCAGGAACGGGATGACCTCGGGTGTCGACAGGCCATAGCCGATGCCCATCTTGAGCGGAGCGACCAACACCAGATCGGGTCCGTGCGACTGCACGTCGAAGATCCGTGCGATCGTCTGCGCCGACAACAGCTCCACCCCGTTCGCGGTGCCGCCCAGCGATATCGGAGACAGCATCCGCGCCAGCGAGCGCGCATTGCCGTGACCGTTGACCGCGCCCAGGTCGGCGTTGCGCCACGCGGCGGTGTGGGCGATGCCGGCTTCGGGAGCAGGATTGGTCAACGTCTTGCGCATCAGATTGTCTTCGGGCAGTCGATCGAAAGGGATGTCGAACGGCGGCGGAGGGATGAGCTCGGCGATGCGTCCGTAGTCATCGGGCCGCGCCCCGATTTGGAAGTCCGCGCCGAGTGGGCGCGCGATATCGTCGCGGACGAAGTCCTTCAACGATTTGCCTGCCGTGCGGCGGACAACCTCACCGATGAGGAAGCCGAAGTTGAGCGCGTGATAGCCCGATGCGGTGCCCGGCTGCCACCACGGCGCTTGGGCGGCAAGCAGCGACGTGGCCCTGTCCCAGTCGAAGAGGTCGTCGATGGTCATCGTTTCCTGCCAGCCCGCGACGCCGGATGTGTGCGACAGCAGATGGCGCACTCTGACGTCCTGCTTGCCGTTGGCGGCGAACTCGGGCCAGTAGGTGGCCACCGGTTCGTCGAGGTCGAGCAGTCCACGGTCGGCCAGTATGAGTGCGGCCAGACTCGTCACGGTCTTGGTGCTCGACCAGACGTTGACGATCGTGTCCTCGCCCCACGGGACCGTCTTGGCCGCGTCGGCGTGTCCGCCCCAGATGTCGACGACGAGTTCGCCTTCGATGTCGACCGCGATGGCGGCGCCGACCTCTGCGCCGGTGCTCAGCTCATCGGCGAGCGCGTCGGCGACCTTGTCGAATCGGGCGTCTGCGTGTCCATGCACGGCGGGGGTCATGCGGTGGAACCTATACCGCAGAGCGCCGGCCAGTCACCAGTTGTCGTAGCCGCCCTCGGGGCCAAGCATGCGTTCCAGCCGGGTGCGGTTGATCCTGGCCAACTCGTTGCGAACGACTTTCCGCTCGGTCTCCACGTCGTTCATGAGGCGGTCGCTCATCGCGGCCAGCACGTCGTCGGCGGTGTAGCCGTTGACGAACATGACGAAGCCGAAGCCGAACTGGTCCAGGTAGTTCTTCGACGCCGTACGCAGTCGGTCCATCACCTCGACGCGTTCGTCGCAGATCGCGCATTGTTCGGCCGCCGACTTCTCGCTGCCCGGCCTGCGGCCGACATCGGGGTAGGCCTGCAGGATCGAGTCGATCGACTCCTCAGCCAGCCCGAACAGTGACCGATCGGCCTGCCGGAACAGCGCATCGTGGTTCTCGTACGGACGTCCGCGGGCGATCTCGGCAGCCAGCGGCACGCTGTAGCAACATTCGTAGACCGCGTGAACGGCGCGACGCATCGGCATGTCGTTGAACGCGGCCAACCCCACGCCCTGATGCATCAACACACCGTCATCATGCGAGCAGCAAGGCACGCAGACGTTACGCCGTGTTACAGGGAAGAAAACTCCTGAGCAAACCCGGTCAGTGCCCGTTGGTCTTGAAGCGTTCGATCGAGCGGTTGACCTCGGCCTCGGCTTCCGAGCGGCCTGCCCAGTCGGCGGCCTTCACGTATTTGCCCGGTTCCAGGTCCTTGTAGTGGACGAAGAAATGCTTGATCGCCTCCAACTCGAAGGTCGGCACGTCGCCAACGTCCTTTATGTGGTCCCACCGCCCGTCACCGGCAGGCACGCACAGCACCTTGTCGTCGCCGCCCGCCTCGTCAGTCATCTGGAACATTGCTACCGGCCGGGCTTCGACGATGCAGCCCGGGAACACCGACTCGGGCAGAAGCACAAGCGCGTCGAGCGGGTCGCCGTCCTCGCCGAGGGTGTTCTCGATGAAGCCGTAGTCGGCCGGGTAGCCGAAGGCCGTGTAGAGGTAGCGGTCGAGCTTGACCCGACCCGAGTCGTGGTCGACCTCGTACTTGTTGCGCGAGCCCTTCGGAATCTCGATGACTACGTCGAACTCCACCGTCGCGCTCCTCGTTCTGTGCCGTGTCGTTGGGGACGACGTCACCCTAATAGAGGACCGATCAATCTCGGCACCTGCCGTGGTTGACCTCGCACTTCCCCGCAGCCGATACCCTTCTCTGGCAGGCCGGAGTCAGGAGAAACATGCGTCCCACCCAGTGGCGACGGTCCACCCACGTCGTGATCGGGGTGGCCGTGGTGCTCCTGGTCGCCGCGGTGGTGCTGGCCGCGGCGCTGCTGCAGGGTGGCCAGTCCAGCGACGCCGTCGCGCTCCCCGCTGCTCCCGCGCCTGCGACGGCCGACCCCGGGATCAAACCGGTTTCCGACTCCGCCGACAAGCCCACCCCGGACAAGCTGGCAGCGACGTTGGCGCTGACGCTCGCCGACCCGAACCTTGGCGCGTTCACCGGCAGGATCACCGACGCGGCAACGGGCGAACAGCTGTGGACGCAGGGTGCGGACGTGCCCATGCAGCCTGCCTCGGTGACCAAGGTGTTGACCACCGCGGCGGCGCTGCACGCACTCGACCGCGACGCCCGGCTCACCACGACGGTGCTGGCCTCCGACCGACAGCCCGGTGTCGTCGTGCTGAAGGGTGGCGGCGACCCGACGCTGTCGGCGGTGCCCAAAGGGCAGGACACCTGGTACCGCGACGCGGCCCGGATCAGCGACCTGGCCGACCAGGTGAAGCGCAGCGGCACCAAGGTGACGACGGTGGCCGTCGACGTCAGCGCATTCAGTGGCCCGACGATGGCACCGGGTTGGGATCCGCTCGACATCGACGGCGGCGACATCGCGCCGATGGAGGCGGTGATGCTCGACGGCGGCCGCACCCAGCCGGTCAGCGTCGACTCGGCCCGATCGAGAACGCCCGCGCTCGACGCGGGTCGCGCGCTGGCAGTCGCGCTGCGCGTCGACCCGGCCACCGTCATGGTGCTGCCTTCAGGGTCCGACGGCAACGAGATCGCCAAGGTGCAGTCCCCGCCGCTGCTCGACCGGTTGCGCGAGATGATGAACAACTCCGACAACGTGATGGCCGAATCGATCGGCCGCGAAGTCGCTGCTGCGCAAGGGAAGCCGCAAAGCTTCGAAGGTTCGGTCCGCGCGGTTCTCGGCGAGCTGGACTCGGCGAACATCGACACCGGTGGTGCACACCTGATGGACTGCAGCGGCCTGTCAATCGACGATCGGCTGACCGCGGAAACGCTCGACGAGACCGTCAACGCCGCCGCCGGCCCCGACCAGCCCAAGCTGCGGCCGCTGGTGGACCTGCTGCCCATCGCAGGCGGCAGCGGCACATTGTCGAACCGATTCCTCGACACCGACGCCGGTCGCGCGTCGGTGGGGTGGCTGCGCGCCAAAACCGGATCGTTGACGGGTACCAACTCTCTTGTCGGCATCGTCACCGACGCCAGCGGCCGCGTGCTGAGCTTCGCGTTCGTCTCCAACAACGCGGGCCCGTCCGGACGCACCGCCATCGACGCGTTCGCCGCGACGCTGAGATCGTGCGGGTGCAGCACATGAGCAAGCCCACGAAGGTCACCGTCGGCCGTGCCGTCGACTGGGGATTCGCCGCCACCGTCGGCGCCAAGCTGGCCCGGCCGGGTCCCGCGGCCACCGACTACACCCGCCGCCAGGTGATCGATCAGCTGTCCGACGCCGCGATGCGCGCCGAGATGCCGGTGCGCGAGGTGACTGGGCTGAACGAAGGCGGCGAGGTGGCCGACGCCCGCATCATCGATCGTGCCGAATGGATCAGGGCCGCTTCTCAATCCATGCGGGCGATGACGGGCGGCAGCGAGAACGACAAGCCGCACCCCATCACGGGCCGGATCACCGGTGCGCAGACGGGTGCGGTGCTCGCCTTCATCTCGTCGGGCATCCTTGGCCAGTACGACCCGTTCGGGGACAACGGCGGCGAGCTCCTTCTGGTGTACCCCAACGTTATTGCGGTAGAGAGACAGCTGCGGGTGTTACCTGCCGACTTCCGGCTCTGGGTGTGCCTGCACGAGGTCACCCATCGGGTGCAGTTCCGCGCCAACCCGTGGCTGTCCGAACACATGTCCGGTGCGCTCGCGGTGCTGACGGAGGAGTCCGGTGAGGACGTCACCGAGGTGATCAGCAGGCTGGCCGGTTTCGTCCGCAACCGCCGCGAAGGTGTTCGGCCCGAACCCAATTCGACGGGTGTGCTAGGAGTGTTGCGCGCCGTTCAGTCCGAGCCGCAACAGCAGGCGCTGGACAAGCTGTTGGTGCTCGGCACGCTGCTGGAGGGCCACGCCGACCACGTGATGGACGCCGTCGGTCCGGCCGTGGTGCCGTCGGTGCTGACCATCCGGCGCCGGTTCAACGAGCGGCGCAGCCGTAAGCAGCCCCCGCTGCAACGGGTGCTCCGCGCGCTTCTGGGTGTCGACGCGAAGATGCAGCAGTACACCCGCGGCAAGGCCTTCGTCGATCACGTCGTCGACCGGGTCGGGATGGCCCGGTTCAACACGATCTGGTCGGGACCAGAAACACTGCCGCTGCCAACCGAAATCGAAGAGCCGCAGCGATGGATCGACAGCGTGCTGTAAGCGCGTTGCGCGCCGCGGTGTCGGCATTCGGCCGCCGCTACGTCGCCAAGGACGACCGGTGGTGCGTCGCGTTATCGGGTGGGCCGGACTCGCTTGCGCTGACGGCCGTTGCCGCGCAAGTGAAGCCGACGACCGCACTGATCGTCGACCACCGACTGCAGCAGGATTCCGACCGGGTCGCGGCCACCGCCAAAGAGCAGGCGATTGCGTTGGGATGTGTTGACGCGCAGATCCTGTGCGTCGCCGTCGGCGCCACAGGTGGCCTGGAGGCCGCTGCCCGATCGGCTCGCTACCGCGCGCTGGACGCGGCACGCGCCCTCGCCCCGGTACTGCTCGGGCACACGCTCGACGACCAGGCCGAGACGGTTCTGCTCGGCCTCGGCAGAGGGTCGGGCGCCCGCTCGATCGCTGGAATGCGGCCCTACGACCCGCCGTGGTGCCGCCCACTGCTGGGCGTCCGGCGTGCGCACACCCACCAGGCATGCGACGAGCTCGGCATCCAAGCGTGGCACGACCCGCACAACTCCGATCGTCGCTTCACCCGCTCCCGGCTGCGCGCCGAGGTGCTGCCCCTGCTCGAGGATGTGCTGGGCGGCGGTGTGGCCGAGGCGCTCGCCCGCACCGCGACGGCGCTGCGGGAGGACACCGAGACGCTCGACGCGACGGCGGAGTCCGCGCTGGCGGCCGCGACCTCGGGTGACAGCCTCGACACCGGACGGTTGACGGCCTTGCCGGAGGCCGTCCGGCGCAGGGTGATCCGCGGCTGGCTGCTGGCGGGTGGTGCCTGCGACCTGACCGACAAACAGATCCGCGGTGTCGACGCACTGGTCACCGACTGGCGCGGGCAGGGCGGCGTGGCTGTCGGCTCCCCGCTGCGCAGCGAGCGGCTGTTCGCGGGGCGGCGCGACGGCATGCTGAGCCTGTACCGCGAGCCTGTGCACCGAGGTTAGGGCGAACTCACGTTGGCGGGGGCGGTCGCACGTGGCACGCTGTTGACGTGCCATCAGAGGAGCTGTACCCGGGCGACATCAAGTCGGTGTTGCTCTCCGAGGATCAGATCCAGGCACGCGTCGCCGAGTTGGGCGCCCAGGTGGGTGCGGACTACCGCGACACCGTCGCCGCCAACGACCAGGACCTGCTGCTGGTCACGGTGCTCAAGGGCGCCGTCTTCTTCGTCACCGACCTGGCCCGCGCGATTCCAGTGCCGACGCAGCTGGAGTTCATGGCGGTCAGCTCCTACGGCTCGTCGACGTCGTCGTCGGGCGTGGTGCGAATCCTCAAGGACCTCGACCGCGACATCAACGACCGCGACGTGCTGATCGTCGAAGACATCGTCGATTCGGGCCTGACGCTGTCGTGGCTGCTGCGAAACCTCGCGACCCGCCACCCGCGGTCGTTGCGGGTCTGCACGCTGATGCGCAAACCCGACGCGGTGCGCGACGACGTCGACATCACCTACGTCGGCTTCGACATCCCCAACGAGTTCGTCGTCGGCTACGGGCTGGACTGGGCCGAGCGCTACCGCGACCTGTCCTACATCGGCACGCTCGACCCGAAGGTGTACGAGGAGTACTAGAGACATGAGCGGCGCCGCTACCGCGCACGCGAGGAGCACAACAGCCCTCCGGATCTGCCCGTTCTGCGAGGCCACCTGCGGGCTCACGCTGACGATCGAGAACGACCGGGTGACCGGGGCGCGCGGCGACCGTGAGGACGTCTTCAGTGCCGGCTTCATCTGCCCGAAAGGCGCGAGCTTCGCCGAGCTGGACAACGACCCCGACCGGCTGTCGCGGCCGATGGTGCGGCGTGACGGCACGCTGACCGAGGCGACGTGGGACGAAGCCTTCGCGGTCGTCGCGGCCCGGCTGGGTGAGGTCATCGGCCAGCACGGCGGGGCGTCTGTCGGCGTGTATCTGGGCAACCCCAACGCCCACACCGTCGCGGGCAGCCTGTACCCGCCGCTGATCATCCGCGGGCTCGGTACCCGTCAGGTGTTCTCCGCCAGCACCCTGGACCAGATGCCCAAACACGTTGCGCTGGGCCTGATGTTCGGCAGCCCGGTGGCATTCACGGTTCCCGACCTCGACCGCACCGACTACTTGGTGATCATCGGCGCGAATCCTCTTGTCTCGAACGGAAGTTTGGCCACCGCGGCTGACTTCCCCGGCAAGTTGCGGGCTCTGCGCAAGCGCGGCGGACGGCTCATCGTGATCGATCCGGCCCGCACCCGCACCGCGGAAATGGCCGACCGGCACATCGCTCCCCGGCCGGGCACCGACGGTGCGCTTCTGTTCGCCGTCGTTCACGTGCTGTTCGAACAGGGCCTTGTGGCAAGGGAACTCGGCGGAATAGCAGACTATGTCAACGGCGTCGACGACGTCCGCGCCCTGGCGGCGGGATTCTCGCCGGAGGCCGTCAGTGACCACTGCGGCGTGCCTGCCGACGACATCCGGACGCTCGCCCGCGAACTTGCAGCGGCGCCGACGGCGGCGGTGTACGGCCGAATCGGTACGTCGACAGTCGAATTCGGCACGCTCGGCAGCTGGCTGGTCGACGTCATCAACATCCTGACCGGAAACCTCGACAGACCCGGCGGGATGATGTTTCCGCTCGGACCCGCGATGCCTGCACCACGGCCGCCGAAACCGGGCCGCGGCTTCAAGACCGGCCGCTGGCACAGCCGAGTCTCCGGATATCCCGAGGCGCTGTCCGAAATGCCCGCCGCCGCACTGGCCGAGGAGATCGATACACCCGGTGAGGGGCAGATCAAGGCGATGATCACCATCGCAGGCAACCCCGTTCTGTCGGCACCCGACGGGGACCGGCTCGACAAGGCGCTCGACGG
>Ga0164298_10000443_pt1 | contig 11290 bp, 7 predicted proteins | sample Whisoiple_216_MG_FD_109713 | JGI IMG/M metagenome (GOLD analysis project Ga0164298, IMG submission 109713) | Unamended control soil microbial communities from upstate New York, USA - Whitman soil sample_216_MG | ecosystem: Environmental > Terrestrial > Soil > Agricultural land ... | reverse complement strand
CCATTTTTACCCGTTCACTTTTTTGAAAACTGTACTCCTTGCGGGAGCCGCCCTTGTTGGGCTGGCGGCCGCGCCGGCGTGGGCCCAGGGGCCCGTGTCCGGCACCGTCACCGATGCCCGCACGGGCGAGGCATTGCCCGGCGCTACCATTCTGCTCGACGGTGCAGCCAGCGGCGCTACTGACGCGGCCGGTGCCTTTCAGCTGCCAGCAGTACCCGCCGGCCAACACGAGCTGCGCATCTCCTTCGTGGGCTACGATGCCCTGCAGCTGCAGGTGGCGGGGCAGGAAGCTCCGCAAACGCTGCGCCCGGCCCTGCAGCCCGGCGGCGTGCTCACCGGCGAGGCCCTCGTAACGGCCTCCCGCGCCAGCGACCGCACCGCCACGGCCTACACCAACCTGGGCCGCCAGGACCTGGCCAAGCGCAACTTCGGCCAGGACCTGCCCTACCTGCTCGACCAGACGCCGTCGGTGGTGGTGAACTCCGACGCTGGCGCCGGGGTGGGCTACACGGATATTCGCATCCGGGGCACGAGCAACACGGGCATCAACATGACCATCAACGGAGTGCCGCTGAACGATGCCGAGTCGCACGGTTCTTTTCTGGTGAACCTGCCCGACCTGGCCTCGTCCGTCAGCAGCCTGCAGATTCAGCGCGGGGTAGGCACCAGCCAGAACGGTGGCGCAGCCTTCGGGGCCAGCATCAACATCTCCACCCTCGACCTGCGCCGCGAAGCCTACGCCGAAACCCAGAACAGTTACGGCTCCTTCAACACCTGGAAAAACACCGTGCAGTTCGGCACGGGCCTGCTGAACGGGCACTTCACCGTCGACGGCCGCCTCTCGCGCATTGCCACCGACGGCTACATGAACCGGGCCTCGTCGGACCTGAAGTCTTACTACCTGGCCGCTGGCTACCAAGGCAAAAGCACGCTGCTGAAGTTCATCACCTTCTCCGGCCGCGAGAAAACCTACCAGGCCTGGAACGGCGTGCCCGAGCCGGCCATCACCGGCAACGAGGCCCTGCTGCAGACCTACATCGACAACGGCGAGCTGAGCGCGGCCGACGCCGAGCGGGTCCGCCAGGAAGGACGCCGCTACAGCTACTATACTTACGACAACCAGACCGACAACTACCAGCAGAACCACTACCAGCTGCACCTTTCGCAGGGACTAGGGGCCAACTGGAACCTCGGCGCGGCCCTGCACCTGACGCGCGGCTTTGGCTACTACGAAAGCTACCGGGCCCGCCGCAAGTTTGTCGACTACGGCCTCGAAAACGTGGTAATTGGCGGGCAAACCATTACCCGCACCAACCTCATCGACCAGAAGTGGCTGGATAACTATTTCTACGGCGGCACCTTCGCCCTCAACTACCAGCCCCGCGCCAACGACCGGCTGCAGGCTACGCTGGGCGGCGGCTGGAACCGCTTCGAAAACGACCACTACGGCGAGGTCATCTGGGCCCAGTATGCTTCCAACGGCAGCACACGCCACCGCTACTACTTCAACGACGCCACCAAAACCGACTATCACGGCTACGCCCGCGCCACCTGGCAGGCCCTGCCCCGTCTGGGCGTGTACGCCGACGTGCAGCTGCGCCACATCCGCTACTACCTCGACGGGCTGGAAAGCGCCCAGAACGACGTGACCACCCGCGCCAGCTACACCTTCTTCAACCCCAAGGCCGGCGCCACCTTCACCTTGGCCGAAGGTCAGCAGTTATACGTCAGCTTCGCCGTGGGCCAGCGCGAGCCCGTGCGCTCCGACTTCACCGACCGCCCCGCCGGCGACCAGAGCGCCCAGCCCGAGCGCCTGGAAGACATAGAGGCCGGCTACCGCTTTAGCCGCGCCGACCTCAGCCTGCTGGGCCCGCGCACCGCCCTGCGCCTGGAGGCTAACTACTTCTACATGAACTACCACAACCAGCTGGTAGCTACCGGCCAGCTCAACGACGTGGGCACGCCCCTGCGTACCAACGTAGCCCGCAGCTTCCGCCAGGGCGTGGAGCTGAGCGGCTTCGTGTCGGCCGACGACAAAATCAGCCTCAGCACCACCCTCACGCTGAGCCAGAACAACATCCTCGACTACCGCGACGTGACCTACGACGCCGACTACAACCCGGTAGAGGCCGCCCCGCGCACGTCGACCATTTCGTATTCACCGGCCGTGGTGTCGGCTCACACCCTGGAAGGTCAGCCGCTGAAAGGCCTGCGCCTGGCGCTGCTCTACAAAACCGTGAGCCGCCAGTACCTCGACAACACGGCCAACGACAATCGCAGCATCGCGCCCTACCAGGTGCTCGACCTGCGCCTGCGCTACACCATCCGTCCGTCTTTCGTGAAGGAAATTGAGCTGGGCCTGCTGGTTAATAACCTGCTCAACCGCGAATACGTGGCCAACGGCTACACCTACGGCTACATTGGCGCCAGCGGCCAGCCCGAAACCTTCAACTGGTACTTCCCCCAGGCCACCCGCAACTTCCTGGGCTCGGTAGGGGTGAAGTTTTGATTGGTTGATGTGCTGATTTTTTGATGTGCTGATGTGCTGATGTGCTGCGCGTCCGGCCTCTGTCATTGCGAGCGGTAGCGAAGCAATCCGTCCTCTCTGTGCGACCAGCTTACTAATGTGAAAAGCCCCAAGGCCAGAACTGGCATTGGGGCTTTTTGATGTGTCACAACTTGTTTGTGACTGTGTGCTAGAGGAAGGATTGCCGCGCTCCACTGCGCTCCGCTCGCAATGACACGTCTTTTTACCTCATCACCTCATTACTAAAATCAACCCATCAGTACATCAAAAAATCAGCACATCAGCACATCAAAAAATCAGCACATCAAATAATCAGCCTTACCCCACCCAATTCCGAAATCTGGTAGGGAAACCGGTCGCCGGGCGAGCCGATGAACATGAAGTTTTTGGGGATGTTCCACTCACTGGAAAGCCGGTCGATAAGCTCTGGTCCGAACTGTCCGTCCAGGGTAACAAAGTCCACCACAATCTGCTCGTAGGCCCGGTCTAACACCCGAATATCGTTGAGCAACTCTTCGGGGAATTTCTCGCCGTCTTTGAGCAGGGTCACGATTTTGAGGCGGTTGGTAAACTCGTTTTCCACCACGTAGGCCATCACCTTGTTCAGGTTCGCCACATTGTCGCCCTTGGTGAAAAACACAAATTCCTGCTTGCTGAGCTCCCGCAGCTGCCGGTTGGCCGCCAGGCGCCCGTAGCGAGAAAGCCGGGGCGAGTGCTTGGCCAGTGAATCGGCCGCCGACATTACCAGGTTCAGAATGGCAATGCGGTTGAGCATCACCGATACCAACAGCATGGTGGGGATGAAGTACTGCAGGAAAACTACGAGGTAGTCGGGGTGAATTTTAACGTTGCCGAACAGGGCCACCAATACGCCCAGCAGCGCCAGCGCCACGGTGCTGATGCCGGCGTACACGGGCCGCGGCAGCTTGGGCCGCTTGCCCTTCAGCAGGAAGTTGCCAATGGCGAAAAAGGCCATTACCGACAGGAAGGAAATGGTATAAACGCCTGCCAGCGGCCCCAGCTGCCCGTTGGTGATGGCCAGCACTGAGATACAAAGCAGGAAGAAGGTGATGAGAATGGCGTAGTTGCTGCCGCGCTTGTTCTCTTTCAGGAAAAACTGGGGCAGGATGCGGTCCAGGGTCATGCGCTTCATCAGGCCGCTCACGCCCACGAAGGAGGTAAGCACGGCCCCGCTGAGCACGGCCACCGCATCGATGGAAATCAGGGTGCCCAGCCAGGGGCCGCCGGTTTTATCGCCCATGTGCGAAAGTAAGGTTTCGGTGTGCTGGCCTACTTCCACCAGCGGCAGGGCGGCAATGGCCAGAAAGGCAATGAGGGGGTTGAACAGCGTCACCACCACCCACATGTTGCGCAAGGTTTTCTGGAACACGCCCCGGGCCTGCTCCGCCACAAAGTTGGCTGAGCTTTGAAAGCCCGAAATGCCCAGCATGGCCGCGCTAAACCCGAAAAACAAAGCAGTCAGGATGCTGCCGCCTTTGGTGGGCAGCTGGAAGTTGAGCGAGAGGTTGTCCAGCCCGTGCGTGCTCAGGAACCAGATGGTGGCACCGACCAGGATGGTCAGCGAAAGCAGGTGCGTGAGAAAGATGATGATGGCCACGATGGCCGACTCCGACATGCCCAGCAGGGTGAGGGCCAGAAATAAGCCCAGCAGGCCCACCGTGGCCCACATCACGGGCAGCCCGTGCCAGAGCGTGTGCAGGTAATGCATGGCCTCGCTGGCCGAGAGCACCGCCGTGGCCATGTAGGAAAGGATGGTGAGACAGGCCGCCACGGCCGCGTTGCGCTTGCTGGTGGTGTTCAGCAGCACGTTGTAGGCCCCGCCGTTCAGGGGCAGGGCGCCTACAACCTCGCCGTATATTTTGCGGAACAGAAACAGCACCGCGCCTACTATCAGCAGGGCTATCCAGGCGTACTGGCCGGCGTACGCAATGGACAGGGCCGAAACGTACAGGCAGGAGGAAGAAATGTCGTTGCCGCAGATGGCAGTGGCTTCCAGCTCGTTTAATTTCTTTTCGTGGCTCATACTGATAAGTCGGGACTAAGCGCAGCCGGGCGGTCCGCCGGGCTTCTACGCAGACCGGGCCCATTCGGCCGGACTGATTTTGGCGGGCTAAAGTAGGGAATCGGGGCTTTTGTGGTGCTCGGCCCGCTTGCAGCTTGCCGGCTTTCGCGCCATCCTCTACTACAAGGGTATAGCAGCAGTGCGATAAAAAATGGCAAACCGCCGCCGGGCCGAACCACAAGCCCCGCCCTGCCTGTTACCTTTGCAGTCAGTTCCCACCCTATCAACTATCTGGAAATGTCTTCCGAAACCGACGTTCTCTCCCCCAAGGCCAAAGCTCATAGCGCCCAGAAAGGCAGCACCAACGCCAACGGCTTCACCGATTACTTCGACCTCGACGGTCTGCTCACCGAAGAGCACATCCTCGTGCGCCAGTCCATCCGCGACTTCGTGAAGAAGGAAATCAGCCCCAACATCGAGCGCTGGGCCCAGGAAGGCCACTTCCCTTCCGAGATGGTGCGCAAGTTCGGCGACGTGGGCGCATTCGGTCCCACCATCCCCACCGAATACGGTGGCGGCGGGCTGGACTACATCAGCTACGGCCTGATTATGCAGGAGATTGAGCGCGGCGACTCGGGCATGCGCTCCACGGCTTCGGTGCAGGGCTCGCTGGTGATGTACCCCATCTACCAGTATGGCTCGGAAGAGCAGCGCAAGAAGTACCTGCCCAAGCTGGCCAGCGGCGAGTGGCTGGGCTGCTTCGGCCTCACGGAGCCCGACCACGGCTCCAACCCCGGTGGCATGACCACCAACATCAAGGACATGGGCGACTACTACCTGCTCAACGGCGCCAAGCTGTGGATTTCCAACTCGCCCGAGTGCCAACTGGCCGTGGTGTGGGCCAAAAACGAGGAAGGCCGCATCAAGGGCCTTATCGTGGAGCGCGGCATGGAAGGCTTCACTACCCCCGAGATTCACAACAAGTGGAGCCTGCGCGCTTCCTGCACCGGCGAGCTGGTGTTCGACAACGTGAAGGTGCCCAAGGAAAACCTGCTGCCCAACATCGACGGCCTCAAAGGCCCGCTGGGCTGCCTCGACTCGGCCCGCTTCGGCATCGCCTGGGGCGCCATCGGCGCGGCCATCGACTGCTACGAGTCGGCCCTGAAGTACAGCCTGCAGCGTGAGCAGTTCGGCAAGCCGATTGCCTCGTTCCAGCTGCAGCAGAAAAAGCTGGCCGAGATGATTACGGAAATCACCAAAGCTCAGCTCATGGCCTGGCGCCTGGGCGTGCTCAAGAACGAGGGCAAAGCCACCAGCGCCCAGATTTCCATGGCCAAGCGCAACAGCGTGGACATGGCCCTGACCATTGCCCGCGAAGCCCGCCAGATTCACGGCGGCATGGGCATCACCGGCGAGTACCCCATGATGCGCCACATGATGAACCTGGAGTCGGTAATTACCTACGAAGGCACCCACGACATCCACCTGCTCATCACCGGGGCGGATATCACCGGGATTCAGGCGTTTAAATAAGGGATTGTTCCCCAAATAGAAACGGCCGCTTCAGCAATGAGGCGGCCGTTTCTATTTAGCATTGATGCTAGGTCTGAATTCATCAGCTTTTGAATCGTCCGATTATTACTTGGTCATAGTTGTAACCTGCCTCATCGGGGAATTTGCCTGCCGTATCAGGGTATACGAGCTGTACATATTCGCAGCCTTGGCCTTGATAAAAGCGCACACTTGAAAGAACATACTCTTTCAAGTCATGCATTGGGGTATTGATTAAGTAGACTGGAAAACGGTCGGATAAATCGTGTATGCTTTGGTTAACAGGTACTGCCCCAATGTCTTTGAATTTGGATACATACTGCTCTACTAACTCTCCAGATAAGTTTGGTGGCAAGGATGAGATAAAAATCTCCGGGATGCCAAACGTTTTATAAACGCCTGTAGAATAGCAGAACGACGGTTCAGCACCGGCGTTGACATAGGTTACATGATACCCATGTCGTCTTATGGTGTCATCGACCTTGTCGTGGTAAGCCTTTATTTGATTTGCATCCATTACTGTAGGATAATTGTATTAACTAGTGCGTACCGAGGAGCACTCTTCCTTGGCGCGAGTTACGTTGCGCTAAATTCGCGCCAGGAGGTTGTACCAAGGAGCAGGTGACTTACTGCCGGCCCAACTCGTAACCAACCTTAATCCGGGCCGTGACGTGCGGGCCGAGCGAGGTGCCTGGTGCGTCGCTGCGCTCAAACAGTCCTTCGTAGGTGCCCCCTCGCGAGCTGGCGCGCTGGTTTTGGACATCGAAGCTAACCGACACGTAGCGCAGGCCCAGCCCGGCGTTGGCCTCCAGCTGCCAGCGGTTGCCCACGTGCCATAGCAGCCCGTAGTTCAGGGCCAGGCCTGCCACATCCCGCTGCACTTGCGCCGGGTCGAAATTATAGTTGGTTTCGCCGACGTGGTAGCTGCTGATGGTGTAGCGCTGTGGCACGAAGAAGGCTTCGGCCGCCAGCAGCTGCTCCAGCCGGGTGCCGCTTCGTAGGTAGTAGCGCAGCTCCCCGCGAAACTTGTGGTATCGCAGCTCCTGCTGGCCCTTGTGCCAGCTGCCTAGCTGCAGGTCGCCGTACTGCAGGCCATAGGCTAGCTCAATGCCCAGCCGGGGGCGCGGCCGGTACTCGGCCCCTAGCATCAGGGTGCTGCAGGTTGGGTCCAGCAGTGCAAGCGGAGAGAACTTCACGGCCAGCCGTGCCGGCGCAGCCGACTGCCCCCGGGCGCCCTGGGCGGTGACCATGCCGGCCATGATGAAGAGGGATATGGCTTTCATGGTACCGGGAGTAAGAATGGAATGAAACGGCTTTTCAGGACGAGCCGCTGAAGCCCGTTACCGTTGCAACCAGCACGTCAGGTGGCTAATTCTTATTCCACCAGCAGCTCCGCCAGCCGACTGATTTCGGCTTTGGCTTCTATCACCTCTTCGTCGTCCGGGTAGTTGGTTTCTACTACTTCGATAAAGCCACTCATCATAGTCGTTATCATCTCGCGGGTTTCGCGGGCGTGCTCGGCCAGGGTTTCCGCGGTGCCGGGCTCATCTTCGTCCTCATCGTCGGCAGGGAGCCCACCGCGCAGCATTACGTCCTCTAAGCTGCCGGAGGCCGACACATCGGCTACGGCGCTCAAGGCGCACACCTGAGCCGCCTGGTAGAGGCGCAGCAGCTCCGACCACGACAGCTCGAACGGCTCCTGAGGCTGCGAGCTTTTAAGCCGTTCGGCCAGGCGCTGCATGGCTTTTTTGCGAAAGCGCGCCACGCTGGCTAAGGATTGAGCGAAGGGAGTTTCGCCCAGCGTCATCAGGATGCCCGGCAGCTGCAGGGCCGTACTCAGGGTGAGGCGCTGCACTTCGTTGAATACCATCGATACGGCTACGTCGGCTTGGTCTTCGGCTTCGTCGGCCTGGTCCAGAGCGGCTTCCTGCTCTTCTTCGGGCGAGAGGCCGGGCGGGTAGTAGGGCCGCAGCGTGTCGCCGAGGCGGGCGAAGATGCTCTCCGTCTGCAGGCGGCGCATGCGCAGTTCCTCGCGGGCCTCATCGTTTTGGCCGGCCAGGTACTGGCCCAGGTTTTCAAGCAGGTCGTTGCTGAATTTCAGCAGATAGTCGCGCAGCCCGAGGTGGTCATCGGCCGAGGTGCCGGGCTGGCTCCGGGCCAGAAATGCCCGTAGCGGTTCGTCGAGCTGGCTTTCAAATACCAGTCGGCTGATTAGCATAAAGTCGAAAAACTGCAGTGTATGCAAGGCCATAAGGCGGCCCAGGCCTTTGGTATCGGCCACGGCGCCCACTTCCTGCACCACACTTTGGTCGTAGCCCAGCAGCTCATGCAGCGCGGCCGGTACGGGGTCGTCTTCGTAGCCTAACAGCATGTGGTTGGCCACGCTGCCCAGCAGCAGCAGGGGTTGCAGGGTGCTGAACAGCTCCGGCGGCAGCTGGGCCGTGATGTGCTCGAGCATGGCTTCCTTTTGTGCTTCGGAAAGCTCGTCCCCGCCGGGGGTATCTTCAAATTCGTCGTTGTCGTCGAAATCGGCCATAAAATGTAGAGTACAGAGCGGGGCCCTGGCAAGTGAAGGAAACGTATAAATGGACTAAAAAACGCCCAATGCCGGGCTTGTTTTCGAGTGTGTGCCCGGCATCGGCTATTAACGCGAAAGCTCCAATTGTGATTTACAAGCAGCTCGCAGTTTAAGGCATTTGTTTGGTCTTTCCTATGACAGGGAACGTCCCGGCATCATGACTTTTACCCAATAGCAACTCCGGTAGTCGACCAGCTGATAAAATGCCAGTAAAGGCGAATTGTCCAACTATTTGCCCGCAGAGTATACGCAGTGCCGCCTACCTGATAGCTCCTTAAAAGCTAGTATTTTGCCTTGGGGTAATCCGTGTTGAGTCTCGTGCGCAAATCGTTATTTTTGCAATTGCTGCAGTTGATTTTTCTTATTTTTTAACCACTATGTACTTACGCTATGCTCGGGCCTACCGCACGGCGCTGGTCCTGCTGTCGCTATTGCTGCCCGCTGGCATAAGCCAGGCGCAGGGCCTGCTCGGGCCTACCGCCGTCGAGCACTCGCCCTATTACCACGCCTACCAGCGCAAGGCCATTCCGGGAGCTGCGGCCCGCATCGGCGTGCTGCCTGCGCGCCTGCAGCACCCAGCCGCCGACCGTATTCTGGCCGATACCCGCGCCCAGGAGCTGCTGGACTCGTTAGGCCGCTTCCTGGGTCGGCAGCCGGGATTCACTCCCGTCGCTATGCCGGCCGGTGTCAAGCCTCAGCACTTACCCGATGTGTACTTCGGCACCACCGCCCAGGAGTTGCCCGAGCAGCTGCCCGGCTTCGTGGCCAGCCTGGGCTGCCCCAACCCCGGCCAGAGCTGCGTGCAACTGGCCGGCTGGAATGGCCAGGGCAGCACCCGCGAGGCGCTGGTGGCGCTAATGGCCGCCCAGAAGCTCGACTACCTGCTGATTCCCATCGTGCGCGAGTCCGCCATCTACTTCTCGCAAAAGATGAAAAAAACCGGTTTGCTGTCGGGCGGCTCGGCCTCCGCCACCAGCTACTACCTCGACCAGGGCTCCGGCCATGTCGAGCACTTCACCCGCCTCGAAGACCTCAACGGCACGGCTGACCTGCTCGTGCTTACCGGGGCGCTTATTGACACCAAAGGGCGGCTTGTACTCGTTGGGGCCGAAACCTTAAAAAATCTGGGAGTGGGCTTCCAGCCCGGCCGCATGGTGGCCAACAAGCCTTACACAGCATTGCCGGCCGACTACAACGCTTTGTTGCGTCCGCTGCTGCGCGACGACCTGCCCGGTACCCCGCCCGCCTGGCAGGAGGCCGCCAGCCAGCTCAGCCTGCGCCTGACAGGCCGTCGCCCCTACCAGGAGGAAAGCTCGTTTTTAATGCTCAGCCCTCCGCAAACGGGTCATTAGGCCCTACAGTGGCTGCTGCCTCGTTACTTTGCCCGCTCACCGCCCTCTCTATGTCCGACAACGCTACTTCTTCCGCCGGCCTGGTGCTGCTCGAATGCCTGGTGGCCGGCACGTCTCACCGCCCCAACCTGCAGCAATACGAGCCCCAGCTCTACGTAGGGCAGCTGCTGCAACTCACCCGCGAAACCGACAGCAGGTACGACGATTGGGCCGTGCAAGTGCATACCCACCCCGCTACTTCGGCTGAGAACGTGTGGCTGGGCTACCTGCCCGAAGGCCGCAACGAAACCGTAGCCCGCCTGCTCGATGCCGGCAAACGCATCAGCGCCCGTCTCAACCACAAGTCCTGGGAATCAGACTGGCTGCACCTCGACATTGAAGTGTTGCTGCACGAGTAGGATAGTTGTCAGTTGTCAGTTGTCAGGAACAACTCTATAAAAACAATTTGATAGAACGACCTGACAACGAACAACTGACAGCTAAACCCCAATTTTCTCCAGAATCAAGGAGCTTTTTTGCCGGCAAACGGGTTTCTAACCCGATTAGCACGCAGCTCTTTCATTTTTAGCAATTCTATTATGCGCGAAGCCTATCTTTCCGGGAGCGCCGACGGCTACGATGCCACCGATAAGGACATCGACAAGGCTCTGCGGCCGCTTTCCTTCGACGACTTCACCGGGCAGGACAAAATTCTGGAAAACCTGAAGGTATTCGTGGGCGCAGCCAAGCAGCGCGGCGATGCCCTAGACCACGTGCTGTTGCACGGCCCCCCCGGCCTGGGCAAAACCACGCTCTCGCACATCATCGCCAACGAGCTGGGCTCCAACATCAAGATGACCTCAGGCCCGGTGCTCGACAAGCCTTCTGACCTGGCCGGCCTGCTCACCAACCTCGAAGCGCATGATGTGCTCTTCATCGACGAAATCCACCGCCTCAACCCGGTAGTGGAAGAGTACCTCTATTCGGCGATGGAAGACTACCGCATCGACATCATGCTCGACTCGGGTCCTAACGCCCGCTCGGTGCAGATTTCGCTGTCGCCTTTCACCCTCATTGGCGCCACCACCCGCTCGGGTATGCTCACGGCGCCGCTGCGGGCCCGCTTCGGTATCTCCTCGCGCCTGGAGTACTACGACTCCAAGCTGCTGACCACCATCGTGCAGCGCTCGGCCGAAATCTTGGGTACGCCCATTCACGAGGACGCGGCCTACGAAATTGCCCGCCGCTCGCGCGGCACGCCCCGCATTGCCAACAACCTG
>Ga0164298_10000441_pt1 | contig 11306 bp, 12 predicted proteins | sample Whisoiple_216_MG_FD_109713 | JGI IMG/M metagenome (GOLD analysis project Ga0164298, IMG submission 109713) | Unamended control soil microbial communities from upstate New York, USA - Whitman soil sample_216_MG | ecosystem: Environmental > Terrestrial > Soil > Agricultural land ... | reverse complement strand
GGCCGGTCTCGACCCGAGCCCAACCCGAGCCGGCCGGTCCCAACCCTTGTCCAACCCGGACTCCGGCGTTCCGTCAGAACACCAGCACGACTCCGCCGTGGCCCCGTAGAACCGAGATCGCCGGGTCGGTTGCGGAGCCAGGAGGGGCCATGTTGGACCGGAGACGATTACTCAAGCTGGGCGGGATCACCGCGGGAAGCGCTGTCGGCGGAGCGGTGCTGCTCTCCACGGCACACAACCCCGCGGCGGCCACCGGCCCCACCGCCCACAGTGGGCACGGCTACACGCCGGTGGCCGAGACGCGGTCCGTCCCGTCGAGCACCCCGTTCAGCCGGCGCATGCCGGTGCCGCGTGAGGCGGTCCCGAGTCGGACGCGGTCGGGCGCCGACGTCTTCCAGATCCCTATCCAACCGGCCGACGTCGAGTTCGTGCCCGGGGCGCCCACGCGGGTACGCACCTTCGGCGGCCAGTTCGTCGGCCCGACCATCCGCGTGCGGACGGGCCGCCCGGCGCGGGTCACCTTCAGCAACAAGCTCGACGTGGCGGCCAACGTGCACGTACACGGCGGGCACAACCCGCAGCGCAGTGACGGCTACCCGACCGACGTCATCGAGCCGGGGGCCAGCCGCGCGTACGACTACCCGAACCGCCAGCAGGGCGCGACGCTCTGGTACCACGACCACGCCCACCATCTGGAGGCCGAGAACGTCTACTTCGGACTGCACGGCTTCTACATAGTCGAGGACGACGCGGAGCGCGGCCTCGGTCTGCCGACGGGGGAGTACGACGTCCCGGTCATGCTCCGGGACTGCCAGCTCGACGCGAACGGCGGCCTCGTCTACGCGCCCGTGCCGACGGGTCGCACCACCATCCTGGCCAACGGTGTCGTCACCCCGCACTTTCCGGTGGCCGCGCGGAAGTACCGGTTCCGGTTCCTCAACGGCGCGCTCGAACGGACCTTCCGCCTCACGCTCGGGGGCGCCGAGCTGACCCAGATCGCCTCCGACGGCGGGCTGCTGCCGGCTCCCGTGCGGCGCTCGGAGATCGTGCTGGGTTCCGCGGAGCGCACCGACGTGGTGATCGACTTCGCGAACCAGCCGATCGGCGCCCAGCTGGTGCTGTACGACGTGAGCGGCCCGGTGCTCCGCTTCGACGTGACGCGGCACGCGGCCGACCGCAGCCGGGTGCCCGCCCAGCTGCGGCCACTGCCCGCGCTGCCGCCGGCCACCGTGGAGCGGGACGTGGCGATGAAGTTCGACCTGTCGAACCCGACCGCCCCGGTCGGCGTCGTCAACGGCCGGGCCTACGACCCGAACCGGGTGGACTTCCAGATCAGGCGCGGCACGACGGAGATCTGGCGAATCCGCAACGACGACACCATGTTGGGCCTGCCGCACACGTTCCACCTGCATCTGGAGCAGTTCCGGGTGCTGGACCGCAACGGCGCCCCGCCCAACCCCGACGACGCCGGCCGCAAGGACACGATCTTCGTCGCGCCAGGGGAGACCGTCCGCGTGCAGGTCACCTTCACCGACCATCTTGGGAAGTACGTCTACCACTGCCACTACCTGGACCACTCCGCGCTCGGCATGATGGGCCAGATGGAGATCGTGGCCTGATTCCTCGACCCTGCCAGCATTCGTTGCCGACAGAACACTACTGGTTCCGGTGGTGGGCGAGGAGTTCGTGCTGCTCGGCGCCCCGGTCGCCGGACGGGTGCGTGTGGACGGTCGCACGTTCCAGCCGGGGCAGCCCGTGGATGAGCCGGTGCTCGACATCGTGAGCGATGACGTGGGCGTCGGAGACGGTCAGGTCGGGGTCCACCTCGACGTCCACCTCGGCGGCGAGGGCGTGGCCGTGCCAGCGCAGCCGGACCCAGCCGACGCCGCGCACGCCGGTGGTCTCGCGCACCAGCCGCTCGGCCTGGAGGGTGAGCTCCGGGTCGACGGCGTCGAGCACGCGGCCGAAGACCTCCCGGGCGGCGCCCCACAGCACGGTCATGATCGCGATCGAGATCGCCAGGCCGACGACGGGATCGACCCACTGCCAGTCCAGCGCCGCGCCGCCGGCGGCGACGAGCACGGCGAGGCTGGTGAACCCGTCGGTGCGGGCGTGCAGGCCGTCGGCGACCAGTGCGGCGGAGCCGATCCGCCGGCCGGTCGTGATCCGGTACCGGGCGACCAGCTCGTTGCCGGCGAAACCGATGACACCGGCCGCGGCGACCCAGCCGACGTGTGTCATGTCGCGCGGGTGGACGAGCCGGTCGACCGCCTGCCACGCCGCGAGTGCCGCGGACGACGTGATGACCAGGACGATGACCAGCCCGGCGAGGTCCTCGGCGCGGCCGAGTCCGTAGGTGAACCGGCGGGTCGCGGCGCGCCGGCCGAGCAGGAACGCGATGCCGAGCGGGACGGCGGTGAGCGCGTCGGCGAAGTTGTGCAGGGTGTCGCCGAGCAGGGCGACCGAGCCGGTGACCGCGACGAGCGCCGCCTGCGCGACGGCGGTCACCAGCAACGCGCCGAAGGAGATCCACAGGGCCCGCATGCCGCGTCTGCTGGCCTCGAGCGCGCTGTCGGTCATGCCGGCGGCGTCGTGGCTGTGCGGGGTCACCGCGTGCCTGACGCCGGCCCAGGCCCGCGCCCATCCCGTCGCCTGGTGGCCATGCCCATGCCCATGCCCGTGCCCGTGCTCAACCATCGACCACACCTCCCGTGTCGCGACGATGATATGTGCTCATGTATGCACGCGACAACGGTGCAACTGCCAGGCGCTGGCAACGGCACTGGCAGGGCGCTCGCAGGGCACTCGCAGTGGCAGGATGCGCTCATGCATGCAGGTGACGCCGGACCCGACGCCCCGTACTGGCGGGAGCTGCCACTGGGCGAGCAGGTCGAGGTGGCCGTGGAGTCGTTCCGCATGCTCGCCGATCCCACGCGCCTGCGGATGATGTGGCTGCTCTCCGGCGGCGAGTACGACGTCACCACCCTGGCCGCGGCCGTCGGCATCGCGCGGCCCGCGGTATCCCAGCACCTGGCCAAACTGCGCCTGGCCGGTCTCGTCAGCACCCACCGTGAGGGCCGGCGCGCCGTCTACCGGGCCCGCGGGGGGCACGTGCGCCGCATGCTCGCCGAGGCGCTGGGGGCCGCCCACCACCAGGTCGCCGACATGCCGGAACACGACTGATCGCGGCGGAACGCGATCGCATGGTGGATCCTTGGTCACGTGGAGTTCCTCGGTAGCCGTCTACTGCTTCGCCCGCGCGACCCGGACACGTCCCTGGCCTTCTACCGCGACAAGCTGGGGCTGGCGGTCTATCGCGAGTTCCCCGGTGGCACGGTCTTCTTCCTGGGCAACGGTTTCCTGGAGCTGTCCGGCCGCGGCGAGACGGGGCCCAGCCCGGACACGGTGCTGTGGCTACAGGTTCGCGACCTGGCGGCCACGGCCGGCGCGCTGGCCGAACGCGGCGTCCCGATCACCCGCGAGCCGAAGGAGGAACCGTGGGGCCTCCTGGAGATGTGGCTCGAGGACCCGGACGGCCTCCGGATCGTCGTGGTGGAGATCCCGGCCGCCCATCCGCTGCGCCGGGACTCGCGCCAGTGACTGGCGCGCCGGGGCCGGTGGTGAGCGGTCGCGCAACGTGTTGACATCGTCACCGTTTCGGGGAAGGGTGGACGGTATTCATCGGGTGTTGATTTGACCGGTTCGGGGGTAGTGATGACAGGCTTTCCGCTCGACCAGGTGAACTTCGAGGACGTGTACTCGGGCCGCGAGATGGTCCCGGGCTCCGAGGTGTCCTTCGACGTCGTGCCGTGGGACATCGGGGCGCCACAGCCGGCGGTGGTGCGCCTCGCCGACGCCGGGGAGTTCCACGGCGCGGTGCTCGACGCCGGGTGCGGGCTCGGCAACAACGCGATCTTCCTCGCGGAGCGGGGTTTCCAGGTCACCGGCGTGGACGGCGCCGACGCGGCACTCGCCAAGGCACGCGACCGGGCCGCGACGCACGGCGTCGACGTCGAGTTCCTGTGGGCCGACGTCACCACGTTCGAGGGCGTCGAGCCGCGGTTCGACACCGTGCTGGACAGCGCCCTTTACCACTGCCTCACCGACGAGCAGCGCACGCGGTACGCGGCCGCCCTGCACCGGGTCACCCGCCCCGGCGCGCGGCTGCACGTGCTGTGCTTCGCCGACGGCGACGACGGGCTCGGCATGCCGATGAGCGTGAGCCAGGACGACCTGCGCACCCACCTGGCCGCGCACTGGCGGATCCATGACATCGAGGCCGTCGACTACACGATCTCGATGACGGCCGAAGCCTTGGTCAGGTCCGGCGGGGCACGGATGGGTTTCACGATCGACCCGGACGCCGTCCGCACCGACGAGCAGGGGCGCGTCCTCGGCCGCATGTGGCACCTGCGGGCCGAACGCGCGTGACCGTTCGGCCGCGGCGGCCCGCGCCGTCGCGTGCGCGTGCCCCGGTGACGCTGGTGACCGGGAAGGTGGCGACGCACCGCGACTCCCTGGCGGGGCATGACCTCCGGTGGGTTCGCGAACTCCACGCTGCCCGGGAGGCCGGACACGTGGACCAGGACGTCACATGAGCGTCGTGATCATCGGCGGCGGGGTGATCGGCGTCAGCGTCGCGTTTCACCTCGCCGAGGCGGGTGTTCCCGACGTGCTGCTGCTGGAACGGAACGAACTGGGTTCCGGCTCGACGTGCCGGGCGGCCGGTGGGGTGCGTGCGCAGTTCTCCGACGAGCTGAACATCGCGTTGGGTGCGAGGAGCCTGGCGGTGTTCACCAGGTTCGGTGAGCGGCCGGGGCAGGAGATCGACCTGCACCAGGTGGGCTACCTGTTCCTGCTGTCCACTCCGGACGATGTGGCGGCGTTCGAGCGGGATGTCGCGCTGCAGAACGAACTGGGCGTCACGAGCAGGATGATCGGGGTGGCGGAGGCGCGGCGGCTCTCGCCGCTGATCGAGACGGACGGGTTGCTGGCGGCGGCGTACTCACCGGATGACGGGCACTGCACGCCGGAGTCGGTGGTGCTGGGGTACGCGAGCGGGGCGCGGCGGCATGGCGCGACGCTGCGCACTTCCGTTGAGGTGGTAGGCATCGAGACGCGTGGCGATCGTGTCACGGCGGTGGTGACCGCCGAGGGTGCGATCCCCGCGGACGCCGTGGTGTGCGCGGCGGGCGCGTGGTCGGCGGCCGTGGGGGAGATGGCGGGGGTGTGGCTGCCGGTCACACCGATGCGCCGCCAGGTGATGTTCACCGAGCCGGTGCCGTCGTTGCCCGCGGTGGTGCCGTTCACGATCGACTTCGCGACCTCGTTCTACTTTCACCGGGAGGGCCGGGGACTGCTGCTGGGCATGTCGGATCCGTTGCAGGAGCCGGGTTTCCATCTGGACTACGCCGACGAGTGGCTGCCCAGACTGAGCACGGCGGTGGGTGCACGGGCGCCGCGGCTGCTGGACGGCGGGCTGGTGCCCGGCTGGGCCGGGTTGTACGAGGTGACACCGGACCACAACGCGATCATCGGCCGGGCGGAGGAGAACTTCTTCTACGCCACGGGCTTCTCGGGGCACGGGTTCCTGCAGGCGCCCGCCGTCGGCGAGGTGGTCAGGGACCTGTACCTGGGCCGCGACCCGTTCGTCGACGTCGGCCCACTGAGCGTGGCGCGCTTCGCGACGGGCGGCCGCCCGGAGACACACATCGTCTGACCGGACGCGTGGCGAGCCGGTGCCCGCCGGTCACAGGCGGCCGCCGCTCGTGGTGTCGCCGGACAGGCGCTGGGCCAGGTAGACCGGGATCGTCGAGGCGAGCACCAGGATCGCCGCCACCACGTTCACCACCGGGGTCTGGTTCGGGCGGAACAGGTTGTTCAGGATCCAGATCGGCAGTGTCTCCAACCCCGCGCCCAGCGTGAACGTCGTCACGATGATCTCGTCGAACGACAGCGCGAACGCCAGCAGCCCGCCGGCCAGCAGGGCCGACCGCAGCATCGGGAACGTCACCAGCCGGAACGTCGTGAACCCGTCCGCGCCCAGGTCCATCGACGCCTCCCGCAGGTTTCCGCCCAGCCGCCGCAGTCGCGCGATCACGTTGTTGAACACCACCACGATGCAGAACGTCGCATGCGCCGTGATCGCCGTGAACAACCCGAGGTCCACGCCCAGGATCGTGCGGAACGCGTTGTTCAGCGCGATCCCGGTCACGATCCCGGGCAGCGCGATCGGCAGGATGATCAGCAACGACAGCGTGTCCCGGCCGTAGAACCGGTACCGCTGCAACGCGAACGCCGCCATCGTGCCCAGCACCAACGCGATCGCCGTCGCCGCCAGGCCAGCGACCACGCTCGTCCGCAGTGCCGCGACCGCGCCCACGTTCGACGCGACCCGCGTCCACCACTCGAACGTCAGCGCCGACGGCGGCCACCCGAAGGTGGTGTCCGCGTTGAACGAGTTGAGCAGCACCAGCAGCAGCGGGAAGTAGATCACCACCAGCCCGAGCACCAGCGCGGCCAGCAGCAGGTACCTCGTCGTACGGGAAGGTCTCACAGGTTCTCCAACGCGCCCGTGCGGCGGACCGCGGCCAGGTACCCCAGCATGATCAGCACCGGCACCGTCGCGACCGTCGCCGCGAACGGCAGGTCGTTCGCCGCCCCCACGTTGTCGTAGACGACGTTTCCCAGCATCTGCGAAGCGCCGCCCACGATGCGGACCGTGAGGTAGTCGCCCAGCGACAGCGAGAACGTGAAGATCGACCCCGCCACGATCGCCGGGAACGTCAGCGGCACCACCACCGACCAGAACGTCCTGGCCGGCCGCGCGCCCAGGTCACCCGAGGCGTCCACCAGCGAGTCCGGCAGCCGCTCCAACCCCGCGTAGAGCGGCAGGATCATGTACGGCAACCACAGGTACGACAGCGTGATCACGGTCGCCGCCAACCCGTAGCCCGGCGTGTCCAGCCCGAACGGGGTGAGCAGCCAGTGCAGGATCCCGTTGCCGGACAGCATGGTCCGCCACGCGTAGGCCTTCACCAGGTAGCTCGCCCACAGTGGCGTGAGCACCGCGATCACCAGCAGCCGCCGCGCCCGCCGGGACGCGAACTTGGCCATGTAGAACGCCATCGGGAACGCGATCAGCACGTCGAGCACGGTCACCGCGAGCGCGATGCCCAGCGTCCGCAGTGTGATCGTCCGGTAGACCGATTCGGTCACCAGGGTCTCGAAGTTGTCCAGCGACCAGTCGGCGATCACCTTGCCGGTGAACGGGTCCGCGTGCCAGAACGCCGTGACGAACAACGCCGCCAGCGCGCCGAGGTAGGCCAGCCCGAGCCAGGCCATCGGCGCGGAAAGCAGGATCGCCAGTCGCAGCCACGGCTTCCGGTCGAGGAACGCCGAGACGGCCCGCCGCATCAGCCCTTGATCTCCGTCCAGGCACGTGTCCACTCGCCGTAGTCCTTGCAGCGCACGTTCGTCCGGCCGTCCAGGCACTGCGCGATCGGCGTGGTCCAGTACCAGATCCGTGCCGCGTAGCCGGCGTCGCCCGCGTGGTAGGTGTCGCAGTGCGACCTGTCGGCCGTCAGGTCACAGGCCTTGCGGTTGGCCGGCGACTCGCCGAAGTACTCCGCCACCGCCGCGTTCGCCCGCGGGCTGACGATGTAGTCCAGCCACTTGTACGCGCACGTCTTGTGTGTGGACTTCGTGGCCACCATCCAGGTGTCCGACCAGCCGGTCGCGCCTTCGGACGGCAGCACCGACTCCACCGGCGAGCCCTCCGACCTCGTGATGTTCACCGTGACCTGCCACGCCGTGCCGACGACCGCGTCGCCGTTCTTCAGTGCCTGGCTTTCCTTGAGGTAGTCCGACCAGTACTCGCTCACCATGCCGCGCTGCTGTTCGAGCAGGTCGACCGCGGCCTGGAACTGCTTGTCGTCCAGGGCGTACGGGTTCTTGATGCCGAGGTCGGGCTGGTGCCTCATCAGGTACAGCGCGCCGTCGGCGATGTAGATCGGCGAGTCGTACGCGGTGATCCTGCCCTGGTAGGGACTCTTCGGCTCGAACACCGCGGACCAGGACGTCGGCGCGGGCTTCACCAGGTCGGACCGGTAGGACAGGACGTTCGCGCCCCAGCCGTGCGGGATCCCGTACTCCTTGCCGCCGACGCTGTTCCACGGCTTGTCCTTGAGGAAGTCGAAGACGTCGGCGTAGTTCGGCACCAGCCTGGTGTTCACCGGCTCGACGTCGCCGGCCGCCACGAGCCGCAGCGACGCGTCGCCGGACGCCGACACCACGTCGTAGTCGCCGGTCTTCATCAGCGTCACCGACTCGTCGGACGTGCCGAACGTCCTGACGTTGACCTTGCAGCCGGTGTCCTTCTCGAACGGCGTCACCCAGTCGACGCTCGGGTCGGTCGAGCCGTTCTCGGCGTAACCCGGCCACGCCAGCACGTTCAGCGAGCCTTCCGGCGTGCCGAGCTTCCGCAGTGCCGGCAGGTCCGGTGGCGTGAACCCGCCCTGTGTGGCACCGCCACCGCTTTCGGTGCCACAGGCGGCGATCAGGAGGCTCGCGCCGAGCAACGCCAGCACGCGCTTCCCGAGTCGACGATTCGCTCCGCAGGCTCGGCTCATGGCTGTCCCTTCTCCGGTACCCGGAAGTTGTGCACCCGCCGCCACGTCAGGCGTACCCGCCCGTCCGGGAAATCGACGGGCTCGCTGTTCTGCCGCACCACGGAAAGCTGGCCGCCGGCGTCGAGCGTGACCTCGTAGCGCACGGTCGCGCCCGCGTACACCGCCGCGGTGACGGTGCCGGTCGCGGCGACCTCGCCGGGCGGCGCGGCACGCGAGAGGTCGCCGTCGATACGGATCTTCTCCGGCCGGATGCTGTACGTGCCGTCCTTGCCCAGCACGGTCTCCGCGCCGCGCCCGCTCAGCAGGTTGGAGGTGCCCACGAACCCGGCCACGAACACCGTCGCCGGCTGTTCGTACACCTGTGCCGGCGTGCCGACCTGCTCGATGCGGCCCTCGTTGAACACCGCGATCCGGTCGCTCATCGTCAGCGCCTCGTCCTGGTCGTGGGTGACGAACAGGAACGTGCAGCCGGCATCCCGCTGGATCTGCTTCAGCTCGGTCTGCATCGCCTGGCGCAGCTTGAGGTCCAGGGCGCCGAGCGGCTCGTCGAGCAGCAGCACCTTGGGCCGGTTGACGAGCGCGCGGGCGAGTGCCACCCGCTGCCGCTGCCCGCCGGAGAGCTGCGCAGGGCCGCGCTCGCCGAACCCGTCGAGGCGCACCGTGGACAGTGCCTCGGCCGCCCGCGCCCGGCGCTCCGCCCGCGGCACGCGCTTGACCCGCAGTCCGTACTCGACGTTCTCCCGCACGGACATGTGCGGGAACAGCGCGTAGTCCTGGAAGACCGTGTTCACGTCCCGGTCGAACGGCGGCAGCTGGCCGACGTCGCGGCCGTCGAGTGCGATCGTGCCGCCGGTTGGCCGCTCGAACCCGGCGATGAGCCGCAGCACGGTGGTCTTTCCCGAGCCGGAGGGCCCGAGCATGGTGAAGAACTCGCCTGGCGGCACGTCCAGATCGACGCCGCCGACGGCGGTGACGGCGCCGAAGTCCTTACGCAGGCCCCGGAGGGCGACGGCTGGAGTCATGGGCACCCCTCCCGATGACTGAAAACATATGAGTCCATATGTCATGTGGCAAGAGGTTCGGGCAGGATTGGCCCGTGATGCGCAACGGGATGTCGCACGGCGCGCGGTCCGCGATGTTCGCGCCGCTGGGCCAGTTGGGGCGGGTGGAGGCGGTGACCGCACGGCTGGTGGACGCGATCACGATCGGGCTGCTGGCCGACACCGAGCGCCTGCCGAGCGAGGCGGAGCTGGCCGCGCGCTTCGGCGTCTCCACGGTGACCGTGCGGGAGGCGCTGGTGGGGCTGCGGCAGCGGGGGTTGGTCGAGACCCGGCGCGGGCGCGGTGGCGGCAGCTTCGTGAAGGCACCTGCCGGCCCGTCGGCACACACCTGGCAGGAGACCCTGCGTGGGATGTCGCTGAGTGAGCTGCGTGACCTCGGCGACCACTACGCGGCGGTCGCCGGCGCGGCCGCCCGGCTGGCTGCCGAACGCAGCTCGGCGGAGGACATCGAACGCCTGGCGCTGGCCACCTCGGACATGCGGGCGGCGACCGGGGTCGAGGTGGCACGCGCGGAACGGCAGTTCCACCTCGAGGTCGCCGCGGCCGCCCAGTCGCCGCGGCTGACACAGGAGGAGATGCGGCTGCAGGGCCTGCTGTGGTTGCCGCCGCACAGGAGCGCGTACGGCGAGCACCGGGAGATCGCCGCCGCGATCGCGTCCGGCGGTGGCGGCGAGGCGCGGCGGCTGACCGAGGAACACGTGTTTGATGCGGTAGACCGCTTGGCGGAACTACATTTGGACCTCGTGGCCCACTGAGCCGTGGCATCGAGGTGAGCGCGATGGATGGTGACGAGGTCGTCGAGCAGGTGTCCGCGTTGGTGGAAGGCGTGTTCGACCGGCTGAAGCCGGTGCTGGTCGCCGCCGAGTCGCTGGTCGACCGCCCGGCGGTGCCCGCAGGCGACCTGAACAGGTTGCGGCCGTTCGCGGTGGGCGCGCTGGGTGGGTTGGTGGTCGGCGCCGGGTACATCTGCGCGCCGCACACGCTGTCCGACCAACTGCTCGGCTTCGAGTGGTGGACGGCGAACCAGGGGGCGGCGCCGCGCCGGCTGTTCATCAGCCTGGACCCGGCGAGCGCGGATTTCCTCGACTACACAAGGCAGTCCTGGTTCACGGTGCCGCGCGACACGGGCCGGCGACACGTCACCGGGCCGTACGTGGACTACCTGTGCACCGACGAGTACACGCTGACGTTCACGATCCCCGTGCGGCGGTTCGGCTCGTTCGCGGGGGTGGTGGGCGCGGACGTGTACGTGCGGTCGGTGGAACGTGCGTTGCGGCCGAAGCTGCGACCGCTGGGCGGGCGTGCGGCGCTGGTCAACGCCCAGGGCCGGGTGATCGTGTCGAACAGCATCCGGCAGCCGACGGGGTCGCTCGTGCGTGCGGTGGACGTGCCGGCCTGGTGGATGACGCAGACTCCGCTACAAGGCGGCACGACGTTACGCCGCTGCGGCGACGCTCCGATCGCGCTGCTCATCTAGTGTCCCGCGCCGGAGATCAGGCAACTAATTCGGCGGCCCAGCTTCCTGCTGGCGGCGTTGCCGGTTCGCCCAAGTACGACCCAGTACGAGGGCGAACCGGCGTCTTGCCAGCAGAAACCTGGATCCACCGACTTAATC
>Ga0164298_10000438_pt1 | contig 11355 bp, 12 predicted proteins | sample Whisoiple_216_MG_FD_109713 | JGI IMG/M metagenome (GOLD analysis project Ga0164298, IMG submission 109713) | Unamended control soil microbial communities from upstate New York, USA - Whitman soil sample_216_MG | ecosystem: Environmental > Terrestrial > Soil > Agricultural land ... | reverse complement strand
CTTGTGATCGCTTGAGAGATACAGCATCGCGAGCACGGCAGCGCCGTCGATGGCCGCCACCAGCGCCACCACCGCGGCCACGAAGAGGAGGACCAGCTTGAGCGTGGTGCCCTTGGCCGCCCGCTGGTGGTCGAAGAAGTTCATCACCGCCGGTCGGTCAGAACTGGACCTTAGGGGCGTCCCGCATCTCGGGGTGCTCCGGCGGGATCTCCAGAAGTGCCGCGGGTGCGAAATTGAACATGCCCGCATAAACGCTGCCCGGGAACGTCTCTCGACGGTTGTTGTAGTTCATCACCGCGTCGTTGTACGCCTGTCGGGCGAAGGCCACCTTGTTCTCCGTCGAGGTCAACTCCTCGGACAACTGCATCATGTTCTGGTTCGCCTTGAGGTCGGGGTACTGCTCGACGACCACGTTGAGCCTGCTCAATGCGCCGTCCAGCGCTTGCTGTCCGGCCGCCAGCTGCCCCATCGCCGCCGGGTCACCGGGATTGGCCTGCGCAGCCGCCAGGCCATTCATTGCGGCGCCGCGGGCCGCCACGACGGCCTCCAGGGTCTGGCGCTCGTGCGCCATGTAAGCCTTGGCGGTCTCAATGAGGTTGGGAATCAGGTCGAATCGGCGCCGCAGCTGAACATCGATCTGCGCGAAGGCGTTCTTGTAGGCGTTGCGGGCGCGGACCAGTCCGTTGTAGCCGGCGATCACAAAGATGGCGAGAAGCACGAGTACGACGACGACGATGATGCCGATGACGAGCCCCACGGGGCATACCTCCAGGTCAGGCCTGCAAATTTTTGCGGATTGCCGAAGCTTAGCCGCTAGCCTCGCCTACCGCGCCGATTCTCGTCGGCTCAGCTTCGCGCGGTCAGAGTGTTTGCCGGCGTGCAGAATGCGCTAGCTTCGGGAAGGCCTTCAGCTGTTCGGCCAACAGCTCGAACGGGGATACAGGCATATTGCGTAGTCAGCCCAGGTTAGCGAGCTCCTGACGACTAATTCCGTTGCTTGCTCCAGGGGCTGGTTGGCCTGCTCTCGGAGACGTTCTTGACGACGCTTCGTAGCGCCTGTCGGGCGGTCGACGCGACGTTGCGCAACGTGAGTGATCCCGAGGCGGCGTCGGTATGGCGGCCAGGTGTGCCCAACTTGTCCGACGTTGTCACCCTCCCGCTCGCGGATGTTGTTGTCATAGCGGCTTTTTGAGTCACCGGCGTGGCGTTGCGGATGTCCTTGGCCGCGGTGACGACCGACCGCGAGACAACATTCACGGCGGCCAAGGCCGACGCCGTGGCCGCTCGGGCACCCGCGGCGGTGGCCTTGACGGGGTCTCCGGACACAGCCAATTCCTGAGCGGCGGCGTCAGGAACTCCGACGGTCGCCTGCAGGACGTCGTTGAAGGCCGGGAAGATGACGGCTTCGCCGACTCTGATCGCGCCCAATGTCGCGACCTGCACAACTCCGTTCGGCATGACCGTCGGCCCGGTTACCGGGACCGGCAAGTTGAGCGCCTCGAAGGTTTGTTCGCGGGCAGCCGCGATGGCTCCGCCGATCGCGGGCAGACCCCCTGCGGCTGCGGGCACGATGTTGAGCAGGCCGATCACGCCGACCTCGAACGCGTTCGATGCCTTCGGGACCGCCACCGTGGTGTCCGCATCGATGGCCAAAGCCAGGGCCGCGTTCGTCGGCCCTGTCACCGATGCGGCCGTGATGCCGATCGCCCTCACGATGTCAGTCGACTGCACCGCATCGACGAATGTCACCGGGGTTTGCAGAGTTGTCGCGGCGGCCGTCACGCCGGTGGTGATCAACGGCGCGCAGATGAACGAGCAGTAGATGACCTGATTGTTCAGAAAGCTGGTCAGCAGCCCGCCGGGCGGAACTTCCGCGGCGGCCAGGCTGACGTCGCGTGCTGTTTCTGAACGGGGCCAGGCGACTGGAGCCGGGGTGGTCGCGGTTACTGCGGCGATTCCCGCGACGGCGATGCCCGTCATTGCCGCACCCGCGCGCGGCCGAGTCCGTCGATGCATGACGCCCCCTGCGTGTCGTCGGTGATACCGATTCCACGAGTGGGGGGCTCAACGGGTTCACAACGCCTCTGCGGTCGACCTCACCCGACCCATGCCGGCGGATGTCGATCGACCCATGGGGCGGCCGCCTCGAGTTGGGCCGCGAGTTGCAGGAGCACTTTCTCGTCTGGTGCCATCAGTTGCACGCCGATCGGCAGGCCGTCGCCAGTGCTGCCGAGTGGAAGCGAAATGGCTGCCCACCCGGTGACATTTGCCAGCGGAGTCCACCCTGTGGTCGCGAATTCGACATCGAAGAAAGCGCGGGTGGTGCCGCGGGGCTGGTCCAGCAGCCCGTACGGCGGCGGGGGTGTCAGCAGGGTCGGCACGAGCAGCGCGTCATAGCCCGCCATCCCGGTGGCGAAGCGCCGCGTTTGGGCGTGCACCGCGTCAATGGCACCGGCATATGCGGCGCCCGTCGTGGTGAAGCCTTCGCGGACCATCACCCACGTGCTCGGCTCGAGCTCGTCCTCGGCCGGCTCTCGGCCCAGGACGCTCGTCGCCAATGCGTGAAGCGCAGTGTTGCTGACGGTGTGCAGAACCGCGATCGCGTCGGCAACGACATCAGGATCGATTGTGGGAGAACCCGATTCGACCGTGTGCCCTAGCTCGCCGAGCAAGCTTCCGACGGCATCGACGGCGGCCGAGACGGCGGGATCGGTCGGGGTGCCCGGGAACGGAGATTCGGTCGCCAACAGGATGCGTTGAGTGACAGGTCTTTCCGCTATCGCATCCAGGTATGTGATCGTCGGCGGTGGAGCGGCGTAAGGATCGCCTGCGACGCTGCCCGCAATGATGTCGAGCAGGGCGGCGCTATCGCGCACGGTGCGGGTCAGCGCGTGAACGTTCGCCAGACCCTCCAGCGATTGGCCGGCACCCGGCGCGAAGGAGCTGCGGCCGCGTCGCGGTTTGAGTCCGACGAGCCCACAGCACGATGCAGGCACCCGGATCGAGCCGGTGCCATCACCACCCGACGCTGCAGGGACCACGCCCGAGGCCACCGCTGATGCCGATCCCCCGCTTGATCCGCCCGGCGTGATCGATGGCGACCACGGGTTGACCGTCGGACCGAACAGTGACGGCTCGGTGGTGCAGTGATTGCCCCATTCGGGGGTATTCGTCTTACCGAAAACCACCAGGCCCGCCGACAGGTAGCGCTCCACGGTCCACGCTGTCTCCGTCGCGACGTGCGTGCGCAGGGCGCATGAGCCCATCGCCTCAGGCGTGCCGGCGAGCGAGGCCCCGAGGTCCTTCAGCAGGAACGGCACACCGGCCAGCGGCCCCGACTGGCCGTCGCGTGCTCGGCCCTGAGAATCCAAGTCGGCGGCCTGCGCACGCCCGCGGTCGAACAGGTCAGCGATCACGGCATTGAGGTGGCGAGCCGCCTCGAGCCGGACGATTGCGGCGTCGAGCAGCTCGACCGCCGTTATCTCACCGGCCGAAACAAGGGCGGCCTGCCCGACGGCGTCGATGCCGGCCAGCTGGAAAGCCTGTACAGCGTCCATAGATCGAAGAATCCTCGCGCTTCACCGAGAGACCGGCAACCCCGCGGCGCGATATCAATCTGTCACGCGTGCTGCGTGACGGCCCGTGCGTGCCCCACACTGATGGCTATGTTCTCGCTTGCGGGCAAGTCCGTCGTGGTCACTGGTGGGAGCAAGGGAATCGGCCGCGGTATCGCGTCGGTGTTCGCTGCCGCGGGCGCCAATGTCGCGGTGGCCGCCAGATCGACGGCCGATATCGACGCCGCTGTGAGCGCCCTCGACCGCGTCGGCGAAGGCGCGGTGATCGGCGTGGCAGCCGACGTCAGCGATCCCGATTCCTGTCGGGCCATGGCCGCAGCGGTCGTCGACGCGTTCGGCGGCATCGATGTGTTGTGCGCCAATGCCGGGATCTTTCCCGAGGCGCCGCTCGCGACGATGACTCCCGAGGAGCTCGCCCAGGTGCTCGACGTCAACGTCAAGGGCAACGTGTTCGCCGTTCAGGCATGCCTGCCGTGGTTGATCGCCTCCGGCCGCGGCCGCGTCATCCTGACGTCGTCGATCACGGGTCCGATCACAGGATTTCCCGGATGGTCGCACTACGGCGCGTCGAAGGCGGCACAGCTCGGTTTCATGCGGACGGCCGCAATCGAGCTTGCGCCCCAAGCGATCACCGTCAACGCGATACTCCCGGGCAACATACTGACCGAGGGCCTGGCCGACATGGGCGAGGACTACCTCGCGGGCATGGCGAGGGTGATCCCGGCCGGCGCCCTCGGAACCCCCGCCGACATCGGCCATCTCGCCGCGTTCCTTGCGACCGACGAAGCCGCGTACATCACCGGTCAGGCGATCGCCGTCGACGGCGGACAGGTACTGCCGGAATCTCCGGACGCCGTAGCGCCGTAACGAAAGATGGCGAAAGGCCAACGTCGCGACGCGCCGGGCCCGACACGGGAGCGGTAATGACGGCAGTCCGAGAGGTGGCGAGATGGCTTCGGATATCTTCGCGAAAATCGGTGACATCAAAGGTGAATCGCTGGACGCCAAGCACAAGGACGAAATCGAGGTTCTTTCGTTCTCCTGGGGTGTCTCGAATACGGGTTCAACCGGCTCCGGCGGCGGAGGCGGAGGGGCAACCGGCAAGGCGGTGTTCGAGGACCTGGAAATCGTCCACGGCATCGACAACGCCACTCCCGCCCTGCTGAAGGCGTGCGCGACCGGTCAACACATCAAGGATGCGACGATCACCCACCGCAAGGCGGGTAAAGGACAGCAGGAGTTCTTGATCGTCACCCTCAACGACGTGACGATTGCCGCAGTCAGCCACTCCGGGGAGGACGCGGAGCCCTACGTCGAGGCGGTCAGCTTGAAGTTCGCCAAGGTCGACTTCCACTACCGCAAGCAGCGCTCCGACGGGTCGCTCGACCCCGGCGAGCACTTCAAGTACGACCTGAAGGCCAATAAGATCGGATAGCGATGGACACGTCGGATGTGCCGTCGCGGGAGCTGACGATCGACGAGGCCATCGCCGTCGCCATCGGGTTGCAGAAACAGCAACACCTTGCCGAGGCCGAGCAGCTCTACACCCGGGTACTCGAAGTCGCGCCACAACATCCGGATGCGCTGCACTACACCGGCCTGCTCGCCCATCAACGGGGGCGAGGTGACGACGCGATCACTCTCATCGAGGAGAGCCTCGCGCTGGTCCCCAATCAGGCTGACTGGCATAGCAATTACGCCATCGTCCTGCAATCGCGAGGCAGGTTCGACGAAGCGATCGCAGAGTACCAACGCGCGATATCGATCGACCCGCAGCACCCCAACGCCCACAACAACCTTGGCGTGCTACTTCGCGTGACCGGAAGGACGGACGAAGCCGAAGCCGCATACCGGACGGCTATCCGCCTAGCGCCCGATCACGCGGATGCCTACACCAACCTCGGGATCCTGCTGAATGCCCTCGGCCGCAGCAGGGAAGCGTCGGACTGCTTTTGCAGGGCGCTCACGTTGCGGCCGAAGCACCGCGACACGCGGCGATTGCTCGTCCTTGCCCATTGCATGATCGGCCAAGTCGACGAGGCCGTAGAACTTCTCGAGCAGTGGCTGGCAGAGGAGCCTGACGACGCGATCGCAGCACATATGCTCGCCGCGAGCACCGGTCGCGACGTGCCCGCGCGCGCGTCGGATGCCTTTATAGTGAACACCTTTGACACCTTTTCGTCTAGCTTCGAGGCCAAGCTCGAGAGTCTCTCCGACCGGGCGCCTGCACTCGTCGAGAACGCTATCGCAGACGCCGGACTGCCTCCCGACGGCCGGCTTGCGGTGCTGGACGCCGGGTGCGGTACAGGGCTGTGCGGACCACTGTTGCGGCCTTACGCGTCGCGCCTGGTCGGCGTCGACCTGTCTGCCGGGATGCTCGACCACGCCCGGCGCAAGGAGGTCTACACCGAGCTGGTGCAGTCCGAGCTGACTGAATACCTCGCTGCACAACGTCAAGCCTTCGACGTCGTCGTCGCGGCCGACACCCTCGTGTACTTCGGCGACCTGCGGCCGTTCTTGGCCGCTGCCGTCGGCGCGCTGCGCGCATCCGGGCTCCTGGTGTTCACCGTTGAGGACAGCATGTCGCGCATCGATGCCGGCTTCCGGCTCGAGTTACACGGTCGGTACAGCCACAGTGACGAATACGTTTGTCGTGCGCTGGAAGACGTCGGGCTCTCTCCGGAGGTCCAGCGGGCAGATTTGCGTATGGAAGCAGGCGAGCCCGTCGCTGGGTTGGTGATCCGAGCCGCGAAGAATTCGAGTGGCGATCAGGGATAGCTCAGCTGACCGAACTCGAAGTACATGCTGGCGCGGTGACCGGGCAATGCCGATGTGTGATCGAGCGGTACCAGCTCACGAATGCCGATCTGTCTCATCGTGAGCGTCGCGAGGACGTCGGACAGATTCGGCGCCATGACTTCGATCGAACCCTGCTTCTCCCTGCCCTGACCGTTATTGCCCTTCACGATGAAGTCGTCGACCCAGGCTCGCCACGGCCCGACGTCAGTGGATGAGAACGTGACGACAAGATCTGTGGGCGCGATTCCGCCGGTGGTGCGGCGGAACGAGATGGGGGCGATCACGCGCACGCGCGTGGTCGGCAGACCATCGATATTCAACCGAAAGTAGCTCGGGAGAAACGGTTTCGACTTGATCGACGGCTGTACAGGGGCGTTGTCGCCTGCTCGAAACGTCGATGTGGAGATGGCGGTCTCGAGGGTGAACGTATTCGGCGTTTTACTCGAGCCGTCGAAGCCGGGGACGACGAAATCGGCGATCGCTGCGTTGGTGAAATCAAGATAGGACTTGGCGCGATTCTGGACGTCGAGTTCGACGAGCGTGCCGCTCTTGGTGACGGGTGCGCCCTTCAATGCGGCATTGATCCAGTTCAGTATCGGTGTACCGACATCCAGCCCCAGTTGGAACGCAAGGTTGGTGTAGGCGAACGACGAGATCTGCCGCTTCGGTGGGCCACCCGCACCCGAAAACATCGTGCTGACATCGGCTTTCACCAGCCCGCCCACCGCGTTCTGCGCCGCTACGACTATTCCGTCGATCGAAACGGCAAACTTCAATGGAGTCGGCGAAGCTGGTGGCATGGTGTGAACTTCCCTTCCGAGTCACCGGGTGTTGAAGAAGCCGTCGACGACAGCCCGCGCGGCACCTTTGGCCAATCGTGCCCGCCACCCGCTGGGTGGGGGCGGGGGTAATTCGTCCTCGAGGTACGCGTAGTCGGCAGGCGCGGCCCTCGACACCGCCGCCTTCACCCGGTCGGCGAACTCGGTGGGATCCACGCTGCATGTCAGGCCGTGTGGATTCACATGAGCACTCTCAACCCATGCGTCGTGCCCGCGGGGCACCACGCGAAACCAACTGCTGAAGTGCTTGCGCTCGTATTCGACCGAACCGATTGCGCCGAGCGGTACGACCAACGGGGAGCGCGCTTTCTGCTCGTAGGTCGCACCCCACCCGCGGTGCTCGAACGTTAGCGTCTCGGCATCCTCGTCGAGTGTCGCGGTGCACGACGCGTCGTCGAGGACGTCAGGGTCAGGTTCGGCCATACTCTTAGTGCACACCCTCCATCTCGCGGCTGATCCACGGCGCCAGCGCGAACACGATCACGCCCGCGACGATCGCGACCACACCGATGATTCCGAAGTAGGCGAACTCGCGAGCCGCGTCGTAATACTTGGCGAGCACCCCGGACATCGACGTTCCGAGGCCGACCGAGAAGAAGTACAGCGCCATCATCTGCGCCCGGAATGCCTCCGGCGCAAGCTTTGTCGTGACCGACAGCCCGATCGGAGACAGCAGAAGCTCCGAGACGGCGAACACCGCCAGCACCGCGGCGACATACAGCGCAGGCACCGACTTGCCTTCTGTGCCCGCCATCGGCAGGAACAATAGGAAGGCGATGCCCATGCCGATCACGCCGTAGGCAAATTTGCGCGGCGTCGTGGGCGCTCGGTTTCCCAGCCGGGTCCACATGATCGCGAAGAGCGGTGAAAGCAGGATGATCCACACCGGCTCTATCGATCCGATCCAGCTCGACGGCGCCGTCCACCCGAAGATCGACCAGTTCATCCGCTCGTCCGAATAGACCGCGAGCACCGTGAAGATTTGTTGGAACAGCGACCAGAACACCGCGTTAGCGATGAACAACGGGATGAATGCCCGGACCCGAGTCCGTTCGACCGCTTCCACTTTCGAGCTGGTGAGCATGATCACGAAGTACGCAATGGACGCGACGATGATGACCCCCGTGGTGACCTGCGACAGATTCGCCAGCTTGACGAGGCCGGTCACGAACGCGATCACCACCACGACGACGACCACTACTGCGGCGATCACAGCCCACTTGATGCCGCTGCGCGGCAACGGATTCGGCACAGTGCGGCCGTGCTCGCCGAGGTTCTTCCGAAAGAAGACATATTGGGCGAGGCCGAATGCCATCCCGACTGCGGCAGCGCCGAAGCCCCAATGGAAGCCGATTCGCGTCTGCAGCAGACCGGTGATCAGCGGGCCGACGAACGCGCCCAAATTGATGCCGAGGTAGAAGAGCGTGAACCCGCCGTCGCAGCGCGGGTCTCCTTTCTCGTACAGGGTGCCCAGCAACGAGGACGCGTTTGCCTTCAAGGCGCCTGAGCCCAAGGCCACGAGCACCAGTCCGACGGCGACGCCGGCCAGGTCGGGGATGATCGCGAGCGCGATGTGGCCACACATGACCACCACGCCTCCGTAGAACACGGTGCGCTCCATGCCGAGCACGCGGTCGGCGATCCAACCGCCCAGCACGGTCGACAGGTACACCAGGCCGCCGTAGGCGCCGACAATGCCCGTCGCGGTGGCTTTAGGCAGCTCGAGGCCGCCTTCGGTGACGGAGTAATACAGGTAGTAGCCGAGGATCGTGAGCATCCCGTAGAACGAGAACCGCTCCCACAACTCGACACCGAAGAGGTTGGCCAACCCGATCGGGTGACCGAACAGCGTGCGTCCCGTCGGCTTTTCGTCCGTCTGTCCCACTGTTGTCATGTGGGCCAGCTTTACCACGCGAGTCCGCGCGGGGCTAGACGTTTCGGCGGCATCGCAGGTAGGTCATCCGACGCGGCCACCGTGTCATGCCAAACTGGCCGCCATGGCTTTCACGGTGCGGTTCAGCGGGCAGCCCCAACCCCAGAACTACGGCGAGGATGACGGCTTCGAGTTCCTGGACGGCGGAGTGCTCGCCATTCACTTCGGCGACGAAACGAAGCGGGCCGAGTTCTACCCGCCGGCGAAATGGGACCAGGTGACCGCGGATCCCGACCACGTGGCCGGGTTGAACACGCCCTACGTCGACGACGATGAGGATGAGGACTTCGACGATGTGTACGACGACTATGGCGACGAGGAAAGTGAGGACGAGGTCGACGAGAACGACGCGGCGGGCGGGGACTAGTCAGCCCGGCGGTTTCGTCTCCTGCGGTGGCTCGCGACGAACTCGGCGTCATAGAAGGGTGACGACGTCGGCGCCCTGGCCTGCTTGCGCTTTTCCGTTCGGCGCTGCAACAGCTCGATCAGCTCGACGGGCTTCACCCAGTCCGCCGGCTCGACAGCCGCGACATTCTGGTCGTCATCCGGCGTCGGATCTGATTCGGGCGCGCTAACCATCGCCCCAACCGCAAACCAAAGTAGCGCTGTCCGCGATTGCGATGTGAACCTTGATCATCGGATACGTCCTGTTCAAAGCATCACTGCGGAGGCGTCGGCAAAATATCTAGCTAAGCATAATTGACACTTGCGACGATTTCTACGCAATCCGCCTTCGAGTTGAGATGACGACTCTGCGGCCAGCGCGGCCGCTACCTGCAAGTCTTCGCCCGCCCCGCAGAGTCAACGCGGCGACGACTAGACCGCGCCTACCCCAGATCCTTGACGACGTCGGCGACTCTGCGCACCTGTCGAACGTCGGAGGTGGTCGGGATGAGGTGAACCTCGTCGGTCCCGATTGCCTCGAATTGCTGTAACACACTGAGCAACTCTTCCTCGTTTCCCGCCCAGCCGGTGCTGGGTGCGATGGCATCTACGTACTCGGCCGGAATCCAGTTCATGTAGCGGCGCAGGTGACTGTGCACCTGGGCGCGCGCTTCGTCGCCGTCGCCGAGCGCGAACCAGAACGAGGTGGCCAGAAGCGGTTTGGGCTTGCCGGCTTTCGCCCACGCCCCTCGCGCGACGTCGTAGAGCTCGTTCTGCTTGGTGGTGTCGAGATCCAGCGTGGTGCCGGCCAGACCGTCGGCCCATGCCGCTGCGGACCGCACTGTCTTGGGTCCCATCGTTCCGACCAACAGCGGCGGACCGCCCGTCTGCAGCGGTGCCGGTCCAACCGGGACGACGGAGTCGGTCACCTTGTCGCCAGCCCATATTCGCTTCATCACCGCGACGTGGTCGGCCATCCCCCGCATGGTCTGCGTCGCGGGGTCGGCGCCGACCGCGTCGTAGTCCTCGCGCCGACCGCCGATTCCGAGCCCGACGGTGAGCCTGCCGCCGCTGAGCATGTCTCCCGTCGCGAGTGCCTTGGCCAGCATCACGGGGTCGTGCAACTGCGGGACCAACACCGTCGTGATGAGCCGCACGCGATCCGTCCACGCCGCCAGCGCCCCCAGCAGCGCGATGGCCTCCGGATTGTCGAACGCGATTCGTTCGCCCCAGCACAGGGACGAGAACGGTCCGTCGTCGATTGTCCTTGCCCACTCCTCGAGGGTTGGCGCGTCGAGATCGGGCTCCATCACGGGCATCGTCATCCCTACCTGCACGACGGCGATTGTGGCACGTCACCTCGAGCTGCCCCCGTCCTGGCAGCATGAGGGTCATGCCGATCACCACGACTTCCGTCCAGCACATCAGGTTGACCGTCACCGACATCACGCGATCGCGGGCGTTCTACGAGAGTGTGTTCGGCTGGCCGGTCGCACTGGAGGTGCCCGCGGGTGCCGACGCCGCGACGCGCGAGAAGCTGTGGTTTCTCTACGGCGGTGTGCTCTACCGTGCCGGCCAAATGCTGGTAGGGCTGCGGCCGGTGGCCAACGACCGATTCGACGAAAACCGCGTCGGCCTCGACCATCTGGCATTCCTCGTGAGCACGACGGCCGAATTGGACGCGGCCGCAGCACACCTCGATGAACTGGGCGTTGCCCACGAGCCCGTCAAGGACATCGGTACGTCACACATCCTGGAGTTCCGCGATCCCGACAACATCGCCCTGGAGCTGATCGCCCTGAAATAGCGATTTCGGCGTGATTTG
>Ga0164298_10000437_pt1 | contig 11358 bp, 11 predicted proteins | sample Whisoiple_216_MG_FD_109713 | JGI IMG/M metagenome (GOLD analysis project Ga0164298, IMG submission 109713) | Unamended control soil microbial communities from upstate New York, USA - Whitman soil sample_216_MG | ecosystem: Environmental > Terrestrial > Soil > Agricultural land ... | reverse complement strand
GAATCGACCGCGCGCTGGAAAATTTACCCGCCGACGATCGGCCCGTCGCTTTGGTCTTCGTCCATAATGTCGGACAGGTCGTCGGCGGCATGCTCTCGGGCAAATGGAACCTGCCATGCATCGATGAAGTGAGCTTGTCCGAGCTCGACTTCATCGATATCGGCGAAGTCGTGGAAAGCGAGGGCTTCGTGCCGGTGGTGATCAAGAGCCTGGCGTTCGGAGTTTAAAGCGAAATTGCGGGTGCAGCGGTTCGTTGTTAGACAGCGCGGAATTGCATATGTTAGAAGCTCTACGGAGATGAATGTCGTGGGTGTTGTCGCTGACCTCCCGGTCCGATGGCTTGCCCTATGAATAGGGATCGAGGGGGATTTGCTTAAAAAAGACGGATTCTCGCTTCGCGCGAAATGACAATCCGGTAATCGACGCAAGAGAAGCTGTTCATGAAAACGACGCCAAATGGAATCGAAGCGCTATGGACGGAACTCGTTCGCATGTGTAACGAACAGTTCGAATCGAAGCCGTTCAACCGTTTGCTGAGTACTAAGTTCACAAAAGCGCGCGCGCAACACTACTCGATCCAGATGGCGTTCTATGTTGAGAACCGGCGCGACTGTTGGGGCTATGTGCAAGGCTCAGCACCGCTGGAGGTCAAGAAACGGATTTGGCAGCACGAGGAGGACGAGCTCATCGGTAGGAAAAGCGAAGGCAAACAAGACCACATCACTTTAGCGGTCAAGGAAGGTGAAGTTTTTGGTCTGACCGCGGAGGCGTTCGAACGCAGCCCGCGTTTGGAAGGTGGCGCGGTTTGCTTCAGCGCATGGATCCGCCTCGCGCAGCGTTCCTGGCTCGAGGCGATCGGCGCATCAACGATTCTCGAAATGCGCAATTCCGGTGAACTGATTCACGGCGGGTCACTGTCGCGACGCATCGGCGCCATGCTCGAACGGGATCTCGGAATCCCTATGAAACAACAAATCAATACCGCGGAGCACGTGGTGATGGATGTCGAGCACGCGCATTTATTAATGCAGGTGGCGCGGACATATGCCGATACAGAAAGCGCGCGCAAAGCAATTCTTCGGGGCGCCGGCGAGAGCCTGATGATCGATCGCGTGTACCGCGGTCATCTCGCGGACATGCTCGAGGCTCTGCCCGATGCCTAGACGATTGCGCGGCAAGCGGAGGGAGAATCAATGGACATGCTGAGTGACTTGCTAAAAATTCTCGACCAGATGGTCAACGATCAATTCGAGAGTATCGAGTTCAAGAACTTTCTCGGTGTGCCGTTGACGCTTGAGCGCGGTCGGTTTTACGTGGTGCAAAATGCACTTTACACGAGCAACCGCCGCGATTGCTGGGGTTATGTGCAAGGCGCCGCGCCGCTGGAAGTGAAACGCATCATCTGGGAGCACGAGAGTGACGAGCTTGTGCACGACCCGCGTGCGGGTATGGATCATTACGCGCTGTCTGTCAAGCAAGGCGAAGTGATCGGGCTCAAGCCGGAAGATTTCGAACGAGCCGAGGTCCCATCGATGGTGCGCGCCTGTTTCTTTGCCTGGCATCACGTTGCGATGCACAATCACTGGCTTTCCGGCTACACCGCGTCACATATGCTCGAGCGGCGCAACAATGGCAAAATCGTCAAGGGCGGAGGCATGTCTTATCGGGTCGGCAAAAAATTCGAAAACGAATTGGGCATCAATTTGAAAAGGATGATTTCCCTCGACGTGCATGTCGTCGCCGATACTGATCACTCGGAAAATATTTCGCAAATGTTCGAACGCTATGTAAAAACCCCAGAAGACTGCGAGTTGGTTCTAAAGGGCGCGCGAGAATCGATGGCGATTGATCGCGCATACCGGGGCGCGCTCGGGTATTACATGGCACAAATCAACTAATCTTGTTCGGTGTGGCTCAGGATAACATGATCAGCAGAAGGAGGACCGGGAAATGACGAAGAATTTGATTCTGAACGAAGCGGCGGCTTTTTCGCCGAAGAGTCCTTACGAGATTTACCAGGAATGGGAAGGAATACCGGTCTACAAGGACTTCATCATCCCCGATCTGCTCAAATTGGAGCTCGGCGACTGGGCTCGCACCGGCGGCAAGGCCGGCTTCGTCAATATGGATGGCTCGGGCGGCACTTGCGATATCATGATCGAGGAAATCGCGGCGGGCGGTCAGCTCAAACCGATACGCCATATGTACGAAAAAGCGATTTTTATTCTCGAAGGCCAAGGCGCGACGACGATCTGGAACGAAGGGAGCAAAAAACACACGCTCGAATGGCAGAGAGGCAGTCTGTTTTCGACACCCCTCAATACATGGCACCAGCATTTCAACGCCCAAGGTAATGCACCGGTGCGGATGATCTCCTTGACGGACGCGCCGGTGATCGTCAACCGGTACCGCAATCTCGACTACATCTTCAACAATAATTTCATCTTTTCCGATCGTTACAGCGGCGGCGCCGATGAATGGGGTAAGGGCGGGCGCTACATCCCCGAAGTGAAAAGAGGGCGTGTCTGGGAATCAAATTTCATCGCGGATTTGTGGGGCTTTCAACCCAAGGATTACAAAGAACGGGGCGGGGACAATCGCACCACGCTGTTCGAGTTCGTCGACAATACCATGAGCGCTCACCTCTCGGAATTTCCTGTCGGTAAGTATAAAAAAGCGCATCGCCATGGAGCCGGCGCTCATATCGTCATGTTGACGGGCGCGGGATATTCCTACCTTTGGCCTGAAGGCGAATACGGCAACAAGCGTCGCGTCGAATGGGGCCGGATGAGCATGTTTGTGCCGCCGATGCAGTGGTGGCATCAGCATTTCAATCCCGGACCTGAGCCGGCACGGTATCTTGCGCTCAAGCCGTGGGGATTCAAATTCAACGTGGAAGACCTCAAGGATACGGGAGAAGACGTCAAAAAAGGCGGCGCGCAAATCGAATACGAGGATCAGAACCCCGAGATCCATAGAATCTTTTTGTCGGAGTGTGGCCGGCGCGGCGCGGAAGCACGCATGCCGATGTTTGGTACGTAGCTGCCAAAACCGACAGCCATTCGAGCACTTTGACCCACTCTAAAACAAGGGCTTGGCCCCCTGGCTTTGGATTTTTTCTCGCCATTTTGTCGATTTTTTGGTATAAAACAGGGTTGCGTTCTTGTCGATGGGTACTACACACCGAAAAACAGCCATGGGCGAGCAAGGCTTCACTCTGCTCGAGCTTATTGTCGTCGTCGCGGTCTTGGGCGTCCTCGTGGCGATCGCACTTCAGCAGTTCTCGCTTTATCGCAGCCGGGCAACGGACGCGGCAATGCGCTCCGATCTCAAGAATGCGGCCCTGGCAATGGAAAGCTACTACGGCGAATTTCTTGACTATCCGGCATCGGTCAACGCGTTACGACTGGTCGGCTACAGGAATACCAATGGCGTAACGTTGACAATCAATGTGAGCTCGCCATCGAGCTTCACCCTGAACGCGGCAACGCCGAATGGCACCCAGCCAAGTTTCACGTTCGATAGCACCACGGGCCTGATCAACTAAAATAGTTCGTAATCAGTGCGTGGTAGAGCCTTTTCGGCTGTGCTCAGGATCGGCTCAGCTAGTCGGGTGGGGTGAGGCGCAGTACGCCGATACCCCTCCGGCCCGATGAATAATACAAGAATGCGGTGGCGTGCTTATTTCGGAGTGCGCAGGAAGAAAGTCTGACCCGTGACGAATTTCGTCGCATCCGAAAGCAGGTAGCGCACCAACCCGACGATTTCGAATTTATGGGTGAGGCCGTCCATCAAGGGCGGGATATCTTGACGTTTTTTGAACTGTTCCGGAGTAAAACCGATCCTAGACATCGGCGTATCTGTCGCTCCGGGGCAAACACAATTAACCGTGATATTGTCTGGGGCCAATTCGACGGCCAACGATTTCGTAAAGGCGATGACGCCAGCCTTGGACGCGGCGTAATGAGCCGATCGGGGGGCCCCAGCAACGCCACGGCCGGAAGCGATGCTTAAAATTCGCCCTTCCTTGCGCGGAATCATGTGTTTTGCCGCCGCCTGCGCGCAAAGAAAAACGCCCTTCAGATTGATGCGCATCAAGCGATCCCAGACTTGTTCCGGCATCTCAATCACTGGCACGCGGTCCATAACTCCGGCGCCGCAGAACGCGTAGTCGATTTGACGGTATTTTGCGATTGCTCGGCTCATCATTTCGTTAACGCTCGCGGGATCGCCGACATCCACTTTCACCGCCATTGCATCGCCTTTGTTTTCCCGGATTTCGGTGGCAACTTTTTCGGCCTCATCATACGCATAATCGGCCACGACGACGTTCAGTCCGTCAGCGGCGAGCCCGCGGCAGATATCGGAGCAGATGCCCCCAGCTCCACCCGTGATAAGAATGGTTTTGCCCATGTGGAACGCTCCTCGTGCAAAAGCTTTGCTGACGCTACCATTCGCGCTTGGCGGCGGTCAAACCTGGACGCGCCACCATCGAGCTGTATTGGCGCATTTGTATATCAGTTGATTGTGACTGCGTCCGCGGGAGGGATCGGCGAGGCGACCGTCTCCGGGTGGATGATGCGCGCGAGAATTTCCAACCCGTTCACCAACCGTGGTCCGGGGCGGCTGAAATAGGCGCTGCCGTTCAGAGCATAGACGCGTCCGCGTTTCACCGCCTGTAATTCTTCCCAGTGTGGAAGTGCGCGCAGCGCGTTTGCTTCTTTTACCGCCCGGTGCACGTCGAAACCGCAGGGCATGAGCAAAATAATCTCGGGATGGGCATCGAGCACGCTCGACCAATCGACTCTAAACGACGGCTCACCGTAACGCCCAAGGACGTCAAGTCCTCCGGCAAGAGCCACCATCTCAGGGACCCAATGGCCGGCAACGTAGAGCGGCTCAAACCATTCGAGGCAAACTACGCGCGGTCTATAGTCGGGCTCGCCCAGCCCGATTTGCTCTACACGCTGCCGAAGTCCGCTGACGAACGTGTCCGCCGCCGCTTGAGAATTGGTCGCAACGCCGATGCGCCCGACGTCATCCATTACGTCGGCGAACGAGTGTGGATTGAGAGAAACGATGTCAGGTTGAAGCGCCAATCGTGCCGCAGCACTGACGACTTCGTTGTAGTCGAGAGCGCAAACATCGCAAAGACCTTGGGTTATAATGAGTTCCGGCGCGCTTGTCCGCAACGCCTCTTCGTCGATCAGGTAGAGTCCTTTGCCTGCTTCCAGAAGCTCCCCGACTTTGCGATCGATCTCTTGGCCCGAAAGACGATGGCTATCGATGGCACTCCGCACCACGACGGGTTTTTGCTTTGCATCGGCCGGATAATCGCACTCATGAGTGACGCCGACGATTTGATCGCCAAGACCGAGCGCAAACGCGATTTCCGTCGCACCGGGGAGTAAAGAGCAAATCCGCATCCGCTATGAATAGCGCAAGCGATGTCGTGTTGCCACTGCTACGTAGTGCCGCAAAACTATTTTAGGTTGCCAGAGGGATTTAAATTCCTGCGTACCATTCATAGCCCTGATCTTCCCAATAACCACCTTTTCCCTGCCCGATTTTATTTAGGCTGGAGACGAATTCGAGGGCACGAATGTATTTGGCGTGCTTGTAGCCGAGTTGATTCTCTACCCGCAGACGTAGCGGCGCGCCGTTGTCGATCGGCAGCGGCTGATCGTTCAATTCGTAGGCGAGAATCGTCTGTGGATGGACGGCATCGATCATATCGATGCTTTCGAAGTAGTTGACGCCGTCGCTATCCGTGTCCATGCAACGAAAAACGACGTATCTGGCGTCAGTACCGGGCTGAACTCGATTGATAATCTCTTCGAGGCGCACGCCTTTCCACTTGCCGATCACGCTCCAGCCCTCGACGCAGTCGTGGCGCGTGATCTGCGTGCGCGACGGCATGGATTTGAGATCGGCGAGGGAGAAGCTTGCCGGTTGTTTGATTAGACCGGAAACTTCGAGACGCCACTTCGTCCAGTGATTTTGCGCGTCGGTTGTGTAGTCCATCGTGATCGGCGGCGGATTGCCATTGGCGCGAAATTTTGGCGAGATGTCTTTGGCATCGAATTCCTTAGCCAGCTTATTGCGCGCGGTAACCAGTCGTTGCGCGCGCCGACTCCCATTTTCGGCGATTTCCAGCAGCGACTGAATCTTTTTGTTCTGGCTGAGGCTGTCGAAGAGTTTTTCGCAGCCGCTCAAAAGAACCAAGCTCGCGCCTTGAAGCGCGCCGATAAGCAAATTGCGTCGCGACAGCTTAGGATTCAGTTTCATTGCTTTTCTCCGCCTCTTGCTCAGATGAAACGGGTGTCCCTCGGGGCGATGAGGCTGCGCGCCTAGTTTCGATCACAATGGGGATCTTTTCTTTGTACCACCCGCTCGTCATGGAACGCATGTTATTGAGAAAGCCTTGGGTAAGAACCATGAAGATGTGTCCTAGGGCAAAAAACAAAAACCCGAACGCCAGAATGAAATGAATCGCGCGCGCCGATTGACTGCCGCCGAAAAGCGCAGGCAGCCAGTGAAAAGCAATATTCAATTGCGGTGACATCGTCATGCCGCTCAGCAAGATCAGCGGAGCTAGAACGACGAACACTCCGGTATAGGCCATTTTTTGCAGCGGATTATACTCGCCTTCCTGAGGCGAGGTTTTTCTTACACGGAGATAGTACGCAGCCATTGCAGGCACCTTTTTAATGTCGTGTGGGGTAAAAAAGAATTTGCGAACATGACCAACGGGAAGATTATAGAGCAGGTAGAACACACCGGTAATCGCGAACAACCAGCCGAAAAAGAAATGCCAGCGGCGCGCCGCAGCGAGCGAATAATAGCCGGGAACGGTCAGCCAACTTGGGAACCCGCGCGCCTGCGGACCGAAGACGCCTTGCTGGACTCCGAGAAAACCCGTGGTGTCGAGCTTCCGGCCGTAAAAATTTATGAAGCCTCTTACGTCGTCGTCATTTTGGCTGGCGCCAATTGAAAAGAACGCCTTGTCCGGGTCTGACGTGCTGCCCCAATAAAGATAAGGATGGGCATTGAAAATCTGTAAGCCGCTCATGAACAGGATCATCAGCGCCAACGCGCTGAGCCAGTGCGTTAGACGTGTGATCCGGTTATGACGATAAACCAGGCGACCAGCGAGCGGCGGCTTTGCCGAAGTTTCGGCCATACGAGTTAGGGGCGGCCTCGAGATGAAGGTATTACATCACTTAGATGTCAGATCGGCAAGAAACGTTGCCGTGAGCTGCTAGATTTTTCGCTGAGGCTCGGAATGCCAGTATGTCCGATGTCGCGACACGGATTACGTTTTGCTCAATCAAACGGACTAGGAGTGGGGAAAAACCGGCACTTTCGCCGCGCCGGTTATGACACGCCTTTACCGAGTTCGGTGGTGCAGGGGCACTGATCGGGAAATCTTTCGCAGTCGACATCATCCGACGACATCGCTTTGATGCTCGCTGCTTCTGATTTCACCTGTACCCGCAGTTTTCGAGTGACAAATAACCACACCGCCACGGTAACCAGCAGCAGCCAGGAGATCCATCGGGTATCGAGCGGCATATTGATCACGCCATCCGGTACGACTTGTTTGAGCCAAACAAGAATGGCGACGGCGCCGATCGCCTCGGCGATTCGTGCGGCGATTCCGTCGACGGCGATTTTGACCGAAGAGCGCTCGCTCGAGTCCACGGGGATGAAAGCCTGCTCCCAAATGGAACGGTGCACTGAAGATCTCAAGCCGCCTTCAGTGACGCGCAATACGGAGCGGCTGAACGCTGTAGCGGCGGCAGTGGCGAAAGTTGCCCCGCCAACTAGCGCAAATGGCAGCACCATCAAGCCTCCGCGCAGGCCGACTTTGTCTTGAATTTTCGGAGTGGCGAAAAGCTGCAATAAAAGTGAGCTGAAGTTGAGCAGGATATAAAAATTGGCGAAGAAGTTGGCGTTGCCTTTCGACCCCATGCTCGCGCTTGCGGCGGCGGCATAAAATTGAAAATCGATGAGTAATCCGGCGAGTGCGCCGGTCATGGAAATCAGCAGCAGAGTGACAGCATACTTGTTGCTGAAGGGCGCGAGAAAACCGAATTTGGTTTTTGGGTTGTCGCGCTGCGCACTGATGTTGGTTGGAAAGGCGCCATGGATATGCCGGATCAGCCCGATGGCGCCGAAAATAACCATACCCGCCAAGAAGATCATCCATTGTGGATCGAAGTGCGGCGCTAGCGCTTTGGAAATCAACCCGCCGCTCATTCCGCCGGCAAGGGTCGCTGCGCCGATTTTGCTGAAAGCGCGGGCGGCCTGGCGCTTTTCCGTTTTGTCGAAAATATCCGAGGCGAGCAGCCACAGGCTCGCAAACATTAGGGCGAAAATCGCCGGAATAAGCACGAAGATCCCGAGCAGCAGCTTGCTGTCTCCCGGTTGTAAAAAGGGCGAGGCCAGCACCATGACCGAGGCCGCAAGCGCGAACACACCAAGTCGCGCCGGGCGCGCGCCCCAGACCTTCATAGCTTTCACAAAGACGATCGCCAGCGGCAAAGAAGCGGCGCCGATATTGATATAGATCAGCGGCAGTTGGAGCAAGCCGCCGCTACCTTGAAAAAAAAGCGCATCGCGACCGGTTTTGGCGACAATAAACGCGAGCGTCGTGACACCGAGGGCGAGTGCGAGTAGCAGTGTTTTAGAGCGGTCGTCGGTGGTGACGAACATGATGCATCAACGGATCGAAGAAATCCCTCCTGACCTCCCTTTACCAAAGGGAGGAATATATGCGGGGAACGTGTTTCGAACCCAAGACCTCCCGGACTTGCCACGCTACGTTGCCATGGCATCAAAAATGGCGCCGCCGAACGTGGGAAAAACATAATGCATGGCGCCAACCTCTGATTTGTTCAAACCGACCTTCATCGTCATCGCTGCAATCTGTATTGTGTCTTCGGCGTGGGCGCCGATCACGTGCACGCCCAAAATGTGCTCAGTTCCTTCCTCGTAGACCACTTTGACCATGCCTTCGGTTTCGTTGCGGACCCCGGCGGCGGGATTGTACTCGTAAGGCAGTTTAGTGGTTTTTGCCTTGATGCCGCGGTTGAGCGCTTCCGCCTCGGTGAGTCCCACTTGGCCGACGGCGGGAATGGTGAATATGGCAGTCGGCAACACGCTGAAATCGACTCTACGCTCGTTACCTTTGATTGCGTTGTGCGCCGCGATGGGTCCTTCATACCAGGCAACTGGAGACTGCTGGCGTTTGCCGGCCGAATCGCCAACAGCGTAGATGTGCGGCGCGCTTGCCGATTGCAGATATTCGTTGACTTTCACCGCGCTATGGTCGAGCTCGATCTTCGCGGCACGGGGATTCAGCGGCGCAACATTCGACGGCCTTCCGGTGGCCAGCAGCACTTGATCGGCGGAAAATGTTTCTGTGCGACCGCCGATATCGCTTTCGACGGTTTTGTCGCTCCCGATTCGCGTTACTTTCACGTTGGTCTTGACCACAATGCCTGCTTTGGCGGCGGATTCCAGCAATAGGGCGCGAATCTCCTGATCGAGCGCGGGAGCGATTTCAGGCCCCGATTGCAAAATCGTGACTTTGGTACCAGCCCAAGCGAGTGCAAAACCGAATTCGAGCCCGATAAAGCCACCGCCAACAACCACCATGCGCGCCGGCTGTTCCTTCAAATGGATCAGCTCGTCGCTGGTGATGCCGTATTCGGCGCCCGAGATCGGCGGCCGTGCGGGTTTCGATCCTGTGGCAATAATGAATTTCTCGGCCGAATAGGTGTTGTCGTTAACGGCGATCTCATGGGGAGCGGTAAAACGCGCGTGGCCGCGCAGCACCGGAATCCCGAGTTTCTCCGGGGTGGCATTCTTGCCGGTCGACCAACTTTTCACGATCTCGTCCTTACGCGCGATTACCGCCGGCCAGTCGAAGGTTAAATTTTCTGTTCCGTTGATGCCTAGCTCCGTCGCATGACGAGCGCGAGTGAAAAGCTCGATGGTGCTCACGAGCACCTTTTTGGGAATTCAACCGGTTCTGAGGCACGTGCCGGCAAAGTCTTCCTCTTCGACAATGGCGATTTTTGCGCCTAGCGCATGCGCGCTTTTCATCGCACTCAGTCCCGCCGTTCCACCGCCGATAACGCTTAAATCGAAGTCCATACTCCCCCCCTGTCCAAAAAACTTGGAGATACGATGTAATGTGCGGCCAGGCATGAATCTATCACGCCGGTTAGATGACGAAAGGGTCGGCGAAGATGCGCGGAAAATTATTCCCCGTACTGCTGGATCAGTTTCGCGATCAGGGCCGTCCAGCCGGTTTGATGGCTGGCACCGATGCCGGCGCCGTTGTCGCCGTGAAAATATTCGTGGAACGGGATGAGATCGCGCCAATGATCATCACTCTGGAATTTTTCCGTCCCGCCGAAGACCGGCCGGCGGCCGGCGTCGTCACGCAGAAAGATCCGCGTCAGACGTTGAGAGATTTGGCCGGCCACATCCCAGAGATTCGCCAACCGGCCAGAACCCGTAGGGCATTCGACTTTATAATTGTCGCCCAAAAAGAAGTGAAATTTTTGCAGCGACTCGATGAGCAGGTAATTGACCGGTAACCAGATCGGTCCACGCCAATTGGAATTGCCGCCAAAGAGCCCCGTGCTCGATTCCGCCGGCTCGTAATCGACTCGATATTCGGTGCCGTTGACCGGTAATCTATAAGGATGATCCGAATGGTAACGCGACAGAGCGCGAATGCCGAATGGAGACAGAAACTCTTTTTCATCGAGCATATAGCCTAATACGCGTTTCAGCCGGTGCCGATTAACAAGTGACAGAAAACGCCGCGGTCCATCGTCAGTGGCTTCGGTCTCGATGTGCTCGCTCAAGCCGGGTCGGTTTTCCATAAACCACTGCATGCGGCGCTTGAAGCCCGGCAGTTTTTCGACGACGTTGGGATCGAGGGTCTCCACGGCGAAGAGTGGAATGAGCCCGACCATCGAACGCACCTTGAGCCGCATGCTTTTGCCATTGTCGTAGTGCAGCACGTCGTAGTAAAAACCGTCCTCGCGATCCCACAACTCGATTTTCTGCCCGCCGAGATTGTTGATCGCTTCGCAGATATAAACGAAGTGCTCGAAAAATTTGCTGGCGACGTCCTCGTAGGCTGAGTTTTCTTTTGCCAATTCGAGCGCGATCGCGAGCATGTTGAGACAATACATGCCCATCCAGCTGGTGGCGTCCGACTGCTCGATGTGACCGCCGGTGGGTAACGGCGCGCTACGATCGAAGACGCCGATATTGTCGAGGCCAAGAAAGCCGCCCTGAAAGACGTTGCGGCCTTCGGTGTCCTTGCGATTG
>Ga0164298_10000435_pt1 | contig 11378 bp, 6 predicted proteins | sample Whisoiple_216_MG_FD_109713 | JGI IMG/M metagenome (GOLD analysis project Ga0164298, IMG submission 109713) | Unamended control soil microbial communities from upstate New York, USA - Whitman soil sample_216_MG | ecosystem: Environmental > Terrestrial > Soil > Agricultural land ... | reverse complement strand
CATCAGCATCAGCGAATACGCCACCATCTGCGCCAAAGAAAACATCTTTGAAGAAACCGACCAAACCCAACTAATCGGACTGCTGCACAACCTGGGCATTGTCCTCAACTTCCGCGAACACCCGATCCTGCAAAGCACCAACATCCTCAATCCCCACTGGGTGACTGAAGGCATCTATGCCCTCCTCAGCGACGACGCACTCAAAATCAAAACCAAAGGCATTCTCACCTACGCCGAACTCAGCCGCATCCTGGATTCAACTAAATATCCCAGCCACCGTTACCATTGCCTCACCGGGTTGATGGGCGAATTTGAACTCTGCTTCCCCGTCAGCAATTGCCCGCCGACTTTCCTCATCCCCGGCATCTTGCCCAAAGAGGAACCGCAAAACACCAAACTCCAAGGCGAAACCCTGGAATTTCAATATCACTACCGCATCCTCCCCGACAGCATCCTCTCGCGGTTCATCGTCCTCATGCACGAGAAAATCCACAACTGCACCCACTGGCGCACCGGGGTTATGCTGGAGTACCGCGAAGGCGCCGAGGTGTACAACATCGCCCGGATTAAATCTGACCCGGAAGATAAGAAAATTTTTATTGCCGTTAGCGGGCGGGAATCGACGCGGCGTTCTTTCCTCAGCATGATTCGCGATACGTTTACCAAAATCCACAATTCTTTTGCCAATCTGGAAATCAGTCAATGGGTGCCGGTTCCCGGTTATCCCGATGCTGATCCGCTGGATTATGATGAATTGCTAGGGCTGGAGGATATGGGCGAGAATACAGTGCGTGTCGGCAAACTCAAACTCAAACTCGATTTGCGGCAGTTGCTGGATGGGTATGAGTCGATCGAACTTCGGCGCAGAAAGCAAATGGGCGATGACAAATACGGAAGAGAATATGACGACCTTGTAGATATCGCTAAACTAGCTGTTAGTAGACCAATTATTAATAAAGCCGAAGCAAAAATGACTCAAAATTCTTCTGAAACCAACAACTTTCAAGGTGCTTTTCAAGGTGCTAACTTTTCCGGCAATATCGGCGGTTCGTCGAACAGTGCCGAAGTTGGTGGCAATCAATCAGTGCAAAATAATAACGCCAATACGGCAGAAATCCTGAAACTGATTTCATCAATGCGTGAAACCGCCGATCAGTTTCCCGAAGACATCCGCGATGAGATAATTATCGATATTGAAGATATCGAAACCGAAATCAAGAAACCGGAGAACCACTGGAATAAAACCAGATTAAAGAAAAGCTTAACAGCTCTTGTAGCAGCGGGTACTGCGATCGCTATTCCGATCGCAGGCATGACTGATTTTGCTAATACGGCGATCGATGTCGGTCAAAAGCTGGGTATCGAACTCAAGCTACCGTCAGGACGCTAAATCATTTAAAATTAAGGTGATTGGGGCGATAATCACCCCAATCAGTCCAAAAACCTCGGTGTTGCCATGCGTAAAATTGTACTATTCATTGCATCTAGTCTGGACGGTTATATCGCCCGATCGAATGGCGATATTGACTGGCTGTTTACCGACCAAAATTACGGTTATAGTAACTTCTTAGATAGCATCGATACGGTTCTCATGGGTCGGAAAACTTACGAACAAGTTCTAACTTTTGGCGAGTATCCGTACCAGGAAAAAAAGAGTTATGTTTTTACGAAAAATCTAGATTTTCAAGCAACTTCTGATGTCGAAGTGGTAACAGATTTAGAGAGTTTTGTCAATGAATTGCGCTTGCTTGAGGGCAAGAATATTTGGTTGGTGGGAGGTTCTCTGCTGATTCGCGATTTCCTGAATCAAAATTTTGTCAACGAAGTGATTCTCTCGGTGCACCCGATTATTTTGGGCGAGGGAATTCCTTTATTTGTTAATCCCATAAATACTACAGCTTTGCAGTTAACGGGATGTCAGACATACAGTTCTGGTATGGTTCAGCTATCTTATGATGTCGCGACTTGAGGGCGCGCCCAATTGCTAAGTTGCTGGCAAAAATACTGTCAGTTGGTTATAAAAAAACGTAAGATAGGACTTAGTAATTTGGCAGATGATGAAATGTGTTTGCTGCTTGTTGCTATTAATATCTTTTTTCTGGGTCGCGCTTCCTGCTGAGGCCTCTGTGTGCCGCAATTATCAAGGAAGCGAGATTTGCATTGTCGATATCAAACGCAGTGCAAAAAATTATTGGGAATACAGGGTAATTCTGAGTGTTGATGGAGTGAAACAGCCTCTGGAAGTCTACAATTGCCGCGATCGCACTACAGTTAAGAAAGATGGAACTGTTTTGGCGTTTGGACAAAACAACCCTGGTGAAATCGTCTGCCGTTTTTTTAATCAGAAATAGTTTTGGCAATTCAATTTATCTCATCCTCTTATAAGCGAGCTTAATTTTAGTGCGTAGGCGATAGTTTTTCCTAAAAAGAGTCACAAATTAGTAGGAAAGGATACTGACAAATTTACAAACTTGAAATCAGCCAGATCCGGCCGCCCCGAAGATCCGTAGACTGTAAAAAAGCGCAATCCGGTGATTGACAAGTTGTACAAATGGCTGTAGGAATGAGCCATCAGTTCGTTAGCTTTTTTGGTGGCTGCGTAAAGGGAAATAGGATGAGCGACGTTATCGCTAACAGCAAAGGGAACTTTGGTGTTAGTACCGTAAACGGAACTCGAAGAAGCAAAGACTAAATGCTCGATTTTGCTGGGGTGGCAGCCTTCTAAAATGTTAATAAATCCCGTGAGGTTGCTGTCTGCGTAAGCGTGGGGATTTTGCAGGGAGTGGCGGACGCTGGCTTGAGCTGCGAGGTTTACAACAAACGCACCATACAAGGTTCAAGATTGTTAAAATTGTCAGATGAATTATACTTGCAAATGACAAAATTAGGTTGTTACTGTCTAAGTCCTGTCTTAATAAATTTTTTTAAAGCTGTTACACAATCCAAAACTGAACAGCTTAATTATTAAATATTCCTGTTTCCTGTTCTCCCTCCTTAATTAACTGGTATAATACCTGAAATTGAAAAAAAATTAAATAAGCGGCGCATGAGCGACATCAAATTTTGGAAACCGGCTTGTCAACTATTCAGACCTGATGAGCCCTTAATTAATAAGGAGTTACAAGACTTCTACGTTCGCCGGGAAGATAGTCCGGTGGATGATTTGGTAAATTCGCTGGCAATGGACGATGAGGCATCTCAGTATTTGGTCGCCGGACATCGCGGGGGCGGTAAGACGACCGAGTTGCGACGGCTAGAACAAAAGTGTGTACAGGATTACACGGTTGTTTGGGTGGATACGGATACGGCGCTGGATAAATTTAATATCGGTCATGCGGAAGTGCCTGTACTGATTGGGATGCAAGTCGTGCAGCGACTGAAAGATGTAGGTTGGAAGTTGCCCCAAAAGTTAGAAAAGGAACTTTTGGAAAGTCTCAAAAAAATAACTTACCAAGATAAAGTTACGGGTGGGGGCGAACTTCAGTTACCCAAGCTGTTTCAAGACTTGGGAATGCTGCTCAAAGTGGGGTTTCAGCGTGAAACGACGCGGACGTTGGAAGTGAAACCCGTTTTGGGTGAAATTATCAACAAGGTGAATGAGATTATTGTTGCCGCTAAACGAGATAAACCGAAGCTATTAGTGATTGTGGATGGCTTGGATCGAAAGGAATATTCGATCGCGCAAAAAATGTTTTCCAGTTCGTTGTTGACGGATCTTCAGTGCCATATATGTTATGCAATTCCGATCGACTTGCGTTATTCGCCTTCTTTTCGGCAGACGATGGAGGGCTTTACCAGATGTCTAGATTTATCCAATATTGCCGTTTTTAAGTGCGATGAGATGGCTCGTCCGACTACAAATCCCGATCAGGTGGGACGGCATATCTTGATGGAAGTGGTTCAGAAACGGTTAGCAACATTGGGAGATGCCTACGCCAATTTGTTTGAGCCCCAGGCGATGGATTTGCTGTGCGAGAAAAGTGGCGGCGTGCTCCGGGATTTGGTGCGGTTGGCGCGGATGGCTTGCCAAGTCGCATTGAGTCGGAGGGTGAGTCGGATCGATCGCAGTATTGCTGAGGAAGCGGTTCGAGAGGAACGTCGAATGTACATGATCGAGGATTATCATTTTCCTGAACTGGAGATGGTGCATCGCACGGGTAAGTTGAGCAGCAATGAGTTTGACTCGCCAAAGGACGGCAGAATTGTGATTTGTAATGAGTTACTTCACAACAAGTTCATTTTGGGATACAACGACAAGAAATATGAACGTTGGTTTGATGTAAATCCGATGTTGTGGGCCGATTTGGAACGCTGGCAGAAAGCCAAGGAGTAAGGATGATTCAGGAACTAGAACCGGCCGATCGAGCAGAATTAACGAAACTGGTCAATGCAGTGGCGTTGAGCGATCGCAGTCTCAGTATATTTGCGATCGCGCCGGATAGCGCCCCGAATCATCCGGTGGTGGAACAGTTTAAAGCGCAGTTGCGCGAGTTGGATGAGCCGTTTGTGTTCCACAACCTCTACTACAGTGACGATTCGTTGTTCGATTTCCTGCATCGTCTCGATGGAGAGGAGGCATCCGGGCGCAGGGTGGTGATGGCATTTGGGCTGGAGTACCTGCCCCGATACCGATTGCAACAGGAAATGCAGCAGTTGAATTTGGGGCGAGAACGGATTTTCGATCGCAATATCGTGCTGGTGTTTTGGCTGAGTCGGGAGACGTTTCTCAATGAGTTTCGCCAGCAGGCTGCGGATTTTTGGGACTGGCGGGGAAACTTGGCTGTGTTTACAACTCGCCCCCCGTCGAATCCGCTGCTGTATCCCTATCTGGAGTGGCTGATTGCGGAAAACTCTTATTTGAAAGTGGCTGGGGTGATGCAAGTCAACCGTCAAGTCGATATTTTGCTCGATCGCATTTATATATCGCTTCAGGCGGAATCGGTGGAGGAACGCAGTCAATCGTTTCGAGAACGAGTTACCAGGGGGGAAGGGCGAGTTACATCAAGTCGCGCTAGCAAAATGGGTGAACCCGATTTCCCAGACATCGAGTTTATGGATGAACCGATGCTGACGATGAGTGCGGAACCTACCAGCAGTCAGCGCGTGACTAAAATTGTCGATCTCGCGGAGGCGTTGCGGAAACACACCTATAGTGCGATTTTAGGAGAGCCTGGAGCCGGGAAAACGACGTTGCTGCGCTATCTGGCGCGACATTTTGCGATCGCCTATGGCGGCATTCAAGCTAACGAGAGTTTCGTAGGGAGGGTGCTCGGAGGCATGGGTGAGGATTTAGGAGAGATGCGGTTGCCGGTTTTGTTTCGGATTGCCGATTTTGCTGAACGCCTTGCCCAACAGCCCGATCTCAGTTTGGTGGAGTACCTGAAGCAATTTTATCGTCAGTGGGAGTCCGATCGCGCCGAAGGCAATGGCGATGCGGTTGCCGACTTGTTGCTGAACAAGATGGCGGTGGGGGATTGTTTGGTGTTGATGGATGGCTTGGATGAGGTTTTTGATCGCGCAAATCGAGTTCCGGTGGTGCAGCAGATCGATCGATTGGTGAAGGACTACGGCGAGAATAAGTTTGTCATCACCAGCCGGATTGCCGGATATCAGGAAGCCTCGCTGGGCAGTCGGTTTCGAGAGCTCACGATTACGCCGATGGGCAATGCCCAAATCAAGCAGTTTCTGGAACGCTGGTGTCGGGCGATCGAAGAGGCGCAACGTCCCGAAGCCGATGTTAGTTTGAACGAACGAGAGGCCCAACGAGAAGCGCGGGGCATTTGGCAGGCGATCGAAACCAAGCCGGGAGTGAATCGATTTGCCACCAATCCGCTGCTGCTGACGATTTTGGCGCTTATTCATCGCAACGGAACTCAAATGCCCCAGCGACGGGTGGAATTGTATCAGTTGGCAACCAAGACGCTGATTGAGGATTGGCAGTTTGGGCGTAACATTTCCTATGGGGTACAGCAGAGGCAACTTTCGCTGATGGAAGTGGAAGTCACAGCACTACTGGCTCCTCTGGCGTTCCAGATGCACGAGGAGAAGCCCTCTGGGTTGGTGACGCAGGCAGAGGTGGAAGCCTGGTTAACGCCTAAAATGGCAGAGCTACAGGGGGTGGAGGAACCCGAGGCATTGGAACTGGTGCGACAGTTTTTGCGGAAGGTGCGAGAGACGACGGGGCTATTTGTAGAACGCGCTCCGGCGGTGTATGGGTTTATGCACCTGACATTTGAGGAATATTATGCGGCGCGGTACATTGCCGACAACGAGATCGATCAAATTCTGGCGATCATCGAGTCAAAAATATCCGATCAGCGATGGGAAGAACCAATCTTACTGGCTTTAAGCTTTCTAAACGGTGATTTTCCCCAGCTATTCAAAACTTTGTTTGAATCTCTGTTTAGAGATTTAATCCAACTAGGTGAGGCAATGCGTCCCAATCCCAAGTTTCGTTACCTAGCTGCTCTCAAGGCAAAGTTGATTGAGATAGAAACTAGACTGATCACAACAGCCAAGGCTAAGATTCTAGCGATTTTAATAAATTACTGCATCCAAATTTTACTGATCCTATTCCATCTTGGCGCATCATTTTGGTTGACGCGTAAGTTATTTAAAATATTTTCAAATTCAAATTATTATTCATCCAAACTAATTCTGGCTTTGGAAGTAATTCAGGATATTGAGCTTAATGTTTCACTGCGTTCCAAATTGCTTCAAGGATTGGTAGCAACCCAATCTATTATTGGGTTGAGGAATTTTTCTAATTGGGATCTGCTCCCCGCTCGATTCACTCGGTTTTTTCCAGAGACTACAAAACTAATTAATATTTTAAATATATTTAGCTCTCAGCTACGAGCAAAATATACACTTTTACAGAATTTAGCTCCGATTAATTCTATCTCAGAGTATCTTAAGATAGTTATTAATAATTTATTACTGCCTGAAAAAATAACTAATGGTTTTCTAAAAATTTTCTTTCAAATTGCTGTAGATGATACTAATTACACATCTAAAAACTCAGATGATCTTGTTGAGTCGTTAGATATATTACTCAGAACAAGAAGTCGAGCCGTTGCATATTGGGAAGCCGGTTATGCCTATCAACAACAAAATAAATATGAAGAAGCGATAACCCATTACCAACAAAGCCGAGAACTTTATCAGCAATTGGGCAAGGAAAAAGATGTTGCTAACTCTTGGTACTGGATGGCAGTTTGCTATCGCCAGTGGGGTAAATACGAACAGGCACTAAATGCCGCCCAACAGGATTTAGCCCTGCGTCAGCAACTCGACGATCGACCAAACATTGCCGATGCTTACTTTCAATTGGGACGAATATATCAAGATTGGGGGAAATATAAAGAAGCGATTGCCTATCACCAACAAGGCCGAGAGCTTTATCAGCAATTGGGCAAGGAAAAAGATGTTGCTACCTCTTGGTATTGGATGGCAGTTTGCTATCTCCACTGGGGTAAATATAAAGAAGCGATTGCCTATCACCAACAAAGCCGAGAACTTTATCAGCAATTGGGCAAGGAAAAAGATGTTGCTAACTCTTGGTACTGGATGGCAGTTTGCTATCGCCAATGGGGTAAATACGAACAGGCACTAAATGCCGCACAACAGGATTTAGCCCTGCGTCAGCAACTCGACGATCGACCCAACATTGTTGATGCTTACTCTCAATTGGGACGAATATATCAAGATTGGGAGAAATATGAAGAAGCGATAGCCCATTACCAACAAAGCCGAGAACTCAATCAGCAATTGGGCGAAGAAAAAGATGTTGCTTACTCTTGGTACTGGATGGCAGATTGCTATCGGCAGTGGGGTAAATACGAACAGGCACTCGATGCCACACAACAGGATTTAGCCCTGTATCAGCAACTCGACGATCGACCAAACATTGCCGATGCTTACTTTCACTTGGGAGGAATATATCAAGATTGGGGGAAATATGAAGAAGCGATCGCCTATCACCAACAAAGCCGAGAACTCAATCAGCAGTTGGGCGAAGAAAAAGATGTTGCTTACTCTTGGCTCTGGATAGCAACTTGCTATCGGCAGTGGGGTAAATACGAACAGGCACTCGATGCCACACAACAGAATTTAGCCCTGCATCAGCAACTCGACGATCGACCCAACATTGCCCTAGCCTACTCTTTATTGGGACGAATATATCAAGATTGGGGGAAATATGAAGAAGCGATTATCCATTACCAACAAAGCCGAGAACTCAATCAGCAATTGGGCAAGGAAAAAGATGTTGCTAACTCTTGGTACGGAATGGCAGTTTGCTATCGGCAGTGGGGTAAATACGAACAGGGACTCGATGCAGCACAACAGGATTTAGCCCTGCGTCAGCAACTCGACGATCGACCAAACATTGCCGATGCTTACTCTCAATTGGGAGGAATATATCAAGATTGGGGGAAATATGAAGAAGCGATCGCCCATCACCAACAAAGCCGAGAACTCTATCAGCAGTTGGGCAAAACTGACAGCCTTGCCCGACAACTCAGACGCATTGCCCACAGCCAGCGCCAACTCGCCCGCGAAACCGCCGATCGTACAGCCGCAATTTCCCTTCTAACCCAAGCAGAACAACACCTAGAACAGGCAATACAGCTAAATATCGATCGTGAATATCAAAAAAACCTCGCCTACGACTACATCGCCCTCAGCCTCGTCTGTAGCGATTTCCTGCGTCACATCCCCGTCGGCGACCCCACCCAACCCATCCGCATCGCCCAATTCGAGAACACCTATCCGATGGGTTTGGGCCACTTGACGGCCCTCGGGCAAACCGTCAATCTCGCTGAAGAAACCCTAGGCATCGCCCGGGCCTACCTAGAAATCCCTGCCTTAGAAAACCTCAACCTTGCCGAATCCCTCACCCGCCAATCCCTGCAAACCTTCGAGGACTTCAACCGCCGCCGACTGCAAGCCGATGCCCTCAAACTCCTCGGCGAAATCTACAAACATCGCCTCCCGCATCAACCCGATGCCGCTGCCACCGCCGCCCAATTCTTCCTAGAAAGCCGCCAACTCTATCAAGAACTCGATCTCACCGAAAAGGCGATCGAAATTGAGAGAGATTTTTTGGACGACAAATATATTCAGTAACCTGAGATTTTGAAAGGTGCGTCGCTATGAGATTGTCGATCTTTTTGAGGATTTTTAATGGCGACGCACCCTACAGATCGCAGACAAACTCATTCATCAAGCTCGTTACCAAAAAGTTACATTATGGCAATTTGTGCTTGGTGTTCAATATTCACAGGAACAGACGGAGAGTAAAAATTGCTTAATCTGCATCCGTAAACAAAGTTTCTAAATCTTGCCGACCATTGACCACACGCAAAATTTCAACGTCTTCATCAACAACTTCATAGAGAATAATGTATCCATCTAGCGGTAAGCCTCGCAGATTTGGTCTAATATGACTATAACTACGTCCCATATTTGGAAACTTCACCAGATTGAAGCATTTCTGATTAAATTCTCGAAATAGCGTCTCTCCTACCTCAATATTTCGCTCTAAAAAATAGTCCGCAATGCCATCCAAATCTCGACTAGCGGAGGGCGCAATGATGAAACGACTCATTTTTGTCTCTCTCTCGCTTGCTGAAATCGCTCTAGAATTTGATTGACTACAGTTTCACCGTCTAACCCCTCCCCGCGATCGAGTTCTGCTCTTGCAACATCGACCTTTGCACGAGTTTCCTCAATCCACTGGCTATATTCATCACTCAACTTTTCAAGTAACCGAAAAGCAACATCAACCACCTCTCCTGCATCCGTATATTTCCCAGCCGCAATTTGTGTTTGAATGAAGTGTTGATGCTCGGGCTTAAGTAAAATTTCCATAGGATCGATCTCCTTATACAAACTGGTTAATTAGACATTAAGGCAGCGGTCGAGTTAATACTTGGCGGTTGCTATATAATTCCGATCGAACCGGAAATGATGTTGTAAAAAAATATTTTTAGACAGTGAAAATAGGCTTTTCTGTGGTTGTGACGCACCCTACATTTAAATGTAAGGTGCGCGGTACACACCCTACGTTAGAATTTGCCGTCTACTGCTGAAACGCAGCGTTCGCAAATTAGCGGATGTTCGATCGACTCTCCGACGTGAGTAGAGTAGTTCCAGCAACGATCGCACTTTTCCCCGTCTGCTTTCACTACACCAATCGCCAAATCGGGAGACTGATAACTGTACGGCAATTCTTGCAGGATTGCATTCGATTCTACCAGTTCCACTTCCGAAGTAATGAACAAATACCGCAGTTCGTCTACACCGTTGCCGGTCATTGTAGAATCGTGCGTTACAGCTATTTCAGCAGGAATTTCTGATTTTGGTTCGATCGCAACTAATTCTGCTTGCGGGATTTGGGGTGTTTCTACAAACACTTTTTCGGCTGGGGCTGTTTCTACGATCGCCTGTGTTTCTACAAGCACAAGCGCTGTATCTAAAGCCGGTGCGAGGACGATCGCCTTTGTTTCTGCAAGTACAAGCGCTGTACTCCGGCCCACCACATCTGCTGTCAGGAAATCAATTTGTTCTGCAATTTCTTGACGGTTGGCGGCAAACAACAAGTGACGGAAAGCAAACCAGATTGTAAATAAGATGCCGATGACTTCAAACAGCCCTCCCAACATCGGAATCTGATTCATCGTATCCAAAATCGCCAGCGTTACTCTGCCCGTTACTAACACAGAGGCTAACAGCCCAAGTGTTACCAGCGCTTGTTGGTATTCTGTAAAAAAGTTGCCCGCGTATTCAGGCAAATTAGCTACAAACTCGGCGGCTTGATCTAAGATTGGCTGCGAATCTGAAGCCGACAGTTCAGGGACAGAATACTCTACTATCTGAGAAGGTCGATCGCCCTTTTCTGCGATCGTTTCCGCCTCAACATAAACTGTGTTTTCTGTCAAGACTTTGGCAACTTTTGCCGCTTGTTCTTCCTGTTTATCTTGTGCTGCTTTTGCTTTTTCCTCTGCGGCTAACTCGATGACTGAATTTTGCGATCGCACATAATCCACCAATTCTTCACTGCTGGGATTCAAAGCTTGCAATTGCTCTCTTTTCTCAACATCGGGAACGTACAATAAAACCTTAGCTTCCAAAGAAGAACCGATCGCCTTTTCAATCCGGGCTTTTTCCAAAACCTTGTTAACTTCGCCGCGCACTTGCCGCAAATACTGCCAGCGCGCAGCCAATTCTGGATTGTGCCACGAAGCATCAATTTGTACCCAGCCGGCTTCAAACACGGACTTGTAAGGAGTCGGATAGGGAAGGTACTGCCAAATATCCTCAGCCATGTGACACAAAACAGGTGCGATCGCCCTTGCTAAATTCTCCACAGCAAT
>Ga0164298_10000433_pt1 | contig 11404 bp, 6 predicted proteins | sample Whisoiple_216_MG_FD_109713 | JGI IMG/M metagenome (GOLD analysis project Ga0164298, IMG submission 109713) | Unamended control soil microbial communities from upstate New York, USA - Whitman soil sample_216_MG | ecosystem: Environmental > Terrestrial > Soil > Agricultural land ... | reverse complement strand
TAAATCCACAGGTGCAATATTCAAGCTGACCTTGCCTTGCAGAATCCCCGACACGTCGAGCAAATCTTCGATAAGCTGGGTTTGCAGTTTGGCGTTGCGCTCGATCGTCTCTAAGGCATAACGCTGCTTTTGGGGTGTCAGAATGTTCGATCGCAGCAGCTTCGTCCAGCCCACAATCGGGTTTAAGGGAGTCCGCAATTCGTGGGACAAAACAGCCAAAAATTCGTCTTTGACGCGGTTAGCCTGTTCTGCCTCTTCCCGCGCTGCCTTTTCTCGTGCTAGAAGGCGTTCCCGTTCCGCTTCTGCAACTTTTCGATCGGTAATGTCAGTGTTGGTGCCACACCAGCGCAGCACTTTGCCTCCATCGTCGCGAATCGCCACGGCGCGGGAGAGAAACCAGCGGTACGATCCGTCTTTGCCGCGCAAGGGGAAAGTATCTTCCCAGAGTTCGCCTGTTTCAATGCAGCGCCTAAATTTTGCGACAACGCGATCGAGGTGTTCCGGGTGGTGCACCTGTTGCCAGCCCCAGCCTTGCATTTCTTCTAGGGTGGTGCCCGTGTAGTCAAACCAGCGCTGATTGTACCAGAAAATCCAGCCGGTGGCATCTGTCATCCAGGCCAACTGAGCGATGTTGTCAGCTAGAGCGCGGAACCGAGCCTCGCTTTCGTGCAGCTCATGCAGGGCTCGCGCGTGCAGGATCACCGTCCAGAGGCGAGCCACCACTTCTTGCATCAGCCAAACTTCATCTGGTCGCCAGTGCCGAACCACCTTTGATGTCACCAGCAAAAGAGCCACCCAGCGCCCTTCCTGAAGGCAGGGAACATCGACCAAAGCACGGATACAAACGGCACCGTAGTTATCGAATAAATGCGCTGTATGGGGGTAATTAGCGATATCTGAGATGACAAGTGTTTGACCTGCCATAGAGAGAGCTTTCAGTTCTGGCGTCTTAAAGTCGGAGAGTTGATAGGTACCGGCGGCGCTGGCAAGGTCGGACTGGTGCCAGTCTTGCCGGACAATTGCCCGATCGGCTTCTACATCAATTTCGTGCCAGATGCAGCGATCGACCTTTAAATATTCTCCCAGACTGTTCATCGCTTCCCACAACATTTCTGCGGGGTTGATGCGCTGCCGCAAGCGGACTTCGAGATCGGAGAGAAACTGCTCGTTGAGTTGGGCTTGTTTGCGATCGTGAATATCGGTGTTTGTGCCGATCCACTCGACAATCTGGCCCCCTGCGTCGCGAATTGGCAGGGCGCGGGACAAATGCCAGCGTTCCATTTGGTCTGCTGCCCGCCGCAGGCGCAGCTCAAGTTGATAAACTTCTCCGGTGATTAGACACTCTTGCCAGCGGGCCAAAGATTCTGCCAAATCCGAGGGCGGGACGAGGGATTCCCAATTGTTTTGAGCCGCTTCCTCGTAAGACATTCCCAGATATTCCGACCATTTTTGTTGATTGGTAAAGCGAATTTCCCCGGCGGAGCTTACGTTCCAAATCAGGTGGGGCAGCGACTCAGCCAAGAAGCGAAAGCGGCGGTCGCTTTCTGCTAAGCTTTCTTCTGCTCGTTTGCGATCGTCAATATCAATCCCTATCCCGGCCCATTGCACCACCTTTCCCTTCCTGTCTTTGACGGGCACAAGTCGCGCCAGATGCCAGCGGTAAGTACCATCAAACCTGCGTACCCGACACTCGAATTCGTAGGCTTCCCCTGCTTCAATCGCCTTAGTGCGCGTGCCGACAACTGCTGGCAGATCGTCAGGATGAAATAATTGCAGCACCGGCGCAGGCAGCGGCAATTCTGGCATCATGCCCGTGTAGCTTTTCCAGTGTTGGTTGCAAAACTCTAACCTGCCGTCGGCGGTGTTGATCCACATTAATTCCGGGACGCCATCGGCGAGGGTGCGGTAGAGATTTTCGCTGTGCCGCAGTGCTTCTTCTATTTGCCGGCGCTCGGTTTTGTCCTGCATAATTTTCAGCAAACCTTGCACCTCGCCGGCTGCGTCGCGCAGGGGCCTCACCAGCCCGCTGCCCCAAAAGCGGCTGCCGTCTTTGCGGACGTGCCAGCGCTCGTTTTCTGCCTTTTCCTGAGTCAGGGCGATGTGTCTTTCTGCTTCCGGCTTTCTAGCAGCAGAGTCTTCTGGGGTGAAGATGATTCGTCCGTCCTGCCCGACGATTTCAGCTTCGGTATAGCCCAGCAATCTCTGGGCCCCCGCGTTCCAACTGGTAACTTGTCCGTCGGTGTCGGTGGTGAAGATGGCGTAGTCTTTGGCGCTGTCGAGAATCAACTGCAGGTGGGTTTCACGATCGCGCAATGCTGCTTCTGCTTGTTTGCGCTGGGTAATGTTGCTGGTGAAGCCGACTATTTTGGTCGCTTCACCTTGCTGGTTGCGGATCGAACAGCCGCGCTCCCAAACATCGATCCAGCGCCCGTCTTCGTGCCGGACTCGGTACTCGACTTCGTAGCGCTCGGCACTTAAGATTGATTGCTCCTCGGCCTGGAGGCGTGCCAAATCGACGGGATGGATGCGTTCTCTCCACCACTCTGATGTTGGCGGTGCATCCTCTGGGCAGACACCGACGATCGAGTACAGTCCCTCGGAACGGTAAACTGAGTTTGCTGCCAAATCCCACTCAAACACCATGCCGTCGATCGCCCTTGTAGCTGATTGGAAACGGTTGTAGCTTTCTTGCAAGGCGAGTTCGGCCATTTTGCGAGTGGTAATTTCCTGCACCACGATATGAATCCCGACAATCTCTGAGCCCCTGTCTCTGAGCGGCCACCAATTCTGGAGCCAAGTGCGAACAACAGCGGGTTGAGCCCTGGTTGCACCGGTGAGTTCAAAATTCCGGATCGGTTCTCCGGTGTCTAGAAGGTGGCGCAACAAAGGTTCGGCTGTGTCTGCCCAGTCGGGGACAATTTCGCGCAGGGTGCGGCCGATGTGCATTTCTACGGCCAAGCCGTTCATTTGGGCAAACCGCTGGTTGAGCCGCACGAACCGCAAATCTGTGTCTAAAACGGCCAAACCCACGGGAGTTGTTTGGTAGAGCGACTCTATCTCTACAAGTTGACGGCGCACGGTTTGCTCGCTCTCTTGTAGGGCGAGTTCGGCCTTTTTGCGATCGGTAGCATCAAATAATACTCCGATAAACCGCACTGCTTCGCCTGCGGCGTCGTAGAGATAGCGCCCGAACGCGCTCAACCAGCGGATTTCTCCGTTGTCGGCCCGGATGATCCGGTATTCGGGAGAGTAGAGCGATCGGGTTTGCCGAGCTGTTTTGGCTGCCTGCAGGACTTGCTTTAAGTCGTCTGGATGCACGCAGTTTTCCCACACAGCAGCGCTTGCTTCGCCGCCAGGTGTCTGTTCGCAGCCCAAAATGCTGAAATGGGTCGCCGACCAAATTACTCGATTTGTTCGCACGTCAAAATCCCAGGTTGCCATGCCTGAGCCTTCGATGGCGATGCTCAAACGTTCTTCGCTTTGTTTTAAGGCAATTTCAGTTTGTTTGCGATCCGTGATATCTGTCACGGAACCCACAGCCCGCAGGGGATTGCCTGACTCGTCCCAAATTGCTCGCCCTCTGGCTAAAACCCATTTGTAGCGCCCGTCGCGACAGCGGATGCGGTACTCGCAGGAGTAATGTGAGGTTTCTCGCTGCAAGTGCTGCTGCCAATTGCTTTGCATTATCTCCAAATCATTGGGATGAATGTAGCTCAAAAATTGGCTGAAGTCCTTGACTTCTTCGGGCTCGCGTTCCAAAATCTCTAAACAGCGATCGCTCAGGATCTGGCAATTGGTTTGCAGGTTTAGATCCCAAATTCCGTCGTTGTTGCCCTGCAAGGCTAGCTGCCAGCGTTCTTCACTTTGTCGCAAAGCTTCTTTGCTTTGATTGGCCCGATCGATTTGTACGGCGGAAACGGCAAAGTTTGCTAGGGATATCGCGATCTGCAAGTCTTCGGCATCGAATTGGCGATCGTCCTGGTGAGATACAATCCATATTGCCCCCAGCGGTTGATTTTCTGCTTGCATTGGCACGACTAATGCTTCGGAGATCGGCAATTCTAGCTGCTGCAAGTCGGTAAAGTATTGTTCTGGAGCGAAGTAAAGCTGGGGAGTTTGGCGATCGATCGGGGTTCCCGACAAACGGAATTTGCGGGGTGTTTTTCTGTGTTCTGCTGCTTCCCACGCTCCCGCCAAGGCTTCCCAGCGAAATATTTGTTCGGAAGTTGCATTTTCTTCTAGCAAGCAGACTCCGACGCTTCCTGCGCCGCACAAATCTTTAGCGATCGCAACCAGTGTTTTGAGCAGCCTGTGGGGTGAGGTTGCCAATTCTCTAGCCAGCTTTTGCAGCGCTCGGTTTTCTGCTTTTCGATCGTGCGATCGAGGGGTGCGGCGCGACAGTTCATCGGCGATCGGAATATCAGTTAAATTAGTTTGTGGGGTTGGCCAAGCTTCCATCAATTAGTCGTCTCTACGTCTTTCGGTCTGAGCTGGCGAGCGTATATCAGCGCCCTCTTAAAGCATTTGCTATAAATTATAGCATCTACCCATAGACAGCATCAGTTATCTACTAGCTATCTGGGGAATTGCTTTTTAGTTTTCAGGCTAGTTGATTACCTTGCTTACGTTTACTATTGTCGCCACCTTATGCACAATTTTATTCCTGAATCGCGTTTTTTTCCCTATCTAACTTGGAGAGAAATTCAGTCTATGCTGGATAAGGAAAATACTGTGATAATTCAGCCGCTAGGTGCGATAGAACAGCACGGCCCGCATTTGCCTTTAATTGTAGATGCGGCAATTAGCGCGGCAGTGACAGGCAAAGCCCTGGCAAAGTTAGAGGCAAATATTCCCGCCTATGCTTTGCCGCCTTTGTACTATGGCAAATCGAACGAGCACTGCCATTTTCCCGGTACAATTATGCTCAGTGCTCAGACAGTTTTAGCAGTAATCAGTGAAATTGCGGACAGTATTTATCAGGCTGGATTTCGGAAATTAGTGTTAATGAATGGTCACGGCGGACAGCCACAGGTAATAGAAATTGCGGCGCGGGATATTCATCAAAAATATCAGGATTTCTCTGTTTTTCCGCTGTTTGTTTGGCGGGTTCCGAATGTGGCCGCTGAATTATTAACTGCGAAGGAGTTGGAGTTGGGAATTCACGCGGGCGATGCAGAAACGAGTTTGATGTTGTCAATTTTGCCGTCGCAGGTGAAAATGGAACTGGCTGTTACAGAATATCCGAAAAATTTGCCGATCGACAGTTTGCTGAGTATGGAAGGAAATTTGCCTTTTGCTTGGCTGACGCGAGAGTTGACTGAAAGCGGTGTGTTGGGCGATGCGACGGCGGCGACGAAAGAAAAGGGATCTCGTATTCTCGAATCTCTCTCGGACGGCTGGGCACAAGTTATCAAAGATGTTTACAAATTTCGACAGCCGGGAAGTAATTAAAAATTAAGAATTAAAAATCAAAAATTCTTCTAATTTGTGTCAAAATGAGTCTAAGAAATTTTTTGAGTTGGAAAACTGACGATGAGTGTAAATTCTAAATTGCAGCGCGCTTTTGAGCAAGGTCGCGCCCTGAAAATTATCAGCGGTTTAAATAATTTTGATGCCGCCAACGTTGCGGCTGTCGTCAAAGCAGCGGATCTCGGCGGTGCTTCCTTTGTTGATATTGCTGCCGATCGAGATTTGGTATTGATGGCAAAAAAGTTGACAAATTTGCCAATTTGTGTATCTGCTGTGGAACCGGAAAAGTTTGTGCCTGCAGTAGAAGCTGGCGCTGATTTGATTGAAATTGGTAACTTTGATGCTTTCTACGCGGTAGGCCGCCGCTTTGAAGCTGAGGAAGTTTTGCAGTTGACTCGCGAAACTCGATCGCTATTTCCGAACATCACTCTTTCTGTAACAGTTCCCCACATTTTGGCACTCGACAAACAAGTGCAATTAGCAATTGAATTAGTCAAAGCTGGCGCTAACATCATTCAAACCGAAGGTGGCACCAGCGCTCAACCAATTCACGCCGGCACCTTGGGATTAATTGAAAAAGCAGCGCCTACTTTGGCTGCAGCCTTTGAAATTTCCCGCGCCGTATCCGTCCCCGTACTCTGCGCTTCCGGTATCTCCAGCGTCACCGCACCGCTCGCGATTGGAGCCGGTGCTGCTGGTGTTGGTGTCGGTTCTGCTGTCAGCCAACTTAATAGCGAAGTGGCGATGATTGCGGCTGTTCGCAGTTTGGTTGAAGCTTTGGCTTTGGTTTCGCGATCGCACTTGTCTGCTTCCATTTAATTAAGAAGGAAGTTCGGCAACGGATTCTGTAACGGATGTCCGGAAGAAGGAAGAAGGAAGTTCGGCAACGGATTGTGTAACGGATGTCCGGAAGAAGGAAGAAGGGAGATTTTTCCCATCCCCACTCTTCCCCTCTTCCCCTCTTCCCCTCCCCCACTCTTCCACTTTTCCACTCTTCCTTAATAATTGATAAACCACACGGAATAATCATCTAATAACTGATTGTTTCGGGAGGTTACATCAACTGATTCTAACTCTGATAAAGGCAACATAAACTTTTGGCGATCGCCGACGCGCTGCACTTCCACAAATATGCCTTCTTCCTGAACCACCAAATCCTCTAACCGATTAATTGTGAATGTATCAGTATAAGAAGGTTGAGTTTTTTTGAGCCGTGCATATTCTTTTTTGCTGCCCGAACCCATTGTATATTCTTCTTCCCATTCAAACTCTTCTATGCCGGTAACGTGGCAGGGAAGTTGAATATTTTGCTTGATGTAATCTAGATATTTGACGGAATTTTTTAGGCTGAAATCAATATTTTTTGATCCCAAAATCTTGCTAATTTTCGTTTCAAATTGCTTGGTATTAAATGGGATATTTTCATCGAGATGCGCTAAAATTTCTGGATCGAACCCCGACCTCAATTCGGATAATTCCTCCAGCAGGCGCTGGAAGTCGTTTAGCGGTTTCGGTCTTCTGCCTGCTACAATGGTTTCATCAAGCTGAACTGGAGGAAGTTCGGATTGTGAAGGAAGGGATTGGCTTCGATCGGGGCGATCGTCCACTTTAGACTTGTTAACTTTAGACTTGTTAACTTTAGGCTGGTTAACTTTAGGCTTATTAAATTTAGGCATCGCTCGGTCTCGCTGGCTCGGTTTATCAATAAAGTATATCTTGGCAGAAGTACATTGTGTCTGATAGGAGGAAGCTGTAATGCAACTACTGAAATCACCTGATGAATCGCCAGTCTATCAAGGACAATTCGGCGAATTTACGATTACTCAAAACGATCGCACGGGAGTGTTGATTTACCGCGCTGGATTGGGGGTGGCAGCGCTGTGTTTTGCGATCGGCACCACTCTGGTGCTACAACAGGGCGACAACCCGATTGCAATCCAAGCTGTAACGCCTGTTTTTGCTTGTTTGTGGATAGCTTTAGGCGTCAGCTTGGCAACTATTCACATTTACATGATTGCGCTACACCGAACACTACAGGTGTTTTGGGCGATCGGTGGCGCGGCAGCATTGTTTGTCGCCCTACAAAGCAGCCAACCTCTAGCTTTAGCAGTGTACGAACATCCCGCCACGCTGTGGGGAATTGGATTTACTTTTGCCGCCTTAAATGGCATTTATTTTAAGGAAGCATTCTGCTTTAATCGCCTCGAAACTAAGTTTTTGACTCCGGGAGTTCCTCTGTTAATTTTAGGACATATTTTCGGCTTCTTGTCAGCCGAAAATGAACAATTTTTGCTGGCAGTCTGGGCGGCTTTGTTTATCATCTTTGCTGTACGCAAGTTTTTTCAACCGATGCCGCAGGATATCGGGGATAAAAGCGTTTTTGAGTATCTGAAACACCAATAATTTGGGAATGGGGGATTGGGAATGGGCCAAACAGGGCATTGGGAAATTCTATCACTTTCCCACTATTTCCCTCTTCCCCAGTCTCGCCGAATCTGCCTCCATACCCAAAAACATCTAGATCGAGTTAAAATGAGAATTCGCCTAATCCGCCGCCGAGAAATGTGGGCAGTTACCAGGGAAGGGTGGGTAATTGCTCTGATGGGATTAATAATTGCAATGCTCTTAATTCTCACAAATATCCATCCGTTTTTGGCGGTAAATGCGCCGATTAAAGCAGATATATTGGTTGTCGAAGGCTGGTTGCCGGATTATGCGATCGAAAGTGCGATCGCCGAATTCAAAAAAGGCGAATACCGCCAATTAATTACCACAGGAGTTCCTTTAAGTAAAGGCTTCTATCTCGCTGAATATAAAAATTATGCCGCACTAACTGCCGCGACTTGTATTGCGCTAGGATTTGATAAAAACAAAGTAGTAGCAGTACCAGCAGCGAGTGTTGTGAAACACCGCACTGCTGCTTCTGCGATCGCACTTCGCGATTGGCTGGCTGCTTCTGCGCTAAAAGTTGACTCAATTAATCTTTATTCCTTTGGCCCTCACGCCCGCCGAAGTTGGATTGTTTTCAAAGAAGTGCTGAATCCTGAGATTAAAGTCGGGATTATAGCTGCGGAACCGCAAGATTACAACTCACAAGAATGGTGGAAATCGAGCGAAGGTTTTCGGACTGTGATCGGAGAAATTATTGCTTATATTTACGCCCGTTTCGTAGATTGGAAAGCTTAGCCAGTAATTGCCAACCTCTCTCTTAATTCCCTTCGCGTTCTAGCGCTAACGCGCCGCTTCGCTAACGCGCCTTCGCGGTTCGTAAAAAAATATTTATATAACAGTTTTAAATCTTTGGAAATACAGGACATGGCAGTGCCATTTCTTTACCCTGGCATCTGTAAAAATACAGGACACGGCAGTGCCATTTCCCTACCCAAGGAATACAGGACACGGCAGTGCCGTTTCCCTACTATATTCAACGAAAAATGATAAAATTATCCTCAGATAAGTTGAGGGCAACTCGTTGCTAGAAGAACGCGCTTACTGGTTAGCATGGTCGCAAATTAACGGTATCGGGCCGATTTTGTTGCAAAGATTGCACCAAAATTTCAAGAGTTTGGCAGAAGCTTGGACGGCCAAACCAGTAGATTTAATGCGAGTCGAAGGGTTCGGCAAGCAGATAATTGAAACCATTGTGCAAGAACGAACCAAACTTAATCCTGAAGAAGTTCTCGAAAAACATCTTATAAAAAATCCCTGTTTTTGGACGCCCGCAGATCCAGATTATCCCCGCTTATTGTTGGAAATTCCCAATCCGCCACCAGTGTTGTATTATCGCGGTAATGTCGATCGCAAAGAGAATCAAGGAATTACGCCGACAGTCGCAATGGTTGGTACTCGCAGCCCTTCGGAATACGGTAGAAGGTGGACTCGCAAAATTAGTACGGCTTTAGCTAGAAGCGGTTTTACTGTGGTTTCGGGATTGGCGGCTGGTATTGATACAGAGGCTCATACAGGCTGTTTGGAGGCGGGAGGAAGGTCTTTCGCAGTAGTGGGGACGGGAGTAGATATTGTATATCCTAAACAAAATGAGAGGTTGTGCGATCGCATATTGCAGCAGGGATTGGTAATTAGTGAATATCCGGCGGGGACTCAACCGAATAAAACTAATTTTCCCCGCCGAAATCGCATAATTGCTGGCTTAAGCCGCGCTACAATTGTGATAGAAGCTCCGCATAAATCGGGTGCTTTAATTACTGCTTATCAAGCTAATGATTTTTGCCGGGATGTGTATGTGTTGACGGCAAGATTGGATGATGAGCGTTCGTTTGGGTGTTTGGAGTTGCTGAGTAAAGGTGCTCATCCGATTCTGCCGAGTAGCGATCGACTGTTAAGCGAAGACAGGTTGTTGGAAATGCTCGGAGCTATGCCAAAATTGGATAATGCCGAGCAGTTGTCGCTGTTTCCCCCAAATCCGACGGTGGAGAAGCAAGGGCCGCCGTTGGAGCCGGAATTGGCTAAGGTGTTAAGTGCGATCGCATCTGGGCCGATTTCTTTTGATGTAATTGTGGAAGCGTCTGGATTAGAAGCGGGAACAGTTTCTAGTATACTTTTGCAGTTGGAATTGTTGGGATTAGTTTCGCAGTTGCCGGGAATGCGATATCAGCGGTGCTGATGTGAAAGTAATACGGTTTAGGCTATTGGTCAACTTAAGTCTAAAACCCTCTTTATATCTCGTTTACCGCCGATGCCAGCTCCCCCTAAATCCCCCTTAAGAAGGGGGACTTTGAGAAGATTCTTGTCCCCCCCTTTTTTAGGGGGGATCAAGGTATTGATAGTCAGCGGTTGAAACCGCATATATACAAACGAAGTCCGTCTCTAAGAGACTGAAGAATAATAAGGACTAAAGTCCTCATTACGAACCTTTAAATCAATCCGAAATTGGCGGCACTAATACTGCTAGCAGAAACTCCTGCCAGAGAAGCTAAAATCTCCCCTGTTTGTGCCAACCGGATTAATGTTGAACCGCTATCTTCGGCAATTGCCAATTGCGAGAAACTCAACCCGTTACCCAATACTAACAAATCTTTACCGACTTCAAAATCAGTAATCGTATCAGTACCGGAATTGGTAGAGATTAGGAACTTATCTACTCCCATTCCTCCTGTCAAAGTATCCATTCCCGAACCGCCCGTCAGCAAATCATCGCCCTTACCTCCGTAAAGAATATCATTACCATCATCGCCATTCAAAATGTCAGCACCACGGTTGCCAAATAAGGCATCATCACCGCCACTTCCCAGGATTGTATCGCTACCTTTGCCACCGAAAAGAGTGTCATTCCCCAGAACTCCATCGAGGGAATCATTGCCCCTCATCCCCATCAATACATTATTCCCGCTGTCGCCAGTCAGGATATCGTCGCCATTTGTACCGAGAATTGCATCCGGGGAATTGCTGCCCAAATCAGCATCGCCGCTGACAACAGGAGTGGCAATCCCAGTCGGCAATATTACAGTTTCAATTCTGCTATCTAAAGCAGTACCAGTATTGTCAGCAACTACCTGGGAAATTGGTTTATTTCCCGTACCAACTTCTTTGAAGTCTTGAGTGGTTGGGCCCAAGGCTACTTGTTGGAGGCGGGCAAGTGATTCAGGAATTGATGTTGCTGTTGGGTTGGAGACAGCCTCATCAATGCGTTGATTGGCTGTTGCCATTACTGTCGCCGATTGCGAGGTAATTTGACTGACTTGTTGAGAGTTGAAACTGGGGTCTATTTGCTGGATTTTCGCGGCTGCTTGCTGAATGATTGGTTCTAAGGCTGCGGCATTGCTGAGGTTTAAGACAGTACCAGATTGAATTTGAGCCGTAATTGAACTGACAACAGCTTTGACAATATCGGTATTGGCTGCACTGGAAGCACCGTCAATCAAACCGCTGGTTTGGGTGATGAAGTTTTGGACTTTCACCATTGCTGCTAAGACTT
>Ga0164298_10000427_pt1 | contig 11480 bp, 11 predicted proteins | sample Whisoiple_216_MG_FD_109713 | JGI IMG/M metagenome (GOLD analysis project Ga0164298, IMG submission 109713) | Unamended control soil microbial communities from upstate New York, USA - Whitman soil sample_216_MG | ecosystem: Environmental > Terrestrial > Soil > Agricultural land ... | reverse complement strand
TAAATCAGCTTTCTGTTCAGCCGTTTGCAGTGCTTGCCCCACAAACGGTGGATTGCCAACGATAAAGCACTCCGCCTCCCGCGATGTCCCGCGATGTCCCGCGATGTCCCGCGATGTCCCGCGATGTCCCGCGATTTTTATTATTTACCTCGCTTTTCGCATCCCCTACTTGCTCCGAAAAACCGCGCAAATTCAGCATCTCAGCCCAGTTTTGCAAGAGGGCATTGCCAATTACTATCCGGGCCCCTCCCACCAGGGGTAAGCGCACGTAGCGCTGGTCGAAGCGGGCGGAAAGGGTCAGGTTGAGCTGGTGGTCCATGAGCCAGAGGGCCACTTCAGCGATGCGAGCGGCAAATTCCTCCACTTCCAGGCCGGCCACTTGGTCGACTTTCACCAGCTGGTAGAGGGCCAGGTTGATACTTTTGCCCTGGGCAGCTTCTTTCAGGTAAAGGCGGTCAAGGATTTCGTGCTCCAGCAGGCGCAGCTCGCGGTAAGCCACCACCAGGAAGTTGCCGCAACCACAAGCAGGGTCGAGCAAGCGTAGGCTGGCCAAGCGAGTTTGCAGGCGCGTGAGAGTCGGGCCCGTTTTGGCTTGGCTTAGCTCTTGGCGTAGGCCGTCGAGCAGCAGTGGGTCAAGCACCTTTAGGATGTTGGGCTCGGAGGTGTAGTGGGCGCCCAGCGTGCGGCGCTGCTTGGGGTCAGCGATGCTTTGGAACAGGGAGCCGAATACGGCCGGCGAGATGCGGCTCCAGTCGAAGTAAGTGCAGCGCACCAGCCGCGCCCGCGTGCTCTCGGTGAACGCCGGGGCCCGAAAATTCTCCTTGAACAAGGCCCCATTTACGTAGGGAAAGCTGTCCAGGTGGGCGGCCAGGGCCCGGGGCCGCTCGGCCACCGGCGTGTCGAGCACGCCAAACAGCTCCAAAAGCTTGGCGCCCAAGTCATGGCCATCGGGGTGGGTGTGCTCCTCCAGGAAGGCACGAAACTCGTCTTTCTCGAAGATGGCCGTATCCTCGGCAAACAGGCAAAAGAGCAGGCGCACCAGCAGCACTTCCAGCGGGTGGCCCTGGTAGCCGTCGGCCAGCAAGGCATCGTGGAGCTGGGCCATGAGCTCAGCGGCCTCGGCGTTGGCGGGGTCTTCGGCCCGCTGGGTGCCGGCGGGACGGTAGCCAGTCAGAAAGCCGAACAGGTGCAGCTGCTCGGGCAGTTCGGCCAGCGTAAAATTGTGCCGCTCGCCGGTATCGAGCAGGTAGAGTCGGAAGTGCTGGAAGTCCGACACCAGCAGGGCGCCGGGCAGCTCGTGGACGGGCAGGTTGGGCAGGTACTCCAGGGCCTGCTGGTAGGCTGCGTCGAGGTTGCGGCCCTTGCTTTTTTGCTCCACCAGCAGTGTTCCCGGCCAGAACACGTCAATATACCCTTGGGCGCCATCGGCTTTCTTTATCCGCACTTCAAAGCGGGCCCGGCGACGAGCCTGGGGCGTGAACACGTCCAGAAAGTCGCGCCAGAAGTCTTGGCTCTGGGATTTCTCGTCCTGGGTGTCAGCGTGGAGGCGGGCGAAAGCCGCAGCACGATGGCGCAGCTCGGCGAGGGAAAAGGGCATGACGCGAAGATAGACCGAGTCGATTAACTCCAACTGCATATTGCCTATCCATGCAAGCATTCCTTACGGCTTCATAAGCATTCTATACCCACCCGTCAAAAAATGTATCAGGGCATAAAGAATGCTACTCGTCCTCGCCCCAAGCCCGGCGAGATACCTCAACCTGACGGGCAACGGTGTTTTGGTTGTAGCGCAAAGTCGTTTTAGCATTAACATGGCCCGTAGCCTGCATTATCAGTTCCAGTGGTATTTCCTTGGCGAAGGCAAGGGTTGTATATGTGCGGCGGGCCGAATGGCAAGTGATTCGCAGGTACTTTTTTACAGCCTGCTTTTGGGGGCGGCTGGTCTGCGAGTAATACGAGATTTGCTCTGTTAACTCATCAATGCCTGCTTTCTCGCACACGATTTTGATGTACTCGTTCAGCTTGGGATTACTGATGGGGCGTAGCTCCCCTGACCACCACTTCTTCAGCAGCTGACGTGCAGGCTTGCGCACGTAAATTGTTGCTGTGACATCAGTGGTCTTTTTGGGCACAAGGTGGAGAACATCCCCCTTATCGTGTTCAGGCTTCAGCGTCATAGCATCACAGTAACGTAGGCCGGTATAGGCCATCAGCAACCAAAGACCTCGGGCATTCTCCAGATAAGGTGGCAATCCGTCCAATGCTTCAAGTCGTGCCAGCTCTGCAGCAGTAAGCGCCAATACTTCAGGTTCAGCAAATTTCCAGCTCCACCCCTTTACATCAATCCGTGGGGTGCGCCCATGGTCAGCAGCATCCGCCAAAAATTCCTTCAGTATTTTGAGCTGCTTGTTCACACTGCTATCAGCCAATCCAACCTCTTCGGCCAAATACTCAGCGAAGCGATTTTTCCATTCCCGGGTAAAATCAGCATAGTCCAACGTACGGCCAGACTTTTCAATGAAGGTGGATAAATGGTTGTAAGTGGTGCGATGGGAACGCACCGTGTTTGGGCTGTTCTTTTTTGCCATTCGCTCCAGGTAAGTAATGAAGTCCGAAAGCGGTTGAGGACGTTCTGTCATCTGTGCTGCAGCAGCCTCGGGCTCAATAACAGCCCTAAGTTGCTCGGCTGAGGGAAGGATACCGGCAGCCCGACATTCCTGCCAGTAGTCCAGCAACCGCTTTTTCATGCGTTCGTTGTTTGCATTTATTGCTTTGTTACGGTCCGTCTCAGTGCCCCGCTTTGGAGTCCTTGCACGTTGCTCTTCCCCTCCCTCCCACTGGTCAGGTCTTATCTTATCACCGGTGTAAATGCGAACCCGGCTACTTCCATTCTGAGGGTTGAACCATATAAAAATTGCCGTAGGCTTTTCGCCGTTAGGCTCCTTCAGATGAAAGGAAACTGTAGCCATAAGTGAAGCTCAAAAGTGGTGCATCCAAGGTACGTAAAAATGAAACCAGGGTACACCATAGGGTACAACAATCCCGTATTGAACCGAAAAACTTTCGGTAAGAAATCTAGACTTCACGCAAGTAAATGGCATTTACATTAAATTAAGGCCTATTTTTACCAAAACGGTCACTACAAGTTTACTCGTCTTGGGGTATAGGCATTATTCCCCTACGGACTACTAAAAAGGCCCTCACAGGAATGTGAGGGCTTTTTTTTCTTGCATTGAGTGGCAGTTTGGATGGCAGTTTTCTAAAAACTAGCAGACGATTTGCCACAATTCATCCCAATTCGTGGTGTAGGCGGGCGTGCACCGATGCTGCTGGCCATGCCACGGCGAGCTGCCTCTCCCCTGCTGACCTACAGCAACCGCTACGCATACGCTGCCCTTTCCAAATCGGCCATTAATGGCGTCCAGCTTTTGCATTAGCCGTTCGGCCCTCTTTTGCCCATCCGGTGCTAACAAGCTCATTTGCCCAGCCCCGGCGCCATCAAATCCATAAAGCAGCACACCCGCCTTCCAGTGAATCAGACCCGGCTGCCAAATTCGGCTCAATAATAGCAGGCTTGTATTAAGAACGTGAGGGCGGCAGTCGGCAACAAGTTGAGTGGGATGGTGTAGGAGGGCAGGCCCGCTCGCACAAGGTCAATCAGCTAGGGCAGGTGGGCTTTGCGGGCCTGGCGCACGGCCGTGAGCTGCGCCGCCGTGGCATGGTGGTCGTTGCGAACCAGTGTGTCGATAGCCGTGGTATGCAGGTCTTCGCATTCCAGCGCCATCAGCTAGTAGTACTGCTATCGGTCGGTGCTGAGCGGAGGGTGCAGCGCGTGTTTGACACGAATCCCAGACAAAATGCTTTATTGCATTCGTATTGTCGTGCCGTGAAACAAAAACGCGCTACTTTAACTCAATTAGGCCCATTCGTAAAGCCCAAACAAGGGTATGAGGTGCTAGACAAGCTGTACCACTCATTTAAACACATCAATCTTGGCTGGCTCTTTGGTGACCCTGGCTCGCCGCTTCTTACCGACACTGCGGAGCCAATCGTCCCCTACCAGACCCAAAATAAAAACAAGGCAGCTTCGACAACCACCAGCACAGCCCCCGACACCAACCGCTTAGAAGAGAAGCTTCAGGAGGCAAACGAAAAGATTGCGCTCTTCACCAGCCAGTTGGCCGATAAGGAGCGCATCATTCAGCTGCTAGAGAAGAGTAGTAAGTCCTCTTAGTCTTACAATGCATGCAATACCTAGCATTCTACCTAATCAACCAATACCATGCGAGGATTCATAGAGATTTCAGTAGATGACAAGCGAGTACTGATTGCCTAAAGCGCCATCACCGGCGTCAGCGACCGAGGCGACGGCTGCGCCCTCAGCCTGAATGCTGACATCAGCATCCTCGGCGCCCTGGTCTACCCCGACCAGGCTTACGACGAGGTGTTGGACCTGATTGAGAAAGCTTAATCCCTACCCAGCCAGTTGGCCGACAAGGAGTGTATCATTCAGCTGCTTGAGCAGCAAGTAACCATCATACTCTAGGGGGATAATTGAACGCAGTAAACAAGATTATGGACGCTTCCAACAACTCAAAGCTTTCAGAAGACCAAAAGAGTCTAGCTTCATGTCCTTTAGACCATGTACGCCTCCACTTTACCCAAAAAGAAGGTGGAGGTTTGTTTGACGTGTACATTCCTTCGCTTGAGAGTTGCCTCGATAAAGCAACTCAAGGGAATCACAATGGTCAACCCTTCACAGCATTAAAACTTCCTATAGCCGAGTCGGAATACTGCGTGACTGAGTCTAAAGCAGAAATAAAGCAGCTCATCCTAAATGCATACAAGTCAGGTTATAAACCTGCCTGATTTTCGACATGCCTTTGCATTCAAGCACCACCATAAAATTGAAACGACTCTGCATGCATCAATACGGAGAAGCATGTGTTGACTGCAGGTAATGCTGCGCTGCAGTTGGACGACAAGTAGTGCATAATACAGCTTTAGAAAAGACTAGTAACTAACCATCAGCCCCTTACAAGGCATTTTCATTACCATGAAAAAGTATTCTGTTCTCTACCAACACCGAACCATCATAATAGCCGATGAGTGGTACGCTGATGTACAAGTCACTAGTATTGATCCAAGCTTTGACAGAGCTACTTTGCCAGATGTTCTATCTGTCAAGCACGGCTGGCCGGTTGACAATATTGTTGTCACTGACGCCTTAGAAAACCTATTGCCTGGTGTACCCTTTGTAGACTACAGGGTAGGTCATCGGCTACGCAAGCTACACCTAGAGGGTCGTACCGACCCAAGCAAATGGCGAAAAGACCTCAAAGTCCTCATCCGCTGGGCTCCAGGTGGCCTGCGAGCCGACGACTCAATACAACCAGACTTTAGCTTATGAAGCCGGCTGACCTCATTAACCAATTATTAGACTTGGGTGCCGCTCAGCCTTATTATGCCAAGGCTGGAACTTGGTATCATCGCTTCAAACGATTCCCAGCAGTACTTATCGATGCTGGCGGCTATATCTTTTTTGATTCCGAAAAAGATTATTTTTCATGCAAAGGACTTAAAATCAGTACAACACACCCCAACCAAGTTAATATACGTGCCGGCATTTCAACACTAGCTGGTTACCGACCTTTTTCAACTGCTGAACTTAACCTCATCTTGCAGCAGGAAGGCAACTATCTGGAACAAAAAGTTGCTCCAACTGATGAAAAAACACTCAGAAAGAAGCGCGAAATTGACAGCATCATTCGAAGTCAGAAGATTGTTAACGAGTTAAAAAAGCTTTATAAGAACACTTGTCAAATTTGCGGCCATAGACTACAAGTTGGCCCAATGAAGTATTATAGCGAAGTGCATCACATCAAACCGCTGGGTGCACTTCATAACGGCCCTGACCATAAATCGAATATGTTGTGTGTATGCCCTAATCACCATGTTTTACTCGACTTCTTTGCAATTAGATTAAATCTTGATACCCTTTTGATTCAAAAGCACGCCATTTGTGAGGAATTCGTCAACTATCACAACTATCAATCAAATTCTTTATACTAAACATGATTTGATAATTTTTTTTTAAAAATTTAATGCCTTATGCAAAAGATTCACTTTCCCAGCGTCCTTAATGTTCAGTTACATGACTTCACGCTTTATAAGCAGAAACCAAATCTGACATTGAATTTACCTCCTGGTGTATTCTGCTTGGCTGGAGCCAACGGCTTAGGCAAATCCACCTTTTTATCTACCCTTAATTATGGATTAACTGGACTGGTACCAGACCTAAACGACAACTTCCTAACTTCTGGCCAATATTATGACGAAGAATCCCGTGAATTGCATGCATTTACTAAAAAGTATTTCGATGGCAGGATAGCTCAAAAGGCAAGAGACACTGCCGCCATAACAGTTACAATGTATATCGGTCACATTCGCTTTATAATAAAGCGAGAACTCTTTAACTATAAGGGCCCGACTTACTTACAGATATTAAATACTGAATCTGGGACTATCGAATATGAAGGCAACAGTGAAAAGTCCGTCCGAAATCATAAGGCCTATAAAGATTTTGTGTGTAGTGCAAGTGGTCTAGCTAGTTTTGAACAATTTGTTTTTTTGCAACATTTTGTTTTAACATTTGATGAAAGTAGAAGGCTGGTACTTTGGGACCCTGGTATCCTTCGTGAAGCACTGTATATCTGTATCGGCGCAGATTATAACATAGCAAGCCAAGCTAGTGAGCTAACCAAAAAAATGGAGCAATACAGCTCCCGAGCACGCAATGTGCAATTTCAAGCAACAAACGTTAGAGGCAGAATAGAAGCTATTAAGAGTGAGTTCGCTAAAACTAATGCAGCTGTATCCTCTGATACTGGCATTCCACCGGAGGAAATAGAAATTGAACATCGTGCTCTGATCGATGAACTGGATAAATTCCATGAAATAGCTATTGAAAAGCAAAAAGCATTACGTGATGCTGATTTGCAATGGTTAGAGCGAAGCGCAAAGTTTACTTCCTTACATGCTGAATATGAGCGAGAATTTGCCCGACGGGTCGAAAATAGGTCTCAAGTGCAATTTCATCCCACCGTTTCAGCAACCCTTTCTGAAGACAAATGCGCTATTTGCCATTCACCAGGTGTAGCCGCAACTATTAAGCAACAAATTGAACATAGACATTGCCCGCTGTGCGACAGCACACTTCCATCACAAAATTCTGATGAAGAAGCTAAAGCCAAAATCACTAATTTAGATTTCAAGCTTACGGAAGCGCGCGATGCTTTGCATGAAATATTGCAAACGAAGGAACGTCTAGCCAATGAATTAAAAGCAAGCGAGGACTCCGAACAAGGCGCCCTTGCTCAATTACAACAATTTGAGTCCAAAAACATTTATATTCTTCAGCAAATTCAAAAAAATCAGACCTATGGCTCACTCGGCGATATGGCCTCAACAATCGCACGCCTAGAGGCTGAATTCACAGACCTGACCAAATTAAAAAGGGAACACTATAACAACCGTGATAAAATTAGAAACCAGCTTGAAGTGCTGCAGAAAGGCCTAAAGCGCACTTATTCAGCAGCAGAAGAGGAATTCGTTCCAATTCTTCAAAAGCTAGCTACTGCATTCTTAGGCATAAACATTGGTGTGTCTATGGAAGAAAATAATACAATCTCAAATTTCGGAGTTTCTCTAGTACTATCTATGCGCGGAACTACGCGCAGGAATAACAACCAGCTGTCTGAAAGTCAACGTTTTTTTGTTGACATTGCCCTTCGGATGGCATTGGTCCAGTACATATCTGCACCCGATAGCAAAGCGGAATTCTTAATTGATACACCGGAAGGCTCTCTTGATATTGCGTACGAGGCCAGAGCTGGAAGTATGTTCGCGCAGTTTGTACATGACGGTCATAACCTATTTATGACCGCAAATATTAATAGCTCACACCTACTACTTGAACTAGCAAAAGAGTGCGGGAGTGAACACATGACACTTCATAGGATGACAGATTGGACTGAACTTTCGCAAGTACAAGCAAAGTCAGAGGATTTGTTTAACAAAGCGTATTCGGCAATTGAAGCTGAATTAAAATAATACAACGATGAGAAACTCGGAATCATATTACGATGCACTGGCAATCTGTGCGCATCTCGACCAAATCCTTGACTCTGTAGCTCCAAGCGAAGTATACATTTTTGCTTACCTTTCTTGTTTACTTTCTGTATACCGCAAACAGCCCGTCACCGATTGGGGCTACCGATTTGGGACTATCGAAGATGGCTACCCATATAGCGCCGACCTAGCGCAAAGCATAGAGGATTTAGTCAGAGCGGGTTATCTACAACAAAACATAGAAGACGGTTATCTCCATGTTACACCAAGTGGAGAAAAGGAGCTTGAATGGCTTCAGAACCTAGGGAATAACGCCAAACGTGAAGAATACATAACAGGAGCATGTTATAGTGCGCTTTCATTACCCCTCGGGGTGATAAGGGATGCCATTGATGAAAGTCGAGACCTTCATGCTGCTCGTGCACTTTCATCTACTAGGCATATACCCTCGTCATCTGGTATGCAGGATATCCATGACCAATTTGATATACTCAGCAGGTCAGTAGGTGTTGATATAGAAGACCTAATGATTCCAGCTGTTGTATGGCTTCAGTTTATGTCATCTATTGATAAACAACAGCAAAAATGATGTACGAATTCGACCCTAATAAAATTCAGTTGCTTGCTGAGGCTAATGTCGAGGCAATGGTGCTGAGGGCATTTAAGCGCCCCGGAATGGATACATTGAGAGCAATGTACACTTCCATTCGTGAGCTATATGCCCATTTAGATGCAGAATTAATCGCAACTGAGCTCATATGTATAGCACCATTAGACGTAAGTATAAACCATTTTGGGAAAGTTTACAACAATCTTCAATTACTTGCTAAAGACATAGAATTTTCTTTACGCTCAAGTTCTGTAACCATTATGTTTAGTAATAATGGCAACGCGTCTTGGCAAGCCGGAGCAATAGACATGGTTGTAAGCTCATCAAATGCAATTATATACCATTATCGCAACGAAGAGGAATTAATCTTTGCAAAAGGCAAGTACAAGGCGCTAATAAACCCCATGCGCAACATTGTCAGCATGTTTGCATTGCCCTCCTTTAAAAAACTTGAAAATGCACTGGATAGTTTTAAAAGAACTGTAGTCAGGCATTCACATGGATTTAATTTTGAGAACGTTTGGGCTGAGCGGAATAAAATACATTTTTGCAATAAGCCAGAAGCTCAAATGCGTGACTCCCTATATGAGTTTCTTAGAACAACGTTTAGGGATGCTACACCAAGGAAAGAAGCAGTTGTAGATTCTTCCCATCCTGTTGACATCATGTTGACCTGGATATCTACGCCACGCGTTGCGCTGATTGAAGTCAAATGGGTAGGTGATTCAATGACTCCTGCAGGAAAGATGACTTCTTACAGAGATGCTCGTGGCCGTGCAGGTGCTAAACAGTTGGAGGACTATCTTGATAAGAATGCACAGCAAGTCCCTTTGCACATTTCAAAGGGGTACTTGGTTGTTGTTGATGGAAGGCGCAGAGGAGTTGATGAAAAAACCACTAAAATTTCTTATGCAGACGGCATGCATTATGCTGAATTAGAATTGGTTTATGATTCACCAGCGGCAACTACTCGCATAGACTTTGCCCCTCCCATCCGTATGTTTGCTGAACCAATATGCAATCAAGCCTAGCACTTCAGAACCTTAATCACCAATTCTCACTTAGAGGTCAAAAAACTTCTAATTGTGAAACCACTATAGAAATGCCCCGTCACAGGTGGCATTATTATAAAGAAGGTTTTTCTCCTCAATTAGTTGAGAAAGCTATTGACGAGTCAGATATAGGGAAAAGAGGCATCGTGCTTGACCCCTTCAACGGCGGGGGTACCACAACTCTTACCGCTGCTTTACGTGGTCTAAGGTCAATCGGTCTTGAAGTAAATCCGTTTACGGCATTCCTAGCAGAAGCTAAGCTCAGCACTGCTAGCGCCCTATCCCTGCGCAAAGTTGCAAAAAGTATTATTGATGGAGCAGAGCGTAGCAGTATTTCCCCTTTAAATACGTTCTCTACTTTTTCAGAACAGTCAGGTCGGGATAAATGGTTATTTAATAGCTCTGTTTTGGATGCTTTTGAAGGGGGATGGCAAGCTGCCAAAAATGTAAAAGACCCTCAAGTGTTGAAGCTGTGCAAACTGGCTTTGCTTTCTTCAGCTATGGACAACTGTAATGCAGTTAGAGATGGAAAGTGTCTTCGATATCGGCCTACTTGGAAAGAACAAAGATTTAATAAATATTCTTTTTTGAGTACATTAGTAGACTCGTTTCAGGCGATTCATTCTGATATTCAGGAAACACGAGATAAAAAATTCGGTCAATCCAGAATATATCTTGGTGATGCTCGAGAAATATTAAATACAAATACAGACATCACTGATTTTAATTTATGCGTCACTTCTCCACCTTATTTAAACACTTTTGACTATACGGACATATACAGGCCAGAGCTTTTTTTAGGCAAGTTCATTAAGGACAACAATGAATTGTACAAACTTCGTTTAAAAACCGTTAGAAGTCACGTACAGGCTCAATGGGAAAAGCCAACCAGAACTGATTTCGGATTCTTATTTGGCAATGTTATTAAGCATTTAAATGACCATCCTGAAGCCCTGATGGACAAGAAAATACCCATGATGGTACAGGCTTATTTTGAGGACATGGAAAAGATGCTACGCTTGTTGCTATCTAAAGCTAAACCAAATGCTCAAGTGTGGCTAGTGGTTTCTAATTCAGCTTATGCAGATTTACAGATACCAGTAGACTTAATCTTAGGAGATATTGGCTCAAAAGTAGGTTGGTATCTAAAAGAGATAGGGGTATTGCGCCATATACATAAACGCCCAACTAAGCACAGCAGTGGGATTACAGAATTGCGTGAGAGTGTTGTCATTTTAACGAACAACAAGGGTAACAGAAAGCCACAACTATCGCTGCCTTATTAATCATTAGCACGTGTGATAATTGAGAGCGTAAACAGCATAGCATCGTCACATTTATATTTAAAATGTAGCAACACCAAAATTTACTTTCAAGAGTCGTTTCCTATCTCATGGAAGTCACCCGCCAGGACCGTCTCAGCAAAAAGGGCCTCGCCCCTATCCAGCTCACCTTTTGCTGGGACGGCAAGCGCCTGCGCCGGGGCTCGGGAGAAAACTGCCTACCCAAGCCTCGTAACGGCAAAAGCGAGGAAGTAAAGCCCGTCCTCACGCCAATGTTTTATTATACACAATAAAGAGTTGGCTCCCTACCTTGCCGCTGTATGGAAGTCACCCGGCAGCTTCGCAAGGATAAGCTCACCAAGAAAGGCTTTGCCCCCATCCAGCTCACCATCTGCTGGGAAGGCC
>Ga0164298_10000425_pt1 | contig 11499 bp, 12 predicted proteins | sample Whisoiple_216_MG_FD_109713 | JGI IMG/M metagenome (GOLD analysis project Ga0164298, IMG submission 109713) | Unamended control soil microbial communities from upstate New York, USA - Whitman soil sample_216_MG | ecosystem: Environmental > Terrestrial > Soil > Agricultural land ... | reverse complement strand
TGATGAAGGGCAATGTGATGCCGGTCACGGGCAGAATGCCGATGTTCATGCCGATGTTCACGAAGGTCTGAAAGAAGACCATCATGAAGACCGCGGCCGCCAGGCACTGCCCAAACGAGTCCTTGGACACCTCGATGACGCGGACGAAGCGCCAGAGCAGCACGCCAAAGAGGATCAACAATGCAACCATGCCGACAAAACCGAACATGCTGCTGACATGCGAGAAGATGAAGTCGGTCGTCTTGACTTTCAGAAAGTCCTCGGTGCTCTGTGATCCGCCCCGGATCCCGTGACCGAACACACCGCTCGAGCCGACCGCAATGCGGGACTGAATCAGGTTGAACGCCTCGCCGGTCATGTGTTTTTCGGGATTCAGGAACGAGTCGAACCGCTCGCGCTGGTAATCCTCGAAAACGCGTGACCAGGCGATGTATACCGTTGGGATCGCGGCCAGGAAGAGACCAACCAGGTAGATGATCCGGGTGCGGGCGACAATCATCATTCCGAGCCAGGTCGAGAGGTAGACCATCGTCGATCCGAGATCTGGCTCGAGAAAGACCAGACCGGCCGGCACGGCCACGATCAGCATCGAAACGACGAAGTTGCCGAATTCCTTCATCCGTTCGCCGCGCGATGAGATGAACCAGGCCAACGTCACTGCCGTCGTGATCTTGCCGAATTCGGAGGGTTGGATGGTTGCGAAGCCGAAGTCGAACCACCGGCGCGATCCAGCGATTTCGACGCCGAGCACCTTGACTGCCATCAACACCAGAAGCGACCCGAAATAGGCCGGCCAGGCCAGCGCGCCAATGAAGCGGTAGTCGGTATTGGCGATGACGAGCATCAGGACGACGCCGATCGCGCCAAACATTGCCTGCTTGACGCCCGGGTTCAATAAGGTCGGTGCTTGCGCTCCGGCGGCGCTCCAGACGGCGATGACGCCGAATCCCATCAGGATCAGCGTCGTCGCGAACATATAGAAATCGAAGTAGCGCCACCGGTAGTCGAACATGAGGCTCGCTGCCTAGAGCACCGACACGTCGTTCATCGTGATGTGAAACGCGCAGCCAAGGTGCTCTGCCGCCCTCCGGCACATCAGCATGCGCGGAAGGAAGATCTCAAAGTAGTGCATCACCGGAGCGATGGTGACATCAATCGCGAGCTCGAGCGTTATCGTCTTCTCGTCTGCATTGACGCGGAGAAACGATGCGGTAGCAGCGTAATTCACCCGGTCGTGTTGATCAAATGTCGCCGGGTCAGGGTTGCGGACGCGGGAGCGGTGCACGTCGGTCTTGTCCGCCAGGATTAGCGCCGCCGAGATCGGGCTGATCGGCTCAGTCATGCCCTCATCGGTGTCGTGCGCGCCGATCGCGCCGAGGACCACGGCGATCTCGCTCCACGACATGCCGAGCCGCTGCAGGATCGGCTTCGCCAGCAAGGCTCCGCTGATGGAGTGGCCAGACCGGCTGATCACGTTGCCGATGTCGTGCAGATAGGCGGCGATCGCGGCCAGCTCCTGATCCCGCTGGCTGTAGCCGAGCAGTCGGAGCACATTCCGGGAAATGTTCGCGCAGAGGCCAACATGGCGGAAGCCGTGCTCCGTGTAACCGGCGGCGCCGAGGTTCTTGTTGGCCTGGCGAATGTAGGCCTGGACCTCCCCGTCGTCGCGAACCTGCTCGAGAGTCGGGATAGCCGCCGCGGGTTCGGGATGTGCCTGCTGGTGGGTTTCGATGATGTCGGTAGATGCCATAACTACTCGCGTTCGGTCTACCATTTGCCCGATCGGTGCAGTTTCACCGAGTATTGAACATGCAACTGCCAGGCGTTGGAGACGAGAAAGTACGTGGACGAAGGTTCCAGCGAGATCGAAGCGATCGATGTTCAGTTTATACGGCCTGAAGCTCTGGGTGAACCCGGCCAGCGGCGTTTCCGATTGCTCGTCGTCATCAACGGCCACACGGTTATAGCCTGGATGGAGAAAGAGCAGGTCGGGCGGCTCGGCGAATTGCTGCTTGACGTGCTGGAGCGATTGCCCGACGTGCCGGACGAACCGGAAGCGACGGAGGCATCAATTCTACCTGACGAGAACACCGCCGATCAGTTCCGGGCCGGGCGGATGGAGCTCAGCTACGACGAAGAGGATGACCGCCTTATCGTCGTGATCCATGACATCGAGGCCGAGGAAGAAACGCGACCGGCGCTCTCGTTCCGGCTGACGCGGGCGCAGACGCGCGCATTCAGCGAAGAGGCGGAGGCGCTCGTGACGGGCGGCCGGCCGACATGTCCAATGTGTGGACGACCGATGGGTCCAGGCCCGCATGTCTGCGAGAAGCAGAACGGCCACTTCCACGCCGATTAGCCTCCTGAGCGTTCAAAATCTGGCCCGGTAAGAGGCCTTCGTGCTATCGTTGCGCGTCGGCGCCCGCGTACCCTGGCGGGCGTTTCGCCTGTTCCACTTAGCCACAAGGTGCTTTTGCCCCGTGCCCAATCAACTCAACGGTGACCCCGGCGAGGTAGTAATCAGCGCGTCCATCGCCTACGACTATCTGATGTCGTTCGGCGGATCGCTGGCGGACCACATTCTTCCTGACAAGACACACGTGATCTCCGTGAGCTTCCTGGTGGATTCGCTGCGGCGGTATCGCGGCGGTGTCGCCGGCAATATCTGCTACAACCTGGCGCTGCTGGGCGTGCGACCGACTCTGGTCGGGGCAGTCGGCTCGGACTTTGGCCCGTACCGCGCGGAGATCGAGGCGCTCGGCATCGATGTCTCACAGCTCCTGCAGCGGGAAGATCACCTGACCGCGTCCGCCTTCATGATGGCGGACATGAAGAGCAACCAGATCGCGTCGTTCTATCCCGGCCCGGCGGAATTCGCGCAAGAAATCGATGCGAAGGCGCTCGGAGACAAGGTTCCGTATGCGCTGCTCGGTGCGACCGGTCCGGAAACGATGAGAAAGCACACCCGCGAGCTAGGTGCGGCCTCCTGCAAGTTGATTTACGACCCGGCGTTCCAGATCATCCTGCTTAGCGGCGAGGATTTGCTGGAAGGAATCGAGGCCGCCTGGTGCGTGGTCGGCAACGACTACGAGTTTGCGATGATGGAGCGCAAGACCGGCCTCTCGGTCGATGCGATCGCCGAGCGGTGCGAGCTTGTCCTGGTGACGTACGGCGAGAAGGGTTCCGAGCTGCGCCGAAACGGGCAATGCGCCCGGGTTCCTGCCGCACCGACTCGTGGTGTCAAGGACCCGACCGGCGCCGGCGATGCGTACCGGGCGGGCCTGATCAAAGGGTTGCTGCTTGAGCAGGATCTCGAGATTGTCGGTCGCATCGCCGGCCTCTCGGCGGTACACGCGGTCGAGCACGTTGGACCGCAGGAGCACAGCTACACGCCGGATGAATTCGTCGCCCGATTCGACGAAGCGTTTCCGGACAAGGCAGGAATATTCACCGCCGACATGTTCGCGCGGTAGCAGTCGTTCATTCAGGACATCAATCAGTTACCCGGGAGGGATACGGGATGGTAAGCGCGGCACCGAAGTTCGAGATCAAGGACGCGTCACTTGCGCCGGGGGGCCACCGCCGGATCGAGTGGGCGGCACGCGAAATGCCGGTTCTCAAGCAAATTCGCGAGCGCTTTGGTGCGGAGAAGCCGTTCAAGGGCATTCGCATGCTCGTCTGCGCGCACATCACGACCGAGACTGCGAACCTGGCGTTGGCACTCCAGGCCGGCGGCGCTGATGCCGTTTTGTGCGCAAGCAATCCGCTGTCGACACAGGACGATGTTGCCGCGGCGTTGGTCGATGAGGGCCTGCCGGTTTTCGCGATCAAGGGCGAGGACAGCGAGACCTACCACCGCCACATCATGACCGCGCTCGATCACAAGCCGAATATCGTGATCGACGACGGCGCCGATGTCGTCACCGCGCTTCATTCATCCCGGACGGAGCTGCTCGAGTACGTGATCGGCGGCACCGAGGAGACGACGACCGGTATCATCCGCAACAAGGCGCTGGCCGCCGATGGCGTGCTCCGCTTCCCGATGATCGCCGTCAACGATGCGGACACAAAACACTTCTTCGATAACCGCTACGGCACCGGCCAGAGCACCGTCGACGGCATAATTCGCGCCACCAACGTGCTGATCGCCGGCAAGGTCGTCGTCGTGGCCGGGTATGGCTGGTGTGGCAAGGGCGTCGCGATGCGAATGCGGGGCCTCGGTGCACAGGTCATCGTGACCGAGATCGACAGCGTCAAGGCGCTGGAGGCGGTCATGGACGGTTTCCGGGTCATGCCAATGGACAAGGCCGCGCCGCTGGCCGACCTAATCGTGACCGTAACCGGCAACATCAACGTCGTAGACCGCGAGCATTTCGAGTCGATGAAGGACGGCGCGATGATGGCCAACTCGGGTCACTTCGACTCTGAGGTTAACCTGAAGGCGCTGGAAGAGATGTCGGGCGAGGGACGGCGCACGCTGCGGCCGTTCGTCGAGGAGTTCCGCCTCTCCGAGGCCAAGAGCCTGATCGTGCTCGGCGAGGGCCGGCTCATAAACCTGGCAGCTGCCGAAGGGCATCCGGCCAGCGTGATGGATATGAGCTTTGCCAACCAGGCGCTCTCGGCGGAGTATCTTGTCACGGAAGGCAAGAACCTGACGCCGGACGTATATCCAGTGCCGAAGGACATCGATCACGAGATTGCCCGGCTCAAACTTGTGGCAATGGGTGTGGAAATCGATACGCTTACCGAGGACCAGCAGAAATACCTGACCTCGTGGCAGCATAATTAGACCTGAGAGAAAGGATAACGATGTCAACCTTCAGCACCGCTGCCCGCTCGGTATTCACCTCTGAGTCGGTCACCGAAGGACACCCGGACAAGGTCTGCGATCAGATCTCCGACTCGGTCCTTGATGCGATCCTCGCGCAGGACCCGATGGGCCGCGTGGCGTGCGAAACGGCCGCGTCCAAGGACCTGATCGTGATGATCGGCGAGATCACCACCACGGCGTCCATCGATTTTGAGAGCATCGCCCGGAACACACTGCAGGAGATTGGTTACGTCGATCCGACCTTCGGCATCGATAGTTCGAGCTGCCACGTCAAGGTTGCGATCAGCGAGCAGAGCCCGGAAATCAGCCAGGGCGTCGGCAGTGCGGTCGAGAATCGCGATGGTAGCCAGGATCCGTTTGACCTGACCGGCGCCGGCGACCAGGGCATGATGATCGGTTACGCCTGCAACGAGACGCCGGAGCTGATGCCGATGCCGATCGCGCTGGCGCATCGCCTGACCCGTCGCCTGTCCGAGGCGCGCAAGTCCGGCGAGGTGCCGTGGCTTCTGCCCGATGGCAAGAGCCAGGTCAGCGTCGAGTACCACGAAGGCAAGCCGGTCCGGGTGGAGGCAATCGTTATCTCCACGCAGCACCTCGATTCGGTTTCCAACGCCGAGATCGAGCAGACGGTGCTGGAGCAGGTTATCAACTCCGTCGTGCCGGCCGACATGATCGACGAAGACACCAAGATCTACGTGAACCCGAGCGGTCGATTCGCGCTCGGCGGTCCGCAGGCGGATGCTGGCCTGACCGGCCGCAAGATCATCGTCGACACCTACGGCGGCATGGCGCGGCACGGTGGTGGCGCGTTCTCCGGCAAGGACGCGACCAAGGTCGATCGCTCGGCCGCCTACGCGGCACGGTACGTGGCCAAGAACATCGTCGCGGCCGGACTTGCTGATCGCTTCGAGATTCAGGTCTCGTATGCAATCGGCAAGGCGCACCCGGTCTCGATCATGGTGGAGACCTTTGGAACCGGCGTCGTTTCCGACGAGACGATCGAGCAGCTGGTGCGGGAGACGTTCGATCTCCGGCCGGCGGCGATCATCCACGACCTCGATCTCCGCCGCCCGATCTATCGGCAGACTGCTGCGTACGGTCATTTCGGTCGCACCGATGTCGACCTTCCCTGGGAGCAGACGGACAAGGTCGAGGCGCTCCAGGCCGCGGCCGGTGTCTCATCCCTGGCGAGCACGCCCGCTTAGGCGGCTCCGCATTTCAAGTCCACAGAAATCACCGGGCGGCTTCCGAACGAGGCCGCCCGTACTCATCCTTTAAGCCGAAGTTTGCGGGTCGTGTACAGCGGCGAATATTCGACATCGACTCGCATGGTCACGATTTCGACCTCGCTGACCTCGAAGGTACCGAATTGCACATCCCGGAACGGCTGCAGCGCCTTGACGACCGGAAGTGAATCGAAGCTGCCGAGGTAATGTGCAATCGTCATGTGGGGCAGGAAGGCGTACCGGGGAATCATCGGGACTGCTGCCACTTCCCGAAGTCGTCGATGAATGAGCTCGCTGCCTCCGTGATCGCGAACCTCGAGGAATGCCGCGTCCTCGAACGAATTGACCACTCCGATCGATACCTCGAATGCGGCAATGTCGTCGAGCGCTGTCGAGAGCGCTGTGCTGAGCTCGTCGAATCGATCGATCGTGAGCTCATCTGACTTAGTTGCGGTGCGGCTGACGAACCCGATCTCCTGGATCATGATGTGCAGGAAATGATCGGGATGCAGGCGGATTTCGCTCGGCCGATCCAATGCCGATCGCACCCGATCGAGCTCTGGCTGGAGCTGATTGGCCGGGACCCGGATCAGGCAGCCGGCAAATCGACCGTCGTGTGCTCGCCAGGCTGCATCGTCATGCCGGCCATCGGCCAGCGTCGGATAGCGGGTGAAGGCCTGCCAGAGACGCCGATAGGCGCCGTCTCGCCGACGGGCGCCACGCCGGTCTCGCCATCGCTCGACCCAGTTCACAGGCACCACCATCTATTCAACGCGCAACAGCCTGACTGACATCCAACCTGCCGGTGACTCGACTTCGGCAATCTCGCCTGCTTGTTTGCCGAGCAGCGCTTGGGCCAAGGGACTCTCGATTGACAAGAGGCCATGCGACGGCGTTGCGGCTTCGGATCTCACCAGCACGTACTGTTCCTGATCTCCGTCGATATCCACTACCACGGTCGAACCCAACTGCACTGTGGTCGGCGATTCGTCACTTGGCGCTCGTGAATCAATTGTCTCGGACAGGGCCGATATGCGGGCCTCGTAAAAGTCGATTGCCCGGCGAATCGATTCGACGCTATCCCCATATGAGGCCTTCTCAGCGATGTCTGACCATCCGCGCATGATATCGTCGGCGTCGCTCAAGGCATGGTCGAATTCGGCCCGCTTTTGCTCAAGCATTCGGCGCATCTCAGCGATCAGGGATTCGTCGAGGTCGTTGGGGGCGGCTGCTTCGTCGTCTGCCATCCGCAATCCTTCCTGGTACGCGAATGAAACGGTTGGACAGCCGGGTGAACATATCAAATCGGACCGGTCCCGGCATAGCGAACGCAGCAACGGCTCTGTCGCGGATCCGTCAAAACGGAGGTGCGAGCACGGAGATCAGGTTTCCGTGAATCACCTGCGAGTCAGTGGGATTCCTGGCGCGCCATCTGATCGTTATTACTCGACACGGAGGATTTTGATTGGCGTCAGGCCACCGGGCGTCGCCACCTGGGCGGTCTGGCCAATTCGCTTGCCGATCAGAGCCTGGCCGATTGGCGACTCGTTCGAGATCATGCCAGCGGTCGGCTTGGCCTCGATGGCGCCGACGATCGTGTACGTCTCTTCGTCACCATCGAAATCGACTGTGACGCGGGAACCAAGGCCGACAACTCCGGCCCGGGTTTGGGCATCATCGATCACGACCGAATTCCGCAGCATGGCCTCGAGCTCATCGATACGACGCTGGGTCATCATCTGGTCGTGGCGGGCCGCGTCGTAGGCCGCGTTTTCGCGCAGGTCGCCGTGGGAGCGTGCTTCAGCGACCGCCTCGGTAATCTGCGGCATCTTGACGTTCTTTAGTTCCTCAAGCTCGGCACGGAGTCGTTCCAGACCATCCTTGGTGACCGGAACACGATCCTTGTTCGCCATGCCTCCCGATCCTTTCGTTAGCGCTTGCCCGTTCGGGCGCATTCGGCGCGCCCAGGCAATATGACACATCCTATTCGCAGGTACTGACAGGTAGCGGAAGGGAGCGCTACTCGACTTCGACGATGACCTCGATCTCGACCGGGATCTGTGACGGCAACGCGACGAAGCCTACCGCAGAGCGGGCATGGCGGCCCTTATCCCCAAAGACCTCGACCATCAGATCGGAGCAACCGTTTATCACCTTCGGCTGATCCCCAAAGTCGGGCGTTGAGTTGACCATGCCGAGAAGCTTGACCACGCGCCTGACTCGATCAAGGTCGCCGAGGGCGTCCTTCATCGTGGCGATGATCTGCAAACCGACATTGCGGGCGACTTGATAACCGGCGTCGATGTCGAGCTCCTGGCCCAGCTTGCCGCTCGGCTGTTCGCTGCTGGGACCCGTCCCCGAGATGTAGAGATGATTGCCGGACTGGACATAACGCACGTAATTGGCGGCCGGCGAGACTGGGTTGGGGAGGGTAATGCCGAGTTCTTCGAGTCGTTTCTCAATCTGCACGAAACTCTCCTACCTGGTTCCGAGCCAGTTGCTCAATCGATCGATCATCTTTTGCAGGATTTCATCGCTGGTCGCAAAGGACATCCGCACGAAGCCCTCGCCGGCATCACCGAAGGCATTTCCCGGCACGACCGCGACTTCGGCATCGGTCAGCGCCTTGTCCGCAAACTCCATCGAGTTCATGCCGGTTCCGCGGATATCGGGGAAGGCGTAGAAGGCGCCCTCGGCTGGCGTGTACACGATACCGGCGATCGTGTTCAGACCGTCGGTAACGAGCTTTCTGCGCCGATCCCACGCGCGCACCATCTCGCCAATCGACTCCTGCGGCCCATTGAGCGCGGCGACAGCGCCGGCCATCGCAAAGGATGTGGCATGGGTAATCGAGTGGCTCTGGACCTTGGCGATCTCGGTCATGAAGACCTTCGGTCCGGCCATGTACCCGAGACGCCAACCTGTCATCGCATAGGCTTTCGAAAAGCCGTTGAAGGTAATGGTGCGATCCCAGAGACCCGGCCAGGTCGCCAGCGAATAGTGCGTCCGACCATCGTAGATGATCTTCTCGTACATCTCGTCCGTGAAGACGATCAGATCGTGGTCGGTCGCGAAATCCGCGATGGTTTGATGTTCCTCTTTGGTCAGCACTCGCCCGGTGGGATTGCACGGCGAATTCATGAAGAGGATCCGGCTGGCCGCCGTCACGTGCGCCTCGAGAACGTCGCGGGTGACTGCCCAGTTCGTATCAGGATCCAGGCCAACGTGGATGACGTTGCCGCCGGCGAGCGTCACCATGGGGTCATACGAGACCCAGGCAGGCTCGAGAATAAGGACGTCGACGCCCGGCTCGACCAAGGCCATCGATGCTTCGAAGAGCGCTTGCTTGCCGCCGGTAGTGACGATGATCTCGGACGGGTCATATGTCAGTCCGTTGTCGTCCTGGAGCTTCCTGGCGAGCGCGTTGCGAAGTGCCGGTGTGCCATTGCTGGCAACGTAATGCGTGTCACCAGCGTTCATCGCGTTGGCGGCGGCGATTCGGATATGCTCCGGGGTGATGAAGTCCGGATCGCCTCCACCGAGGTCGATCACATCCCTGCCCTGCGCCTTGAGCTGCCGAGCCTTCTCGGAAACTGCGAGGGTAGGAGAGGGAGCCGCCTGGCGGACACGCGCCGCGAGAAACTCGGCGGGAGAGCGATGAGCAGCGTGCACGGGGTCCTCCCGAGACTGTCGTGACTGTCATCACGAACGTGCGTCAGAATGGGTGAAAAGCCAGAAAAGTCGATGGCTCGACGTTCGAAAAGTCTACCATCGCCGCTCGGAGCGACGGTTTCGAGACCCAGGCCGTGAGTTAATCACGAATTAGCACTCCCCCTTGCAGAGTGCTAATCTGACTGATACCATTCCAGACGCTACGAAACGGTGTTGCCGTTTGGGCGCACGCGCCGCGGCAAGAAGGATCAGCCGAAGGAGGTTGAATTAGCAATGGGTTCGACAGCAGTGGAAGTCAAACTGCGACCCCTGGGCGATCGTGTCCTGGTCAAGCCGCTCGGTCGTGAAGAGACCACCAAGAGCGGCATCGTCCTGCCGGACACGGCCAAGGAGAAGCCGCAGCGCGGCACGATCGTTGCGGTTGGCGCCGGTCGACTCGATGACGACGGGGACCGGATTCCGGTTGACGTCGAAGTCGGCAACGAGGTCCTGTTCGCCAAGTACGCTGGCACCGAGTTCAAGCTCGATGACGAGGAGTACCTGATCCTGGCGGAGAAGGACATCCTAGCGGTTCTCGGCTAAATCGTTTCGGCACTACGAATCACTCGCAACGGAGAAACTAACAGTGGCAAAGATGATTGAGTTCAACGAGCAGGCGCGACAGTCCCTTAAGCAGGGTGTCGACGTTCTCGCCAACGCGGTCAAGACCACGCTTGGTCCGAAGGGTCGCAATGTCGCCCTCGACAAGAAGTTCGGCGCGCCGACCGTCACTCACGACGGTGTGACCGTCGCCAAGGAGATCGAGCTCGACGATCACTTCGCGAACATGGGCGCGCAGCTCCTCAAGGAGGCCGCGACCAAGACCAATGACGTGGCCGGTGACGGCACGACCACGGCGACCGTACTCGCCCAGGCGATCGTTCACGAGGGCATGCGCAACGTCGCTGCCGGCGCGAACGCGATGCTGCTCAAGCGCGGCATCGAGCTCGGCACGGAAGCCCTGATCGACAAGATCCAGCAGATGGCCGTCGCGGTCAAGGGCAAGGAAGAGATCGCCCAGGTCGCGGCAATTTCGGCCGCTGACTCTGAGATCGGCGCGCTGATCGCCGAGGTCATGGAGAAGGTCGGCAAGGACGTCGTGATCACGGTCGAGGAGTCGAAGGGCTTGCTCTTCGAGACCGAGTACACCGAGGGCATGCAGATCGACCGCGGCTACCTCTCCCCATACTTCGTGACCAACACGGAGCGCATGGAGGCGGAGCTCGACGATCCGTACATCCTGATCACCGACAAGAAGGTCTCCTCGATCCAGGACATCCTCCCGGTGCTCGAGAAGGTCGCCACGGCGCGCGCACCGTTCGTGATCATCGCTGAGGACGTCGATGGCGAGGCTCTGGCCACGCTGGTCGTCAACAAACTCCGCGGCACCCTGAACGTCCTCGCCGTCAAGGCGCCGGGCTTCGGTGACCGCCGCAAGGAGATGCTCCGCGACATTGCCATCCTGACTGGTGGCCAGGTCATCTCCGAGGAAGTCGGGCGAAAGCTCGAAACCGCCGGCATCGAGGACCTCGGCCGCGCTCGCCGCGTGGTTGCCACCAAGGACGACACGACCTTCATCGAGGGTCATGGCGACGAGAAGGCGATCAAGGGCCGCGTCGAGCAGATCCGCGCCCAGATCGAGACGACCACCAGCGACTTCGACCGCGAAAAACTCCAGGAGCGCCTCGCGAAGCTCGCCGGCGGCGTCGCCGTGATCAAGGTCGGCGCCGC
>Ga0164298_10000424_pt1 | contig 11508 bp, 10 predicted proteins | sample Whisoiple_216_MG_FD_109713 | JGI IMG/M metagenome (GOLD analysis project Ga0164298, IMG submission 109713) | Unamended control soil microbial communities from upstate New York, USA - Whitman soil sample_216_MG | ecosystem: Environmental > Terrestrial > Soil > Agricultural land ... | reverse complement strand
TCCTTGCCTCAATCGCCGGGACTGCCGGTTGTGGTCGGGATTGACGGATCGCGGGCGTCGGAGTTGGCGACGGCGATCGCGTTTGACGAAGCCTCCTGGCGGGGCGTGGATTTGGTGGCATTGCATGTATGGAGCGATGCCGACACGCCGACCATCATCGGCATTGCCTCAGCGGGTGTGCAATCGGCAGCGGGCAAGACGCTCGCCGAGAGCCTTTCCGGCTGGCAGGAACGCTATCCGGAGGTCACGGTCCAGCGCGTTGTCGAGTTTGAGCGACCCGTCCGCCATCTTCTCGAACAGGCTGAGAAGGCCCAGCTCGTCGTCGTGGGTAGTCACGGCCGGGGTGGATTCGGCGGGATGTTGCTCGGCTCGGTCAGTACCGCCGTAGCGCAGGAGGCTCGCGTACCAGTCATCGTCGCGCGACAGCACTAACGTCACAAACGGAAGAGGTCCGGCGCAATCTGGGCGCGTGTGCACGCACACATTGCCATTCCGGTCGATCGGTCGGCTTCTTCTTGGCCGTGATCGTCAACCAGTAGCCCTGCGTCGGCGGGACGAAGGGGCGCATTCCGCCTTCTTCGGCTCGTGATCGCTCAACGTGAAGTAGTTCTCCTCTTCCTGCAAGAAGTGCAGATGCAGAAGCGTATAGAGGCCGTATAGACACGCCAGCAGGTCATCAACTTGATCGGGCTGGATTCCTTTGCCGGACGTGGCGAGTGCGACATGCGTGCCGATCCGATCGGAAAGCCGTTGGATTTCGGCGTGTGTTCTGCTCATCGTCGCGGTCGCTTCACCGCTGCCGAGCGGACCGGCCAGCGCGGGATACAACTGGGTCTCTTCAGCTCTCTCGTGAGGCAGAAGTTCCTCGGCGAGGAATGCGTGTGCGCGGGCGAGCGACGCCAGCGCAGCTGCGTCGGCACCTATGACAAGGCGATCGGCGGCATCGCGCAGCAATCCGATTGTGTCGCGGAGTTCGTCATGCTCGGCCGCAAAGCGCCGCAGCAGCTCTTCGGTGCCTGCGGCCAACTCGACTTCGTCGGCAGGGTTGCCCCTTAGAGCGCGCAACGCGTTCAGGATCACCGTGACGTCGATGCACTCCTGCAGCAACGCACCAGCGGCAGGAGGCAGCCAACCCATCGCGGCAATCACCATCGCCAGCAAGGACAATGCCATGCCGACAACGGCACTCTGCACAGCGATGTGCCGTGACCAGCGCGCGATCTCCATGGCATCGGCGAGGCGGTCCAGCCGGTCGGTGGTAAGCACGACGTCAGCTGCTTCGGACGAGGCCGTTGCGCCACGCGCACCCATCGCGACACCCACCGTGGCCGCCGCCAACGCCGGTGCGTCGTTGATGCCGTCGCCGACCATGACCGTCCCCGCCCGGCCGCGTTCGGCGCGAACGGCGGCGACCTTGTCGGCGGGGCTCTGCTGGGCATAGACGTCGTCGAGTCCGAGCACCGTGGCCACCTCGTGCGCCGGTTCGGCGCGGTCACCGGTCAGCATGACGAGTCGTTTCAAGCCGGCCGTTCGCAACCGCCGCACTGTTCGAGGTGCTTGGCGTCGCAACGGATCTCGTAACAAGACCGCTCCAACGACGTCGTCATCCACGCACACCCAAGCGATGGCGGCGGAGTCCAGAGTCGCCCGGTTCACGGCGGACCGTGCCCATTCGGCGACAACGGCGTCTGGACGGAGCTTGCCGACCGAAACGGTGTGGTCATCGATCGTGGCAATCACCCCGCGGCCCGGCTCCTCGCTCACATTGGACGGCAGTGACAACCTCAGACCTCGGGTGACGGCTTCGGTGACGATGGCTTCGGCCAGGACATGCGGTGAAAGCTGATCTACGGATGCCGCCAATCGCAGTACCTCCGACGCGTTGCGTCCGGGCGCGGTGACTACCTCGACAACGGCAGGGCGCCCCATCGTCAGAGTGCCGGTCTTATCCAGCACCAAAGTGGTTGCGTTCCCCAGGTTCTCGAGTGCACCGCCGCTTCGAATCACAACGCCCTGACGAGAAGCACGCGACAGCCCTGAGACGATCGCCACCGGCGCTGCGAGCAGCAGGGGACAGGGCGTCGCGACGACAAGGACCGCTACGGCCCGGACAGCCGATCCGCTGGCCAGCCATGCACCGGCAGCGATCACCAGCGCCAGAGGCACGAACCACGCGGCGTAGCGGTCGGCGAGCCGAATGATCGGCGCACTTTCCGCACCGGCTTGCTGTGCGAGCCGCACTATGCCCGCATACGTGCTGTCCTGTGCGGTCGCGGTCGCGGCGAGCTCGAAAGCGCCGCCGGCGTTCAGGACGCCGCTGCGGACCGGTTCTCCGGCTTGGCGCTCCACCAGCAGCGGCTCACCGGTCAACGCTGATTCGTCCAGCACGGCCACCGAGTCGGCGATGCGACCGTCGACGGGAACCACTTCGCCAGGGCCGACAACGATGAGGTCATCGACCGACACCTCACCGACCGGTATGACGCTGACCTCGGTGCCGACGCGGCGACGAGCAGATCGCGGCGCACGCTCGAGCAGCGCGCGCAGGTCATGCGAGGCTCTACGCTCCGCCGCCGCTTCGAGCGCCCGTCCGCCCGCGAGCATCACGGCGATCAGCGCACCGGCCAGATATTCGCCAACCAACAGCGTCCCGACCAGCGATAGCACCGCAATCAGGTCGACGCCGGCGCGACCGCGCCGCAGGGCGACCAGCATCCAGACCAGCGCGGGTATCACCGCGACCAAAGTGCCCGCGATCCAGAAACCGTCTGCAACCGCGTGCCACCCCACCAGCCATGCGATTCCACCGGCCGCCAGCGTGCCGACAGTGGACACGACCAGGGTGGGCTCAACGAGCGACTGCCAACGGGGCGCTACTCGGCGAACCGCTGCCCCGTGGTGCGTCGCTGTCATGGGATCGACACTGCTATCTACTGCGCGCCACGAGTAGCGTCCGACGGCCACAGTCACCGCGCCGAAGGTCACGAACGGTAGGGACCAACGTCCCTTCGTCCCTGACGCGGTGCTTCGGCCCATTCCTGGAAGCGAGTGGCATGTGACAAACGGCCCGACCGGCGAGGGACCTCGGAACGCGGGAACCGGGAACAAAGCACCCCTGAAAGGACGCCTTCGGCCCTATAGGCCCTGCAACGCAGTTGATGTGATGCGGTTCAGCTTGTCGGCGGTCGACCGCGATGCCGCGCACCTAGTCCGAAAGGTTCACGAGCAGACAAACAGGCTGCGAGACGAAAAGTCATTGGCCTATACGCAACTCATCGCAGGTGTCCTCAATCTAGCTCCTCGCTGGTATGTCGGTTCGACCTTGAAGCACGTCGATTTCGTAGCCAGTGACGTGCCAGGTTTTCCGACACCGGTATATTTTTCCGACACCGGTATATCTGGCCGGCGCCTCCGTGCAGAAGCAATACGCGTTCTCTCCGACGATCGGCGCGGCCTTGAACGTGACCCTGCTGTCGTATGTCGACACCTGTGCCCTCGGAATCAATGTCGACACCGGTGCCATACCGGACTTCGACGTCTTTTACGACTGTCTCGTCGGCGGCTTCGACGACGTTCTGGCACTGGCAAATTGAGTGATCGCTATCGAGTCAGGCCAAGGCCAGGAACAGCTTCTCCAGTTCAGCTTCGGTCATCGGCTGCTTGCCGTCGGCGGCCTCTCCGGTCAGGCATTCGCGCAATCCGGTTGCGACGATCTTGAACCCGGCCTTGTCCAGGGCCCGCGACACCGCAGCCAGCTGCGTCACGACGTCCTTGCAATCGCGGCCCTGTTCGATCATCGAGATCACGCCGGCGAGCTGTCCCTGGGCCCTGCGCAGCCTGTTGAGCACCGCGGCGATTGCGTCCTCGTCACCAACCATGGGTGTCGCTCCTCTCTACGAACGCTATAGCCATAGTACCCACGGGGGTATTCCCACAGCGGTTAGGCCGCGCCAAGGCCCGAGTCCTGCCTCGCGCTGAGATGGCGCAGCGGGCAATGGGCGTACCTCGTGCAAACGAACGTCATCACGGCCGCTGTCGCTGTGAGGGCCGCCATCGCGATACCCACCCTCGGGTGGATCTCCTCGGCGAGAATCACCGAAGACATCGCCAATACGAACCAGCCAAATCCCTTGCGGAGGACGCCAGGATCGATGCTCGCCGTCAGGCGCGCCCCCACAAGGGCTCCGATCACGGCCGCCGTCGCGATGGCCGAGGCCACCGTCCAGTCAACCGACCCACTGGACAGGTGTCCTGCCAAACCCGCCGTGGAGTTCATGGCGATCACGATCAACGCAGTCCCCACCGCGGTGGGCATCGGCAGGCCGCTGAGGAGAGCGAGGGCGGGCACGACCAGAAACCCGCCGCCAGCGCCCACCAGGCCCGTCACCAGGCCGACTGCAAGTCCCTCCGCGAGAATCACCGCGATCGGCATGCGTTGCAGGGCATTCGAGGATTCCGGGCTCCTGCGTCCGCGCAGCATGGCAAGAGCGGTGGCGATCATCATCACGGCGAAGCCGATCAGCAGGATCGTCCCGGGAATGAAGCTGGCAACCAGGCCGCCGGTGTAGGCGCCGACGACGCCTGCACTCCCGAAGATCAGGCCCGTGCGCCACTGCACCCGACCGGCGCGTGCGTGCGAAATACCGCCAACCGCGCTTGTGACGCCGACGACGAGCAACGACGTTGCGATGGCTTGATGGGCGTCCATCCCGGCGACATACGCCAATAGCGGGACGGTCAGGATGGACCCTCCACCGCCGAGCAGACCCAGTGCGACGCCGACGAACACGGCCAGACCGATGGTCAATGCGATCATGTCGGTTACCCGACCTTCTGGTCAGCGGGCGACCCGATGAGCTGCGCCACGACAGTCTGGGCATCACAGGTGGCGCCGCGGTTGTAGGGCAGCTTGGACAGCAGCATGCCCATGGCGCAGGTGTTGGACAGCGCCGCGAAGGTGAGCCCCGCGCCGACGCCGGCGGCCAGCCACTTGAGCTTCGGCGTGGCGATGCTGCCCAGAATGCTCGTCAGCACGAGCGAGCCGGCGACGAGGCGGACTTGGCGCTCGAGGTCCCAGCGTTGCGCTCCGCGGTTGACCGCGAAACCCTCGGTCTCCCAGGCGGTGATGCCGCCGTCGAGGATGTGCACGTTGCACAGGCCAGCCGCGCGCAGCGTCTCCTCGGCCTGCGCGGCACGTTGCCCGGAGCGACAGACCAGGACGATCTCGTCGTCGAGGTGGCTGATGATCTCGTCGCGGTGCTCGCGCAGCAGATCCAGCGGCACGTTGTAGGCACCGGCGATATGAGCGGCCTCGAACTCGCCGGCGGTTCGGACATCGAGAACTCGTGGTGGCGCAGCCGAACTGAGGCGCTCACTGAGGTCCTGTGAATCAATCGTATTGGTAGCGGTCATGGTGATCAGGGTCCTTCCGGCGAGGCCGGCGGTGACCTAGGCCTCTAGGTCTCTAAATACCACCGGGGGTATCTTTGATTGACATTATAGTTATACCCCCGTGGGTATTGTCAAGATAGGAATAAGATACCCCCCAGGGTACTTGACATACCCATAGGGGTATAGGCACGATGGTCTTACCACCGCCGAACGAAAGGACTGGCGAGATGAAATTCATCCAGTACTACTTGGACTGTCTGTCGCATGCGTCATATCTCGTCGCTGACGAAACCAGCGGTCGCGCAGTCGTGGTCGATCCGCAGCGTGACGTTGCCGAGTACCTGTCCGATGCCAAGAAGTACGGCTACAACATCGAACTGGTCATCGAGACGCACTTCCACGCCGATTTCCTGTCCGGCCATTTGGAGTTGGCTAAAGCTACCGGCGCGAAGATCGTGTACTCCTCGGTCGCCGAGACCGAGTTCGAGTCGACGGGGGTCGCCGACGGCGAACGCTATTCGCTGGGCAACGTGACGTTGGAGTTCCGGCACACCCCCGGGCACACGCCCGAGTCGATGTCGATCGTGGTCTACGAGCACGCCAACGACCAGACCCCGTACGGCGTCCTGACCGGAGACGCGCTCTTCATCGGCGACGTGGGCCGCCCCGACCTGCTGGCCTCGATCGGCTTCACCCGCGAGGAACTGGCAGACAAGCTCTATGACTCGCTGCACAACAAGCTGATGACGCTGCCCGACGCCACCCGGGTGTACCCGGCGCACGGCGCGGGCTCGGCCTGCGGCAAGAATCTGTCCACCGACCTGTGGTCGACGATAGGTGACCAGAAGGCGACGAACTACGCGCTGCGTGCCCCCGACAAGGCGACATTCATGAACCTCGTCACCGAGGGACAGCCGCCCGCGCCGAGCTACTTCGTCTACGACGCGATCCTCAACCGCAAGGACCGCGGGCTGCTCGACGAGACAAAGATGCCGACGGCGATGACCTATGAACAAGTCCGCGAGGCGCTCGAGCGAGGCGCCGTCCTGGTGGACGGACGCAGCCCGGAGGCATTCGCTCAGGGTCACCTGCGCCACGCCATCAACATCGGACTGGAAGGCCGCTACGCGGAGTTCGCCGGGTCTGTCCTGCCGTCCGACGTCGACGTCGTGCTCGTTACCGAGCCGGGCCACGAGTTGGAAGGCAAAAACCGGCTCGCTCGAATCGGTTTCGACCGCGTGGTCGGTTACCTCGACCGGCCGTTCGACGTGATGCTGTCGCATCGCGAGGACGTACAGGTCGCATCCCGGCTGACCGCGAAGGCGTTCGACGAGCGCGCGACGGAGCTGGCGGATCTGCAGATCGTCGACGTCCGCAACCCGGGCGAGGTCGCGGCGGGAACCATCCCGGACGCGATCGCCATCCCGGTCGGTGAGCTACAGAGCCGGTTGGGCGAACTGGATCCGAAAAAGCCGACCGTCGTGTACTGCGCCGGTGGCTACCGGTCCTCGGTCGCCGCGAGCCTGTTGCGACAGAACGGCTTCGCCGACGTCAGCGACATCCTGGGCGGCTATGGCGCCTGGGACGAAGCCCACCAAAGCGCCTGATATGCGAGGAGACCAGACACTATGACCACCAGAGCCAAACACCAGATCCTGATCGTCGGCGGTGGGACCGCCGGCATCACCGTCGCCGCCCGCATGCTCCACAAGGGTTACACCGACGTCGCGGTCATCGAGCCGTCAAGCAAGCATTACTACCAGCCGCTGTGGACCCTGGTCGGCGGCGGGCAAGTGCAGGCGGCGAGGACCGAGCGCGCCGAATCTTCGGTGATGCCGAAAGGTGCGACGTGGATCAACAACGCCGCCAGTGCATTTGACCCGGACAGCAACGCGGTCACCTGCGCCGACGGGGCCGCGTACGAGTACGACGTGCTCGTCGTCTGCCCCGGCATTCAACTCGACTGGAATCGGACCGAGGGACTCGAGGACACCCTGGGCCGCGACGGGGTGTCGTCGCATTCTCGCTTCGACCTCGCGCCGCGCACCTGGGATTTCATCCGCAACCTGCGCTCAGGCACCGCGGTGTTCACAGTTCCCTCCGGCGCGATCAAGTGCGCAGGAGCACCGCAGAAGATCGCCTACCTGGCGTCCGACTACTGGCGAAAGCAGGGCGTGCTCAACGATATCGAAGTCCACCTTGTCATGCCGGGTGCGCGGCCCTTCGGCATCCCCGCGATCGCTGACAGCCTCGACACGATCATCGCCGACTACGGCATCACCCTGCACACCAACTCCGAGCTGACCTCGGTCGACGCTGCGTCACACAAGGTCGGGATCGCCAGTGTCGGCGAGGGGGGGACCGACACCATGCTGCCGTATGACGTTTTGCACGCCGTGCCGCGGCAGTCCGCTCCGGACTGGATCAAGTCCAGTCCGCTGTCGACCGGTGACGCAATGGGTTACGTCGACATCGATAAACACACGATGCAGCATGTGCGGTACCCGAACGTGTTCAGCCTGGGTGACGCCGGTTCGTCGCCGAACTCCAAGACCGGCGCCGCCATCCGCAAACAAGCACCCGTCGTCGTCGACAACATCGACGCCCTACTGAAGAACCAACCGCTGCGGGCCTCTTATGACGGTTACTCGTCGTGCCCGATCGTCACCTCGTCGCACGCAATGCTGTTGGCGGAGTTCGACTACGACCTGAATCTGGAACCCACCTTCCCGCTACTCGACCCGACCAAGCCGCACCGTGCCTACTGGTACCTCAAGAAGTACGGCCTGCCGTTCATGTACTGGAACCTGATGCTCAAGGGACATGCTTAGCACCCCGCCTGCAATCGTTCAGCCGGTATGCCGATGATCCTGCGCGTAGGCCTTGATGACGGCGGCGGTATCCCCGTCGAAGCGCAAGAACTCCTGGTTGAGCAGTTCGGCGAGGCTGTCGACGGCAGCGGTGATGAGTCCGCCTGCCAGCCGTGTCTGCGGATGCGCGCTTTCAGTGGCCTCAACAGCTAGCGCGGTGGCGTATTCGAGCGAGGCCGCCAACGACGCGTCGGCCTCCAGGTCGCGAAAGTAGTACGTCGCACCGTACTGAGTGAAATCGTTGCGGGCTTCGACGAGGGCGGCGCTGAGTCCGGTGAGTACGTCGGTGGGGACACTGTCGATACCCAGGTCCGGGTTTGCTCGGCGCGCCTCTCGCAGCGTCGAGAGTTGCAGCGCCAGAACGCGTCTGCGGTGCAGAGCGGGGTAGATCTGGAGAACCCACGACACCGCGGCGGTGAGCAGCATGAAGCCGAACAGAGCCTCCAGCGGAACGATCAGTCGAAGAAGCGGCGACGTGGGCACGATATCGCCGAACCCGAGCGTTCCGATGGTCACCAGTGACACATACAGCGAGTCCAACACATCGTTGCGGTGAGCGGGATTCAGTTCCGAGCCGTAGGCGAAGCCGTTCGGCATATGTGCGAAGTACACCATGGCCCAGCCGAGCACCGCGATCGCCCCCCAGGTGAGCACGACCAGTGCGATTCCTAGCGGACCGGTCAACGATGCGATCCGGCGATCTGGCCGGAATAGCCGCAGCAGCCACCAGACGAACTTCATCACTTGTGGCGCAATGCTGCCGTGGCCGATCGGGTGGAACAGCGTGTGGAACACGTCGCGGACCACCACTGCTACGAGCAGAGCCCCGGCCACTCCGATCGCCCAGTCCATCAAGGGCGAACCCGCGTGCCTGCTGTGCCGTCGACGATCTTCGCGATGTCGACAAGCGATCCGATGACTGCCTCATTGCCCGTGGTCCGCGCAAAGCCACACGCAGCTTCGACTTTGGGGCCCATCGAGCCCGCGGGCAGGTCCAGCCGCTCGAGGTCCCCGGGAGTGACCAGGCCCAGGCGAGTCTGCTCCGGCGTCCCCCAGTCGGTGTAGACGCCGTCGACGTCGGTGGCGATAACGAGCAGGTCAGCGTCGAGCTGCCGAGCCAGCAGCGCCGATGCGAGATCCTTATCGATGACGGCTTCCACCCCGTGCAGCTTTCCGTGCTCGTCATACATCGTCGGGATACCACCACCGCCGGCGCAGATCACGATCGTGCCTCGCTCGACCAGGCTACGGATCGGTCCGATCTCGAAGATTCGCTTGGGTTTTGGGCTGGCCACCACACGGCGGAACATGTCTCCGTCTGCCGCGATCGTCCAGCCGCTTGCGGCCTTGAGGCGTTCGGCGGTCTCTAGGTCGTACACCGGACCAATCGGCTTGGTGGGGTTGTCGAAGGCGGGATCCTGGCGATCCACCTCGATCATCGTCAGCACCGTCGCAAGTTGTTGCTCGGGTGGGAGCAGGTTGCCGAGTTCCTGCTCGATGACGTAGCCGATCATCGCCTCGGTCTGAGCGCCCAGTACGTCAAGGGGGTACGGCGCGACGTCGTGGTAGGCCGCCGCCTGCAATGCCAGCAGGCCCACCTGCGGGCCGTTGCCGTGGGCAATGACGATCTCGTTGTCGGGTGCCACCGCGGCGATGGCTTCGGCTGCCGTCCGGATGTTGCCCCGCTGGTTCTCCGCGGTCATGGGTTGCCCGCGTCGCAGCAGCGCGTTGCCGCCGAGCGCGATCACAATGCGCATGACGTTCCTCAGCCCAGAGCGGCCACCAGGACCGCCTTGATCGTGTGCATCCGATTCTCGGCCTGCTCGAAGGCGATGTTAGCCGGACTCTCGAAGACATCCTCGGTGACCTCGATACCGTTCGCGAGGTGCGGGTACTGCGCGGCGATCTGTGCGCCGACCTTCGTCTCGCAGTTGTGGAACGCGGGCAGGCAGTGCATGAACTTCACCCTGGGATTGCCTGCCGCACGCATCAGTTCGGAGTTGACCTGGAACGGGAGCAGCATGTCGATACGGTCGCCCCACGTCTCGACCGGCTCACCCATCGACACCCACACGTCGGTGTAGATGAAGTCGACGCCGCTCACCGCCTTGAGCGGATCATCGGTGACGGTGACCCGGGCCCCGGACGCGGTCGCGAAGTCCTGGCACGTCGTCACATGCTCGTCGCTGGGAAACAGATCGTGCGGCGCGCCGATTCGCACGTCCATGCCGAGCTTGGCGCCCACCAGAAGCAGTGAGTTGGCCACGTTGTTGTGCCCGTCCCCGACAAACGCGAAAGATATGTCGGTCAATGGTTTAGGACAGTGCTCGGTCATCGTGAGAATGTCGGCAAGCATTTGAGTGGGATGGAACTCGTCGGTGAGGCCGTTGAACACCGGCACCCCCGCGTAATCGGCCAACTCCTCGACGATCTCCTGGCCTGCGCCGCGGTACTCGATCGCGTCGTACATCCGGCCCAGCACCCGCGCGGTGTCCTTCATGGACTCCTTGTGTCCGATCTGCGATGAGTTGGGATCGATATACGTGACGTGGGCACCCTCGTCGTACGCTGCCACCTCGAACGCACAGCGGGTACGCGTTGAGGACTTCTCGAAAATGAGCGCGATGTTCTTGCCTGTCAAGGTGGGTCGAGCGAGGCCAGAGTATTTGGCCCGCTTGAGATCCCGGGACAGATCGAGAAGATAGAGCAGATCTCTTTCCGTGTGGTGCACCAAGCTGAGCAGACTGCGGTTGCGATTGTTGAACGCCATGGGTTGTTCCTTCGGTGGATGCGATCAGGGGTAGAGCGGATCGCGCAGGATGGGGCACGTCATGCACCGGCCGCCTCCGCGGCCCCGGCCCAGCTCGCTGGCGTCGATGGTGACGACCTCCACACCCGCCTTGCGCAGCGCCGTGTTGGTCAGAGTGTTGCGGTCGTAGCCGATGACGACGCCCGGCTCGACCGCGACCACGTTGTTGCCGTCATCCCACTGCTCGCGCTGGATGCCGTAGACGTCGCCTGCGGTGACGACCACCCGGAAGTCCACGCCGACCGCGTCGCCGATCGTCTCGATCAACCCCTTGGGTTCGCGCCGGACGTCCAGGCCCGACGGCGCGCTCTCGTCGGGGCGCAGGCTGATCGGCACGATGCCGTCGACCACCGGCGCGAACGCCGTGACCAGGTCGCGGTCACAGAACGTGAACACGGTGTCGAGGTGCATGGCGGAGCGGGTCTTCGGGAGGCTAGC
>Ga0164298_10000423_pt1 | contig 11513 bp, 11 predicted proteins | sample Whisoiple_216_MG_FD_109713 | JGI IMG/M metagenome (GOLD analysis project Ga0164298, IMG submission 109713) | Unamended control soil microbial communities from upstate New York, USA - Whitman soil sample_216_MG | ecosystem: Environmental > Terrestrial > Soil > Agricultural land ... | reverse complement strand
TCGCCGACGCGGTCCTTGTACTCCTCGAACATGATCTCGCGCTCGGCCTCGCGCATGCGCTGCAGGATCACCTGCTTGGCGGTCTGCGCGGCGATGCGCCCGAAGTCATCGGCCGTGGTGACGTCGGCGGACTCGATCTGGCTGTCGGGGAACTGCGACCAGTCGATCACGGGCTCGGGCTCGACCGGCTCGAGCGGAACCGGCTCGCCCTCGGCCGGCGGCTCGGGCTCCGGGTAGGTGACGCCGGGATGGCCTTCGAGCTCCTCGGGCGTCAGCATGAGCGTGAAGACGCGGATATCGCCCGTCTCGCGGTCGAACTCGACGCGCGCGAACGGCTTGGCGTGCGGCGTCTTGCGATACGCAGCCAGCAGCGCGTCCTCGAGCGCGGTGAACAGGATCTCGGGATCGATCCCCTTCTCGTAGGCGACGACGCCGATGGCGTCGAGGATCTCCTTGGACATCTACAACTCCTCAACCAGATGAGCGCGGCTGATCGCCGCGAACGGAATCTCAAAAAAAGCGCCCTCTTCGTCGCGCAGAACGACGCGGCGATCGTCGCTCTCGAGCACCTCGCCGCGAATGCGACGATGGCCGTCGAGCGGAGCGTGCAGGCGTACATCGGCCTCGCGGCCGCGAAAACGCTCGTAGTGCGCGGGCTTCGTGAGCGGGCGCGGAATGCCGGGGGACGAGACCTCGAGCGCGTAGCGCTCGCGGAAGGAGACGAGTGCGCGGCCGACCTCGGCGCAGCGTTCGTGGTCGACGCCGCCGGGGTGGTCGATGAGCACTCGCAGCACCCCTCCGGGGACGACCCGCACGTCGACGAGGTCGATTGCGGGCAGGACGGCGCCGAGCACGCGCTCGACGTCCTCTGCGATCGCTTCTGTGTGCCGCACAGCCATATGTCAGTGTCCTCCAGGCCGGTCGCCCGGACCCGGGCCGGGGCATAAAAAAGGCGGGTCGGAGAACCCACCTTTCCAGTACCTACACCTCCGACTACGGACACGAGCGAACACCTGCACGGTAGCACGCCCCCGCCCAGCCCGGTGACGTCCGCTCAGAGCTCGATCACGATCGTCACCGGCCCGTCGTTGACGAGTTCCACCTGCATACGCGCGCCGAACCGCCCGCGCTCCAGCGCCCGCACACCCTCGGCCAGCAGCCGCTCGCAGACGCGCTCGTAGAGCGGCTCGGCGAGCTCGGGCGCGGCGGCTCCGGTGAAGCTCGGGCGGTTGCCGCGCGAGCTGTCGCCGTAGAGCGTGAACTGGCTGATGACGAGCGACGAGCCGCCCGTGTCCAGCAGGCTCCGGTCGAAGCGGCCGTCGGCGGCCGGGAAGATCCGCAGCCGCGCGAGGCGTGCCGCCATGCGGTCGGCCTGGGCGGTGCCGTCACCCGTGCCGACGCCCAGCAGGATCGCGAGGCCCGCGCCGATCGCTCCCACGACGTCGCCGTCGACGCGGACGTCGGCGCGCGCGACCCGCTGGACGACTGCCCGCATGGTGCGAAGGGTAGATTGCCTGCCATGTCCGCCGACCCGCCCAGCTCGCCGCTCGCATTGGCCGCGCGCCGTCACGCCGATGACGTCATCAAGCCCCAGGTGCGCGACTGGGAGCGTGCCGGCGCCTTTCCTCGCGACGCGGCCGAGGCGGCCGCCACCGACGGGCTGCTCGGCCTCTTCGCGCCGGAGGCGGTGGGCGGCCAGGGCGCCTCGCTGGCCGAGGCGATGGACGTCTTCGAGGAGCTCGGGCGGGGCGATGCCGCCTATGCCTTCGCGCTCTCCATGCACAACGCCGTCGCAAACACGATCGCCCGCTTCGGACAGCCCGAGCTGTGCGAGCGCTACGCGGCGTCACTCGTCAGCGGAGAGCTGCTGGGCGGCTTCTCGCTCACGGAGCCGCACGCGGGATCCGACGCCGCGGCGATCACGACGCGGGCGGTCGCCGTCGACGACGGCTGGCGCGTCTCGGGACGCAAGGCCTGGGTCTCGCTCGCCGGCGAGGCCGACGTGTTCGTGCTCGTCTGCCGGACCGGCACGGAGCGCGGTACGGGCGACGTGCTCATGCTGGCGGTCGACGCGCGCACCGACGGCGTCCGCGTCGAGCGGTTGTACGACAAGGCGGCGGGCGCGTTCCTGCCGATCGGCGAGGTCTCCTACGACGAGGTGCACGTCCCGTCCTACGCGTTGCTGGCACCCGCGGGCCAGGGCATGCGCGCGGCGCTCGGCGCGATCGACGTTGCGCGCGTCGACATCGCCGCGATCTCGGTCGGGCTGGCTGCGGAATCGCTCGCGGTCGCGCTCGACTACGCCCGGGAGCGCGAGGCCTTCGGTGGCACGCTGCTCGACCTGCAGGCCATCCAGTTCGCACTCGCCGACGTCGAGACCGACGTCGTGGCCGGGCGCCTGCTCTATCGCGCCGCGGCGGCTGCGCTCGACGACGGTCGCGGGAGCGTGCTCGCCGCGCACGCCAAGCGCTTCTGTCCCGACGCGGCCCTGCGCGCGGCGATCGCGTGCAGCGAGGTGCTGGGTGCCTACGGGCTGCTCAACGAGTACCCGCTGGCGCGCTTCCTGGCGCACGCCAAGATGCTGCAGGTCGTCGACGGCACGACCGAGGTGCAGCGGATCGTCATCGCCCGCGACCTCGTGCGGCGCTAAGACGTTCTGAGCGAGAGCGCGCCGCGCAGCCGGCGCACCGGCCCGAGCGAGCGGCGCAGAGCGCGCAGCAGGTCGGCCGTCTCTGCCGCCAGGGCCGTCTCGTCCCCCGCCCCTGGAAGGCCATAGGCCGCGCGCTCGAGCGCGGCTCCGAAGGGCGCCGCATCGACGCCGAAGCGACCCTCGAGAGCGGAGGCGAACTCTCGCGGCGTCAGCGCGCGTCCGAGCTCGAAACCCTGATCGGCCGCGAATGCACGCACCCGCTGCCGCGCCCTGCGGGCGGGATCACGCGGAAGAGCGAGCTCCCGCAGCCCGCGCTTGAGCAGGGCGAGCGCGCCGAGCAGCACGACGAGGGCCGCGAGCACGAATGCCGGTCGCGAGTCCCACCACGCCCTCCCGGACCCGGCGCGAGCGGCAGCGCCGCTCGCAAGCACGTCGCGCAGGCGCGCGAGCGGCAGCTGCAGTCGCGGCGCGGGCGCTCCGCCGCCAGTCGCCGGCGCCTGTGCAGCCGCACCGTCGAACGACGCCGACGACGACGATGCGCGGGCCGGGAGATCGCGCCCCGGCGTGGCGTCGAACGGCAGCCAGCCGTAGCCGGGGAACCAGGCTTCGACCCACGCGTGCGCGTCGCGATCGGTCACGTGGTAGACGCCGCCGCGGAGATCGCCCGGGGCGAACCCCTCGGCGACGCGCGCCGGCACGCCGGCGAGCCGCACGAGCGCGGCCAGCGAGGCGGCGAACATCTGGCAGTACCCGGCCGTCCCGTGCGCCGCCCAGAGGGCGAGTGCGTCGGGGCGATCAGGGAGGCTCGCATGCTCGTCGTAGGCGCGCGTGGTGCGCAGCCACGCCTCGAGGGCCACGACTGCCTGGTACGGAGTGGTCGCGCCGCGCGTGACCACTCGCGCCCTCGCGTACGCGGTCCGCCACGCATCCCACGTCGGATCGCCGCGGTGCGACGCGAAGAGCACCGCGAGATCGCGCTCGCGGTCGGTCGTTCCGAAGGGCGGCAGCACCTCGCCGGCGAACGTCAGGCCGCCTGCGGCCAGGCCGGGCGGATAGGCCGCAGACAGGGCACGCAGCGTGCGAGCCGAGGGGTTTCGATCGATGCCCTCGGCGACGTAGGCGAGTCCCTCGAGCGGTGCGAGCCGGAGCTGCGCAGTGGCGTCCTCGGCGAGATCGACCGCCCCGGCCTCGGGCGGCATCCGGTAGCTCACGGGCTGGCCCGGAGCGACCAGGAAGGAGTCGGTGTACGCCTCGACCTCCACCTCGGCGCTCAGCCTCGTCCCGGCGACGGAACCCGGCACCCGCAGCACTCCACCGGATCCGCGTGAGTCGACGGTTGCCTGGAGTGCCCGTGTGAAGCGCAGCCCGTCGAAGTCCGAGAGCACGATCGCGCGCCAGTAGGAGGGGCGCGGCGAGCGGATCTGCAGCACCTCCACGGGTCTGGGCCCGAACGAGAGCGGCTGGTAGCGCATGTCCCAGACGAGGTCGACGTCCGAGCCCGAGCTGCCGCTGTGCGTGAATGTCCAGGTCTTCCACGGCAGCACGGCCGGCCGAGAGGCCGCGGGCACTGCGGCAAACGCGACGCCGCCGGCCAGTGCCAGCACTGCCGCAGCCAGCGCGACGCGGTGCCCGCCCCCGGCGGGGCGGCCGGTGAACAGGAACGCAAAGGGAAGTGCGCCCGCGAGCAGCGCGCGCCACGGGTACTGCGGCAGCTCGTAGACGGTCGCGCTCAGGGCGAACGGCGCGCATGCGAGCAGCGCGGCCGCGAGCGGTCGCGGGCGGGCAAGCGAGAACCACGCCAGGCCGGCCAGCCAGGCGAAGAGCGCGAGCAGCACCGCGGCGCGCAACGCCGGCTGCTCGTGCGCGTCGAACGGCAGCACGACCTGCACCCAGGCCGAGGGGGCGTCCCCGAGCCTGCCCGCGAGGCCACCCAGCGGCGAGCCCGGCGAGGGCCACCTGCCGGCTGCGAGCCAGGCCGCGACGAGCGCGGCCGGCGCGAGCGCCAGCAGCCCGAGCCGCCTGCCGCCGCGCAGCGCGACGAGCGCCGGTGCCGTGGCCAGCAGCGCGATCGCCGCGATCCTCGGGGTCGAGAGCGCGGGCACCTGCAGATCGCGCGCGTGCAGCACGCCGAACCCGGCGGCGAGCACGTACAGGAGCGCGTGCCAGGCGAGCAAGCGGCGGCGCGGCTCCTCGGGGTCTTCGGCAACGGGCTCGAGCTCGGGCCGCCGCAGCTCTTGCACGCGTGCGCCGGCGGCGCGCAGCGTTGCCAGAGCCTCGGCGTCGCGCGTCAGACCGGAGTCGTAGCTGGACGGATCGATCGCGACGACCCCGAGCCGCCGCGCGCTCACGGCGCCGACGACATCGGCGGGGCGCGTCGTCACGACCTCGATGCGCTCCGCGGCCAGCCGGCCGATCAGCTCGCCGGGAGAACGCTCGCCGCTGGGCCGCGCGCGCGCCAGCAACCGCCGCGTGGCAGTGCGCTCGCCGGCGCCGGCCGGCTCGCCCTCGCCGCCGGCGATGACGAGCCGCACGCGCCTGGATTCGGTGTGCGCCTGCGTCACGAGTGCGTCGGCTGCGGCGAGCGCGAGCTCGAAGCTCGATCCGCCAGGGCCGCCGACATCGGCGGACGTGCGCGCGTCCAGGACGACTGCGACCTGATCCGCAGCGGGGTCGTCCAGCTCCTTCATCATCAGCCGACCGTGATGGGCGGTCGCCGGCCAGTGCACGCCCCGCAGCGACTCGCCGGGCTGGTGCTCGCGCACGCCGTGCAGCTCGTGGCCGCCACTCCGCAGCCGCTGCCGCGCAAGGGCGACGTCGCGCCCGCTGCCGAGCATCTCCTCGGGCAGTCGCAGCGATGCGGCGAGCACCGTCAGGGACGTGCTGCCGCGCGTCGCATCCGTGCGCCGCGCAAGTCCGAACGGGTCCTCGCGCACGAGCTCCGCCTGGCCCAGCTCGAGCACGCCGCGCTCCAGCGGGCCGAGCTCGTACCTGCCGCGGAGCACGCGCAGACCGCCTTCGGTGACCGGCCGGAGAGCGCACACCGGGTCACCGCCGGCCTCGCGGAATGCGGCCACGCCGCTGCGCGCGCCCTCCAGCGGTCGCAGCTCGACCTGCACGCGCACCCGCTCGCCTGCGTGGGCGAACGCCGGCAGCGTGCGCAGCGCGACGTGCGGACCCCCGGCCAGGCCGACCCAGACGCGCGCGAGCACGACCGCCGCGACGAAGGCCCCGCCGAGCAGCGCCACGTCCTGCGTGCCGAAGAGGCGGGCGAAGACCAGCGCGGCGAGACCGAGGGCGAGCACGGCGCGCCCGCGGCCGGTCAGCCCCGCAGCGCCGTTCACAGCGGGACGGGCACCCGCGCGAGCAACTCCTCGACGACCGATGCGACGTCTGCCGGCGCGCCGGCCGCCGGCAGCAGCCGATGGGCGAGGGCGTCGGGCGCAAGCTCCTTGACGTCGTCGGGCAGCACATGGTCGCGGCCCTGGATGAGCGCGTGGGCGCGCGCGAGCCGGACGAGCGTCACGCCCGCGCGCGGGCTCGCACCGAGCGCCAGGCGGGCGTCCGAACGCGTCGCTCCGCAGAGCGCGACGACGTAGTCGTGCAGGGAGGGTGCGACATGGACGCTGCGGCAGGCGTGCACGGCGGCGACCAGCTCGGCCGCGTCCGCGACGGCGGCCAGCGACTCGAGCGGCGAGCCCTCGGGCGCCGTCTGATCGGCCAGCATGCGCGCTTCCGCTCCCGCCTCCGGATAGCCGAGCGCAAGCCGCAGCGCGAAGCGATCGAGCTGCGCCTCCGGCAGCGGGAAGGTGCCGTCCTGCTCGATCGGGTTCTGCGTCGCGATCACGAAGAAGGGAGCGGCCAGGGGCCGGGCCACGCCGTCGACCGTGACCTGGCGCTCCTGCATGCACTCGAGCAGCGCCGACTGCGTGCGCGGAGAGGCGCGATTGAGCTCGTCGGCGAGCACGACGTTCGCGAACACCGGCCCGGGCCGGAACGCGAACTCGCTCGTGCGCTGGTCGAACACGCTCACGCCCGTGACGTCGCTCGGCAGGACATCCGGCGTGAGCTGGATGCGCGCGAAGGAGCAGTCGAGCGAGCGGGCGAGCGCACGTGCGAGCGTCGTCTTGCCGACACCGGGGACGTCCTCGACGAGCACGTGTCCCTCGGCCAGCAGCGCCACGACGGCGCGCTCGACGACGGCGGGCTCGCCGCTCACGGCAAGCCGCACGTTCGCGATCACGCGCAGCGCAGCGTCGCGCGCGCTGTCCAGTCGGTGCGGCTCGGCGAGTGCAGCTTCCATCGCACCCATCGTACGCCGGGTCGCGCGAAATTCAGACCCGCAGGAGCTGCTCGACCCGGTCGAGCACCGCTGCCGCGATCGCGCGCTTGGGCGCGCGCGGCACCTGGACGACGCCCTCTGCGGCGACCAGCGCGACCTCGTTGTGATCGGCGTCGAAGCCGATGTCGCTGCGCGACACGTCGTTCAGCACGATCAGGTCGACGCCCTTGCGGACGCGCTTGGCCTCGGCGCGCTCGAGATCGGCGCCGGCCTCCGCGGCGAAGCCGACGAGCACCTGGCCGGGATGGCGACGCGCGGCGAGCGCCGCGAGCACGTCGGCCGTGGGCTCGAGCTCCAGCGACCAGGTGCCGCCGCGCTCGCGCTTGCCCTCCTCCCGGCCCGCCGGTCGGTAGTCGGCCACGGCTGCGGCCATCAGCACGACGTCGGCCCAGTCGGCGCGCGCGAGCGCCTCGCGCTCGAGCTCCTCGGTAGTCTCGACCTCCACTACAGATCCAGCGTCGGGCCGCACCGTGCCGTTCGCGAGCAGCGTCACGACATCGGCCCCGCGCGCGCTCGCCTCGGCAGCCAGTGCAGCCCCCATCCGGCCCGACGAGCGGTTGCCGAGGAAGCGCACGCCGTCGAGCGGCTCGCGCGTGCCGCCTGCCGTCACGAGCACGCGCCGTCCGGCCAGCGCCCCGCTCGCCCGGCCGAGCAGCGCCTCGATGGCGGCGACGATCTCGGCCGGCTCGGCCATGCGGCCCATGCCCTGCTCGCCCTCGGCGAGGGCGCCCTCGGCAGGCCCGGCGAACGCGACGCCGCGTTCGCGCAACCGCGCGACGTTGGCCTGTGTCGCGGGGTGATGCCACATGCGCACGTTCATGGCGGGCGCGACCAGCAGCGGCGCCGGGGTCGAGAGCGCGCTCTGCGTGACGACGTTGTCGGCGAGTCCCCAGGCCAGCTTCGCGAGCGTGTTGGCCGTGCAGGGCGCGATGCACACGACGGCCGCGGCACGCGCGGCGTCGAGGTGCGGGTAGGTGCCGTCGAGCACCGGCCGATCGTCGAGCACCGGCTTGCGCGTCAGCGCGGCCAGCAACTGCGGCCCGATGAAGCGCTCGGCGTCGGCCGTCAGCGCACAGCGCACGTCACGGCCGGCCTCGACCAGGCGCCGCACGACCTCGCACGTCTTGTAGGCGGCGACGCCGCCGGTGACGCCGACGAGCACGAGTGGCGGCGCGCCCTGCATCGCACGGTCCGGCCGACCGCGTTAGGTCCGCTCGGGGAGCTCCCAGTGCAGCTTGCCCTGGGCGATCTCCTCGAGGGCCATCGTCAGGTAGTTCTTCGAGCGCGACTCCACCATCGGCGGCGCGAACGTGTCGATGTTGCCCTCGCCGAGCTGGTGGTGATACGTGTTGAGCTGCCGCGCGCGCTTGGCCGCGACGATCACGAGCGCGTACTTGGAGTCGATGCGCTCGAGGAGCTTGTCGATGGGCGGGTGAATCATTCGGAGCCCTTCAGGGAGTCGGCATCGAGCAGCGCGTCGAGCCGTTGTTGCAGCTCTCGGGTCGCCCGTTCAGCGTCGTCGTTGATGATTGCGATGTCGAAATGGTCCCGTTCTCGCAACTGCTCGTGAGCGATCGCAAGCCGGACTTCGATCTCCCCGGCCGAATCGGTGGCCCGCGCACGCAGCCGCCGCTCGAGGTCCTCGAACGACGGGGGACAGACGAAGACTAGCGTGGCGTCCGGTCTGCGGCGGCGGACGGCGAACGCGCCCTCCACCTCCAGTTCGAGAATCACGCCCTTCCGGCTGGCCAGCAGACGGTTGACCTCGGCCTCCAGCGTCCCGTAGCGACCGCCCGCGTAGGCGACGTACTCGAGGAACTCGCCGGCATCGACGCGGCGCTGGAACTCGTCGTCGCCGAGGAAGTAGTACTCGCGGCCCTCCTCCTCCCCGGGCCGGCGTGGGCGCGTCGTGGCCGAGACCGCGACGACGTAGCGGTCGGAGCGCTCGAGCAGCCCTTTGATGAGCGTGCCCTTGCCGGCCCCTGAGGGACCGGAGATGACGAACAGCCGTGGCAGGCGAGCCCCGGGGGCCGGCTCAGCGAGCCCCGAGCAGCGCGACGAGCTCGTCACGCTGGCGCTCGGAGAGCCCGCCCACGGTCTTCGACTGGCTGATCCGGCACTGGTTCAAGCAGCGCGTCGCCTTGACGCGGCCGAACTTCGGGAGCGAGAGCAGGACGTCGAAGACCTTCGCCGTCATCAGGTACTCGGGCGGGCGCGTGAGCACCTCTCGTGCCGAGACATCGCCGGCCTTCAATTCGCGCTTCAGCCGCGCCCGCTCAACCCGTACCGCGTTCGCGCGGCGCAGCGCCTCCATGCGCTGGTCGAGCGATCGGAGCGGTGCTTGAGTCGGGATCTTCTGGCCGGTCGTCATTGTCGGCTGATCGTAGGCATCCCATGTAGTGCGGCGCAAGCGGTAGAGCGCAATAAATCGGCTCCAGAGCAGGAAAAACGTGAACCTCTAGTCGAGTGTTGTTGTTTTCAATGCTCCAACACCCGCCAGGCCGCGCTGAGCGAGTAGGGTGACAAGTTCCTCACGAATCCGCCGTGCGAGCAGCGGTTCCTTGAAGGCAGCGCTGCCCACCTGGACGGCACTTGCGCCCGCAACGAGAAATTCGAGCGCGTCCCAGCCGCTCGCGATCCCGCCCACGCCGACAAGCGGAAGGTCGCAGGCCTCGCGGCAGATGTGCACGGCGGCCAGGGCGACGGGCTTGAGCGCCGGCCCGGAGAGACCGCCGGTGACGCCGCCGAGCAGCGGCTCGAGCGTCCAGTGGTCGATCGCGAGGCCGCGCAGCGTGTTGGTGAGCACGAGCGCATGGGCTCCGCCGCGCTCGGCTGCCCGGGCGATCGCAGCCAGGTCGGCCACGTTGGGCGAGAGCTTGACCCAGAGCGGAAGCCGCGTCGCGGCACGGCACGCGCGCACGACCGCCTCCGTCTCGCCCGCGTCGCTTCCGATCGAGATGCACCCGCTCTTGACGTTCGGGCACGAGACGTTGAGCTCGAGCGCCGCCACGCCGGCCTCCCCGTCGAGACGCCGGCAGGCGAGCTCGTAGTCGGCGTGCTCGAAGCCGCCGATCGACACGACGAGCGGCCGCCCGAGCGCTCGCACCGCCGGCAGCACCGTTCGCGCGAAGTCGTCGAGGCCGGGATTGGGGAGGCCGATCGAGTTGAGCATGCCGCCCTCGACCTCGCACACGCGCGGGGCCTCGTTGCCCTCGCGCGCGAGCGGCGTCACGGTCTTCGTGACGAGCAGGGCGAGCTCGCGGTCGATGGCGAGCCCGGCGTCGCGTGCGGCGAGCGGATCCAGCGTGCCGGATGCATTCATCACCGGATGCTCGAGCTGGACTGTCCCGACTCGCGTCGTGAGATCGGCGCTCACGCCGCCACCCGCTCGCCGGCCACGACCGGGCCCTCCACGCAGAGCCGCACGATCTGCCCGCCGAGGCGCACGGCGCAGCCGTAGCAGGCGCCGTAGCCGCAGGCCATCGGCGCCTCGAGCGCGACCTGACAGGCCACGCCCGCGCCTGCGCAGGCCATGGCGACCGCGCGCACGAGCCCGTCGGGCCCGGCGGCGAAGACGCCGGATGCGCTCGGGAGCCGCGCGGCCAGCAGGTCGAGCACGTTGGCGGGCGGGAGCGCGATCTCGCGTTCTGCCGACGGGACGAGCTCGGCGGCACACGCAGCGTCGGCGTCACGGAATGCGGCGAGCAGCTCCGCCTGGGGCAGGAGCCGGGCGAGCGGTGCCAGCAGTGCGACTCCGAACCCGCCGCCCACGAGCAGGGGCGCGGTGCCCGCCGCTCGGGCGTCGAGGCCATGGCCGAACGGCCCGAGCACCTCCACATCCTCGCCGACCTGCGCGAGCGCCGCCAGCGCCGGGCCGCGTGGCTGGCAGAGGAACGTGACGCCCGAGGCGTCGGAGGCCACGGCCGAGAGCGGCCGCGCCAGGAACGAGTCGTGCGAGAGCGCGCGCAGCATGTGGAACTGCCCGGGCTCGCCGCCCGGGAACGTGGGCTCCAGCCGGACCTGCACGTACGGCCCCAGCGGTTCGCAGGCCGCCACGCGCGAAGGCGTCAAGCGTGCAGCTCCTGCAGGCTCTTGGGCTCGACCTCCCAGGCCCGCGCGATCGCCTGCACGGCTGCGCTGGCGGCGGCGAGAGTCGTGATGCAGGGCACCTTGGCCGAGATCGCCGCTCGCCGGATGTGGTACCCGTCGGCATGCGCGCCGCGGCCGACCGGCGTGTTCACGATCAGGTCGACCTTGCCGCTGCGTACCAGGTCGACGACGGAGTTGCCGTCGGCTGCGGCGACCTTGGCGATCTCGGTCACCTCGATGCCGAGCTGCGCGATGCGCCGGGCGGTGCCCGGCGTCGCGACGAGGTCGAAGCCGAGGTCGGTCAGGCGCTGAGCCAGCAGCGTCGCGGCCGGCTTGTCGCGGTCGCAGACCGAGAGGAACGCCACGGCGCGGTGACCGTTGGGCCGCTTGGGCAGGTACAGCCCGGCCGCCCGCATGGCCTTCGCATACGTGGTC
>Ga0164298_10000422_pt1 | contig 11521 bp, 8 predicted proteins | sample Whisoiple_216_MG_FD_109713 | JGI IMG/M metagenome (GOLD analysis project Ga0164298, IMG submission 109713) | Unamended control soil microbial communities from upstate New York, USA - Whitman soil sample_216_MG | ecosystem: Environmental > Terrestrial > Soil > Agricultural land ... | reverse complement strand
CCTTCTGCACCGCCACCACAGCTTGCTGCGGTTCGGAATGCGTGTCGACCTGGATCACCCGCAACTGGTGCCCGTCGATCCCTCCCCGGGCGTTGGTTTCCTCGACCAGCTGTTCGACCGCGGCGAAGGTGGAGTCGTAGGGCGCCAGATAGCCGGTCTTGGCGATCGCGGCGCCGATCACTATTTCCTTCGGCAACCCAGTCGCGGAAGGCTCGGTCGCATCGCCGCTGTCGCCACAGCCGGCCAGAACCACGAGCGCCAATGCCAACAGGGCGAGAAGCGGTGTTGTGAAGAGACGTCGAATTTTCAGCTGACACGACCCCTGGGAGGACAGTGCAGACAAGATTACCTGAGCAACAAGGAAGAGCCCAAGCAAGCGCGGGCGCCGTGGTCAGCTGATGCGCGCGAAGGCCGCTGATCGCGGGCGGAACTGGCTGCGACTGTCGAGGTCGCCGATCGCCGCCATCTCCCGATCGGACAGCTCGAAGTCGAAGACGTCGACGTTCTCGCGAATCCGCTCCGGCGTCGCCGACTTGGGGGTGACGACGTTGCCGCACTGCAGGTGCCAGCGCAGGATCACCTGGGCGGGCGTCCTGCCGCGACTCTCAGCCAGTCGAGCGATCGTGCCGTCGACCAGCAGCTCGCCCTGCGCGAGCGGGGCCCAGGCCCCGGTGGCTATGCCGCGAGCGACGTGCCTGGCGCGCAGCTCGCCCTGCTGAAGGCGGGGGTTGAGCTCGACCTGGTTGACCGTCGGCCGGGTCTCCGTCTCACGCTCCAGCAGGTCGAGCTCTCCGAGGCCGAAGTTGGAGACGCCGATCGTGCGCGCCGCCTCCTCCCTGTGAATCCACTCGAGTGCCCGCCAGGTGCCGATGAGCCGGTCCTCATCCGGGCCGGGCCAGTGGATCAGGTAGAGGTCGACGTGGTCGAGCCCGAGCCGGTCGAGGCTCGCCTCGAAAGCGGCCAGGGTCGAGTCGGGGTCCTGCTGGGAGTTCGAGAGCTTGGTGGTGACGAAGTACTCCTCGCGCGAGAGGCCCGAGGCGGCAAGCGCGGCACCGAGCCCCCTCTCGTTGCGATACGCGGCCGCGGTGTCGAAGTGCCGGTAGCCGAACTCGAGCGCCCGCTCGACCACGGCCTGGGTTTCCTCGGGCGGCACCTGAAAGAGGCCAAGCCCCAGCCGCGGTATCTCGATGCCATCATGCAACTTGAAGTTGGGAATCGCTAGCTGGGCCGTCTCCATTGTTGTCATGATAGCTATTAGCGATCATGAGTAGTGCAAAATCTCTGCACGCAACGGTCCCTAACCCGTCTCCGCGCCCGCGGAACCCCTAGCTGTCACCAGGGAGACTTGCCAGAAGGTCGTCCAAGCCCTGGCCGCTGAGCACCGACTCGGGTCGCTCGGCGACCACGTCTGAGCCCGGCCGCGCCTGCTCGTCGCGGCGCTTGATCAGCAGCCACTGGGGCTTCTCGCCGGGACGGGTGCGCTGCAGGGCGAAGCCGCCGCGCAGCTTCTCGCCGTGGAGGACGAAGACGGCGTGACCGCGCTCGAGCGCCTCGGGCCAGGGCACCCTGCCACCCTGCTCGTAGCTGCCGCGATCCCAGACGATCACGCCGCCGCCGTCGGTCGGGCCCTCGAACTCGTTGTGGGAGAGCGAGTGGTCCTCGACCTGCACCGCGAGTCGTTTGACCGCCGGATCCATCGCCGGCCCCTTCGGCACCGCCCAGGAGCGCATCACCCCGTCCACCTCGAGGCGCAAATCGAAGTGACGGGCGGTGGCGGCGTGCTCCTGGACGACGAAGGCGCCGGCGCTGACGCCGCGGATCGCGAACTGCTCGTGGCCCTCGGCCTTGACGCTGTCGGCGACCACCTCGTCCACCCGCGCCGCCGGCGGGCCCTCCCGCAGGAACGTCACCAGCTGCTCGACCGCCCGCTCGGCTCCCTCGGCGTGGACCAGCACCTCGCCCTCCTCGCCGTTGCGCACCCAACCCAGCACGCCGAGCTCCCCGGCCCGCCGCAGCGTCGCGTCGCGGAAGCCGACGCCCTGCACCTCGCCGCGCGCGGTCGCCCGCACGGCCACCGCGCCGTCCCTTGCTTTCTTCGCCACGCCACCATTGTCGCGCGGCCGGGCCAAAGTCGTTCCGGTGCGCTTTATGCACCCCAGGGGCGCAAAAGGCGCACCGGAAGCCGAGTGGCTCCGGTCACGCCCTCGATCTTGACCCTGCGAGTCGTTGACGCCACGCCATCGCTCGCGTCGGTCATCTTGATCGTGATCACGAGCGTGCCCGTGCCGTGCAGCGACAGCTGCCTGAGTGCCCCCTCGGGCAGGATCGCCCGGATCTGGGCGATGTTTTCGGCGGCGATATCGGTCGGCGTCTTGAGCCTCACGTCGAACCGCATTCGACCCACCCTTGCTTCGGCCGATCTCCGGTCGACCCGACAGGCGCTCCGAGCGCAACTGAGCGTGCCGATGACCGCGTTCCGCCCCGACAGGTTCAGAGCGTTCCCCGGGATCAAGATCCTCGGCCCCTCCGGGCGCGATGGCGAACCCTTGGAGGGTGGTGGCGCGGGAGTGGGCGGCGACGGGAGCGCCGGCAACGAGCCTCTGATGGTCAGCGGCAACACCACCTGCTGGTTGTCCATCGTCACCACGACCTGAGCGGGCCCGGGCTGTGAGCCTGCGGTGAAGACAGTGCTCGCTTCGGCGTTTCCCCAGCCGGAGGAGGCCCACACGAACGTCCCATTTGGAGAGGAGAAAGAGACGGGGGTATCGGTGATGATCGAGACGTTCAAGGCCTCGCCTCCATCGCCGTCTTTCAGGTAGGTGCGAATCCACGCCTTCTCACCCGGGTCGAGGGTGTTGACGGGCATCGCGGCCGATGGGTCTCCCACTTTGAGCGCTTCCGCCGTCAGGACCACGTTGGGCGAGGCGTCGACACCCGAGCTGACGCTGTCGCAGCCGATGGTTCCCGGCCCGCCGTTGCAGCCCCACCAGTTGTCGCGCGCGTTGAGCTCTCCGGCGGCGGCGTTGTCGACGCCCAGGTGCGTCAGTCCGACCAGCCGGTTGCCGTACACCGTGATGCCGCTGCCGGTGAGGTTCCACGGATAGCTGCCATCGGCGACGATCCCGTCATAGGAGCCAGGGAAGGTGTTGGCCGTAACGGTGATCTTTTCTGCTTCTGGGCCGAGCCGCAGCGCATCTGGCATGCAGCCCGCGAACTCGTTCTCGAGGACGAGAACGCGACTGGAGGGATCAAGCCCGCCCTGGCTTCCAAGTAGCTGTAGACAGCTCGCCTCGCCTTCGCCTTGGAATGAGTTTCCGCTGACGTAGGATTTGGTCAGGTTGGCGCGCAGGCCGACACCACCAGTCGGAGGTTTGATCTTGTTTGCTTCGATGAATCCGTCGGCGATCGAGGCATCGAGGCTGGCCCTCGCGAATTCGTCGCCCCAGAGTTCGAAGCCGTCGACCTCGGTACCGGCCCCCGCAAAGACGGCATAAGAAGAGGCCGGCCCCTTCAGGAAGTTGTGCCGGATCGTCAGTTCGCTGAAGCTGGCCGCGCCGAGGCGAATTCCGTATGCGTCGCCCCTGATCACATTGAAGCCGATTTCAGTTCTAGCGCCGTCCGCGCCAAGCCACACCCCGGAAATGCCGCCCTCGATGATGTTGTTGGTGATCCATAGGCGGTTGACTTCGGCACCCGCGGTGCGGATTGGAGTGCCGAAGTCATCGGTGGAAATCGTCAGGCCGGAAATGGTCGTATTCGAAGCTTCAGCGGTGATCGCGATCCCGTCCCCACCCTCGATCACCGCCTCCGGATCGCGAGAGTCCAGGCGAGAGTTCGGACCTCGCAGGGTGAGCGGCATATCGAGCACGAGCTGTTCGTCGTAGGTTCCAGCCCTGACGACGATTTCATCTCCCGGGTGCGACTCGTCGATCGCGTGCTGGATCGTCGCGCAGGGCGCGTATTGATCGGTGCAGTCATTGCCCGCATCCGAGCCCGTCGAAGCGGAGACGTAGTGCCACGGCAGAGTCACCGCCCCGGCCGAGTCCGATCTCGGGCCCACCGGCGAGACGGCAAGCGCGACCGTTGCCGTCAGCACGGCGATCGGGCGCCACCCCGTAACAAACCCTTTTCCGATGCTAATCAACTACGCGTCTCCCTTGCCGGCGACGAACGGGTGTCGAAATTCGTGCCCGAGAGTATCCATTGGGAACGCTATGGGTCTTGACTGTGAGCGCTACCGCCGCCTCGAGAGTGCCCTGGCTAGCCGCTCAGGCTCGCTGTCCTTTGCTCCCGTTCTCCAGTAGGCCCGCCACGGCGCGGGCCAACTGCTCCCCGTGGCGGGTGAGGACGTACTCGGTGTGGGGCGGGCGGCCGGGGACGAGATGGCGCTCGACGATGCGGGCTGCCTCGAGCTGCTCGAGGCGGTCGGAGAGGGTCGTCGGCGAGACGCCGGGGAGGGACTGGCGGAACTCGTTGAAGCGGGCGGCGCCGCTGGCGCAGGCGTAAATCGTCGCCAGCGTCCAGCGGCGCTCGAGCAGGCTTGCCGTCGCCCGCATCTCCGGCGGAACCGGGGAGCAGCTACGACATCGCGGTGACATCGGCGCCCTTCTCGGCCGGCTCGAGCGCGTGGGTGAGCACCTCGCCGACGCTCATCACCGGGTGGAAGGTCATCTGCTCGCGCACCTCCTCGGGCACCTCATCGAGGTCGCCGCGGTTGCGCTCGGGCAGGATCACCTCGGTCAGGCCGGCCGCGTGGGCGGCGAGCACCTTCTGCTTCAGCCCACCGATCGGCAGCACCCGGCCCTGCAGGGTGACCTCGCCGGTCATGCCGACGGTGTGCTTGACCGGCCGCCCGGAGAGCAGGGAGACCAGGGCGGTCGTCATCGCCGTGCCGGCGCTGGGGCCGTCCTTGGGGATCGCCCCGGCGGGCACGTGCAGGTGGAACTCGCGCTGGAAGCGCTCGGCGTCGATGCCGAGCTCCTCGGCGTGCGAACGCGCGTAGGAGAGCGCGATCCGCGCCGACTCCTTCATCACGTCGCCGAGCTGGCCGGTCAGGACCAGGCCCTTGTCGCCCTCCATCGCTGTCGCCTCGATGAAGAGCACGTCGCCGCCGGCGCCCGTGACGGCGAGGCCGGTCGAGACACCGGGGATCGCCGTCCTTTCGACCGACTCCTGGAAGAAGCGCTGGCGGCCGAGGGCGTCGTGGAGCGCGTCGACGTCGAGCACGATCGGCGCCTCCGCATCGCCGCCGGCGATCTTGGTCGCCGCCCCGCGCAGCAGCTTGCCCAGTTCACGCTCGAGCTGGCGCACGCCGGCCTCGCGGGTGTACTCGGCGATCACGCTGCGCAGGACCTCGTCGCCCGCCTCGACCTCCTCGGGCTCGAGCCCATTGCGCTTCAGCTGCCGCGGCAGCAGGTAGCCGCGGGCGATCGCCAGCTTCTCGGCGGTCGTGTAGCCGTCGAAGGCGATCGTCTCCATGCGGTCGAGCAGCGGCGCCGGGATCGTGTCGGTCATGTTCGCCGTGGCGATGAAGACGACCTCGGAGAGGTCGACCTCGACGTCGAGATAGTGGTCGCGGAAGGAGTGGTTCTGCGCCGGGTCGAGCACCTCGAGCAGGGCCGCCGAGGGATCTCCGCGCCAGTCGGCGCCGACCTTGTCGACCTCGTCGAGCAGGATCACCGGGTTCATCGTCTCGGCGTCGCGCAGGGCGCGGACGATCCGACCCGGCAGGGCCCCTATATAAGTGCGGCGGTGACCGCGGATCTCGGCCTCGTCGTGCAGCCCGCCCAATGAGATGCGAACGAACTCGCGCCCGAGGGCGCGGGCGATCGACTCGCCGATCGAGGTCTTGCCGGTGCCGGGCGGCCCAACCAGGGTGAGGATCGCCCCGTTGGCGCGGCTCTCGTCCTCCACCCCGCGCTCCTGGCGCAGCTTGCGCACGGCGATGAACTCGGTGATCCGCCTCTTCACGTCCTCCAGCCCGGCGTGGTCGGCGTCGAGCACCTCGCGCGTGTGCGCCGGGTCGAGCCGCTCCTCGGAGCGCTTCGCCCACGGCACCGCGATCAGCCAGTCGAGGTAGCTGCGGATCATCGAGGACTCGGGCGACTGCTCGCCCTGGCGCTCGAGCCGGCGCAGCTCCTTCTCGGCCTGCTCGGCGACCGCCTCGGGCATCCCGGCCTCGGCGATCTTGCGCTCGTACTCCTCGATCAGGCTGCCCTCGTCCTCGCCCAGCTCCTTGCGGATCGACTCCATCTGCTTGCGCAGGAAGTAGTCGCGCTGCTGCTTCTGGGCGCCGGACTCGACGTCCTCGCGGATGCGGCTGCGCACCTGCAGCTCGGCCAGGCGCTCGCGCTGCAGCTCGACCGCCAGTCCCAGGCGGGCGCTGACGTCGATCGTCTCCAGCAGGCGCAGCTTGTTCTCGTTCGAGACATCGGGGCTGAGCCCGGTCGTGTCGGCCAGGGCGCCGGGCTCCTCGACCGAGCGCAGGAAGGCGGCGATGCGATCGTCGGCACCGCGCAGCTCGAGGATCTCTTCGACCACGGCGCGGTATTCGCGCGCCAGCTCCAGGGTGTGCTCGTCCTCGGGGTGGCCGTCGTGGACCTCCTGCACGTCGATGCGCAGGCCCTCGCCCTCGCCCTCCTCGCCGGGCACGGCGGCGCCGGCAAGGCCGCGGTGCAGGCCAACTACGGTCGCGACCGGTGTGCCACCGCGCGAGTGACCGCGCTCGACCACCTCGGCGACGACGCCAACGCGCCCGTACTCGCCGTCGCTGCGGGGAAGCAGGAAGACCTGCTCCTCCTCGCCGGTGTCGATCGGCAGGGTCGCGGAGACGCCGGGGAAAACGAGCGCGTCATCAAGGGGAACCAGGAGGTATGCCATATCTTAGTCCAATTTCTGTAGTTAGTCTTACTACAGGATAGCGAAGCGAGATCGCCCGGCTTCAAGGGCACGGTCGCTATACGCTCAGGCAGTCTTGAAGGTATTGCTCGACTCCAACATCTACAGGCAGGATCTGACTCTTGACGGCGGGAAGTTCCGGCTCCTCTTCAGCCAGGCATCACAGGGTCGGTTCGAGATCGCCCTGCCCGAGGTTGTGGCCCGTGAGACGACGGAGCTCTATCGCCGGGAGATAGACGAGAGGCTCAACGCACTCGACAAAGCCGGGCGAAGACTCAGATCCCTGCGTATCCCCATTGCCGAGCGGAACCCGGTCGACAAAGAAACAGAAGCAGAGGAGTTTCGAAAGTACCTCGAGTCGAAAGTGCTCAGCGGCGGGGCGCTGCTCGGCCTTCCCGATGTCTCGCACGACCACCTCGTGGATCAAGCGATCCACAAGCGACGTCCATTCAGCGGCAAGGATGCTGGCTATCGGGACGCCCTGATCTGGCAAAGCGCGATGGCGCTTGCCGCGAACGATGAAACGGTCGTCCTGGTCACCGACAACCGCAAGGATTTCGCTGCTGCCGATGGTGAGACGCTTCATCCCGATCTGGTTGCCGAACTCGAAGCAGCCGGTGCCAAATGCGATTCAGTCCTCCTCTATCGCGACCTCGATGACTTCTTGGAGGCATGGGTTCCCAAGGAGGAGGCAGCGCTTCAGCCCGTCAAGGAGCTCCTAGCCGATCCGGAGGAGCTGGCCATGCTCGAAGACAAACTGGCCACGGTCCTCGCCCAGCTCGAGCTGCCGAACGAAGGGCATGCGTTTCTCACTGGACTGGACATCTACTCCGAAGGCGCCTGGGTGGAGACCCTTGACAAGATCGAGTCGATAGAAGTGGAGAGCGCCTACAGCCTGGGCGAGCAGGACGCCTCGGTCGAACTCGAAGCCACGGTGCTGGCCACCATTGTCTTCCTCGCCAACAAGGGAGACCTTTACTCAGCGGAGCGAATGCATGATCTCGGAGAAGAGAACGACCCCCCCTTCTATATCTACGACTATGACTACAACGACTCCCTGGCAGCAGCAGAGGCGCCCGTGAAGCTTTCGCTTGCGGTGCAGGCCACCTTCCGCGCTGGGTCCGGCGAGCTTGACGACATCGAGATAACCGATATCGACCCGACCCCGGTGGGACAGATCGTCTAGTCGCGAGACCTCGATGCGGGGCGAGAGCAGGGCCACGTGGCGGCATCGACCAGGTGCCGTCGATGTCGAGGATGAGGGTGAGCGAACGAAGGCCTAGGCGCGCTCGATACCGACTTCCTCGGCCGGCTTGTCCTCGCGCAGGCCCTTGAAGGAGCCGTGGCGGACCATCCCTTCCGCGGTCAACTCGCGGAACTCGATCTCGGCGACCAGCCGCGGCTCGACGAAGTAGGCCCCCCGCGGGCCGCGCCTGCCGGCGAAGGGATTGGTCTCGCGCGCCAGCGGCGTCAATCGCTCGACCAGCTCGTCGAGGTCGCGATCGGAGAAGCCGGTGCCGACCTTGCCGGCGTAGCGCAGCTCGTCGTCCTCGAAGTAGCCGAGCAGGATCGCGCCGAGGCGGTTGCGCCGCCGGCCTTCGCCCGGCAGCCAGCCGCCGATCACGAACTCCTGGCGGCCGAGGTTCTTCACCTTGAGCCAGGCACCGCCACGCTTGCCGGGCGCGTAGGCGCTCTCTAGGCGCTTGAGCACGATGCCCTCCAGCTTGCGTTCGGCGCTCGCCGCCAGCAGCTCCTCGGCGTGGCCGGTCGAGTAGGCGGGGGTCTGCCAGCTCTGCCCCGAGAGGCCCAGCTCCTCGAGCAACTCGCGGCGGCGGACGTAGGGCTCCGCGATCAGGTCACGGCCATCGAGGTGGAGCAGGTCGAAGATCACGTAGGTGACCGGGTGCGATTTCATCCGCCGCCGCACGACGCTCTCGTCGGTCTGGTGGATGCGCTGCTGCAGGCGCTCGAAGCTGGGCAGGCCGTCCTCGTCGAAGGCGACCAGCTCGCCGTCGAGCACGGCGTCGCGGCTGCCGAGCTGACGCGTGAGCCGCCGCACCTCCGGGTACTGGGCGGTGACGTCCCTGAGGTTGCGGCTCTGCAGCATCAGCCGGCCGGGTCGGCAGTAGGCGATCGCCCGCACCCCGTCCCACTTCACCTCGGCCGCCCAGCCCTCGTCACCCGAGGGCAGCTTCGCCAGCTTGGCCAGCATCGGCACGACCGATTCCGGCAGGGGATCGCGCTCCTCCGCCGGCGGATCGATTCGGTGGATCATCCAATCCTTCTCGGCCCTCCCCGCGCGCAAGAGCGCGTAGCGACCGCTCAGCCGCTCGCCGGAGAAGCTGAAGACGATCTTCCCCTCCTCCCACTTCTCGACCTCGTAGGTGCCGCGGTCCCAGATCCGCATCGTCCCCGCCCCGTACTCCCCGGCCGGGATCTCGCCCTCGAACTCGAGGTACTCGAGCGGGTGGTCCTCGGTGTGGACCGCCTTGCGGTTCTCGGCAGGATCGAGCGGGATGCCGTTGGGGACCGCCCAGGAAGCTGCCACCCCATCGCGCTCGAGGCGCAGGTCCCAGTGCAGGCGGCGGGCGCTGTGCTCCTGCACGACGAAGCGCGGCGCCCCGCGCTGACCTCGTTTGCCGCGCTTCGATTTCGGCTCGGGCGTCGAGTCGAAATCGCGCTTGCGCTCGTACTCGCCGAGCCTCTTGCCGCCCCCCTTGCGCGCCTTGGCAGCCATCAAAGCCTCGGCCGGGAGAGATGGACCATGGAGACATCGAAGCAGACCAGGCGCCACCGTTTTGCCGGCGGGCGAGCTGCGGGTACTTGCAAGGCGATACAAGAGCAACGAAACGCCAACGCGCTGATCTCGATCATCGCCTAGCCATCCGCCTAGGCTTCCGGTGCGCCTTTTGCACCTGTGGGGTGCATAAAGCGCACCGGAGCGCCGACGCTACAGGCCGTGCGGGTGCAGGTGGTCTTCGGCCATCCGCTTGAGGCCGACGCGGTCGATCTTGCCGGTCGGGTTGAGCGGCATCTCCTCGAGGAAGACGATCTCCTCCGGCGCCTTGTAGCCGACGCGCTCGCGGCAGAAGACGATCAGGTCGGCGCTGGAGGGGCGCTCGGCGCCCTCGCGCAGGGTGACGTAGGCGCGCACGTTCTCGCCGTGGACGGTGTCGTCGATGCCGACGACGCCGGCGACGCCGATCGCCGGGTGTTCGTCGAGCGCCGCCTCGACCTCGAGCGGGCTGATGTTGGAGCCGTCGTGGACGATCACCTGCTTCTTGCGGCCGAAGAACCAGAGGTAGCCGTCCTCGTCGGCGCGGGCGAGGTCGCCGGAGTCGAGCCAGCCATCCGCAACCACCTCGGCGGTCGCCTCCGGCGCCTGCCAGTAACCGGCCATCTGACTGCGGGTGCGAATCCAGATCCGGCCGACCTCCTCCCCCTCGATCGGCTCGCCGCGCTCGTCGCGCAGGGCGATGCTGTAGCCGCCGATCGGCAGCCCGATCGAGCCCTGCTTGACCACACCGGAGGGCGGGTTGAGCGTCGCCAGGCCGACCTCGGTCATGCCGTAGCCCTCGACGATCGGGAACCCAGCGGCGGCGGCGAACTCGCTCAGCAGCTCGGTCGAGACCTTGTCCGAGCCCGAGCGGCAGATCCGCAGGCAGGAGAGGTCGCCCGGCCGCAGATCGTGGTCGCGGACCAGGGCCTGCAGCGCCGCCGGGATCATCGCCATCACGCTCGGCTGCTGCTCGCGCAGCAGCGGCAGCAGCTCGTGGCTGTCGGTGGTGCGGGCGACGACGACGCGGCCGCCGACCGAGAGCATGCTGAGCGCCCAGAGGAAGGAGCCGATGTGCGACATCGAGGAGCCGGGCAGGAAGACATCGGCGCGGTCGAGCTCGAAGGCGGCGGCGGCGCTGGCGATCATCCAGCGCAGCGATTCGCGAGTGTGGGTGACGCCCTTGGCGGGCCCGGTGCTGCCGGAGGTGAAGAAGATCGCGGCGGGCTCGCCGGGCCCAGGCGGCGGCTCCTCGGGCAGCGGATCGTGCCCGAGCAGCGTCGCGAAGTCGTGGCCCCACTCCCCCGCCACCCCACTCTCATCACCGTCGCCATGGGCGATCGTTCCCAGCGCCAGCTCGCCGGCAAGCCGGCTCGCCGCCACGTCCTCGCTCCGCTCGACGTGGGCGAGCAGCGCCCTGGCGCCGCTGACCTCGAGCGCATGGTCGATCTCGCGAAAGGTGTAGCGGTAGTTGAGCGGCGTCGCCACCAGCCCGGCCCGGAAGCAGGCGAGGTAGTGGACGACGAGGTCGATCCGGTTCGGCATCAGCGAGGCGAGCCGGTCCCCCGCCTCCAACCCCAAGCCGCGATAGCCAGCGGCCAACCGGGCGCTCTCCTCCTCCAGCTCACGCCAGGTGAGCGAGCGCTCGGCCGAGACCAGCGCCACCTCATCCGGCCGCGCCTCCAGCCCCACCCGCAGCAGCTGGTCCAGCGGTGGCGCTGGCTGTTCGAGCGCGGTTCCGTCGATCTGCATCGGTTGCTCCTATGTCAAGCCGCCACCGCGAATTGCGGGGTCAGCTTGCCTCTCTGAGTGTCGACGGTGGTCATGGATATCTCTCTTTCGGAATTG
>Ga0164298_10000421_pt1 | contig 11536 bp, 8 predicted proteins | sample Whisoiple_216_MG_FD_109713 | JGI IMG/M metagenome (GOLD analysis project Ga0164298, IMG submission 109713) | Unamended control soil microbial communities from upstate New York, USA - Whitman soil sample_216_MG | ecosystem: Environmental > Terrestrial > Soil > Agricultural land ... | reverse complement strand
GACCTTGGTCGCCGCCGCGGTCATGATGTCCAGGTTTCCAGCGTAGGGCGGCAGGTAGTCGCCCGCACCCTCCACTTCGATGAACGTGGTGACGAGGTGGTTGCCGCCGTTGAACACCGTCGGCTCGTCGAACTGCGGTTCGTTGAGCAGCCGGTACCCGGGCACATAGGTCTGCACCTCGGCCACCACATCCTTGATTGACTGCGTGATGGCGTCGTGGTCGGCATCTTCGGGGATCGCGCAGAATATGGTGTCGCGCATGATCATCGGCGGATCCGCCGGATTGAGGATGATGATCGCCTTGCCACGCTTCGCGCCGCCGATGACCTCAACACCGGCACTGGTGGTCTTGGTGAACTCGTCGATGTTGGCCCGTGTCCCCGGCCCCGCCGACGCCGACGACACCGAAGCGACGATCTCGGCATAGGGCACCTCGACGACCCGGGACACCGCGTACACCATCGGAATGGTGGCCTGGCCACCGCAGGTGACCATGTTCACGTTCGGCGCATCGAGGTGCGCCCGCAGGTTCGCGGGTGGAATGACTCCGGGACCGACGGCGGCCGGCGTCAGATCGATCGCGCGGATACCGGCCTCGGCGTATTTCGGGGCGGCGTCACGGTGCACGTACGCGCTGGTGGCCTCGAACAGCAGGTCGGGTTTCTCGTCGAGACCCAGCAGCCAGTCGGCGCCCTCGGCGCTTGTCTCGAGGCCGAGCTTGCGGGCGCGGGCAAGACCCTCGCTCTCCGGATCGATGCCGACCATCCAGCGGGGCTCCAGCCACTCCGACCGCAGCAGCTTGTACAGCAGGTCGGTACTGATGTTGCCGGATCCGACGATCGCGACGGATGCCTTCGAAGGCATATGTCTTCTCCTCTATTCGAACGACAGGTGGACCGAACCCAGCCCGTCGAATTCAGCGACGAAATCGTCTCCGGGGTTGGCGTCGAACGCCTTGGTGCACGACCCGGGCAGCACGATGTCGCCCGCCTTGAGCCGCACGCCGAAGCTGTCCACCTTGCGGGCCAGCCAGGCCACGGCCGTCACGGGATTGCCCAGCACGGCGTCACTGCGGCCCTTGGCCACCACCTCACCGTTTCGGGTCAACACCGCATCGATGCTCTGGATGTCGATGTCCTTGGGCGACACCCGCGCTTCGCCGAGCACCCAGCCGGCCGATGACGCGTTGTCGGCGATCGTGTCGCACAGCTTGATCTTCCAGTCCCTGATACGGGTGTCGATCAGTTCGATGGCGGGAGCGAATGCGGCGGTGGCGGCCAGCACATCGTCCTCGGTGCAGCCCTCCCCGGGCAGGTCGTCGGCCAACACGAACCCGACCTCGACCTCGACCCGCGGGTAGAGATACCTGCCCGCGGGCACCGGTCGGTCCTCGTAGACCGCCATCTCGTCGAGCAGGTGCCCGTAGTCGGGCTCGTCGACGCCCATCATCTCCTGCATCGCCTTGCTCGAAAGCCCCACCTTGTGACCGATCACCGTGGCGCCCTCCGCGACGCGCTGGCGGATGTTGATCAGCTGAATCTCGTAGGCGTCGACGACGTCGATATCGGGGTTGGCCGTGGTCAGTGGGGCGATCGGGACGCGGCTGCGCTCGGCCTCCGCCAGGTCGGCAGCGAGCACGTCACGCACGTCGACAGTGAGCATTCTGGCTACTTCCCCTCGTAGTCCGCTCGCAGCATCCGACCGGGCCAGTTGTTCTGCGGCGGGGCAATTCTATAACGTGTTCTACATGACAGGACAGGAGTTCGACGTCGTCGTGGTCGGCAGCGGCGCCGCCGGCATGGTCGCTGCCCTCACCGCCGCCCATCAGGGCCTTTCAACTTTAGTCGTAGAAAAGGCCGCACACTACGGCGGATCCACTGCCCGATCGGGCGGTGGAGTGTGGATCCCGAACAACGAAGTCCTCAAGCGCGACGGCGTCTCCGACACGCCTGACGCGGCGCGGACATACCTGCACGGCATCATCGGCGACGTCGTCGCGCCGGAACGCATCGACACCTATCTCGACCGCGGCCCGGAAATGTTGTCCTTCGTGCTCAAGCACACCCCACTGAAGATGTGCTGGGTGCCCGGTTACTCCGACTACTACCCCGAGTCCGCCGGCGGCAGGTCGGGCGGTCGCTCGATTGAGCCCAAGCCCTTCAATGCCAAGAAACTCGGTGCCGACGAGGCGGGCCTTGAGCCTCCGTACGGCAAGGTCCCGCTCAATGTCGTTGTGATGCAGCAGGATTATGTGCGGCTGAACATGCTCAAGCGCCATCCGCGCGGAGTGCTGCGCAGCCTCAAGGTCGGCGCCCGCACAATGTGGGCCAAGGCGACGGGCAAGAACCTCGTCGGCATGGGCCGCGCGCTGATCGCGCCGCTGCGGGTCGGCCTGCAGAAGGCCGGGGTGCCCGTGCGGCTGAACACCGCGCTCACCGACCTGTATGTCGAGGACGGCGTGGTGCGCGGCATCTATGTCCGCGATACCAACGCACCCGAATCGGCTGAGCCCGAACTGATCCGGGCCCGCCGCGGCGTGATCCTCGGGTCGGGCGGGTTCGAGCACAACGAGCAGATGCGGGTGAAGTACCAGCGCGCCCCGATCACCACCGAGTGGACGGTCGGCGCCAAGGCGAACACCGGCGACGGCATCATCGCCGGTGAGAAGCTCGGCGCCGCACTGGACATCATGGAGGACGCCTGGTGGGGGCCGACGGTGCCGCTGGTCGGCGCACCTTGGTTCGCGCTGTCGGAACGCAACTCGCCGGGCTCGATCATCGTGAACATGTCGGGCAAGCGATTCATGAACGAGTCGATGCCCTACGTCGAGGCGTGCCACCACATGTACGGCGGCGAGTACGGCCAAGGCCCCGGTCCCGGCGAGAACATCCCGGCGTGGCTGATCTTCGATCAGCAGTATCGCGACCGCTACATATTCGCGGGACTTCAACCTGGACAGCGTATCCCGAAGAAGTGGCTGGAGTCCGGCGTCATCGTCACAGCCGACACGATCGAGGAACTGGCCGCCAAGGCCGGGCTGCCCGCAGAAGCGCTCGGCGCGACCGTGCAGCGATTCAACGGCTTCGCGCGCGAGGGCACCGACGAGGACTTCCACCGCGGCGAGAGCGCATACGACCGGTACTACGGAGATCCGACCAACAAGCCCAACCCCAACCTGGGCGAGATCAGCCATGGGCCGTTCTACGCTGCCAAGATGGTGCCGGGCGACCTCGGCACCAAGGGCGGCATCGTCACCGACGTGCACGGCCGCGCGTTGCGCGACGACGGTTCGGTGATCGACGGTCTCTATGCCGCGGGCAATGTCAGCGCACCGGTGATGGGCCACACGTACCCGGGGCCGGGCGGCACGATCGGCCCGGCGATGGCGTTCGGCTACCTGGCGGCGCTGCACCTGGCGGGAAAGGCCTGAGATGCCGATCAACCTCGACGAGGCGCTCGGCGCGACACTTGATCCGGTCGAATTCTCGTGGTCCAGTAGCGATATCCAGCTCTACCATCTCGGTCTCGGCGCTGGCCAGGACCCGATGGACAAGCGCGAGTTGCGCTATCTCATCGACGACAGCCCACAGGTACTGCCGACCTTCGGCAACGTGGCGGCGAGCTTTCATGACACGGCGCCGCCTACGGTCAAGTTTCCGGGGATCGACATCGAGCTGAGCCGAGTCCTGCACGCCAGCGAGGCGGTGTCGGCGCCCGCACCGATCCCACCGTCGGGCACGGGGCGCGCGGTCACCACGTTCACCGACATCTGGGACAAGGGCAAGGCCGCGGTGATCTGGTCGGAGACGACGGTGACCACGCCCGAGGGCGCACCGCTGTGGACGCAGAAACGGTCGATCTTCGCCCGGGGTGAGGGCGGATTCGGCGGCGAGCGCGGACCGTCGACGTCATCGGAGCCGCCGGAGCGGGCGCCCGACTTCGAGTTGTCCATCGCGGTGTCTCCCCAGCAGGCGCTGCTCTACCGGTTGTGCGGCGACCGCAACCCGCTGCACTCCGATCCCGAATTCGCTGCGGCCGCAGGCTTTCCCAGGCCGATCCTGCACGGCTTGTGCACATACGGAATGACATGCAAGGCGATGGTGGATGCGCTGCTGGACGGCGACACGTCACGCGTCGGCAGCTACGGCGCCCGGTTCGCGGGCGTCGTGTTCCCTGGCGAGACGCTGAAGGCGAGCGTCTGGAAGGACGGCGACGGCTTCCGGGCCGTCGTCACCGCGCCTGAGCGGGACGACGCCGTTGCGCTGGCGGGCGTGGCGCTGGTGCCGGCGTAGCTCTACAGCGCAGCCTCGCTGTCGGCCGCTCCGAACCCGGTGTGATAGACGATGTCCGTTGGCGCCATCGGCGCCCTGTACATGCCCTCCTTGTAATAGACCGAAGTCGTACCGGGGATCAGGGTGCGACCTACGTAGGTATCCGTTCCGTTCGCGAACTTCTGCGGTACCCCGTTAAGCCACAACTTGATCGAGCCGCCGGTGGCTGAATCCGACCAGCGGATCTGCATTTTGACGTCATGCCATTCGCCAGGAGCCAGGGGTGTATCGAAGATCGAGAACGTGCCGAGATATGCGTCGGGCGCCGACTGATCACTGATAGTTAGCGACCAATAGCCGTTCCTCATGCCCACTGTCCACGACACTGGCGGGCTGCCGACATCGGAATCGGGATGCCACTGGTTTGTCACGCCCCAACCGAGATCGGCGTGGTTGCCGGGGAATGACGTGTCGAACTTGGTCGAAAACTTGTACCAGCGCACCTCCCCTTCGGCGCCGCCAGTAGACGATGAGTCGCCCTGCACTTCGGCTCGCTCGCCGCCGCCGAACGGGGGCACGTCACCTTTGCGAACTTCGAATCGAGCGACATCACCCTTTGAGTCCCGCACGATCGACGCCGGATACCCGGGGGTGTAGTCGGCTGCCGGACCGTTGTACGACTTCGTCTGGACCGTCAGCCACTGGGAAAAGTCGCCGGAGGCGTAGTCACCGGCGAACATCTGTGCGGGGGGTTCTGCAGACGGAGTCGGAGACAACACAAGGGCAACCGGCACCATGATGACGACAGCCACCGCAGCCAGCGCGGTGCGCACGCGCAAGATCCACTCCTTCGAACGACAAGCTTTCACGTTCACGGTATTCCCCATCTCTGGCATTGCCAAGCTGGGAGGTGGCTAAATAGTATTACGAAACTGTGCTGGCGTTGCTGTGGCAGCATACTGGTTGTGAAGCCAGGTAAGCGGTTCGCGGGAGTTGCTACCGCAATTTTTTGGATAATAGCGGCGGGGCCGCTGCTAGTGGTGTTGACCACTCCGCACATCGTCGTCGAGGATGGCGGTCTGCACCTGTCCAACGCGATGGCATTACGCGGGCTCATCGGCGGTTGGTTTCCTTCGATGGTTAGCTGGCGCCCCGTTCTTGCACCCAACACAACGGTCGAGATCGTCCTCGCAGTGCTCACCACCGTGATGAGCGGGAACCTGGCGTTGAAGGTGGTCATCGCTGTCGGGTTGCTCGGCTTCGCGTTCGCGGTCTTCGCCTTGATGCGGGCGGTACGCCTGCCCGTCTACTTCGGTATTCCGCTCCTGGTGTTCGAGATGCACTACTTGGTGATGCTCGGATTCCTCGGATTCGTATGGTCCGTGCCGATTGCGCTCTGCGCTCTTGCCGTGGTTGTTCGGAATCCCCTGGCTCCGCGCAAATGGCCTCTGGCGATGCTGCTGACTGCGACCTGGTTCACCCATGTCGTACCCGCCCTGACGATCAGCATCGCCATCATCCTGGTGGTGTTCGTCGCGCATCTTGCGGACCACCAAAGGCCCGCACGGGCGGTGGTGGCGACGGTGAAAGCGATTGCAGTACCCCTTGTTCCCGTCGCGCTGTTGAGCATCACGTTCTTCGTGCAAGCACCGACGGGCGCTCTGCAACGGGGACCGGGCGTCTTGTCATCGATAACGAACCTGCTGCAGTTCTCGGACCCTCTGGTGTCGTACGCGCACGTCGAATACTGGTTGGCGCGAGCGCTCGCGGTAACGGCTTATGCCGTCGCGGTCATCGTCATCGGAATCCGCGTGCGCGAGCGCCGATACCTCGATCGGATGGACGGCCTGCTGGCCGCGGCGATATTGACAGCGGTGCTCTCTGTCGCCGCGCCCGAACACACCGGAAGCGGCGCGGGCTTCGTCGGATTGCGGCTGGCCTTGTTTGCGCTTGTGTTCCTGTTGCTCTGGTTGTGCATTCAGATAACTGAGCTGACCGGCCGCGCTCGCTCTCTGTCAATGGCGATGCTCGCAGTCGGAGCCGTTGTCGCTGTGGCCATTCCGATTGTGCGCATACCGGCCCTGCATCAACTGTCGGCGGAGGCCGATCACATCGGGTCACTCGCGCCCTGTCTACCTCTGCACGCCGCCGTCATGCAGGTGAACCTGGACGCGGGCGGCGCGGTATCGCCACGCTTGAACCCGATGGCCGAGCAGTCAGGGGCGATCACCGTTCCCCGGCAGGCCCTCGACCTTTTCAACGAATCCGGCTGGTTCCCGTTCTACCTGTGGCGCTACACCGATGACGCCCGCGCCGACCGCTTTGTCGCGTCCGGGCGATCATTCGACGAGGTGCCCACGCCCATCGACCTGGGGGCCGCGATCGACCATGGACTGCCCCTCACCGGCGTTGTCGTCTACGGCCGTGCGGCGGCGCCGTCGGCTGAACTCAGCGAACATACCGTCACCGAGCTCGATCAAGCTCTGGCGCAACACTTCCGGAAGGTCCGGCAGGTGCCCAACGCTGAGCTATGGCTGCGCGAAGGTGTCTCGCCGTCCTGCTGACTCGCCGGGTACGTCCGTCTACTCGAGCGCCTTTCGATACGCCTCGACCGTTTTCGCGGCGACCTCGGCGGGCATGAACCGTTGCCGTGCAACTTCGTGTGCGCGCGCACCCAGCCGCAGGCACAGGTCTTCATCCTTCAGCAGGGCCTGCAATCGATCGGACAGCGCCACTTCGTCTTCCGATTCGACCAGAAATCCTGTCTCGCCGTCCTCCACCATTTCAGGGACACCGCCGACGCGGCTGGCCACCACCGGCTTGCCCGATGCCATTGCCTGCGCGATGATCGTCGGTGAGTTCTCCTGTCGCGAGAACAGCACAACCGCACGCGAGTCCGCGATTTCTCCGCGAATGCGAGCAGTGTCGACAAGGCCGGTGATCTCGACGTTGTCGTCAAGACCCAGGGCGCTCACGCGGTCCCGAATCGTCTGCAGATAGTCGGCATCGGGCTGCGGGCCGATGAGCGCCAGCCGGGCCTCAGGAACGGCACGACGAGCCGCGGCGAACGCATTCAACAGGCCAAGCGGATTCTGCAGCGGCACCAACAGTCCGGCGTAGAGCAGCGTCGGCGGAGCCGGTGCGAGGGCGGCCGGCGAAAAGAATTCGGGAGCGGTCGGATTACCGATCCGCAGCGCTATCCCGCGAATTTGCCCGGCAAGCTCGTCACGGTCGTACTCGGAGATTGAGATCACGACCTTGGCCCGGCGCAGGACGCGAGCCACGATGTTGTCGAACAGCCTGACCCGCAGCCTGTCTCGAAAGCTCCGCTCGGCGGCCATCCTGGTTTCGACATGCACCATGCCGTGCACGGTCACGACGGGGTTCGGGCCGCACCGCACGGCGATATCGCCGCGCCTGCCTATCTCCTGGCCGTGAACGATATCCGGCTTCACCATCGAAACGATTCTGCGTGCCCGTCGCACGTCGAGGAAGGACTGCGTCAGCGCGGCAAGCCGCTTCTGGCCTCGAATGTAGTGAACGCTGACCTTGGGGCCCTCAGACCGGAAGTCGGTCGACGCCTCACCCTCGTGGAACCGCAACACCGTAATGCTTTCGATGTCGGCGCGTTCGGCGAGCGCCGGTACCAGGGTGCTTGTCACAGACTCTATTCCACCGTTCACCGTGCCCGGCTCGAGCGGATAAGCCCCGATCATCAACACCTTCAGACCCATCCAGCTTTCCCTCTCATCCGGTCCGGCTGACGGCGCCGCAGAGGCGCGTCAGGCCGCGTTCGATGAAGCCGCGCACCGAGCGATACTGTGCCGGGGCGAGCAGCCTCAGCCCGCCGAGATAGACGATCGCGAACAGAAGGCACTCGGCGGTTATCAGCGCCAGTCCAACCGGCTCGACGTACTCGTCGGAACCGACCAGCACACGCTCGAGCGGAAACACCACCGCGAGCGCCGCCAACGCGGAAAGCGTCGACGGTACGAGGCAGCCGATGACCTCGCGGTAGGAAGCCCCGACGATCCTCCTGGCCATTTCCACCGTCACACAGCCGATAACGAGGTGCATCGTCGAGATCGCGATACCGACACCGACGAGACCCAATGGAAGGAGAACGACGATGAGGGGGATGCCCAGCACGACACTGAGAGCGGTCAACCAGTTGAGCAGAGCCGACCGGCCGGCACCCTTGATCGCCTCCCAGCCCACCGAGGTGAGGGCGATGCCCAGACCGATTCCCGCCATCGCGCCGGTCGCCGTTCCCGCCGTGCGCCACTGCTCGCCGAGCAGCAATACGACTATCGGCTCACCGGCGACTACCAACAACATGCCTGCGGGCAGGGCGGCGAACCAGATCCAGCCGAGCGCACGCAGGAACGCTTCACGGAAGCGAATCGGATCACCCGAAATGCGGGAAAATGCGGGAAACAGAACGTACGAACATATTTGGATCACCGCCATCGATGGCATGCTCGCGATGCGGTACGCGTAGCGGTACTGCCCCAGGTCCCCGGTCCCGAGTTGACGGCCGACGAGCGTCTGCTCGACCATCTCGCGTGAACGTTCCGCTAAACCGTCGAGCAGCAGCGGGAACGAGAAGCCCGCCATCTCGCGCCAGATACGGAACGAGAACTTTCCCTGGAACGGCCGCCACTTCGCCAGCCACCAGGTCAGCACGACGCCGGTTGCGGTGGATGCGTACGTGCCGATGACCATCGCCCACGCCCCAAAACCCAGGACGGCGAACGTCGTCGACACACCGGCGAAGGACAGCGAAATGGCGGGATCGACGATGATGCGTCGCTTGAACTGAAACGCACGTTGCATCAACGCGTCGGGCACACTCGAGCAGGCATGGAGAACAAGCAGGCCCGAGGTGGCCGCCGCGATGAGCGCGACCCGTGAGTCGTGAAACAGGTCGCCGATCAGTGGTGACGCCGCCAGAACTCCGAGTCCGAGAAGCAAACCGGTCGCAAACGTGACGACAAGTACTGTGTTGGCCGCGTTCTCGAGATCTCGCTCGCGCTGGATCAGCGCCTGTGAGAGCGCGCTGTGACTCACCAGCACGACCCCGATCACCACCGATCCCGCCGCGAAGAGGCCTACCTCAGTCGGCCCCAGCAGCCTGCCGAGAACGATCGTCTGAATGACGGTGACGCCCTGACAGACGACCAGGCTGATGGCAGAAATCGCGGCGCCGCGCTTGAGCACGCTGCCGAGGCCACCGCTCTCGGTTTCTGAGCCGGATTCGACTGCCGTCATCGAGTGTGCCCGCTCGCCAGACGATATCGAATCCTGCGTAGAGCGATCTCAACCCGGTTCTTCGCCGGATGAACGGACCGAAGCAATCGCGGACTGATGTGAAGCCCGATGATGACCGCCGCCGCCCGCAATGTCGCCCGCTGCCGGTAGGCCTCCCGCGCGGCGATCCTGGCGCTTGCTACGTCGCCCTCGAGAACCGCCCAACGCGCCCGACGGAGCGCCTGGTGGTACCGAATTCGCTGCAGCGCCGGGTATTCGGTGGCTTCGGCATCACTGAGCTCGAGTTGTTCGCCGACAGAGATGAAAGCCCGCGCAAGCCTGCTCTCATAGCCCTCGACCGCCGAGGGCTCGTGTGTCATCGAATCCGGCCGCAAGCGGATCCTGGCGAGGCAGTCCCCGAGCAACCGGATGTTGCGGCGCCCGGCGGCCAGACTCAACCACATCTCGACGTCGGGTTCGACGTCGGCCCCGCGCGGGTCGTACATGGCGTGGGCCGCCCACACATCACGACGGACTGCGCCGATGTAAGGGGGCACGCCCTCGTCGAGCATGTCGGAAAGGGACAGGGTGTCCGGCACCGTCGTGCGGCCGACAGAATGGAAGTACCGCTCGGGTGGCAACACGTCGAAGTCCGTGAAGAGTTCTGCGTCGCATCCGACGGCTTGCACCTCGGGATCCGCCTCGATGACGGCTGCGATCCGCTCGCAGAAATTCGGCTCCAGCATGTCGTCGCTGTCCAACAGGCAGAGATACCGTCCGACCGCGACGTCGGCGGCAGCGGCCACCCCGCCACGAACACCGCTGTTGGCTTGTCGCACGAGAGTGACTCGCGAGTCGCCGGTGTACTTGTCGACGATGTCGGCCATTTCGTCCGAGTTGCCGTTGTCGACGACGATCAGTTCCCAGTCGTCGAAGGTTTGCGCCAGCACGGACTCGATCGTCTGCGCCACGTAATCCTCTGTGCGATAAGCGGTTGTGAGAATACTGAACAGTGGTTGCGGCATCGGATTACCAGCCGATGCCTCGGTAGTTCGCGGTTCCCCTCAGCTGCTCTGCATCCGGCAGCCGCACCAGGTCGATGACGAGCTGGTGCGACTCTCTCCTGGCGATCGCGTCGGCGACCTCTGCAACGCGCGAGCCTGCGATCAGCACCTCGCCGTGCTCGAGCACCTCGTCGATGTCGTCGACCAGGACCTCACCGATATGGGGCAACCGTTCGCCGATGTAGGCGCGATTCGCGCCTACCAGCCGTGACAGTGCCACGTTCGCGTCATGGATTTTGACGTCGAATCCCTTGCCGATGAGGCGCTCTGCGAGTTCCACCATTGGGCTCTCCCGTAGATCATCGGTGCCCGGCTTGAACGACAGCCCGAAGATCCCGACCTTCCTTCGGCCGTCGGCGACGACCATATCGATGGCACGCCGCAAATGAACCTCGTTGGACATCAACAGGTTTGCCAGCAGCGGCACGTCGACGTCGTTGCGACGTGCGGTATGGGTCAGCGCCCTGACATCCTTGGGCAGACACGAGCCTCCGAACGCAAACCCCGGCCGAAGGTAGGCAGGACTGATGTTCAGCTTGGTGTCAGCCAGAAAGACGTCCATCACGGCGTGCGAGTCAAGCCCGAGGCCCGCGCAGATGGCGCCGACCTCATTCGCAAAACCGACTTTGAGCGCATGGAAGCTGTTGTCGACGTATTTCGTCATCTCTGCGACCGTGATCGGCACCCGGAAGCGAGGTCCGGGAAGGCCCTCGTACAGTCCCAGCACCGTCTCCCCGCTGCGTGGATCACTTTCTCCCACCACGGTCTTGGGTGGGTCGAAGAAGTCGCGGACACTCGTGCCCTCGCGGAGGAACTCGGGATTCAGACAAACGCCGAAATCCACCCCGGCCCGCTTACCGGATTTCTGCTCGAGAAGCGGAACCAACAGGTCCTCGCAGGTCCCGGGCACCATGGTGCTGCGGTAGACGACAACGTGCCAGCCGGTCACGT
>Ga0164298_10000420_pt1 | contig 11539 bp, 15 predicted proteins | sample Whisoiple_216_MG_FD_109713 | JGI IMG/M metagenome (GOLD analysis project Ga0164298, IMG submission 109713) | Unamended control soil microbial communities from upstate New York, USA - Whitman soil sample_216_MG | ecosystem: Environmental > Terrestrial > Soil > Agricultural land ... | reverse complement strand
GGCTTTAGCGGTGCGATCGCATTGTTGATTGCTGGCTGAGCCAACGCCGGAACCTTGGCGGGTAATTGTTGCGCTGTGGTTAACGCTGTGGTGGCTTTGCTGTCAATCAATCGGATTCCCGACCGAGCCGAAGAAATTTCTAGCGCTTGGTTGTTGAGCTTAGATTCAGTGGTCCTTAGCTTGCCATCAGTCGATGCAATTGAACTCTTCAGAGTTGTGTTTTGCACCAGAGCCTTGGAAGCGTTTGAGTTGGCCTGAGCCACGATGTCATTCAGTCTTCTCAGCTTGGTACGTGACTCATAAAGCCCATCGTTTGCGAGTTTGTAAGCTCGGTCAGCCCAAGAGCGAGCCAATTTAATGGCATCACTGGCTAAATTTGCCTCACGCTTTAGAATGTCAATTTGCTTATTACTTGCCTTAATATCAGCGTTGGCCTTATCAATCCTAAATTTGAGCGTTTGCATAATCGACAGTTGCCGACTCGCATCAATTTGGAATCTATCAATTTGTTTATCAAAGGCTGCCTGATTCTTCTCCGACTGAAGCAGAGAAGCGAGGCTGATCACCAAACCCGCCACACCTAAAACGCCACTAACAATTGATGCCCATCGCTCCATTCCTTTTGCCATGCGTTGCACATCTTTGAAACGGTTTTTCACTTCGTTTCCTAGATTCTTGGCACTATCGAGAGCGTTGTTACTTTTCTTCAGTGCATCAGCCGCTTTACCGTTGGCATCTCCGATTCTTTTTTCTAATCCCTCGATGTATTTTTTGCGGTATCGCTCACCAAATTTTTCAACCTCATCATTGAGCTTATTAACATCTACAAACCTGTCGATAGGGGCATTATTTACAGCATTAAACGCCCTCTCTAACGCGAGTATATCCATCAGCGCTTACCTAAGATAATCTTGCCTAGAATCCGCTCACAAGCCTTCCATCTGTCATCGCTGAAGACTCGCTTTAAGACTAATTGCACAATTTTTTCAACATCCACCGGAGAGCCACCGGAGCCGCCACTACTAGCACCGTTGCGGCATCCTGTACAACGCTCTAAATCTCCCACCCGTCGATTCAGATCACGTAAATTTCTCTCTAAATCTCCACAATCCGCCACAAGTCCCCCCTCAAATTCAATTGTGTTTATCTCAAGGCTCTAGACAACTCCTCACAATCAATGCAGCAATACCCAGGATATTGATTAGAACGACAACGTATTTCTCCATCAGCGCAGCGTTGTCCACATCTGACCTTAAATTTAATCGGGCATTCATCTGTTTTTGTGTAGATGATTCCCCCATTGCTGTTTTTGATAGTAATTACACATTTGTTTTCATCATCATCTGGTGGATCGCACAGGTCAGGCTTACCATCTGCCCTCTTAATTGAGCCTATTGAATAGCTCAGCAACTTAGAGCCAGCAAGCCCCAACAAACGCTCCTCGTGTTCCTTACCCTCGCAATCTCTAACAGTTGCGATGACCCCAGTAGCGATGTCTCCTACCTTTGAGAGTTTGACTCCCATCAACTTTCCAGTGAAGTGAGCCTCAACGCTATCGCTTCCAGGTTGGCCTTCACACTCGCCAGTACCAAAGCGGGAAAGAGTACAGGCTGTGAAGTTGATTTTTACAAGGTAGGTTTCGTTACAGCAGTTCCCCTGTGCTGTATCGTCTCCATCCTCTTCTGTCTCGACTGGCTTCTTTTTGGTGACGACAACATCAATAGGAACATCAGAGGAAATGACCTCCTCTTTTGCCCCATTTTTGAACTGAATCAACACCTTTGCGGGTGGTTCATTGGCACAATAAGCCCCCATAACTAATCAAAAAAGAATCCACTAAAAACACAGTTTCCAGACGAGACAGAACACTCGATTCTGAAAGCCCCCTGATAGGAGAATTGGAGATAACCGCCAGCATTGTACTCTTCGGCTGTAAGCGTAGCGGTCGCAGTCTTTGACGCATCAGCTAGTGAGATTATGGTTGCTGTAAATTCGCCACGTCCATTGTCGTAGTCGCACCCGTAAACAGCGATTTTGCCGACTACGTTGTCAGTAGGAGTGATCAGCACCTTGGGAACAGTGCCATAGTAAACAGCCGCATGGCGTGGCCCTTGATTATCCGGCTGCTCCGGCAATGCACGAACATCCGTGACACCAAAAGCGTAGATGGCCCCATCTAGAAGAGTGAAACCAGACACATTGCTAGGGAGCGCAACCCTGTCAGAATAAAACCCCCAACCTGGAAGCAAATACCCTTTACTTCCGAAAGTGCCCCCCCAATCACCTTGAATCGCGACATTTTTACCCAATGCTGTAAAGCCTTGAATCACTGGCTCTGGTGGCTCTCCATTTCCGTTGCTGCTACCAGCAAGCAAACTTACATCGACAAGACCCACCACACCATCAGCACGAACAATTAGCGCTCTATCCCCCTCACCCAACTCAGTGAAATGGGGGAATTGTGGATCATTCAGTTTCATAGGTCATCAGCCTCAATAGGTGTGTCGTAACCAATTTCAGCCGAAGCGAATAGCTCAATCAGGAACGTGTGGATGATGACACGCAGTCCATATTTTTTTTGAGGAACAGCTTGCCAAAATCTAATCACTAGAAACTCATAGAGAGAAGAGTTATCAAACTCTAGCGGTTGGTTTGATTCGCTTCTGAGAACTTCACCGCTCTCATTTTCGAGATATCCAGAGAAATTACCAGCCGCCAATAGAATCAGGCTAATCAACAGACTTTGAGCAGTATTTGTTGAAGTTGCCGTCAGTCGAGGCAATGAGCTTTTTTGAATCCTGATCACTTCGGCATCTTGATAGAATCCCTGACCAAAAAGCTGGTCAGGCGTGAGCCGCTTAGTACTCATCTGGCTCGATGTCTGCGTCAGTATCTAATTTCTGGAAGTTAACAGGCACTTGGTTCTGTCGATAGTTCTGACTATTACGTGAGACAAAACTAGAGAACGTTTCGCCAAAGGTGATGCTCTGGTCAGGATTGCTCGCTTGATTGGCTTCTGTGAGGTAGATTCTGGCTCGATTCACCACACCAGCAAATAGCTGCTCACCGTTGTTGTTAGCAGCAGCGGTTAATCCTGGCAGGTCGGCTTTCAGGATGGTAATGCTATCAGCATCTTGAGTCGCACCGGGGCCGAAGACTTGTTGAATTGTCGGTTGCATATCGATTCGGATGAAAACAGTGTGGATGAACCAATTATTACCCACAATTCAGGCGCGATCGCATCGTTGTAGTACTGAACCTCAGCCACTAGAAAACTAGGGATTTCCTAGGGACTTGCTTGCTGTTCTATATAGGGGTCAAATTCCGCAATTCTGGAAGTCTGAAAATGATAGAAGCCGTTGGAGGCGCAATCTGTGCGAGGCTCACAACGGCTTCTTTTTTTGTGGGTAATTTTTTAATTACTGCCACCCGCCACGGGTTGCACTCCTGCATTGCCCGATGTCTAAGATTGTAGCGCCTGATTGAGTTCCCGTAAAAGGTTTAGCGCCTGCCCCCAACTGCGATCGTATTTAGAGCGCTTGTCCTTAGCTGACTCATTCCATTGGGTAATTACTTGCTCAATTTTAACTAGTGCATCCATGCGAGTGTGTTTGTACATCTCATGAAGCTTTTTACGAGACAGAATCTCTTGCTGAGCCAAATTCAAATCATTAAATAGACGATCGCGAGCATAAGCTAGATTTGAGTTTTCCTTCTCCAGGCGCGCAAGCTTCGCCTGCAATTCATCTAGTTTTTGCCATAAGTCCCTAGTATCCTCGGCTTCCGCCTTAAACTCATCGGGTCGGAGCAAATCATCTAACTCATGCGTGACTGGCAGAGCCACCAGACCAGCGTAATCGAATGCGATCGCGAGTAGCTTGTCATAGGTTAATGCTCGCGAGTGACCAATGTATTTCTTCTTGAGTCCTGATTCTGTCTGCTTGTAAGCGTACCAAAATCGATTATCACCAGGACGAACCTCAGACCGTGCCAAATACGACGGCAAACGCTCATCCTTTGGTTCAAAGCGGAAACGGGTTAACCCGCCTAGCTCCAGAGTCTTCATCCAATCCACGGAGCCGACAAGCAAGCCACTGTTAAATTCAGTTTCAGAGTCTTCAGAAGGCTTAAACAAGACCCTAGCTCTATCTCCCTCATCTCTGACAATAGGTGTGTTCTTACCCATAAAATTACCCAAATTACCTTAAGGACAATATAGCTGCCTTTTGGGTAATTTGGGTAATTTATGCAATTCGCCATACAGAGGTTAACGAGTCATGTAAATGAGGACAGCGTTAACACCTCCAATGATAAGCACTGTCATGAAGAAAATTGACCAGAATGAGGTTTTGCTTTTTGCCATAAATCTCCCCAGTAGCTAACTTCCCATTGATACCCCGAAGGATAATAACAAGCTCTACCAGAGCATTCCCGGTTAAAGCAGGTAAACATCCAGCTTAATTCGCTAGGACCAACAATACAGCCACAGGAATAACAGACTTCGGCATCTGGATTGCAGGATGGGCAACCGAGAAAACCCGCCAAATTACTCCAGATGATTTTTTCGTTACGACAGTGCAAACAGCCTTGAGTCAGAGTGAGTCTATCAGCGTCGAGCCGTCCTAATCTACTCATATTCCCCCCAGCTTGGATCATCATTTGCATACTGCCTACAACCAGCATAGACAGCTTCACATTCTTCCCATCGCTTACAATCTCCCGGATAGTACCAGTGGGTATTCCCTGGAACCTTAGAGCAATCATCCTGCATAGGACAGCTTGTCTGCTTGCTTGAGTCAAATGGAATCAGTGGAGTTTTGCAGCGATCGCATTCAGTGGCAGTTTTCCAATGTTCAACCGCTTCGAGGTTAGCAGCCGCCTTTTCTTCACGGCTGAAATCATCACCGCTAAACCCAGTCCATTGGTCACCCGCTGTCCAGTAGCACTCTGAACAGAGAACGTAGTATTCCAAGTAATCAACCTGAAATAGCCACCGCTTAGCATTTGCCTCAGCAGTCTTCACAGATTCAGTTTCCATAGTTCAAAGGTTCCATTGCTCCAATTTGTCGGAAGTAAGCGCACCAGGCGCGAGCCTCTGGATCAGCGATGTCGAAAGCCGTCAAATTTTTGGTCATCTGTATGTGACCGTGACCGCCACGCAAATAATCCACGGCCTCAGTCAGGATTCCTCTATCGCGTGTCTCTACAAGAAATTGCCGCCATAGGTACTCTTTCTTGCGTAGCTGCAAGATGGCGTGACTGGTTGTAACCGACTTCATGAGCCTTCCCCCTCAAGGAGCCATTCAGCGCGCATCTCATCTGCGAAGGCAGCATGAGTAAAGTCGTCATACCCTAAAGCAGAACGCCTTTCAGCCAGTCTGCGGTCAAATTCATCGTCAGAAAACCACGTCGCTAAATCATTGAGAACTGCGATTGCCGCCTCGCGATCGCAATCCCATGTAGCACGTCGAGCCGCTAGCGTTAGCGCAACCCCCCTCATTTGCGCTGTCATTTGACTATCTATGGGGTTTTTAAGTCGGGGATAACGCCTGATTTTGTCTTGGTGGAACATGGCGTTCTGGATGACTTCCCATTCTGGGTCAAGTGACCAACGCCATTGGTTAGAGTCAGTTTTGCTCGGTACAGTAAGCCTCAGCCAGTCCTGAGTCAAATATTGCCAAACCTTTGGCAGATAGCGACAGAAGGTGTTAAATTCCCTCAAATCCTGTAGTTTTTCGCCACTATCTAGCATCAATCCAGCCTCAGCCAGAAACGGACCTTTCAATCTAAACTCTGTTCTCCAGACGCTTGATTTGCCGTCCCAACCGTTTGACCGCCAAACATCCTTGAGATATTGCTTCTTTTGAAGTTCCAGCGTTGCTAATTTGTCGTACCTCACACCACACAACGATGAAGCAAAGCGCCCAAAGTAAATTGTTTGGATTTCTTTGGTGTGAAGAATGCGATAAATGTAGCCGTCCTCAACCTCTGGAACCTTTACGGCCTCTAGTGTCCGTAGTACTAAATCGAGTTGCTCAGCGGTGAGGTTGTAGGTTGCGCCCCCCTTGTTATCGCGTGGGGGGGGCGCAGATTTGAAGCCTCTAAGCAACTCTATTGACTGTTCAAGCTCGGTTGCGATCGAATCCGCGAAAGGCTCATTCTTGCGACTTCTTGAGACGTAGCGGGGCAAATCTTCCCACTTTGGAGGTGTGATGAGTTGAGTGTCAGTCGCTAAGTCAACTCTAGATATCCTCTCCCAACCTAGAGGCAAGTCAAAAGTCATGGAAACTGTAAACAACTTACAGAGATTCTTTACAAATGAACGCACTCCTTTAAGTCCGTAAGCTTGTAAATATTTACTGCGAAACTCCACAAAAAACTGACCCGTTTGTGAAGAAACTGCGCTTTCCCATTTGTCTGGGTTCCACACGCAGATTCTTCCGACTTCTTTGTTTACAAGAATGAAGGCGTAAGGTTTCTTACCAAACGGCTTCAATTCAAAGGTTCCAAGGTTGCGAAGGAAGACTAGATAAGGTTTTGCGTCAAAATCGGCTGTAGCCTGAAAGTGTCTCCACCTAGGTAATTGCTTGGTTAGCCAGTTACTAGGGACACACTGACGCATGATGCGCAGATATAACGAATCGACAACAGAATTAACGGTCCTTGCCAGTGGACAAGATTCAATCTTTGTTAACATAGAGGTGTTTTTCGTGTGGCTCGCAGTGTCCCCGCCAAGGTTCTGCGAGCCTAATTTTTTAGGTATGCTTGGATTGTGTGGCGGCTACGAAGCCACACTGAACCCCAACCCTAGACGAACAGTGTGGTAACCGGACGGCTAGGGAAGGGGTTTTTAATTATCCAAATCTGAGATTGCTCAAACATCGGATTAAAACAGTGTGGTAGTCCTATCCTAAACCCGAATCAGCCTACACCTCTACAGCAGGCGATCGGAATCACAATTTTTCTTCATAAAGTTAAAACGCCCACCCGGACAAGAGTGAGCGCTTCTACCTAGAGAGTGATTTGCTGATGGATCTATCCGATTAGTCGAGTTCCCTCTTCCTCAGCCTTTTGTCTAGCGTGAAGCGTTCGCGCATCTGCGGCAACTCGCTCTAGAGCCTCAGCAAAGGCAATGAGGCTTGAGTAACTGCCTGACCAGCCAGCGCCCAAGATGCCGCACAGTTTCACGCCCAATTCACTTGGGATTAACACGTTTCAATTCCTCCAAAATTTCATTGAGCAACTTAACAATCTGGTCATCGCGCCTGTGTAGCGCTTCTAACTGTCCTTTCATCACCGCTTGATTCTCTAAGCCCTGTGCATAGAGATTCGTCTGAGTGCTTAGCCCCCGTTGCAGGTCATCTTTCATCAGAGCTGCAACTCGACTAACTGAATCTTTCAGGTCGATGTGTTCCAGTAGTTGAGTTTGGCTCTGTCGACTATCAGCCATGAGTTGCTGAGCTTGGGCTTGCAGATTCGAGATTAAACCTGCCAGAATTGCTGATTCTGCCTTTTCCTTAGTCTCGAAGAATTGCACGAACCACCGAACCAACCAAGCACCCCCGCTAATTCCCGCCATGATCAGCACACTCCACGACAAAGCGGTTGGTGGTTCTGGCAGTCGGCTTGCAGGTGTTTCACTGGCAGTTCCAATGATTGCAACAGTCTTCATGGTTCTAGATGTGAGTCGAGCTTGGTTTCAATGCGAGTCAGAGCCGAGTTAGAGAGCAGAATCAAGTCTTCGGTCGAGTCGGCTTCTGGGCCAATATACTCCCAGATTGTCAGCCGCATGTGTTGATACCAAAGCGGGACTTCATGCACTAGTTCGTACTGGGGAGCCAGCAGGGGAAAAATGTGTAACTCGGTGCGATTGACTAAGAGTGGTTTGCGGGTGGCCTCAACAATTGGCAGCGTTGAGGTAGTGCCCCCGCTGCCAAGTTGGAAACGTTGGATCAGGTTTCCGGCAAAGCGCCAAGTTGCTTTAGCAGTGGTAGAGAAGTTTTTGACCGCCAGAATGCGACGGTCAAACAAGACAGGAATCTCAAAGGCTGGTAGAGCTTGATAAGTTCCATCTGGATAGGTCTGAGCCTGTCTTGATTCGTCATACCACTGTAGCCAGTTCTCCTGATTACCCAAATTAATCAGCAGTTGACCCATTAGAAGAAGCTTTCCAATGGCAAACCAGCGATTTGAATTCGTTGGGTAATAACGTGATTGACGTTTGCCTCTACACAATCCACGTAGGCTCTAGGGTCAATGCCTTGACTCTCTAGCACGTCCAGCACGTACTCAGCCGAAGTTTCACCCACTAGTGAATCAGCGATCGCATCTTGGCGTTGAATCAGGTTGATTACCTCCCTAGCAGAATCAGCATTATCAAAATCAGGATTACGCCGATAGTAAGTATCAAAGGGGTGTGTCCAGTCCATTAGATTTTTTCGCGAATCAAGGTGATGTCGTAATTGCCTGAGAGTTGGTCATCAATTGATGTCTCAAGCTCCAAGAATGCTGTTTCTTGCGTTTCAGCATTGTCTGTACCCTTGCCAAAGGGGATAGACGTACTCTTGCCCCCATAGCTTAAGTACTTCATGCCAGTGACACGCGAGGTTTTGACAATGCCGTTTGCAGATTTGCCAGTAGTGATTTTGACCCTTGCAGCTTTGTAGTCTTCCGGTACGATGATCAGCCCCGCATTGCCCGGAGGCGTGGCAGTCGTTCTATTAGCAAACTTGGCAGAGTAAGTATTCCACGCTGGAGCCGAAGCACTTGCCTCAATTAACTGACCAGTCGCAAGAGAACGTCCAAACGGTTTTACATACAGCTTGATGGATTCAGGTCTAGGATCGCCGCTACCGATGTTTGTAGAATGTCGGCTCGCATCTTTGACATAGTTGATGTAATTGTCAATTGCTGCGTAGTAGCGAGCAGCTTGTAAGATTCGGCTGTAACGTCGGGAAGCCATGTTGGGAGATTCCAGGATAAGAGAGAGTTATCCAAAGCTTACCCACAGTTATCGGCCTAAACCAATTACGACAAACCCTATGGGTTTCACTGAAGAAACGTCACGATGCAATCACATTCTCATAGTGGTCGGTTCTGTCCACCAAGACGATAGGATTGCCGCCTCCGTGGAGGTGCATGACCGCATAACGAAATCTGACATCTGCTATAGGTCTATAGCGTGGTAGTTTCTTCGGCTTGCCTAAGACCATCTGAGTAGGCGGAATAGTCGGATAAGCAACACTCGGCTCATCGTTCTCATTCCACTTCAATCTTTTCCATTGTGGTGAGTGATTGTTGATGTCAAGAAATTGTTCAATGACTCGCTTTACCTCAGTGCGATCGCGTCCCAGGACTCGCAGCATGTACCCATTTTCATGGTCGGTATAGGCACCCGAAATCTTACCTTTACGCCAAACGAACCCGTTGCCACTAGAGAACAATGTCTTAATGCGGTTAGCAATAGCTTGCACCTCAGCCATTGTCACGGTCGTTGCTGTTTCGTGCATCATTCTAAAGGACATTTCGCCATCAATCGGATCGTATCCTGGCTCAACATCTACTGAGTCCTCTGCAAAGTAAAGGGTAACTTGTGGCTTGAGTCGGAAGAGTTGCTGATAGCTGGTCACAGGATGCACATACATTGCAGGGTGCATATCTCGCGCTTTACGCAGCACCACATAAAAGAACATCAGTTTCAGCAATGACAGAATCGCTGAGTCATCATCGCGCATCGTTGAAGCCACTCGTAAAGATGCCCGTGGAGTAATAATTTCCTCTTCCCAGTCGTCATCACCCACATCAGAAAATTCGTTTCTGACAATGCGGTTTTGCACTTGCATCAGAACAGTCTGAAAGTGTTCCCAAGGTGAAAAGCCTTCAGGTAGTGCCACGGTTTACACCTCCGGTTTCTGTTGGTCATTAACTGCGATCGCTGGACTTTGACTAGTGAGTTTTTGGCGGGTGGCCTCGGCGCTTACTGCCACAGCTTCAGCAGGTTTTACCGCCTGTTTATTGGGGTTTAGCTCGCTGATAGCCTTGTCTAGCTCGTCTTTTTGCTTCACGATTTCAGTGGCGGTTTGCTGCACTGAGAGAATGTTTCCAGCCACCTGGTCTATCTGGCTAGTGACTTCCTCTAAGTTTTCTAATCGCTCCATTGCATTGAAAAAGGGATTCTTGAAATCTGGCCTTTCATTGAACCACCTCCAAGCTTTTTCACTTGCTCCCCCATCGCGTTTCAGTCCGTTACCAATTTGAGCAATCCAACTTCCAATCACATTTTGTGATTCCTGTATGTTGTAAGCAATTGACTGGAATGAGGAAAGCAAATTCGCCCCTGCCTGATAGATACGGTTGTACTTTTTGTACTCTGTCTTGATGCCTTCCCACTCAGTAACGCCAAAGGCTTGCTGCATGGTTTCATCAAAGCTTTTCCCTAAAATGCTTCCAATATCTAAGGGATTCCCCTCTAAATCTTTAACCCCAAACACAGCTAAAACGTTAGAAGTAGCGCTAAAAAGTGTTTGCGTCAGTCCAGAGCTTAGCTGATAAGCATTGTGAACATTGGTGTAAAGATTCAGCGCCAACAAAACCTTATCTAGATGCGTTGATTCCGCCATCTTTTGAAGATAGCCAGCAATGCCACCATTGGGTAATAAGTTACCGAGCTTTTGGGTAATCCCTGAAGTAGTTTCGTCAATTTTGGACAATAGCCCAAGCTGTGCTGTATTGGCAGTCGCGTTATAAGCTCCAACGGCATCGGGAATTTGGTTAACCTGTTGTTTTAGCTGTTGCACCTCATCAGCAATCCCATCTACCCGTTGAGCAGTACGACCGCCACACCCTTTGCCGTTGCATGGCGCAGCCGCTACAGCCGTTGCAGTAGCACCAGGCAATGCTTGAATTTGAGGTGATAGTGTGTTGATGATTTGCGGAGCCATCAGAGCTAATCCGCCAGTGATGATAGCGAGCTTTTCTAACTGGCTGGTTTGATAATCTAGTTTTGCATTTGCTTGGGCATCCACTCTTTCACGCTCCCTTACCTTGGTTTCTACGGCTGTGATTCGTGGCTCTAGTAGGTTAGGAGCCTTCAGCGTTTGAATCTCCCTACTGAGTTGGTCGATTGCGGCTGAGTTGTTAGCACCTAACCCCAAAGCACTTCTGCCTATCGGCTCTATTTCCGGCTTGCTTAAAGCGGCTGAAGACTGCCTCAATGCGGCATCAGCTTTAACTTCTGTAGCGGTCAATCGGGGCAAAATGCCGTAGCCACTAATCGAGTTATTGACTGCCTGATTCACTAGCGGTCTAATCACATCCAACGATGCAGGACTTGGAGCGTTAGGACTAGGAGCATTAGTCACTGGCTTGTTTTGAATTGCCCTGACTCTGTTCTCTAAATCTGCGATGCGTTGATTCTGTGGCGGGTTCTCTGCCTTGGCTTGCTGAGCCGTTGTTTGAGCTTGCTGAATCTGAGGCTTTAGCGGTGCGATCGCATTGTTGATTGCTGGCTGAGCCAACGCCGGAACCTTGGCGGGTAATT
>Ga0164298_10000419_pt1 | contig 11539 bp, 16 predicted proteins | sample Whisoiple_216_MG_FD_109713 | JGI IMG/M metagenome (GOLD analysis project Ga0164298, IMG submission 109713) | Unamended control soil microbial communities from upstate New York, USA - Whitman soil sample_216_MG | ecosystem: Environmental > Terrestrial > Soil > Agricultural land ... | reverse complement strand
GGTGTTGCGGGCGATGTAAGGGGTGCAGTTTTTTGGGCTGAGAGTGTTGCAGTTTCGGGGGTTGAAGGTGTTGCAGGTGCGATCGAGGTTGGTTCGTTTGTGTCGGTTTTGGCGATCGGCGCTTCGGCTTCTGCAACTTTCTCGGCTTCTGCCTTGGCTAGCGCTTCAAAGCAAGATACTGTCGCTTCCCAATGCCCGCGCTTTACGTCGCTGGCAGTCTGGCTGACTTGGCAACAATAGCGGTTATCCTCAATCAGTCTCGCGAACGGGCACTCGGCACAGGTGAAGGTTGCGGGGGCGGAATCGTCGATCGTCGGTGCAGTCTGTGTTACGTTCATGGTTATGTCCTGTTAGGGGCTAGCCACCGCTCTTGGCCTCGTAAACTTCGGGCGGTGGTTTGTTTTGTACTACTACTTTAGACTACTTTTAGACTACCTGTCAAGGGTATCCTACATTAATTTTAGACTACCAGTTAGATATCACAGGTTAGCGGTATCTAACCGGGTTGGGCAACCTAACCGATCGCCCGGATATCAGTCTCTGTGACAATTTTCTGCAACCTCGCTGCTATGTTTGCCCGCGTCCCGATCGCGCTGACTCCCCTCGATGCTGCGAGCTTGCGGATGCTCTGGATGGACATCTTATTAAGCAATTTCTCAATATCCGCCCCTGGTGTTGGCGTCGGTGTTGCTGTTGTGGCGATCGGCGCGTCGGTCGTGGCTGCAACCTCGACATCAATTGCTGGCTCAATCTCTGGCTGTGCCGAAGTGTCTGGCGCTGTTGGTGCTGTTGGTTCTGGCTCAGTCGGTTCTGGCGTAGGTTCCGGCGCTTCCGGCAAGAGGGCGATCGTCTCAGAATTGAATTTGCTCTCGATCGCACCTTTGAAAACCTCAACCTGAGACGGATCGACGTGATGGAGCATGGCAAGGGCTGTATCAACTTGACTCAAGGCACTCTGGCAAGCCTGTTCGACTGACAGTAGTTGCTGGCGATGCTCCTGAAGTTCGGAGAGTTTGACTTGCAGTGCGGTAATTTGCGCGGTTGTGGCGTCGATCGTGGCGTCAATTTGAGCGAATTTGGTGGCGAGTAGGTTAATCATTGTAGTGTCCTATTGGCGTAGTAAGTGAGTAGGTGAAGCGGTGGGAGAGTGTTACCCCTCCCGGTGTACTATTTGCCTAGTTGGCGGCGGCGTGTAGCTTTGTGGGCGGAGATCGAGTAATCCTTATCGATCAGATCCTCGAATTCCTCAAAGCTCTCTAAATGGTGATCGGTCAGTAGCAGTCCCGGAAGTTCGGCAGTGGCTTCTACTCGGATGGCGTAGCCTGTCGGGGATTTCTTATCCATGTAGATTGTGAGGCGGAATTTTCCGAGCGTCCCGAAACTTTCATCTTGCTCGATCGTTTTGTGGAAGCCAGTAGGGAGCGTTTTGTACTTTGTTCTGAAGTCAAGGCTTCCGGTGGATTGTAGAGCTAGCAGCGCGGTAGAGATGAGGCTGTTGTCGATATTCATTTTTCGTGGTTCGGTTGTGGTTTGCAGCGCCGGGTTTGTGTCGTTTCCCGTTTCGCTTGTGATACCATCTTAGACTACTTTTTAGGCTACCGTCAAGGGGGTAGCCTATATCAATATCTTATGACACCCGTTAGACACCATCAGCTATCCGTATCCTACCCGTTAGACACTTTACGACGGTAGTATAATAGAATGGGTAGATAATCCATTAGGAAACCAATATGGCAAAGCAACCTATCCCCGTCGTTAGTCAGGGGAAAACTAAACTAGAGAGCGGCGAAGAGATGGAATTTGAGTCCCCCGAAGCCCGTGCATGGTTGGTAGGGCTAGACATTGACCCGGAAACAGGCAAGGAGAAGGGGCGATCGTTCCGTTATGAGTCAATGAAGAGTCACACGTCCTTTACCGCCCGCAACCAACACATTAGAGGGATAGCGTATTTTTACGGGAGCAAAAAAGTAGCTGGTAAGGTGCATAAACTTTACATCGGCAAGCTCGAAGATTTGACGATCGCCCGGATGGAGACAATAGCCGAAAACATTGTTAAACCGAAGCCTGAGAAGGTTGCCAAAGAGGTAGACAACTCGAAATCTAAGGCGGTAGATAAGAAGCCGAGAGCGGTAGGACAAGAGCCTAGCAGTCGCATAGAAGCGCTTGAGACTCAAGTAATGGAGTTGCGCGGGGAGTTGGCAGAACTGCGGGGAAAATTGACGGCTTGAGTGCTTCTGAGCCGGAATCACCCAAGCCTGATAGTGCGGTAGACCAAGAAGTATCTAATGAGTTAGGCTACCTAAAGGCTGAGAATAAAAAACTGGTGCAGGATCTAGAGGAAGCGCGATCGCAACTGACAGAACTAAAAACAGAACTGGCGGCGGTGACTGCCGATCGGGACAAACTCCAAGGGCAACTGGCAGAACTGGCGACAGTGCAGGCAGAACGGGAGGAAATTCGATCGCAACTTGCGACAGTGGAAGCAGAGAAAGAAGCGCTGAGAGCTGATAACGAGCGATTACAGAAGGAGGTGGCTAAGGAAAAAGAGAACTACCAGACTCTTGTGGTGATAGACAAAGTGCTAAACCAGCAAGTAGAGGAAGCACAATCGAAACTGGCAGAACGCGACGCAGAACTGGTGGCAGTGAAGGCCGATCGAGCAAATTGGGAAGAGCTGTTTGTCACTCAGGAGGGAATAAATCTTGACCTCCGAGACGAAAACTGGAAACTAGAAAAAGAATGCTCCGACCTACGATCGCAACTGGCAGAACTGCAACAAAACCCAGCACCCGCGATCGACTTATCCGACAAAGCCGGCGAGGTGGCAAGTTACGTCAAAACTCTGCTGTGTGATGAAAAATTGCTCAGCAGCACCCTTACCAAAATTAAGAGGAATAAACCAATCCAACTTCCTAGAGACGTTATCTCTGAAGTGGAGAGAATTTTGGGAGGGGGCGATGGATGAGTATAAATGGTGGGGAAAGCCCGGTGAACCTCCCCAAAATCTCAAAACCAAAAAGCAGCTCGCAGAACTGGGTTTATCGCCCCTAAAAGCAGTGGGAATTATCAGGGCGCAAAAGTACGACGTTTTGCTTTATGACCCCGACAACCCAGAGTCCTGCCGCCCTAAAAGAAAACCGACAGAAAAGCAACTCGAAACGCTTGCTGCTAACCGCGAGAAAGCTCGAATCAAGCGCGAATATAACGACTGGTACAACAGCCGGGAACGGCTGATTGAGCAGGATAGAGTTGCGGCTATACGCTGGGCCCGTGACGAGTTAACTAGGGATGACTGGGTAATTCTGGATACCGAGACAACCGGGCTGCACAATGCTGAAATTGTGGAGATTGCCATCATCAATCATCTCGGTGCAACACTGCTCAATACCCTGGTTAAGCCCACAATATCCATCCCTGCTGATGTTGTGGCGATTCATGGTATCAGTGACGAAATGGTGGCAGATTCGCCCTCTTTTTCTGACATCTACCCGCAGATTGTAGAAGCGATGAAAGACAAGCGAGTATTCATCTACAATGCTTTTTTTGACATAACAATTCTAGATTACTGCCGGAGATTGCACAGTCTAGAAAGCTTCAATTTAAGCAGGCGCTATGAGTGCGTGATGAACTGGCACGCTCAGTGGGCAGGCGACTGGAGCGACTACCACGAAGGCTACCGATGGCATCCTCTTTGTAGCGGGCATCGCGCTCTGGATGATTGTTTAGCGGTATTGGAGCGGATGAAAAAGATGGCTGCGGATGACGATAAATTTCATTGCCCCGTGCCACGGCCTGAATAGATTCTGCGAACATTGAGAAGTCCTGAGACGACACATCCCACGGACATTAGGAATTGATACCCCGGTTAATGCCGGGTTTTTTTGGCTTGCCCGATCGCCCAAACAAAAAAACCTCCGACCGAAATGTCAGAGATTTTTTACACGATGGGTAATTAGTAATTGGTAATCGGCAACGGGTGCTACCCCAATTAAAACCAGTGTAGCCACTCTGGAGTTTGGGCGATCGGTACAATAAGTCTGTCGTTATGCAGTGGCGACACATCCCAAAAAAAGACGCCCCCGGTCATTCCCGGAGGTCTCTTGCTTTATTTGGCTTTAACTATTTTTCGGATGCCTCAGCAACCAATTCCTCAATTATTGCCTTGGCTGCTGCCTCTGCTGTTGTGCGATCGGCGGCAGTTCCATCGACTCTAAAGTAATATTTCGAGCAAATTACCTCCCAATTGTTCTCAGCAAACACAACTGCAATGTAGTCGTGGTAAATGAAAATATGGCTGAGGTTGTATTTCTTCATTTGGGTTTACTGTTTTTCGGATTTGTAGAAAAACCAGCTCTCGATCATCGCCTTGGCTGCTGTTTCGGCCGCTGTGCGATCGGCGGCAATCCCATGTGTTCCGACGTAATATCTCGAACACATTATTTCCCAAGCCCCATCAGTGAAAACAACCGCAAGGTAATTGTGGTAAATGAAAATATGGCTGAGCTTGTATTTTTTCATTGGGTTGACTGGGTAGGGTTGGCTGGCTGGCTGTCTCGATCGGCGTCGCGTTCTCGCTGAGCTTGCCGCTCTAAGTGTTGCCTTACCATTCGTCGCAGCACATCTTGCAAGGTTTCCATCTTGGCTCCTATTATTAATTGGTTTAGTTCTGTCAAACCGTCAATAACACAGTCCGGCTCGGTTCATCCGTGACAAGGTAATTTTTCATGCTGTCAGTTATGGTGTTTCCTTTAGCTCTGTCAGGCATCGCCTGACAGTATCTATTGCTTTGCAAGCAGTGCTTATTAAAGCTTTTTGATGTGGCTTAGAGTAGGTATTGGTAATGCTATCAAGCTGCATTCTTAAGCTTAAAAGTGCTGCTACGCACATATCAAGTTCATCGGGTTCCTGCATTGTTTTTGTCTCCTAGTTATTATCTGGTTTCTCTGTGACAAGGTAGAGTTTGGCTGTGTTGTCAATGTTCAGCAAGTGATGTTCAGTGGCTCAAGTAGCAGTCGGTTGTGCTAGCTAGTGGCGGGACTATTCCTCCCCATTAATCAGCCTTTCTAGCATCGCCCTCGCATCTGCATATTGCTTGTGATTTCTGCCTCCATCCCTCACTCCCCACAGTAGCCAAATGGTGCGCTGTTTGCCTAAATTTTGGGCAATTACTAGCTTTGCCAATTGCACTCGGCGTTCGTGTGATTTCAGAGGAAAATCATTACTAAAAAGAGGCGGAAGGCTATCAGCAAGAATTTCACTCAGGAAGCCGTTTAAGAGGCTGTCTGACCCTTCCGCACAGTCCGCTCCTTCCGCACCCTCCGAGGCTTCCGCTCCCGTCCCACAAGGGTTTAGAAGGTTTCCGCTATCTTGCTCTGGCAGGGTGTAATCCTTCTCAGATGAATTGCTAGGAATGTCAGTTTTGGCATCGGAAGCTTCGTTAGTAGTGGCATTTTTTGGCTCAGATTTCCTGACCAATTTGACCAATTTTCTATCACTTAAAGGCTGTCCGGGGAGCTTCACCAGGGCTTCAAATCGGGGTACAGCTTCAGTCGTTACGGGGTCAATCTTGCCAAGCAATTCAATCTCTAATAAGGCTGCATCCCGCGTAGCAGCCATTCCTTTCGCATCCCCCAAACCCGCTAAAGTGCGGGCATGGCTCACGAAAATTACATACATTTTTGCCTTGCGAATATCACTCAAAGCAGCTTGGAAAAAGTCGCCTGAAGTTTTGCACCGAGAAGCCCAATTAGTAAACTCATCGCACACAAAAGTCCACGGTTGAAAAGTAGGATTTGGCTCGTTTCTAATACGCTCATAGCGCCGCTTTACCTCGGCTGCAAACTCTGCCAATTCTGCATCAATAGCAGGGTAATCCATCCCCGCCCCGATAACTTCACAGTCGCGCCAAGAGTTAAATCCGGCGTGTGGGTCGAGGGCAGTTACTTTGTGTCCGGCCGCTTTCCTTTGGGCAATTTCTTCCTCGGCTAAGAAGCTTTTGCCGCTACCTTGCGGGCCGTGAATTAGTATGGCTGGATAGTTAGTTAGTTTGGGTAGTTTGGCGCTTTCCTCTTTGGGTTCAAGCGCTGCCGATTGTGCCGCTGAAGGCTGCACTTTGTCGCCGGGATTGCTGATAGATTCCAGCGTCGCCGTGCCAGTCAGCAGTTGTTGCTGCTGCTGCTGCTGTGGGTCAATACCAAGTGATTCACAATAAGCGGCCTCAATCTCACCCTCGAAAGCTACCTCATCGGCATCCGCAAGCTTTTTGTACCTGTTGGCGAGGGTGCTCATTTGATAGGCGGATTCGGCGGCAAAACCGAACTCATAAGCCTTCTCTTGGTACTTCTTAATCCGCTGCCGTACAGGCTCCTGTTCCCCTTCACGGCGGGCGATGAGCATTGTTGTAATCATCCCGCCAGTAGCCAGTAGAGAGAGCAAGATTTTAATGCCACCATATCCACGTTCGATCGCCCGAAACTCTGCTTTAGGAGGCACAAGCCACGCAGGCTGACTTTCGATGCGGTTGCCAATTCTGTATTCGATTCGATCATTGAACTGTAAGGCTGTTGCACCCGCGAAGCCGACAATACTTAGACTGAGTATCCCTGAGACGATCGCCTGGTTTCTATTCGCTAACATTCAACTTGCTCCATACTTGGGTTGCCACGAATGCGACGGTAATTACGATTAATGCAAAGCTGAGAATCAGCAGTTGAGAGTTGGCAATTATCCAAGCTTGCCAAGCATCCCAATTGCCAGCCAGCAACGCAGTGCCGACAGCCAGCAATATCAATTGCGATCGAACTTTGCCCGAACCTTCGGCGCTCAAACTGTACAGAGCCAACCCCAAAGATGCAGCCGGGATCAGTATCACAGCAGCCGGAATCATCGCCGGGATTGCCCGCACGATAAGGCTTGCAGATAAACCCGCGCCGAAGTAGGAACCGAATTCTCCCCAGTTCCCGGTAAGATTCCAGAATCGTTCGATGTTGGTTAATTCGGGTGTTTGGGTTTGGTTCTGTTGTTCAAATTGCTGGGGAATTGCTGAGTTCAGATAGTCGAATTCTGAAGCATCAAATTCTGAGTACATAAAAAAATAGCGGGCCGTCCTGACCCGCTGCGAGTGTGTGCTAGTTTTTGCCAGTGAAGAAGTCGAATAAGCCGCCTAAAAAGCCTTTGCCGTTGTTGTTGGCAATCGGGCTGTTGCTACCGCCAGAATTGCCTACTGTGGCTGGGATTGGATCGAAGTCTTTGGCATTGATGTAGTTGTTGAAGTTTGCCCGTTTCGCCTGCATCGCGATCGCCTGTTGCGGGGATGCCTGAATCGCTTTTAAGGATTGCTGAAAGCCGTTCTGCTGTATCTGTCCCTTGGCTGTATGATTCGCTTTTATCAGCAGCAACCGCTGGCGAAAGTCCATATTTTGGAGTGTTTGTGTTGACGCGCCCTCGACCTTTACCAGTCCCAGTTCGTGTTGTAATTTTTGGGTTAGGTTGATGACATTTTGGTCATACTTCGCAGATGCAATAATCGCCTTAGAAACGTATTTGTCAATCTGCAAGGTGTCTGTCAGCCCGTTCTCTTGAGCTTCAAGCGTCAATCGTTCAATCTCGACTGTGTTAGCTCGAATCTTTGCATCGTGCCGATTGTAGGCTGTTCTTAGCTGCTTTTGTAGCTCAAGCACTTTTGCTTCTTTGCCCGCTGCGTTCACCATCTCTGGGGTCAAGGGGCCCGATTCGTAATTGAATTGACGCTTGATGTGTGCAGCGCCGGGTGTTTGGGCCACTCTGAAAACTTGCATCATGATAAAATCTCCTCAGTACGTGGGTACGGTGAATCCCCCAGCTCGTGCTAGGGGATGAATTGCAAGCCAGTCGGTTTACTTTGCAAGAGGGGCCGACTGGTTTGTCATTTGATTCAATCTGTGGCTTAGTTGATCGCACTCAGGATGTCCGATATCTGGCAACCACTCCCCGCGCCGCCAACTGTCTCCGAGTTCGATCGCCGTTCCAAAATCAAGACCCAGCGCTACATATTGGCACTCCGGGAATTCCATCTCGCTGTCTGGCTCAGCCTCGGCTTGATACTGGTAGCCGATCGCGAAGTTATCCACCGCTTGCCGCTGTTCATCGGTCAAACTGCCGTCGGGATTCAATTGCTCGAACATATCTAAATGGGATGCCAGCCGATACCGAGAATCATCGCCGTACTTGGGAATGCGATCGATATGGCGTTTAATGTAGTCCGGCTCGATCGTCTGCGAGCTGGGGGCTTCGGTGTCGGTGTCGGGTTCTTCATCCCAGAAGTCGGAGAGGTCGATCGGTACTAAATCTTCGTCAGTCATCATGATTAAAACTCCATTGGGGTAAAGGTTTCGGGTTGTGCGATCGACACGGGGGCGATCGGCTGTTGGGCGATCGGCGAGGCCTGCGGGCAATTGGCAATTTCCCAAGTGTTTAAAAGGTGCTTGCCGTACCGACTCAAGAGGATGCCGATCAGTGTGCTGTAGTCGTTTGCTCCCGTGGCTGCGAGTAATTCATCTGCCAGCGGTACAAATTTGCTAGGCATTACGGCGCGTGTTTGGGCCATTAGTTACTCTCCTTGTTAAGTCCGTAGAGGTTAAAAAACTGAGGCCGAGGTGCGACCTTAAATCGACCCTTAGATGCCTCGCACATTGGTTGAAGCAAGCTGGCACTGCCGCCGATAACAATCAGTTCGCCGAGCGAAGGCAAATATTTTGCCCAATTGGCTTTTAGCTTGGCGCGGATGTCGGCAGTCCAGGCGTCGCGCACTGCCACAAATTCATGAGAGAAATCTATCTCGGTGCTTCCATAAGTCAGATTGCCAGTTGCAATCGCATCCATTAGCATCCCAGCATCAGCCGTACTGCCGAGTCTGGGAAGGATGGCTGCTGCTACTCTCTGGGCGACGTAAGACGTGCCGGGTAAGACAATATCTGCATCCCGTAACAACGCGCCGCCGGGTGCAAACAGTCGGGCGATCGCCGTGCCGCCCCCAATGTCCAGTATTCCGTTAGGGTTGCCGGGGTATCTCCACATTTGGCGACCGAGTGCGAGGTCGTAAGCTCCCCGACATTCATCAACGGCAACTACAGAGCGGATGGTGCTTAGGCAGTCATGACCGTTTACCGAGAATTCGATCGTCGTTTCGAGCTCTTTCAGTTTGGCGATCGTCTGCTGGTTGCGAGAATCAGGAGTCGGGATGACGAGCCGTTCTATACGCTGGGGGGAATCAGAAGCCAATGCCGGAAGCACTAGCAGGTGAGCCAAGTCAGCTTTGCCCGACTCGAAAGCCGGAGCGCCACCCATGAGTTGAGCTAAGCGACCGACTAAGTAACGGCGGCCAGAGTAGCCAATCTCAAAAGATTGTGCATCGTTGCCGCCCTCTTCCCAGTCGGACAATTCCTTGACGTAAGACGGAATTGAGCGGACTGTCTGACACTCAATCCACTTTGTAAAACGATTACCAGGATCAACAGCCAGCACGGGACGCACGACGGCGCGATGTGGCTGGATAGCGCCATAGGTGGCGGGTTTGTATTCGGTTATCATTGTTCGGGTTTGCCTTGTGGCGTATGGGTTTGGGACGCTTTTAGAGTCAGTTTTTGAGCAACCTTACAGGAATGTACGGCTGGCCGTTTTATGCCTCGGACTGGCTCTTTTGCGTGCTTATGTGTCATTATATCGACATAGGGATAATGTGACAAGTCCCTATGTCGATATTACCCTATATCCAACAACCCCCTAAAAATGCCAAGATTTAGAGGGGATAAGACGATAAGGGGACAATAGGACTTTGGCAGAGGACAAAAAGCTTGTGTCGATAAAAATTTACTTAGAGGAAGAGAAGCGATCGCGGTTTAAGGCTGTCTGCGCGCTTGAAAATCTCAGCATGAATGAAGTGCTGTTGGGAATGCTCGAAGATTGGCTGGAGAAACACGCGCTACCCGCCATGACATCTAATCGCCCCCCAGAACCGCAGGCAGCGGAAACAACCGCAGCAGCAAAACCAGCCACCACGACAAAACAAGGGAGGAGCAAGAGCAAGGGGTGATTAGCCGATCGACCGTGGGGAATGTGGTGGCGGGGCGATCGGCTGATTGTGGGGAGCGTCCAAATTTCTTAATCGATCGGTATAAAATTTATACCAATTTATTACAGCAATTCACGCATACCAGGATGCAAACTGAAGAAGCCCCCTAATTCTTGCAAGCCTTTATTTGTCTGTATTTCAGAATCTAATCACGTTTTCTACTACCCCTAAAGTCGCATTGTGCATTGTCAATTCATCTATTTACCTAGTCCATATATGGACTAATAGCCTTAAACTTCTTTGCGAAAAATTAGGAGTTTTCGATTACCTAGTGATATATTTTAAGAATCTAATTCGATCGAGCCAGAAATTTTTCGCTTATGGTTCGAGAATTAGAGCGATCGACAACAATTAGAGAAACTTGGGAAACTGCTATGCTGCCTTCCGAGAGAAAATTAAGAATCTCATTTGCTCTTTCTCCCAAATTAGCCGAAGATTTAGATACTTATGCCGAGGCATTCGATGTATCTCGATCGGGTTTTGTAGGGGAAGCTTTACGGGTTTATTTAAATCAGCTTGGCAAGCATTACAAGCCTGCTAATAAAAAGCGATTTGAGAACCAAGAAGCCCGGGCAGCCTAGCATTTCAAGCCTTTTCGATTGTCCGAGTAAGACAAAAACAAGACAAAAAAAAGCTACGCCCGCCGTAGAGACGAGAGAAGCTACAAAAATTTACTTATTTTCAATATAACCGCATCTGCAAGCAAAAGTTCACAAAAAAGCTGACAAATGCGGACTCGCAGACAACAGACAATAATCTCTCTTCTATATCGGGTGTAGCTGGCCCACCTTCCACAGAGGCGCAGCTATGCCACCTATTGTACCAAATCCAGACAATTTTAGTCAAGATTCATTCGCCAATTCGGCAAGTTTAGACAAGTTTGGCGAAGATTACGCAGAATATGTAGAGCGATGCTGCTATGAGGATGTTGTGGATCGATCGGGCGTCCGCCCTGCGATCTACTACCTCAACCACGAAACAGCGATCGGAGCCGATGTATACGAACCGATTTTTGCCGACAGCGACAAGGCCAACAACAGCGGCATCAGCTTAGAGGCATCCCGAAATCTTGCCCGGTGTGTCGGGGACGCGGGATATTTCTACAAAGGTAAATTTTGGCTCCTCTCCGATTTATGTGGAGCCTCAAAGGATGCCAGAAGCGGCAGCATCAAATCAAAAGGAGTCCCCCGACCTGCGGGCCCTGCTGCTGGTGGCTACATAGTAAATGGCCGCTTTCGCCAAGTCACGGGCGCACCGATCGCCCTTGATGAGAAAGGTCGTCCTCGCAAATACCACCAAGCCAAAGGTAAACCGCTAGAAGTATTTCTCCCAAATGTCGATGTCATCGCTTGGGAGGAAATAGCCACCAGATACAATTTACCGATGCCGGAATTTCCGGTAATTGGGCTTAATGGTGAAGCGATCGAGTTT
>Ga0164298_10000418_pt1 | contig 11540 bp, 11 predicted proteins | sample Whisoiple_216_MG_FD_109713 | JGI IMG/M metagenome (GOLD analysis project Ga0164298, IMG submission 109713) | Unamended control soil microbial communities from upstate New York, USA - Whitman soil sample_216_MG | ecosystem: Environmental > Terrestrial > Soil > Agricultural land ... | reverse complement strand
CCGCGACTCGGTCGGCTACGCGCTGGCTCAGGAGGGCTTTGAGGTCAGCCCCGCCGAGGACGGCGACCAGGCGGCGGCGATGCTCAGCGACGGCATCCCCTACGACCTGCTGATCCTCGACATCATGATGCCGGGGCCGAGCGGCCTCGACATCTGCCGCGACGTGCGCTCGCGCAGCGCCGTGCCGATCATCGTCCTCACCGCCAAGGACGCCGAGGTCGACAAGGTCGTCGGCCTCGAGGTCGGGGCGGACGATTACGTCACCAAGCCCTTCTCCGTGCGCGAGCTGCTCGGCCGCGTGCGCGCCCAGCTGCGCCGCCGCGAGCTCGACCGCGGCCCGCTCAACCAGGCGGTGCGGATCGAAGCCGGCCCGGTCGCGATCGACCTCGTCCGCCACGTCGCCACCGTGCGCGGTGAGTCGGTCAACCTGACCCGCTCCGAGTTCCAGCTCCTGCGCCTGCTGGTCGGCCGCCCCGGCGAGGTCTTCCCCCGTCGCCAGATCATGGAGGAGCTCTGGCAGACCGAGTTCGATGGCGACGAGCGCGCCTGCGACGTCCACATCTCCAACCTGCGCCAGAAGGTCGAGCGCGACCCCCAGCGCCCCGAGCTGGTCGTCACCGTGCGCGGCGTCGGCTACAAGTTCGAAGGCGCGAGCGGCTGAGGCGCCATCCCTCGTATTTCCTGGTCGCCGGGATCGACCTTCGGGCTGAGATGACGCGATTGCGGCAGCTGCCCGTCTTTGCCGGCGGTTCGCTGGCCGCGCGCGAGCCCGAGCTGAAGGTGCGCCGGGCCCGCCGTCGGCCCAACCGGCTCGGCTTCGCGGTGCCGGCCCAGTTCCGCCTCTCCGTCACCGCCTATCCGGGAATCCGGCCGGGCGACGTGCTCGAGACCCTGCTCCACGAGCTCGTCCACCTGCACGTCGGCCGCGCCGCCGAGTCCCACGCCTGGCACGGCAAGACCTTCAAGGGCGCCCTGGCGCGGGCGATGGTTGAGGCCTACGGGATCGTCGCGCCGAGCCGGCGCAGCACGAATCATGGCGTCTACGCCGAGGCGATCGAGTCGACGTGGCCTCGCTAGTCCGACCGCGGGAGGTGGCGCGCGCGGTCGCGCCGATCGAGCTCTTCTTCGATCTGGTCTACATCTTCGCGGTCAGCCAGCTCTCGCTTCACCTGGTCGAGGACGTCAGCTTGCGTGGCATGGTGGAGACGCTCGTCCTCACGCTGGCGGCGATGTACGCCTGGTTCATGACCGTGTGGACTTCGAACTGGCTCGACGTGGAGCGGCGACAGGTTCAGCTAATGCTGCTCGGGCTGACGTTTGCCAGCCTGCTGATGTCGACCTCTGTGGTCGACGCGTTCGGCCGATCCTTTGATGTTTCTTGGGTTAGTGACCGCGCCGGGCTCTTCGTGATCGGCTACCTGGCGATTCAAATTGGCCGCACCGCCTTCGCCGTCGTCGCCTTCCGTGGCCACCGCCTGCACGACCACTTCTCCAACGCGCTTGTCTGGGAGTTGGCCACCGGCTTGATCTGGATCGCCGGGGCCTTTGCCAAGGGCGACGCCCGCCTGACGATCTGGGCGATCGCGGTGCTCGCTACCTACGGTGGCGTGATCGCCGGGCATCCACTGCCGGGGCGCGGCAGCCCCTTCAGCTCCGACAGTCAGATCTACGCTGAGCATCTGCTCGAGCGATTCAGGCTCTTCTTCCTGATCGCCCTGGGCGAGACGGTGCTGACTATCGGCAAAGCCTTTGCCGGCGTCTCCCTCGGTGCGGAGCAGGCAATCGTGCTGACTGCTGCCTTTGCCGGCACGGTGTCGCTCTGGTGGAGCTACTTCCACCGGGCCGAGCGCGTTGGCACGGCGGCCGTCGAAGGCTCCGGAAACGCCTCGCGCCTGGTCGCGGTCGGCAACTACACGCTGGTCGCGATGGTGATCGGCATCATCGCGATCGCCGTCGGCGACGAGCTTGCCCTGGTCGATCCCGCCGGCGACCCCTCGGCGAGCGCCGTCGCGCTGATCTTCGGCGGCCCCGCGATCTTTCTGCTCGCCCAGCTCGTCTTCATCCGCCAGGCCACGGGCACGATCTCCAATGCCCGGATCGCCGCCTGCGTCGCCCTCGCGATCCTCGCCGTTGCGATCGCGTCGCTCAGCCTCCTCGTCGCTGTCATCGCTTCGAGCTTCGTCCTCGTCGCGGTCGCGGTCGCGGACACCAGAGCCGACGAACCGGCGCCCGCCACCCTCTGATCGAGGAGCACCGGCTCGCCCGCGAGTGACCGCGTCGCTCCGACGCCCGCGCATCGCTCCGACGCCCGGATTTGAACCGTTTTGCCGCGCGAAGATCGCGACCAGACTGACGCAGCCAGACGACCGTCCGACCGGCGCGATTCCACCTGAGTCCGCCCCGCGATGGACGAGAATTCTTACGCGACACCGTCTCGCCTACCCGGCCGGTGCCCGACGCATGCGGCCCGGTTTTGCCTCACCGGCCCGGGGTAATTGATGACAGCGGGCTGCCGACCCGGACCCCAGCGGCTTTGATCGGTGCTAGGCCCGGTTCCCGCTCGGGTGAGAAGACCAACCGCCTCTCTGGCGGTGAGGTGTCCGGGTCGGCGGCATCCCGCTCAATTCGACCAAGGAGCTTCCGATGCCAAGCCAGTTGCAGGACAAGAGAATCGCGATCCTCGTCGCCAACGAGGGAGTGGAGGAGGTCGAGCTGACCAGCCCACGCGACGCGTTGCGCGCGGCGGGTGCCGAGATCGACCTGCTCGCTCTCGATCGAGGCGAGATCCAAGCCTTCAACCATCTCGACAAGGGCGACACCTTCGCCCCGGACAAGGCCGTGGGCGAGGCGGACCCCGACGACTACGACGGCTTGGTGCTGCCCGGCGGCGTGGCCAACCCCGACCAGCTGCGCACCGACACCGACGCGGTCCAGTTCGTCCGTTCCTTCTTCGAGGCCGGCAAGCCGGTGGGGGCGATCTGCCACGCGCCGTGGACGCTGATCAACGCCGACGTCGTCGATGGCCGCACGCTCACCTCGTGGCCGAGCCTGCAAACCGACCTGCGCAATGCCGGCGCCGAGTGGGTCGACGAGGAAGTCCACGTCGACCAGGGCCTGGTCAGCAGTCGCAAGCCGGACGACCTCGACGCCTTCAACGCGAAGATCGTCGAGGAGCTCGCCGAGGGGGTGCACGAGGGCCAGCGCGAGGCGACCGCCAGCGCATAGTTCACGTCGCGTGGGGTATTGGGCAAGCTGACGAAAGGAGCTGCCCCATGCCCCCACGCGGAGTGAAAAAAGGCACCAAACGAGCACGTCAATACGAGCACATCAAGAAGAGCGAGAAGGGCGCTGGTCGCTCGGAGAGCCGGGCCGAGGAGATCGCGGCGCGCGCCGTCAACAAGGAAAAGGCGCGCTCGGGTGAGTCGAAAACCTCCTCGCGCAGCTCAAAGCGCGGCAGCTCGGCCAGCAGCCGCGGCGGCAAGCGCTCGGGCAGTGGGCCCAGCGGCCGTACCCGCGAACAGCTCTACAACGACGCCAAGAAGATGGGGATCGAGGGTCGCTCGAAGATGAGCAAGTCTCAGCTTCAGCGCGCCGTGGCCGGCGCCGAAAGCTGAGTCTCCGGCTCTACTCGTCTGGCGGGATCGCCTCGTCGGCCTCGCCGCGCTCGATGCCCTCGCGCTCCTCTGGGTCGGGCGCGTCGCGATCGGGGAAGCGGTGCTGGTCGCCGTGCTCGGCGATGTCCTCGAGCCGGCGCTCGGCCTGCTCGAAGCCCTCGGCCTCACCCTCGCCGGCCTCTTCGAGCGGCTCGCGGGCTGGGTCGTCGGATAGCGGCGTTACCTCGCCACCGATCCGCCGCGCTTCGGCTTCCGCGGCTTGGATCTCGCGCTCGTCGCTCTCGCTGGTTTTCCTCGGTTTTTCGGCCATGCGGGTGCGGATACCCGTTTGACCCTGGGCCAAGCGTGGCGCTGAAGGTTGGCGGATCGTGTAGGCGACCGCCTCGCGGGGTAGTCGTGGCAGCCCGATTGATGCTCGGCTACACGCTCTCCAGCCAGGAGTTCGACGCTCCTTCTCTCGTCGCGCAGGCCGATCGCGCCGAGCGCAGCGCGTGGGAAGCCGACGCCCGGATTTGAACCGGGGACCCCTTCATTACGAGTGAAGTGCTCTACCAACTGAGCTACGTCGGCGGGACCGGTCCATTGTAGGAGGGCTGGTGGTGTGCGTGGTTCCGTCACGGGCGGTCTTGATGATGGGGGCGTGTCGAGGGCGCAGACGGCAAAGCGGCGGGCGGAGAACGAGATCGAGTTCTCGCGGATCGTCGCCTTCAGCGACGGGGTCTTCGCGATCGCGATCACGCTGCTGGTGCTGCAGCTGGGCGTGCCCGAGCACATCCGCCACGACGACCTCTGGCCGGTGCTGCGGGACCAGGGCTCGGACCTCTTCGCCTACGCGCTCAGCTTCGCCGTGATCGGCCGCTTCTGGGTCGTCCACCACCGCTTCTTCGGCGACGTCACCGGCTTCGACGGGCGCCTGATCGCGCTCAACCTCTTCTACCTGGCCTGGATCGTGCTGATCCCCTTCAGCAGCCAGGTGCTCGGCGACCACGGTGGCGACGAGGCCGCGGTGATCCTCTACGCGGTCAACCTGGTCGGCGTTCTCCTCTCTGGCGTGCTGATGTTCGCCGACGCCCGCCGCGCCGGCCTCAGCCGGGTCACGCCCGAGGAAGCCAGGGTGGGCCAGCGCTCCGCGCTGCTCGTCGCCGCGGTTTTCCTCGCCTCGATTCCGGTTGCCCTCCTCGACCCGCATCTGGCGCCCTACTGCTGGATCGCGCTCTTCCTTGGACCGATCCTCGGCCTCGTTTTGCGTGCGCGCCGTCCGTCGTAGAGCCGCGCGCGATTTGGACGGGCGCCTAGCTAGAGGGCATCGAGAGCCGTTTTAAGAGCTTTGAGAACCGCTTCGAGAGTCTCGAGGATCGCTTCGCTGCTTATCAGCGGGCGATGTTGCGGATGAGCGGCCTGATGATTGCCGCCCTGATGGGCATCATCGCCACTCAGATCTAACCGGCGTCGCAGCCGCGCTCAGCGACGAACTAAAGCGACCGCCCGAGGTCTGAGTGGTTGGCACCCGCGGCAAGCGACAGGGGGCGGCGGGCGTGCCCCACGCCCGCCGCCCTATCTCTATCGCGGCGCCGTTTCGCGAAGCTCTTTGTCGGAGGAGGGCTGCATTCCGCCGCAAACGCGACAGCTCGGCTCTGGCACTACCGGCTCGCGATCCACCGCCATCGTTCGCAGGTCGTACATGTGCCCGACGCCGAGCGTCGAGGGCCTGGCCAGGCCGGTGAGGTAGTGCAGGATGTCGAGCCCGATCTGCCCGCCGATCATGCTGCAGGCCGGGCCCAGCGTTGCCGCCGGCGAGCCTTTCCCCCGCTGCTGCTCGACGGCGATGTCGTAGAGCGGGAAGGTGCGTCGGTAACTGATCTCCTGACAGGCGAAGCAGCCGGTTACGCCCGGCACGTACAGCGGTCCAACTCGGGCCACCGGTGGGAAGTGGCTCATCGCGATGAAGGGAATGCGGCTGGCAAAGCAGGCCGAGTTGATCCAGCGCTCGATGTCGTGCGCCGGCCAGTCGCAGGCGTCGATCACCAGGTCATAGCCGGCGATCGTCTCGGCGATCGCCGCTTCGCTGTCGAGCCGCTGCACGCGCGACTCGATCTTCATCGCCGAGTTGAAGCCGCTGAGGTGCTCCGCCGCCGCCTCGGCCTTGAATCGCCCGATATCGGCCTCGGAATAGAGGACCTGGCGATTGAGGTTGCTCAACTCGACCCGGTCGAAGTCGACGATCAGCAGCTCGCCGATGCCGGTGCAGGCCAGGTTCAGCGCCGACCAGCCACCGAGGCCGCCGATGCCGAGCACGGCGATGCGCGCCGTTGCCAGCCGTTCCTGGCACTCCGCCGCCGTCGGCCCGGTGGTGATGTCGGCGAAATAGCGCAGCTGACGGTCGAAGCGCTCGATCACCGCCTCGGCGATCCCATCGTCGTCGGCGGCATCCTCGACCACGCCGAGCTCCTCGAACTGGGCGAGCAGGTCTCCAACCTCGTCGGGACCGAACTCGTCGATCAGCTCCTCTTCGGTCCGGGTTCCGTCAAGGGCGGCGAGCAGCCGCCGTCCCTCCGGGTCGGGGTTCTCGATGTGAATGTCGGCACCGGCGCTGGGCCGGAGCAGGTAGAGATCGCCGTTTGGCGCTTCCATTCGCTGCGTGGTGCGCTTCAGTCGCGGTCGTTGCATGCTGGCCCACCTCCTATGGGTACGCTTGAGACCGCTCCATTGGTCAAATTAGTTTCAATTAATACCTAAAGTCAAGGATTGGGCCGCTTTTTGGGGAGAAGAGCGATCCATCGTGGCTGTTCATCCAACCGCTGGAGGAGATCGCGATGCCAGGCAAGTCGATGCGGGAACTGAGCGAATGGGACAAGCTGAAGACGTTCGTCGATCGACAGCTGATCAAAGCCCTGGGCCACCCGGTGCGGGAGCACCTCCTCGCGGTGTTCAACGAACGGATCGCCAGCGCGCGCCAAATCAGCGACGAACTCGGCGCCGACGTCAGCGCCTTCTATCACCACATCGAGGAGCTCGAGAAACTCGGCTGCATCGAGCGTGTCTCGACAAAGCGACGACGAGGCGCGAGCGAGCACTTCTTCCGGGCGAAGACATCGCTTTTCTTCGATGATGCCGCTTGGCGGCAACTGCCCAGCACCCTGAAGGATGATCAGACGGTCAGCATCCTCCAGCTTCTGCTCGATGATGTCGTTGGGGCGCTGAAAGAGAAGACCTTCAACGCTCGAGACGACCGGCACGCGAGCTGGACCCCTGGGTTCTTCGATGCTCGGGGCTGGAATGAAGCGATGGAGTTGATGAACGAGACCATGGAGCATTTGGGCGCAATTCGGGAGGCGGCGGCATCTCGCTTGGCAGAGACCGGCGAGCGAGGGATACCGGCGACGATGGCGATCCTCGCCTTTGAGACCCCAGGCCCTAGCAGCGGCGAGGCAGCTGGCGAGCAGTCTCCTCAGCCCTAGAAAAAACCGCGTCAAGCATGGGCTCGGTGAGCCTGCCGGTGAAGGTGTTCTGCTGACTGGGGTGGTAGCAGCCGATGATCTTCCAGTCCCCGACGGAAGCCTCTGCGCCGTGGCCAAAGCGGGGTCTTGGCCGCGGTACCTCCTCTCCCAGCTGGTTCAGCGCCCGAAGCGATCCGTCCCAGGCAAAGCCGCCGAGCGCGACGATCGTCCGGCAGTTCGTCAGCAGCGCGAGCTCACGCCCGAGATACGGAAGGCAGGTATCTCGCTCCTCGGGAGTGGGGCGATTTGCGGGTGGCGCGCAGCGCACCACGGCGGTTACGTAGACGTTGCTCAATTTCAGACCGTCGTCTCGGCGCTCGCTGATTGGCTGATTTGCAAATCCAGCACGGTGCAGGGCGGCATAGAGCCAGTCGCCTGAGCGGTCGCCGGTAAACATGCGGCCGGTTCGATTTGCGCCGTTGGCCGCCGGGGCCAGCCCGACGATCGCCACTGCCGCGTTTGGATCGCCGAAGCCGTCCAGCGGGCGTGCCCAGTATTCCTCGCCCTGGTATCGACGAGGAGGGTTGGCAGCGCGCTCCTCACGCCACTCGACCAGACGCGGGCAGCGTCGGCAGGCGTGGACCTCGATAGCAAGCTCGCTGAACGCCTCGGGGGCGCTCGAGGTATTCGCCGCCATGTCCTGAACTGAATCACGGCGGCCGCTTCGGCGCGATCGTGCCGGATCGATCCTTTGAGCCCAAAGGATCGATCCGGCCACGCAGCGCATTCAGCGCGTCTTGATAGTCGAAAGCAGCGGGACTACCTGCTCCGTCTTTGCAATCTTCACCCTGCCTCACCCCCTTCGCAATCGTCAGCTCTTGCGGTTGGGGGTCGCGACCCATCCGGTACGACGCTTTAGACCAATCCAATGCTGGAAAAAGTTCCAGTAATAAATTTCAGGCCTGCAAATACCCAATTATTTGTTGTCATTTCAGCTTTGCGTCCAATATGATGGAGTGGTTCAAGCTTGCGAAAACGAAATGAGGAGTCGCTTTGGCCGTAAAGACCAAGACCAAGAAAAAGAAGGGGACCGGCGTTGATCAGCGCTTGGTAAAGGCGCTTGCGCACCCGCTGCGCGTTGAAATCTTGACCATTCTCAACGAGCGGATGGCGAGCCCCAACGAACTCTCCAAGGAGCTCGAGGAGGGCCTGAGCCAGGTCAGCTACCACGTCAAAGTACTCAAGGACTTCGAGTGCATCGAAATGGTCAAGACCGAGCCGCGTCGTGGCGCTGTCGAGCACTACTACCGAGCCACTGAGAGATCCTTCATCCCGGATAGCGAGTGGCAGAGCCTTCCGGACTCGATCAAGCCTGGCGTGAGCTGGTCTGCCTTCAAGATGATCATCGAGGATGTCATCGGCGCAATCAAAGGCGGCAGCTTCAACGCCCGCGATGACGTTCACATGAGCTGCACGCCGGGCGTCGTCGACGAGCAGGGATGGAACGAATCCGTCGAGCTCGTCAACGAGACACTCGAGCAGATCATGGGCATTCACGCCGCCAGCGCGAAGCGTCTTGCCAAGTCGGGCGAAGAGGGAATCCCCGCTACGGCCGTCCTGATGAACTTCGAAGGCCTTTCAGCTGAGGCCAAGTCGAAGGGCGCGAAGAGGGCCCGCGGCAAGAAGGCGGTCAAGTAGGTCTAGTAATTTCGAGCAAAAGCGGCTAGAACTCCTCTTATGCTTCGGCCCGCATATGGGTTCGGAGCGAGTATTTGCCATCAGCGGTCAGCGGCGCGACTTCGGTCGCGTCGCTGTCTTTCTGGTTGCCCTGGGGTTCCTGGTCGCCGGCTGCGGTCGCAGCGGCCAAGGGGCACTGACGGACAGCGATAAGGCCGCCGACGTGGAACTGCTCAACACCGTCCTCTCCCAGGAACTGACGGCGGTGGATGCCTACGGGCGCGCGCTGGCGTTGCTCCGTGGCCGCGATCTCGCGATCACGGGGCAGTTGCGGGGGCAGGACCAGGCCCACGTCGACGCGATCACCAAGGCGATCCGCGGGATTGGGGGGGAAACCGACGCGGAAGCGGCTGAGTTCGAACCGCCCGGCCCGAAGAGCGAGGAAGAGGCGCTGCTGCTCGCCTATGAGGAGGAGAACGGCTCGCTCGGCGCGGCCCTGGACGCCGCGCCTCATTTTCAGACCACGGCTCCGCGCATGCTGGTCGCGGCCCTGGCCGCGAGTCACGCCCAGCACCTCGTCGCCCTGCGGCAGTTGATGGGGGCGAGCCTTGCCGCCTCGGTCCCCCAGGCATTCGAGACCGGCGACGTGCCACCGCCCGCTCCGCCCGCCGAAACGGGATGATGCCCGGGTGACCGCCCCTCTTTACGCGATCGGCCGTTTCTGCGCGCGTCACCACTGGGCGACGATCGCGGCCTGGATCGTGCTCGCGATCGGCCTCGTCCTCGCCGGCCAGGCGGGGGAGAGCAAGACCAACGACAACCTCACCCTGCCGGGAACGGGCTCGACCAAGGCCACCGAACTGCTCGAAGAGAAGCTGCCCGAACAGGCCTTCGGCAGCAACCCGCTGGTCTTCCAGGCCAAGGCGGGTCAGGTTCTCACCGAACCCAAGTACGCGAGTGCGGTCGAAGAATCGGTCAAGCGGCTGAACGCGCTCCACGACGTCAACTCGGCGGTCGACCCGCTCAGCCCCGAGGGCGCCAAGTTCCTCAGCGAAGACCGCTCGGTCGCCTACGTGCCGGTCATCCTCAGCGTCGGCCCCAGCGAACTGACCGAAGCGCAGGCGCTGGCGGTGCTCGATGCGGGTAATCCGGCGGTGGCGGCCGGGGTCAAGGTCTCGATCGGCGCCTACGTCGGCTCGCAGCTCTCCAAGCCGGACACCGGCGCCAGCGACGCGATCGGCATCGCCGCCGCGATCGTGATCCTGCTCTTCGCCTTCGGCACCGCGACGGCAATGGTGCTGCCGATCTTCTCGGCGATCCTTGGGCTCGCCTGCTCGCTCTCGATCATCCGCCTGCTTGAGCATGTCGTCCAGGTGCCGAGCGTGGCCTCGACCCTGGCGACGATGATCGGGCTCGGGGTCGGCATCGACTACGCCCTCTTCATCGTCACCCGCCACAAGCTGCAGCTCGGCGACGGGATGGAGATGCGCGAGTCGATCGCCCGGGCGACGGCGACCGCCGGCGGCGCCGTCGTCTTCGCCGGCTTCACGGTCGTGATCGCGCTCTGCTCGCTCGCCTTCGCCGGCATCCCGCTGGTCAGCACGCTTGGCTTCACCGCCGGGATCGCGGTGGTGATCGCGGTCCTTGCCGCGACCACCCTGCTGCCGGCGATGCTGGGAGCGCTCGGGCCGCGGATCAACTCGCTGCGCGTGCAGTTCGGCAAGACGCATCCCGACGACGCCGAGCCGCACGGCTGGCGGCGCTGGGCCCGCGGCGTCGCCGATCGCCCCTGGCGTTCCGCGATCGCCTCCCTGGCCGTCCTCGTCGTGCTCGCGATCCCGCTGCTGCAGCTCGAGCTGGGCCAGAACGACATCAGCGCCCTGCCCAAGTCGACCACCGCGCGCCAGGCCTACGACGGCCTCACCCAGGGCTTTGGGCCCGGCGTCAACGGGCCGCTGCTGATCGCCTCGGAATTCGAGAGCGCCGGCGAAGCGAAAACGGTGCTGCCGGTCTTGGAGAAGAAGATCGCGGCGGCGCCCGACGTCGCCGAGGTCTCCGAACCGACCCTCGACAAAGCCGGCACCGCGGCGGTCTTCACCGTGATCTCGAAATCGGCGCCCTGGGCGGACGAGACCGTCAGCCTGGTCGAAGACCTGCGCGACGAAACGATCCCCGCGGCGCTGAAGGACAGCTCGACCAGCTCCTACGTCGGCGGCCAGACCGCCGGCTACATCGACCTCGCCACCCAGATCAGCGACAAGCTGCCGCTGATGATCGGCATCGTCGTCGCGCTCAGCTTCATCGTCCTGCTGCTCGCCTTCCGCTCGCTGCTGGTGCCGCTCAAGGCGGCGGCGATGAACCTGATCTCGGTGGCGGCCGCCTACGGCGTCGTCACCGCGGTCTTCCAGCTCGGCTGGGGCTCCTCGCTGATCGGTCTCGACCACGCGATCCCGATCGTCAGCTTCGTGCCGCTGCTGATGTTCGCGATCCTCTTCGGCCTCTCGATGGACTACGAGGTCTTCCTGCTGACGCAGATGCGCGAGCACTTCGAGGAGTACGGCGACGAGCGCCGGGCGGTGGTCGAAGGGCTGACCAACACCGGCCGGGTGATCACCTCCGCGGCGGCGATCATGGTCTGCGTCTTCACCAGCTTCGTGCTCAGCGGCAACCCGGTGGTGAAGGAGTTCGGCGTCGGCCTCGCGGTCGCGATCGCGATCGACTCGACCCTTGTCCGCTGCCTGCTCGTCCCGGCGGTGATGGTCCTGCTCGGCAAGCGCGCCTGGTGGTTGCCGAAGTGGATAGACCGCTGGCT
>Ga0164298_10000415_pt1 | contig 11566 bp, 14 predicted proteins | sample Whisoiple_216_MG_FD_109713 | JGI IMG/M metagenome (GOLD analysis project Ga0164298, IMG submission 109713) | Unamended control soil microbial communities from upstate New York, USA - Whitman soil sample_216_MG | ecosystem: Environmental > Terrestrial > Soil > Agricultural land ... | reverse complement strand
TAGAACAGCATCCGAAGCCCCCTGGTGTCGTGTGGACATGGATCTTGGTCGATCGCTGTCCTACCAAGGGCTTCACTACGTTCCCAGCACCGACACACCAACGACCACCTGGCCTGTCCAGCAACCCTGACCTACAACCCCTTAACCGCCAACACATCCAGACCAGAATGAAAAACACTCAGTCCCCCACCCGACCCAGGGGGCCTGCCCCGGTCCCATTGTACCGGCTGGGACCGACAAAACCGCTGGTCAGCGGGGGGTGTGGATAGCTTTCACCCGGTGAGTGCGAGCGAAAGGGACACTCGTGTGCCGGGTGAAGATGTGACCGTGGGGCGGCCGAGGAAGTGGCTCGGCCGCCCCCACGGGTTCCGGTCAGCGCCGGAACGTGCCCCCGTCCACGGTCACCGCGCCGGTGGACGGGGTGCGGAGGGTACGGTTCGCGCCGGTTTCCCAGAGCACCGGCTGACCGTCCTGTCTGATGACGAACTTGTACTCGATGTCGGTGTTCGGCGGCAGGGTGCCGCTGCCCGTCCACCTCGGGTACGTCCCGGTCCCCGTCGTGAGCGGGACCGCCGCTGCCGGGTCCCAGTTGCCGAGTGCCGGCACGTTACCCACGACGTAGACGTTCTGCCCCCACACCGTCTCCGCCTGCACGGTGTACGTCGCCGAGATCGTGGTCGGTGGGGTCTGTGTGCCGCCGCTGTGGAACGCGACCGCCGACTTCGCCGGGACCGTCAGCGTCGCGCGGCCGCCCGACACCGTGACCCCGTTGGCGCAGGCGGTGATCACGTTGCAGTACGTGCCGTCCGCCATCCCGACGGTGAACGAGCCGGTGTACGCCCCGCCGCTGTTGTTGATCGCGACGAAACCCGCCGAGCCGCGACCGAAGCCGATCACGTTCGACGACGGCGACTGCCAGTTCGCGACCGCCGCGCTGCCGACCGCGTTGTGGAACGCCACCATGCCGCGCACGGACGTGTCCCGGTCGAGGCAGTACCAACCGCTGCCGCAGTTCGTGTCCGTGACGAAACCGTTGGAGTTCGGTGGCGCCTGGTCGTTGTTGCCGTACTGGAAACCCGCGTACACGGTCGGTGTCGTGTCCTTGTACGCCAGCTGGAACACGTTCGCCAGCACGGCCGTCGCGCCGTCCTTGTAAGACAGGTGCTGGCCGCTGCGCTCGGTGTCGTGGTTCGTGACGAAGGAAACCGCGTTCGCCGCGGGCAACAAGCCCTGCGAGAACGAGGACAGCGACGAGATGTCACCCTGGAAGGCCGACTTCAGCTTGTCACCGTAGCCGAAGTCCAGCACATCACCCGTGCTGTGGTAGTCCGAGGGCGCGGGCGGCTGACCGCCGGCGATCTCCAGGAACACGTACGGCCGCGCGCCGGACGTCGTGTTCCGCAGGCGCCCCACGATGTTCGACAGGTCCGCCGCCGGGATGTGCTTCGCCGCGTCGACGCGGAAACCGTCGACTCCCAGCGCGACCTGCGAGTTCAGGTAGCCGGCGAGCTTGCCGCGGACGCTTTCCAGGCTGGTCTTGAGGTCCGGCAGGTCGACCAGCTCGCAGTTCTGCACCTCCCACACATCGCCCCAGTTCGCGATGTCGTGGTCGCAGACGTCCACGTTGTACTCGCCGCGGTCGTACATCACCGGGTCGTACTTGTCGGTGAGCACCGTGCCGTCGTAGCCGGTGCCGGTCTGCGCGGCCGTGTGGTTGACGACCGCGTCCGTGTAGACCCTGATGCCGACGCCGTGGCACGCGTTGATCATCGCCACGAAGTCGGACTGCGTGCCGAACCGGGAGTTCAGCTTGTAGCTGTAGGGCTGGTAGATGTCCCACCACACGCCGCTCGGCTGCTTGAGCGACTCGGCGGGCGGGGCGACCCAGACCGCGCCGTACCCGGCCGGGTCGAGCTGGTTGACGCACTCGGCGGCGACCGAGTGCCAGTTCCAGGACCACAGGTTGGCGATCACGTCGCCGTTGGGGACTCCGGTGTCCGCGCTCGCGGTGTGCGTGCCGAGACCACCGGTGCAGAGGGACGCCGCGACCGACAGGACGAGCGCGGGCAGGAGCAGTCGCCTCATGCTGGTTCTCCTCGTTGAGCCTTGCGTAAGTTTCTGCAACTTCTTGCAGGCTAGCTCGTGAGGATGCGGCTGTAAACCAGCGCGTTCACGCGAGACCTCGGCCAGCGCCCGGCGCGGATGTCCAGATCGTCGACGCAGGCGCCCGTCTTGCGTAAGGAGCCGCAAGGCCTTTCAGCTGAACAGCACCGCGGCGATCGTGTCGATGCCCAGGTCCAGGTCCTCCCGCGAGATCATCAGCGGCGGCGCGACCCGCAGCGTCGTGTCGTGCGTCTCCTTGCACAGCACGCCCCGGCGCATCAGCTCCTCGCTCGCCTCCCGCGCGGTCCGGCCACCGGGCGCGATCTCGACGCCGGCCCACAGCCCACGCCCGCGCACCTCCGCGACCCCGTGCCCGACCAGCTCACCCAGTCGTGAGTGCAGGTGAGCACCGAGCGAAGCCGACCGCGACAGGTAGTCACCGTCGCGCAGCAGCCGGAGCACGGCGCGGCCGACCGCGCACGCCAACGGGTTGCCACCGAACGTGGAGCCGTGCTCGCCGGGGCGCAGCACCCCGAGCACGTCCCGCCGGCCGACCACCGCCGACACCGGCATGATCCCGCCGCCCAGCGCCTTGCCCAGCGTGTACAGGTCGGCGACGACGCCCTCGTGCTCGCAGGCGAACAGCGTGCCCGTCCGCCCGAGCCCGGCCTGGATCTCGTCCGCGATCAGTAGCACGTCGTTGTCCGTGCACAGCTGCCGCACGTCCCGCAGGTAGCCGGCCGGCGGTGTCAGCACCCCGGCCTCACCCTGCACCGGCTCGATCAGCACGGCGGCCGTGCGCGGCGTGATCGCGTCGGCCAGCGCCCCCGCGTCGCCGAACTTCACCACCCGGAAGCCCGGGGTGTACGGGCCGAAGTCCGCCCGCGCGTCGTCGTCGGTCGAGAACGAGATGATCGTGGTGGTGCGGCCGTGGAAGTTCGACCCGGCCACGATGATCTCCGCGGTGCCGTCCGGGACGCCCTTGACCTGGTAGGCCCACTTGCGCGCGACCTTCAGCGCCGACTCGACCGCCTCGGCGCCGGAGTTCATCGGCAGCACCATCTCGGTGCCGGTCAGCTCCGCCAGCTCCTGGCAGAACAGGCCGAGCTGGTCGTGGTGGAACGCGCGGCTGGTCAGCGTCACCCGCCCCAGCTGCGCGACCGCCGCGGCCACCAGCGAGGGGTTCCGGTGGCCGAAGTTCAGCGCCGAGTAGCCGGCGAGGAAGTCCAGGTAGCGCTTCCCCTCGACATCGGTGACCCACGCGCCGTCCGCCTCCGCGATCACCACGGGTAGCGGGTGGTAGTTGTGCGTGCTCCACTGTTCGTCGAGCGCGATGAAGTCTGCGGCAGTCATCGACATGTGAACAGGTTAAGCCCGATGACCGGCGGTTTCATCCGCAGACCATTGCGTCGAACGCCGAATCATTGCGCGATCGCCGACAGGACCGGTCGTTCGTTGCGAGTCCCGGCCGGCGGGACGGCTCACGACCGCCGGGTCAGCCCTGGAACGTCGCACGGTAGGCGTGCGGGCTGGTGCCCACGACCCGTTTGAACCGCTCGCGGAACGCCGTCGGCGAACCGAAGCCGACCTCACCCGCGATGCGGTCGACCGGGTGTCTCGTGTTCTCCAGCAGGTACTGCGCCTGCCGCACCCGCTCGCGGTGCAGCCACTGCAGTGGCGTCGTGCCGGTCTGCTCGCGGAAGCGGCGGTTGAGGGTTCGCGTGCTCATGCCCGCCCGCGTGGCGATGCCGGCCAGCGTCAGGTCGGTCGTCGCGTTGTCGGAAAGCCAGCGCAGCAAGGGTTCCAGCTCGGCACCCCGCGGCACCGGCGGCTGGTCGGCCACGATGAACTGCGCCTGCCCGCCCTCGCGTTCCAGTGGCATCACCGACTTGCGCGCGGTGTCGGCGGCGACCTTGGAACCGAAGTCGCGGCGGACCATGTGCAGGCACATGTCCAGGCCGGCCGCCGCGCCCGCCGAGGTCAGGAACTGCCCGTTGTCGACGTACAGCACGTTCGGGTCCACGTCGACCTGCGGATACAGGGCCGCGAGCCTGGCCGTGCCCAGCCAGTGCGTGGTCGCGCGGCGCCCGTCGAGCAGCCCGGTCGCGGCCAGGACGAACGCGCCGACGCAGATCGACGCGATGCGGGTGCCCCGCGCCGCCGCGGCCCGGAGCGCGTCGACGACCTCGGCCGGCACGGGTGCGTCCATGTCGGTGCGGCCGGGCAGGACGATCGTGTCCGCGCCGGGCAGCGCGTCGAGGCCCCAGTCCGGGCGCACGGTGAACCCCTCGGCCCGCACCGTCTCCGGGCCGCAGACCCGCACCTGGTAGGCGGGCGACCCGTCGGGGAGCTGGGCGAAGCCGAACGTCCCGACCGGCGTGGCCAGGTCGAACGCGATGACGTCGGCCAGGGCGAGCACGGCCACGGTGTGCATGAGACTCCTTGGCGAGAATCCGTTGGTACCTGGCATTCTTGCCGATTCTCGCGCCCCGGGGCGATCACTACCGTCATCTTCGTGACCAAGGTCCTGCTGTCGTTGCACGTCCTGGCGGCGATCCTGGCCGTCGGCCCGGTGACGGTCGCGGCGAGTATGTTCCCGGCCGCGGCGCGTCGCGACCGGAGCTGGCTGCCGTTGCTGCACCGGATCTGCCGCGTCTACGCGGCGCTCGGGATCGCGGTGCCGATCTTCGGGCTCGCGACGGCCAGCAGTCTCGGGGTGCTCGGCAACACGTGGTTGCTGGTCTCGATCGCGCTGACCGCGGTGGCGGCCGCCGTGCTGGTGTTCCAGGTGCTGCCGACGCAGTCGAAGATCCTTGCCGCCGAGGGGCCGGTTCGGGTGGCCACGCCCCTCGGCATGTACACCGGCGTCTTCAACCTGCTGTGGGCGACGGTCACCGTGCTGATGATCGTCCGGCCCGGCTCGACGACGGGGGCGTGAGAAGTGCGCTGGTTCCGCGTCGTGGCGGCGGTGGAGTTGGTGTCGCTGCTGGTGCTGCTGGTCAACCTGGCCACGGTGCACCTGCCGGCGATCACGTCCCTCGGCGGGCCGACCCACGGGTGCGCGTATCTGGTCGTCGTGGTGGCGACGTTGCGTAACCCGGCAGCCACGCCGGCGACGAAGGTCATGGCGTGGCTACCGGGCATCGGTGGACTGCTCGTCGCGCGCCGTCTCGCTACTGCCTGGCGCCGTTCACGATCAGCGTGACGTCGACGTTGCCGCGGATCGCCCTGGAGTACGGGCAGAGTTCGTGTGCGGAACCGACCAGCCGCGCGGCATCGGGAACCGCCGGCAGCTCGATGTCCAGCTCGACGCCGAGCGTGAAGGTGCCGTCCTCGCCACGGTTCAGCAGCACGCGCGAGTCGATGGTCACGTTGGTGTCGAGGTTCTGCTTGCGTACCAACATGTCCAGCACAGAGGCGAAGCAGCCCGCGTAGCCGACCGCGAACAGCTGCTCGGGGTTGGTGCCCTCGCGGTCGCCGCCGAGTTCCTTTGGTAGACGCAGATCCACGGCCAGTTGGCCGTCGGCGGTACGGCCGTGCCCGTCGGCGCGGCCTCCGGTCACGCGTGCCTCCGCCGTGTAGACCGGACTCGTCATCTCGTTCTCCTCTCGACTTCCAGTGTTGAAACTGTATGCTTCAAAAACAGGAAGCACAAGGAGGATGTTATGGAATTCGTCGGCTATCTGCTGCCGACTCGGGACCATGTCGCACGCGGTGATCACGAGGTCTCGCCGCTGGTTCGGCTCGCCCGGCGCGCGGAGGAGCTCGGGTTCGACTCGGTGTGGGCCGGGGACAGTCCGCTCACCCGGCCGCGTGCCGACCCGTTGACCCTGCTCGCCGCCGTGGCCGCGGTGACGGAACGGGTCACCCTCGGCACCGCCGTGCTGCTACCCGCGTTGCGTCACCCGATCCTGCTCGCCCACCAACTGGCGACCGTGGACCGAATCGCCGACGGCCGGCTGGTGGTCGGCGTCGGCGGCGGCTTTCCGCACCCCAACACCGAGGCGCAGTTCGCCGCCCTCCAGGTCGACTTCAGTACCCGGATCAGCCGTCTTACCGAGTCGGTCGACATCATCCGGCAGCTGTGGACGTCGACCGGTGTTTCCTTTCAGGGCAGGCACTTCGCTTTCGACGACGTGGCGATCGAGCCTTGGCCGGCGCGTGCCGGCGGGCCGCCGATCTGGCTGGCCGGCTCCGGTGACGCGGCGTTGCGGCGCGTCGCACGGCTCGCGGATGGCTGGTTGCCGTACTCGCCGAGTCCGCGGACCTACGCGCGGGAGCTGGCCATGATCCGGCGGCCGGTCACGCCCGCACTGTACGCGACGCTGTGCGTCGACGACGACGTTTCGCTGGCACGCAAACGTATGCGGACACACATCGAGCGCTACTACAACTTCCCGCTGGAGCTCGTCGAGCAGATCCAGGCGATGTTCGCCGGTACCGCACGGGAGGCCGCCGACTGGCTGCGGGGCTATGTCGACGCGGGCGCCCGGCACGTCGTGGTCCGCCTCGCCGCCGACGATCACGACGCGGCGCTCGAACGGTTCGCCGCGTCCGTGCTGCCGCTGCTTCGCGAGGGAGTCCCGGCGTGACGACGTTCGTGCTCGTCCACGGTGCCTGGCACGGCCGCTGGGCGTGGGACAGGGTCGCGCCGCTGCTGCCGCACGCGGTGGCTCCCGATCTGACCCATGACCGCGATGTCGGGCTGCGGGACCATGTGCTCGAAGTCGTGTCCGCCATGGACTCGCTGGACGATCCGGACCTGGTGCTGGTCGGCCACAGCTACGCGGGGTTGGTCGTCCGGGAGGCGGCGGACCGGCGGCCGGACCGGGTCGCGCACGTCGTGTTGATCGAGGGTTGGGCGGGGCCGTCCGGCGTGAGCCTGGCCGATCTCGCGCCGTTCATGGATGTCGTCCGTGCCGCCGCCGACGGTTGGCGTGTCCCGCCGCCCCCGCCGGCCGCGTACGGCATCACCGACCCCGACGACACCGAATGGGTTGGCCGGCGCCTGCGCGACCATCCACTGAGGACGTTCACCGAACCGACCGAGCTGACCGGTGCGGTCGACCGCCTCCCCGGCACCGCCGTCCACTGCCGGCCCGAGGTGTACCCGTTCGCCCGGCTGGCCAAGGATCTCGGCTACCGAACGGTGGCCATGGACGGCCCGCACGACGTGCCGCTGACCGATCCACGCGGCGTGGCCGAGACACTGTGGCCGTTAAGAAACGAGAAGTGCTTACTATGAGGAAGTGGACCAGCGAACGTACAACCAGTACTGCGCCACCGCGCGCACTCTCGACCTCGTCGGCGAGCGCTGGACGCTGCTGCTCGTCCGCGACCTGCTGACCGGCCCGAAGCGGTTCGGCGACCTGCAGAAGAGCCTGCGCGGCCTCGGCACCGGCCTGCTGGCGGCGCGGATGAAGCACCTCGAACGCGAGGGGCTCGTCGAGAAGATCACGCTGCCGCCACCCGCCCGCACCCCGGCGTACGCCCTGACCGCCGCCGGCCGCGAGCTGGGCCCGGCGGTGCTGGCCCTGGCGCGGTGGGGCGCCAAGTGGGCCATGGGCGAACGCCGCGACGGCGAGACGTTCCACGCGGGCTGGGCCGTGCTGGCGATGGAGGCCTACTTCGACGCCGACGCCGCCCAGGGTGTGCGTGCGGTGTACGAGTTCCATGCGGACGACGAGGTGTTCCACGTCCGCGTCGCCGACGGCACGGTCGAGGCGACGCACGGCCCGGCCCAGCTGCCGGACGCGACCCTGGTGACGACCGAGCAGGTGCTGGTCGAGCTGGGCGAGGGCCGCACGACGTTCGCCGACGCGATCAAGCACAAGCAGGTACGTGTCGCCGGCGACAAGGAGGCGGTGCGACGGTTGCGGACGCTGTTCCGCCTGCCGAGCCCCGCTACCCGAGTGGACTCCCAGAATCACGAATAAGTGGCCCTGCCACACGGCCACTTACCTCCGCGATCATGGCCGGGTGATCGATATTCGTTCGCTGACGGCGGAGGACCGCGCCGACTGGGAGGTTCTGGCCCGCGGCTACAAGGGCTTCTACTCGAACCTCCTGCCGGCCGACGCCTACGACAAGACCTGGCAGCGGTTGCTGGACGGCCCCGACCTGCACGGCATCGGCGCGTGGCTGGACGGACGGCTGGTCGGCATCGCCCACTACCTGTGCCACGCCGCGTTCTGGACGGCGGACTGCTGTTACCTGCAGGACCTGTACGTCGCCGAGGAGGCGCGTGGCCAGGGCGCGGGGCGTGCGCTGATCGACGAGGTCGCTTTGGTGGCGCGGGCCCGCGGGTGTGCGCGCCTGTACTGGACCACCAAGCAGGACAACGAGGTCGCCCGCGCGCTCTACGACAAGGTGGCGGAGTTCCGCGGGTTCATCCGCTACGACCATCCCGTGTAGCGAGGGCACGGCTCACGTCGGCGGCGCCCTCGGCGATGTCCTCGACGTCGGGGGATCGGCGGCCCAGGAAGCCGCTCAGGTGCAGGACCGCGTACCCGTGCGCCGCGGCGATGTGCTTTTCGAGCAGGTCGAGCGCGCCGTGGGCGTCGCCGGTGATCTCGACGGCGATGGGCAGCAGGATGTCCATGACCGCGCGGCCGGCCTCGGCCAGCGCCTGGTCGCCGACCCGTAGCCGCTCGTCGAAGATCAGGTCGAACCCGGCGTGGTGGCGCACGACGAAGCGCACGTAGACGCGCGCGGTCTCGGCGAGCCTGTCCACGGGGTCGCCGGTCGCCTCCTTCAGCTCGGCGGCAAGCAGTTCGGCCGCGCGGGTGGCGGTGGCCTTGAGCAGGTCGAGCCTGGTCGGGAAGTGGCGGTAGGGCGCGGCGGCGCTGACCCCGGTGCGGCGCGCGGCCTCGGCGACCGACAAAGCGTCGACGCCCTGCTCGGCGACCAGCGCCAACGCGGCGTCGACGAGCGCGGCACGCAGGTCACCGTGGTGGTACTTCGCACGCGTGGCCACGGCCGCTCCTTGCCATCGATGTAAGAGGGAACCAAGTTTGCGCCAACGACCCAGTCATCGTCGTGCAACTCAGTCATCATCGTGCAACTCGTCGACGAGTTCGCCGGCCGCCGCACGACCCGCAGCTGCTCGGCGCGTTCGGCCGCCAGTTCCGTCGGTTCAACCGGGCCGACCGCCAGGCCGTCGTCGAGCGGGAGCCGGCCGCGACGCCGGCGCCGAAGCCGGACCAGCCGGCACCACGAGCCTGCTGGCCCTCACTGCCGCGGCCGGCATCGGCTGGGCGGCCGCCGGCGCGCCTTCCCAGCTGGGTATGGCTCCGCCCAAGATCTGCGTCATCACTCGACTGGTTGACCTGAGGCTCACCTTCTACGCCTAGATTGGGCAGTATTGTCCTACAATCCTACGTTTTTTTTGAAGGGTTGGGCGCGGTAGCGGCCCCCGCGCCCATGGCAGCCAGGGTTGCCACGACGAGGAAACACATTTGCCAAGTGGTTGGTGAGGACTGGTAGCCGGCTGCGACGCTCGCTGCGACAGACATACCAAGTGCGCCGCCCACTGCAAGTGGAAACAGGCGACGCCGGTCCATGACCGCAGTGTCCCACCGAGCCCATCGAACAGCGATGCGCCAATCGGGTTGGCTCATCGCTGGTTGCCCGTCATGCCGTCTTTCCTTGTGCGATGTTGATTTTGGCCAGGTCAAGGCCGGTGCATGTGCGTCGGCAGCGTGCGCGGCGTGCCGCCCCGGCAGCCGGCCGCCGTCCGAACGACCTTCCCGCACTCGCTCGCGTTCGTCGTCCCACCTGGCGCACTACTCGGCGTTACCGCCGAGCTTGTCAACATCGCGGCGCACCCCAAGGCGCCTGGCGACCTTAGGTACGGAGTTGGGGTAACCTACACATACTCGATGTAAGAGACCTCTAACATTGGATACGCATGATTGACGGAAAGGTCGTCGCGATCACCGGGGCGAGCAGCGGCATCGGCGAGGCGACAGCGGTGTTGCTGGCGTCCCGAGGCGCGAAGCTGGTCCTGGGGGCACGGCGGGAGGACCGGCTGGCCGCACTGGCCACCCGACTCGGCGGCGCACATCTGGCCGTCGACGTCCGCAGGCGAGCGGACGTGGCGGACCTCGTCGCGCTGGCGGACAAGCGGTTCGGTCGGCTGGACGTGCTGGTCAGCAACGCCGGCGTGATGCCGGTGTCGCGGATGGACGCGCTACGCCTGGACGACTGGGACGACATGGTGGACGTCAACATCAAGGGCGTGCTGCACGGCATCGCGGCGGCGCTGCCGGTCTTCCGCGAGCAGGGCAGCGGACACTTCGTGAACATCGCGTCGACGGCGGGCTTCCGTATCGTGCCGACGATGGCCGTGTACGCCGGCACGAAGTTCGCGGTCCGCGCCATCTCCGAAGGCCTCCGCCAGGAAGCCGGCGACAACCTCCGTGTCACGATCATCTCGCCAGGCATGACGAGAACGAACTCGGCCGACTCGATGACGGACCCGGCCGTACGCGACCAACTGGCCGAGACCGTCGACAGGATCGGCATGCCAGCCGAGGCCGTGGCGCGCGCGATCGCCTACGCCATCGAGCAACCACCAGACATCGACGTGGGCGAGGTGGTAGTCCGGCCCACGGCGCAGGCCTGAACACCAGGGCCAGATGGATCTTCGTGCGGAGTCCGCGGCCGGCCGACGTAACCCGCGCCTGAGAACCCGGAACGCGAGCTAGTGTGCACCGGTGAAGTGGGCATCCTCAGGCGATCTCGACGAGCACTGGATCGTCGACGCGCGTCGGGACGAGCAGCCGATTCCCGTCATGGTTCTCGAGCGGTGGCGGTGGTACAAGCGGTACTCCAGGCGGGCACGCCTGTGGTACGGCTCGGCCGAGGCCGTCGCCATCGTCGCCTCCGCCACCATTCCCGTGGCCGCCGCGGCGCATTTCGACGCGCCGGTGATCGCCGCGTTGGGGGCGGTCGCGCTCATCGCGACCGCCGTCCGCACGACGTTCGGGCTGCACGAGAACTGGATCGAGTACAGCCAGATCGGCTACGGCATCGAACGCGAGGCGGCGCTGTTCGTCTCCGCCGCCCCGCCGTACGACACCGCGGACGCGCCACGGCTACTGGTGATGCGGGTCGAGGCCCTCGCCGAGCGCGGTGGCCAGCAGTGGGCCACCCGCCGCATGGGCCTCGAGCACGCCCAACAGAAGCCCGAGCCGGCTAAGAGGCTCCGGCAGTAGATGGGGTTATTTGAGGCGGCGGGTGGTGGGGTGGGTGTCCCATCGGTGGGTGTGGCGGGCTGCTTGGATGAGGCAGCGGACGGTGACGAACGCGGCGGCGAGGTGGAGGTAGAAGTCGATGATCGTGGCGTCGCGGTCGGTGCAGCGCCGGAGTTTGCCGTAGTTGTTCATCCAGGAGTGGGTGCGTTCCACCACCCACCGTTTGCCGATCTGGATGGGGCTGGGTATTCCTTTCTTTGCGATCT
>Ga0164298_10000414_pt1 | contig 11575 bp, 10 predicted proteins | sample Whisoiple_216_MG_FD_109713 | JGI IMG/M metagenome (GOLD analysis project Ga0164298, IMG submission 109713) | Unamended control soil microbial communities from upstate New York, USA - Whitman soil sample_216_MG | ecosystem: Environmental > Terrestrial > Soil > Agricultural land ... | reverse complement strand
GTGCCACCGGCCGTGGCGTGGCCGTACCTCGAGCGGGCTGCCGAGGCCGCAGCCCGGGTCGGCTGATCGAAGGAGAAACATGCAGGCAAGCCCAAGCCGCGTCGTGGTGTGGTCGACCGGGGGCGTCGGCTCCATCGCCGTCGACGCCGTGCACCGGCGCCCGGATCTCGAGCTCGTCGGCGTGTGGGTGCACTCGCAGGACAAGGTCGGCCGCGACGCCGGTGAACTCGCGGGCGGTGAATCGATCGGTGTGGTCGCGACCAACGATGCCGACGCGCTGATCGATCTGCGGCCGGACTGTGTGGTGTACGCGGCCAGCGGACCCGAGCGTGACGCCGGTGCCGTTCCGGACTACATGCGGTTGCTCGAATCCGGAATCAACGTCGTGTCAACGACATCGACCAGCCTGATCTACCCGCCCAGCTACTACTCGCCGGACTGGCGCGAGCAACTCGAGGCGGCCGCCAGGTCCGGCAGCGCATCGTTCTACGGATCGGGGGTCTTCCCCGGGTTCGGCTCGGACCAGCTGGCTCTCCTCCTTGCGACACAGTCGAAGAAAATCCGGTGCATCACGGCCACGGAGATCGCGCTCAACGACCACTATCCGGTCGCCGACATCATGATGAACGGCCTGGGGTTCGGCCATCCGCTGGATTTCGAACCGATGCTGAAAACTCCGGGCTTCATCGAGATGGCCTGGGCGGCACCGATTCATCTGATGGCCGACGGGCTCGGTGTCGAGGTCGACGAGGTCCGCGGTTCGCTGGACCGCCGGTTGACCGACCGCGACATCGAGGTCGCGTTCGGCACCATCAAGGCAGGCACGTGCGGGGCGGTCCTCACCCGCGCGGCGGGCGTCGTCAACGGCCGCGAGGCCATCGTGATCGAGCACATCATCCGGATGGCCCGCGACGTCGCCCCTGACTGGTTGACGTCGGAGTTCGACGCCACCTACCGCGTCGACATCGAGGGGGAACCCGACATCCACTGCGCGATGAACCTCGGCGACGCCGAGGGGCACGGTGCCGGTCGCGCCGCGATGGCCGCAACCGCCATGCGGGTCGTCAACGCGATCCCCTACGTGATCGACGCTCCCGCAGGCCTGTTGAGCTCGCTCGACCTGCCGACCACTGTGCCGAGGCACGCATTCGACTGACGCGACTCGCGATTTCTGCACCACAGTCGTGAATTCGCTGCTAGAACAGCCATAGGGCAGAAATCGAGGACGGGAGTCGTCGTGTACAACCTGCGCTTCGACATGCGAGCACCGGAGATCGGCGCGCCGACGGTGCAGCTGTACTCCGCGGCAACGGAGATGTGCGCCTGGGCGGAGAACCACGGCGCACTCGCCGCCGTCCTGTGCGAACACCACGGTTCAGAGGACGGCTACCTTCCGTCGCCGCTCATTCTCGCGGCGGCGATCGCGGCCCGCACCGAACGCCTTGCGCTGAGCCTGATCCTCCTGCTGCCGTTCTACGACGCGGTCCGGCTCGCGGAGGACATGGCGGTACTCGACATCATCAGCAAGGGCCGGGCCTCCTACATCCTCGCTCTGGGTTATCGGCCCGAAGAGTTCGAACACTTCGGTGTCGACATGCGCAGTCGTGGCAAGCTTGCCGACGAGAAGCTGGCCCTGCTGCGCGAGTTGCTCTCGGGCACAGCCGTCTTCGACGGACGCCACATCAACACGACGCCCCCGCCGCACACCGCCGGAGGACCGATGCTGATGTGGGGTGGCGGCACGGTCGCTGCGGCGCGCCGGGCAGGTAAATACGGGCTCGGCATGCTCGGAAACGCGAACGTCGAAGGTATGCACGAGGCCTACCAGGAAGCCTGCCACCAGCACGGACACGAGCCGGGACCCATCTTCCTACCTCCTCGTGACAACCCGTCGGTGTGCTTCGTCGCCGATGACGTGGACGAGGCGTGGGAAGAACTCGGACCGCATCTGCTGCATGACGTGCGCACCTACGCCGCATGGAATCCGGGCAACGACACCTCCGCGGGCTTCTCGGACGTGAAGACCATCGAGGAACTGCGTGCCAATCCGACGTCTCACCGGATCTACAGCGTCGAAGAGGCGGTCGCGCGCGTACGTGCAGGGGAGATGCTCAATCTGTCACCGCTGTGCGGCGGGGTACCGCCGGAGATCGCCTGGAAGTATCTCAAGCGCGTCGGAGAAGTGGTCATGTCAGAGGCGGCCAAGTGACCGGCACCAGCGCGCCCGAGTTATATTACGACCCATACGATTTCGCAATAGACGACGATCCCTATCCCGTTTGGCGACGGCTGCGCGACGAGGCTCCGCTGTACTACAACGAGAAGTACACCTTCTTTGCGCTGAGCCGCTACGAGGACGTGGCGCGCGAACTGCACAACTGGGAGACGTACCGCTCCGGGCACGGCACCACGATGGACATCATCCTGGCAGGCATCCAACTGCCGCCCGGCATCATCCTCTTCGAGGACCCACCGATCCACGATCTGCACCGACACTTGCTCTCGAGGGTTTTCACGCCTCGACGGATGGCGGCGATTGAGCCGCTGACCCGCCAGTACTGCGTGCGTGCCCTCGACCCTCTCGTCGGCTCGGACCGGTTCGACTTCATCGCCGACATCGGGTCCCAGATCCCAATGCGCACCATCGGCTACCTGCTCGGCATCCCCGAACACAACCAGGAGATGATCCGCGACACCTCGAATAGTGCGCTCACGCTCACAGACGGCGAGTTCAGCGGGGCGCGCGCCGACCTGTTCGAGAACAGTCACGAGTTGTTTGCCTCCTACATCGACTGGCGGGCCGACCATCCGTCCGACGACCTGATGACCCAGCTGCTCAACGCGGAGCTGGAGGAGGACGGCGAGGTGCGCCGGCTGACGCGCACCGAGGTGCTGATGTACACGGGGATGGTCGCGGGCGCAGGAAACGAGACGACGACGCGGTTGATCGGCTTCGCCGGACAGCTCCTGGCCGAGAATCCCGATCAGCGGCGCGAACTGGCGGACGATCACTCGTTGATTCCCGGCGCGATCGAGGCAATGTTGCGCTTCGAGGCGCCATCACCCGTGCAGGCCCGTTACGTCGCCCACGACGTGGAGTGTCGCGGTCGGATCGTCCCAGAGGGTTCGGTGATGCTGCTGCTCAACGGCTCGGCCAACCGCGACGAGCGCCGCTATCCCGATCCCGATCGCTTCGACATTCACCGGGGCGGCGCCCACCTGTCCTTCGGCCAGGGGCTGCACTTCTGCCTGGGCTCGGCGCTGGCCCGCATGCAGGCACGGGTCGTCCTCGAGGAGGTGCTGCGGCGATGGCCGGACTGGGCAGTCGACTACGACGGCGCCGAAAAGGCGCACACCGCAAGCGTTCGCGGATGGTCGAAGCTGCCGGTCACGCTCGGCTAGTGGTCACTCCTCGGATAGCCGTATCGCGCAGGTGAATGAGCGAGCGCCGGGTTCCGAGGTCGTGCAGGATGTTCTCCGGTATCCAGCCGACGGCGATCATCGACCGTGCCAGCGTCTCGTTCGCGGGGGAGTCGATCACGATCTCGCCGGACCTGATGCCCTCGGCCATAAGTGTTTTCATCTGCCGCACGCGCTTGGCGAACAACCAGCCGATGTCCGGCGTGTCCGGCGGAGACTGCCGCATCCACGCGAGCTGGATGCGGAACTCGTCACCAAAGCGGTCAAGCACGTTCGTGTTGACCCAGCTGAGCGCGTCCAGCTTCTCGATCGGGGACGAATCGGAGCGCAGCACGCGGATCCACCCTTCGGCGACCTTCTCGCCGAACGATTGCATGATCGACGCCAGCAGTTGGTCTTTCGAGCCGATCAAACGGTAAACCGTGCCGGTGCCGAGTTGGGCCGCCGATGCGATGTCCCTGATGGTGGTGACCTCGTAGCCCTTGCGGCCGAACTCGGCGCGCGCGACGGCACGGACGTGTGCCGCCTTGTCGCCCGGTTCGGCGTGCGCATCGTCGCTCCATGACTTCACCACGTCGTCGGCGGCGATGAATGCCGCGGAGCGGTCGAGGTGTGCGTCGGTGGGTGGTGCCGCGGCCAAGCCGTTCAACAGGATTCGGCACAGCATCTCGGCCAGCTTGTCGGCGCTGGCGTTGAAGCGGATGACATCCAGACCGACCTGCAACATCACCTGGACTAGTCGGTCGGCCAGCACGGGAAGCTCGACATCGGGCTTCAGATAACCGCTCCACCGTGCAGCCCGCAGCGTCTGCACCATGGCCTCCAAAATCGCCGTGGGTCGTTGTTGGGCGAGTGCGGTCAGGTCCCGATTCGGCCCGTGCCCCTCGTAGAACGTCATCTGCAGCGCTGCGCCGTGCCTCACCGCGCATTGTGCGATCGCTGCACTGAGGTCGACGATCCGCTCGAACGCGGAACGCGAGGAGGCGTCGTCCAGCCGGCTCAGGGCATGTTCGGCGATGCGGTCCAGATCGCTGTGATATCGCCGGAGCAGCTCGACGAGGATCGCTTCCTTGGATTCGAAATGGTGATAGAGGCTGCCGGGCAGAATTCCGGCCGCATCGGCGATTTCCTGCAGCGAGGTCCGCAGTCCCGAGGTGGCAATCAGAGACGCGGCGGTTTGCAGTATCTCGGTCCGCCTCGTCCCGTCGTCATAGGCGTGTCCGGCATTCGACGACGTCACGTGCGGACGCCCCACAACACCTGCACGGCTCCCGACTCCCGTCGTGGGTTGGCCTGACTGACCCAATGTTTGGTTAACGCTACCAGGTCAGGGGCTCGCCGCTGTCAGCCGTTCGGTGATCTCGAAGACCTCCTCGTAGTTCGTCTCAGGGATCGTGAACTTCTCCGTCGCCGAGATCTCGGCGATGTGCGCCGCGACATCGTCGGCTGTCGGTTCGCTACCGCGGTCGGCCAACCAGCCCGCAGCCAGCCCGATGAAAACGCGGGCGTAGCGACCGCCGATCGCCGAGTAGTTGCGATGGCTGAACTCACAGGCGCGGCTGGCCAGGTACACCACCATCGGCGTGACGAGCTCCGGCCTGATCATGTCCAAGAAGCCGGACTCCTCGAGGGCTTTGGTGTCGGCGACGGTCTCTGTAACCATCCGCGAGAAGCCGGTGGGCAGAACGGTGTTCGCGAGGATCCCATGCGGTGCGCCTTCGAGGGCGATGATGTTGGTCAAGCCGACGAGGCCTGCCTTGGCGGCAGCGTAATGAGACTCCAGGTGCTGGCCGAACATGGCCGCCGTCGACGAGATGAACACGAAGCGGCCGTAGCCCTGCTTCTTCATCACCCTGAACGCAGGCTGCGCGAGGTAGAAGCCGCCGTCCAGGTGCACGCGCAGCATGCGGCGCCAATCATCAGGCGTCAGTTCGTCGAACGCGATGCTGTTGAAGATGCCCGCGTTGCTGACTACGGCGTCCAGCCGGCCGAAGCTCTCGACGGCGGTGCGCACGATGGCCTCGCCGCCCTCGGGGCTGTCCACAGAGTCGTGGGAGGCCACGGCCGTCCCGCCCGCGGCGCTGATCTCCCCGACGACCCGGTCCGCCACGGACGCATCGGCGCCGTCGCCGTGCATGGTGCCGCCGAGGTCGTTGACGACGACTGATGCGCCGCGCCGCGCGAGTTCCATCGCATAGAGGCGGCCGAGCCCGCGGCCTGCGCCGGTGACGACCGCGACCTGACCCTCGAAGTCGATCATCTGCTCACTCCCCAACTCGTTGACTGCCGCCGGGTGCGCACATTACGGTCGGAACAGATATTTGGTCAACAAGAGTGATCGATGAGCGAGGTGCAGTGGAGACGGGCTCTGCGGCGGTCGATGACGACGGTCCACAGCGGCTTGGGCTGCTGGCGTCGGCTCTGGCCGGTCGCACTGTCGCGGTGGCATCGGGCGACCGCGGCGAACCCGCGTGGACGGACGGCATCACCGTTTTCGTCGACGCCGGCGAGTGTCCGCTGCGGCAGCTCGAATCGGTGACGGTACAGGCATCGCTGCTCGCAGGCGGCGGCCTCGAGCCCGATGTCGTGCGCAAGCTCGTTCGGCGCCCGGCGCTGGCCAAGAGGTATCTGGCCGTCGAAGGCCACCGCGCGCTGGCGGCGATCGAGGAACTGCTGCCCTATCCCGTTCGGTCGCTGATCGACCTCGACCTCGCCACCCGCGCCGACTCTCCGGCCATGTCGCTGGCGGTGGCCGGTGGGCAAAAGATCGCGGATCCGCCGCCGAGCTTCGGCGTGATCAAGGCCCGCAGCCTGTTGGCGTTGCACCCGAGCGTCCAGCAGTCCGACATGGGTGGCACCCACGACCCACGCCGTAAATCGGCGAAGGAGCTGCCAGAACTCGAGGATGCCGACGTCGGCGCCGAATCCGATGTCATGGATCCGTTCTCCAGCCCTGTTGGCGGCGGTGGGGCGGCGGGCAATCTGCTGCAGCGACTGATGAGCAGGGTGCGCCAACTCAGTGGCGGTGGATCACCCGGGGCCGACACCCCAACACACCGGTCGCACAGCGGTATTCGCGGTGCCGGCATGGTCACGTCGACCTCAGCGCCACCGTCTGAGATCGACGACGCAGGCGACAGCGAGGGCAAAGGCAGGAAGTATCCCGAGTGGGATGTACATCGCATGCGCTACCGGCACGACTGGTGCACCGTGCACGAGATCGATCCGCCTCAACAGCATGGACACCCGTTCGGCCGTCCCGATGTGCATGCGTTGCGACGGCCCCTGACGCGCCTCGGCATCGGGCTGGACCGCTGCCACCGACAAACACAGGGTGACGACATCGACATCGACGCCGCGGTCGAGGCACGGGTGGAGATGTTGGCCGGGTCGGCGCCCGACGAAGCGGTCTACCTGGACAGTCTGCGGCGTCGGCGTGATCTCGCGGTGCTCGTTCTGCTCGATGTCTCCGGATCCTCTTCTGAGGCAGGAACTTTCGGCCAGACCGTGCATGAACAGCAACGCGCGGCGGCCGCCGCGCTTACCGTGGCTCTGCACGAGCTCGGCGACCGCGTGGCGCTCTACGCCTACCAATCGCAGGGCCGCTCCGCCGTGCACATGATGCCGGTGAAGCGTTTCGACGACAGCCTGGATGCATTGGCGATGCAGCGGCTCGGAAGTCTCACGCCAGGCGCGTACTCCCGGCTGGGCGCAGCGATTCGTCATGGCGCCTCGGTGATCACCGAAAAGGCAGGCACGTCCCGGCGACTGCTGGTCGTGTTGTCCGACGGGTTGGCCTACGACCATGGCTATGAACGCGATTACGGCGCCGCCGACGCGCGACGTGCGCTTGGCGAAGCTCGGCGGCAGGGCATCGGCTGCCTGTGCCTGACGATCGGCGCGGGCACCGACACCGGCGAACTCCGTAGGGTCTTCGGAAGTGCCGCGCATGCGTCGATCCCCAAGCCGAGACAGCTGCCCGACGTCATCGGACCGCTCTTCCGTGCCGCGCTGCGCTCCGCGGACCTGCGTCGCAAGGTGTCATAGTGAGCCGAGCCTTGAACCAAACATCTGTTCCGCGCTAGGGTGCAGCAAAGCGGATGCCGAGAAAGGAAACGATGCCGGTGAAGCCGCCGCGCCCGTACTACGTCCCCGTGGCCAACGAGGAGCAGGTGTTCAAGGCCGCCTACCGGCAGGGACTGTCCGTCGCGCTGAAGGGTCCGACGGGGTGCGGCAAGACGCGGTTCGTCGAGGCGATGGCGCATGACCTGGACCGCCAGCTCGTGACCGTTTCCTGTCACGACGACCTGACCACCGCTGACCTCGTCGGCCGCTTCCTGTTACGCGGCGGCGACACGGAATGGGTCGACGGGCCGTTGACGCGTGCGGTGCGCGACGGCGCCATCTGCTATCTCGATGAGGTGGTTGAGGCACGCCAGGACACCACCGTGGTGCTCCATCCGCTGGCCGATCACCGGCGGCAGCTGCCGATCGAGCGGCTCGGGGTGACGCTCGACGCCGCTCCCGGCTTCTGCCTCGTGGTGTCATACAACCCCGGTTACCAGAGCGTGTTGAAGGACCTCAAGGACTCAACTCGCCAGCGGATGGTTGCGATCGACTTCGGTTTCCCCACACCGGAGGTGGAGGAGAAGATTCTCGTCAACGAGGCGGGTATCGGACACGAACGCGCTGCCGAACTCGTTCGGCTCGGCCAGGCGATCCGCAGGCTGGAAACAGGCGGATTGCGTGAGGTGGCGTCGACGCGCGTGCTGATCGCGGCGGGCCAACTCATCGCCGAGGGACTGAACCCGCGCGACGCGGCCCGTGCCGCCATCGCAGGGCCTCTCACCGATGACTCGACGGTTACCCGCGGTCTGGTCGAAATGATCGACGTGTACCTGGCCGACGAAGCGCCTACGGACTGACGCGCCGCACACCAACGGAGGTTGCATGTCGTACGAGAGCACCGCGGAGCCGATCAAGGTCGGCTACCTGATGGACTTCACCCTGCCACCGGGATTTCCGGAGGACCTGTTCGCCTCCTTCACCCAAACCTTCGACCTCATCTTCTCCGAAGCGGTGGAGCAGGGACTGATGGACCGGCCGGTGCAGATGATCTACCGCGAGGTCGAGGGATTGCCCAAAGGCTCGGTGAAAGCGGTGATCGACGCCTACGGCGAACTCGTCGACGAAGGCTGTCTAGTGGTGTTCGGTCCGAACATCACCGACAACTGCGTACCGATGCGCGAAGCCATCGAAGAGCGCTTCAAGGTTCCCGCGATCAGCGTCACCGGGACCGACGACTGGTTGGGTGAGTGGACGTTTGCATTCCCGCAGGGATCGATGACCGACGAACCGATCTTCATCGTCGACCTTGTCGCAAAGCGTGGCCTGACCGACATCGGTGTCCTGGTCGAGCAGAACCTCATTGGTGAGAGTTATCTGAAGAACCTGCGAAGTGCGTGCGCCCGTCAAGGGATTCGAATCGTCGCGGAAGCGGAGATCGCTCAGACCGCGCAAGACATCAATGACGCGGTGCGCACCTTGCACGACGCGAAGGCCGAGGCGATCGTGCATCTCGGGTTCGGTTTCGGGATCGTCTTCGTCAACCCGGCCCTGGAGGCGGTCGACTGGGACCCGCCGCGGTTCACCACCACCGCGTTCCAGAACGCATGGGTCAACCCGATCATGTGGAACGCGTTCATGGGCTGGATCGGGGTCGATCAGTACGACGAGGGCAACCCGATCGGTCAGGACTTCCTCGATCGCTATGCCGAGAAGTACGACGGCAGTCGCCCCGAGTTCTGCGTGACAGTCGTGAACAGGGACGTCGCCGCCACCCTGGTGCGCGCATTCACCGATGCCCACCCGCTGAGTCCACGCGGCGTCAAAGAGGCATTGGAGCGCGTCAAGATGCTGCCCGCCGCCTCGGGCGCCCCGGGAACCCGTGTCTCCCTGGGCAAATGGACGCGTCGCGCATGGATGGGCTCCGGATACCTGGTGGCCCGAAAACTGGACGCCGACGGCGTCAACTCTCATCTCGTCGACCGGTTTGGTGAGGAATAGGCCAGTGTCAACCAAAGAGACTGTTTCGTCCGCCGAAAGCCCTGCGCCCGCAGGCAACAAGGGCACACTGAAGGCGGCAGTTTGGATCGCCGTCGCCGTCGTCCTTCTGGTGCTGATCGCCGTCAACGCGCGAATGGGCGCAGTGTCACCGCGCATTCGAAATCCCGACGTCGAGGGCGCACCGCGTCCCGTCGAGCCCCTGTTCGGCTACGAGCACTGGCTTGGTCTGTTCCAGATCTTCACGATCGTCTCGATGAGCATGGTTATCGCCGCTTATGTGTTCGCTTGGCGGCGCTATGGTGCGCACCCGGTGCTGCTGATGGGCATCATCTGCACGCTGATCGTCTGGCAGGACCCGATCATGAACTGGTCGCCGTACGCCGTCTACAACCCACAGCTGTGGCACTGGCCGGAGGACTGGCCCCTGGTGTCGCTGTCGCCGACGGTCGAACCATTCCTGGTCATCGGGTACATCATGTTCTACCTCGGCCCGTACTTCCCGGCCATCTGGGTCCTGCGAAAGCTACAGGCCCGCAGGCCTGTTGACTCGTTCGTGTGGCGTCATCCGTTGATCAGCCTGGCGCTGATCATCCTGCCGATCGGGTTCGTCATCGACATGATGCTCGAGGTAACCCTCGTCCGCACCGGCTTCTACATCTACTCGCAGGTCATCCCGTGGGGTTCGATCTTCGTCGGGGAGCCGTACCAGTTCCCGTTGATCTGGGAATCCCTGATGGTGACCTTCGTGATGATCCCGGCCGGTGTGCTGTTGTACCGAGACGACACCGGAAAGACTGTTGCCGAGAAGCTGGCGCAGCGGGCCCGAATTTTCGCCCGTAAGCCCGTACTCGGAATGTTCGTGGTGATGTTCGTGATCATCAACCTCGCCTACTTCGCGTACGGCACCGGCTTCGCGATCATCAAGTGGACAAGGACTGCGACCTCGGTGGCCTGCCCATGGCCCTACCCGGAGGCCAAAGTCTATGACCCGCAGGGCTTCTACGAGGAGAACGGCCAAAAGGGGCCGTACGCCGTCGGTATCTGGTCCACCTGGATGAGCGCCCAACCTGACGGCCGCCCGGATGTCGAGCTCGGGGCGGTCAGCGATCGGTGCGGACCGGAAAGCCCGAATGGCTGAGACTCGCAGTGTCGTCATCACCGGAGCTTCACGTGGGCTCGGGTTGGCTTCGGCGACACATCTGTACAAGCAGGGGTGGCAGGTTGTCGCGGCGATGCGGTCGGTCGACGCAGGCATGGAGAAGCTGCGCGAAGCCGCTGGTGCGGATGCCGACGATCCGCGGTTGGTCGGCGTGACGCTCGATCTGACGGACTCAGCCTCGGTCGCCGCCGCCGCGAAGTCGATCGAGGAAGCCATCGGCGCCCCGTACGCAGTGGTGCACAACGCGGGAATCTCCGCAGCAGGAATGGCAGAGGAAACGCCGATGACTCTGTGGGAGAGGATGTTCGAGACATCGGTGTTCGGGCCGGTCGCGCTGACCAACGCGCTGCTGCCGGCAATGCGCGATGCAGGCCGCGGCCGCATCGTCGTGGTCTCCAGCGCCGGAGGGGTGCGCGGGATGCCTGCGACAGCACCCTACTCAGCGGCGAAGGGCGCCTCGGAGCGGTGGGCGGAGTCCTTGGCCGGGGAGATCGCGCCCTTCGGGCTGGGTGTCACGGTCCTCGTCACCGGTACCTACGACACGGACATCATCACCGACGCCGGAACGACCGACAGTCGAGATTTCGAGGGGCCCTACCGTCGCCACCACGCCACCATGGACAAACGCGGCAGGCTCGCGATGAAGTACGGCGCAAAGTCGCCCGACCGGTTCGCCGCCGGACTCGTCAATGCTCTGGGCAGCACGAAGCCGTTCGCTCGTCGCCCGATCGGTTTCGATGCCCGGATGCTGCTGATCATGAACCGACTTCTGCCGACCGCGGGACTTCACCAGATAGTCCGCGTGATGATGGGCCTTCCGCGTTACGGCGCCATCAAATCCCACGAAAGCGACAACAATGGCTGACACCTCCACCGTCCGATTCGAATCGAAGATGATGATCGACGGCGAGCTTGTCGACGGCGCGGCAG
>Ga0164298_10000411_pt1 | contig 11626 bp, 9 predicted proteins | sample Whisoiple_216_MG_FD_109713 | JGI IMG/M metagenome (GOLD analysis project Ga0164298, IMG submission 109713) | Unamended control soil microbial communities from upstate New York, USA - Whitman soil sample_216_MG | ecosystem: Environmental > Terrestrial > Soil > Agricultural land ... | reverse complement strand
CTGCTGCGCTTCACGCCCCCGGGCACGCTGCTCGAGCTGGGCTCGGGCCGGGGATTCTTCCTCGACGCGATTGGCCGCCGCGGCTTCGAGCCGATCGGCATCGAGCCCTCGCCGACCCTCGCCGAGCGAGCCCGGTGGGACTTCGGCGTCGAGGTCGAGCAGGGGTTCCTCGATCAGGTCGACCTCGGCGGTCGGAGCTTCGACGGCGCCTGCATGTCCCACGTCTTCGAGCACGCCGAGGAGCCGGTCGAGCTGCTCCGCCAGCTCGCCGCCCGCCTGCGCCCGCGCGGTCTTCTGGTGCTCGAGGTGCCGAACATCGCCAGCGCCATGGCTCGCCGCCGCGCGGAGGGCTGGGGCGCGGTTCAACCGGGCAATCTGCACATCACGCAGTTCACGCCCCGGAGCCTGCGCGGCGTGGTCGAGCGAGGGGGCTTCGAGGTCACCGGGGTCGACACGATCTCACCCTGGCCATACATCCCGCCGGCCGATCGCTGGCGCCACCGGGCGCTGCTCGGGTACGCCTACCGGGCTGCCTCGGTGCGCACATTCCGGGTCACCCACGCGAGCGGCTTCGACCACCTCAGGCTGGTCGCGCGGCGACCGGGCTAAGAGGATTCTTTGGCGGCTGCGGCTTTGTTCGCTTTGTCGATCGCTTCCCTGATTACGCCAGCGCGGTCGATGACGTAGGCGTCTTCGGCAACCTTCCAGCGGCCGCCTTCGCGGATCAGGGTGAAGGCCTGGGGGGTGCTACTGGTGGTGAAGCGCGAGGCGCCGACCGGCTGCCGGGTCTCGATCCGGGTGTAGAGGGTCGTGGCTCCGTCCTCGCGCAGGGATTCTTCGAACTTCGGCCGCGAGCGGAGCGAGTCGCCGGAGACGAGCAGCAGGTTGCGCCGCGTCTGTTCATCGGCTTCGCGCTGGCGGCGGACTGGCGCGGCGAGATCGCGCAGGTAGCCGTTGAGGTCGTTGTATTGGATGTGCATCCACCACTGCAGCAGCGCCTCTTCCGGCGATCCGGCCGGCTGCTTGTGCACAGCGGCGAGGGTGAGCAGGTTCTCGGCCGCGCTAGGCGTGCCCGGTGGCGGCGGGTCCCCGCCGCCACAGCCGGCGACCGAGACCAAGGCCGCGGCCGCGGCGACTGCAAGAAGTCGTCTCAGCACCGGCGTCATGCTATTCGAGAGCGCAGGCGTCGCACCGGCTCGCGCAGCGAGGGCAAGCGGGTGGAGCCGATCGCCGCGACGGCGATTCCGGCGCCGACGAGGGCGATGAAGGTGTTGGCCGTCATCGTGCCGAGGGCGCGGGTGAGGAGGGCGAAGACGCTGGCGTAGAGGATGGCGTAGAGGACCAGGCTGAGCGCCTCGCGCCGGAACAGCAAGGCCGTCGAGAGGCCCATCAGCAGCCCGATCAGCATTGAGCCGAGGGCGACGCCGGGCAGGCCGAAGTTCCAGTACAGCTCACCCTGCATCGTGATCGGCGTGCCGGCGGTGGCGCCCGGATAGAGGTATTCGGTGACGAGGTTGTCGATCGGCTGGGGCTTGCCGGGCCACAGCGCCCGCGGCGCCAGCGCCGCCGGGATCTGCAGCAGGCTGTTGCCGTCGAGGCGGGCGATCGAGGAGGGGACGATCTCCTGGATCGCGACGAAGTCGTCGAAGACGCTGAGGTCGGCGGTCTGGAAGGCGGGCACCGGCGTTTCGAAGCTGCGCCCGACGGCGGTGCCGAGGTCGGTCGAGGCGGCGTTGGTGCGCACGATCGCGGTGAACTCGAGCGCGCCCGCGATCAGCAGCGCGACGGCGACCGTGATCGCGACGCTGCGGGCGCGCGGTTTGCGCAGGCGCAGGTAGATCACCGCCGCGGCGAGCAGGCCGAAGGCGATGAAGCCGCGCGAGCCCAGTGCCAGCGTGCAGAGGACGGCAAGCGGGGCGCTGACGAAGAGCACCCGCCGCGCCTCGGGGTTGGGACCGTCACCGCGCAGGATCGCGGCGAGGGCGTAGAGCGCGGTGCCCTCCAGCATCCAGATCCCGAGCTGCCCGTAGAAGCCCGAGCCCTGGTTGGTGTGCAGCGAGCCGGCCGAGTGGATCAGGGCGGCCGGCCCTCCCTGGCGCATGAAGAGGGCGCCGGCCAGCATCGCGCCGAGGCCGATCACGACCCACGGCGCCCAGCGCCTCAGCGGCAGCGGGTCGAGGCGGGGGGCGGTTCCCCGTGGCGGTCGCCGCAGGAGCTCGAGGCCGAAGAGGAAGCCGAGCGACCAGGTGGCGCAGCCGACGCCGGCGATCGCGATCGTGCGGCTGAGGTCGCCGACGTCGTAGCCGAGCTGGATCATCGGCGTGATCGCTTCGCCCGGGTAGAAGTAGAGCTCGAGCGGCCGCAGGACGAAGAGCGGCAGCCAGGTCGCGGCGGCGATCGCCAGGGGGGAGGCCAGCAGCCAGCGCCAATCGCCGAGCGAGTGGCCGGCGGCGAGGGCGGCGACCGCGACCGTGATCGCGATCAGGCAGACCATCGCGACCAGCAGGAGGGCTCCGTTGCCAGCGACGACCCCGCCGGCCACGAGCCAGAAGAGGCCCGCGCAGAGCGCCAGGGCAAATGGGGGGGCGTGCTTGGTCACCCGCTCCCCTCGCTCGCCGGCCGCCACCTGTTGGCGAGCAGCCAGCGCACCTCGCCGACCCGCAGCAGGTTGGCGACGACGGTCGAGATCGCCGCCGCGAGGGCGAGGCCGAGGACGCCGATTCCCGGCTCCAGCAGCACCGCCAACCCGATCAGGGCAGCGGTGCTGGCGAGTTGGTTGAGCAACTCCCAGCGAGCGTGGTCGCCGATGATCAGCGCCTCGCCGACCGCGCCGGTGGCGGCATCGAGCAGGCGAGCGGCGATCAAGGCAATCAGCAGGTCTCCGTAGTCTCGGTAGGCGGGGTCGATCAAGCCGAGCAGGACCCCTGAGGCCAGCGCACCGACGATGGCAACCGGGATCGTAGCGCCGGCCCCGACCCCCGCCGATTTCCAGATCAGGCCGCGCAGGCGGGCGTAGTCCCGCTGGGCCAGGGCGGTGGCGATCATCGGCGTGATCACCGCCACCACCGAGGTGAAGAGCCAGGAGAAGATCGCCGCGACCCTGATCGCCGCGTAGAGGGCGCCGACCTCGACCGCCGCCAGGCTCAGCGCGCCGGCGATCCACACCGGCAGCACGAGGTTGATTTCGGCGAGGGCCATCAGGAACCCGGTCGAGACGGCGTCGCGGTCGATCGGCCCGATCGGCCGCCCGATCAGCGTCGCCCCGATTCGCTCCCAGCCGATCGCGCGGGCGCCGAGCACCGCGGCGCCGAGGCCGGAGATCGCCAGAGCCAGCGAGGAGGCGAGCGCGAGGACGAGCCAGGAGTCGCCGATCGCGTTGGCGATCGGCACCGCGCAGGTTGCCAACGCGATCCCGATCGGGCCGCCGATCCAGCCCGAGAGGCCGGCGTGGCCGTAGCCGCGCACGAGCGAGCTGATCAGGTAGACGACCGCCCAACCGATCGCCCCGGCGATGGCCAGCGGCACCGCCAACAGCGCTTCGGCGGGGCTGGCTTGCGGCAGGATCAGGATCAGCAGCGGCACGCTGAGCACGGCCACGATCGGCAGCGAGCGGCTGGCGATCCGCCGGTAGCCGCTGAGCGCCTCGATCGTGCCGAGCCGAGCCGCCGCCGCGTGCTTGGGCAGGAGCTGGTCGAAGCCGAAGCGGATGCCGACGGAGCCGGCCCAGACCACGGTCCAGAAGACGAAGAAGGTCGAGGCGTCCTGGTTACCGTAGAGGCGGCCGACCAGAGCCAGCTGGAGCAGGACCAGCGCCGCGTTGACCCCCCGGGAGACGAGGAAGGAGGAGGCGCCGCGGATCTGGCCGCGACGGGCAGCGATCGCGGCCCGCAGGGTGTCGCGGCCGGCGGCGGCGATGATCAGGGGGTGCGCGGGTGCATCGCGTCCATCCCAGCCCGCAGCTCGGCGGCGCTGAGGGCGCCGTCGGGGGCGGCGACGGCTCGGTAGGAGAAGGCGACGCCGCCGAAGCCGAGTCGGAAGGTCCGTTCCTTGGCCGCGTTGAACTCGGTCACCAGCGACCTGCCGCCCCAGCTCATCAACCAGGAGCCGTCGGCGGAGCGGCGGGAGGAGCCGCAGCAGAAGCTGCCCGGGGCCTCCGGATCCGTCACCTGTTCGACCAGCGTCGCCGTTTTGGCGCCCTCGTTGATCTCGTACCGCACCACGCGGGGCGGATTGGGCTGGTTGGTGTTGTTGTCGTGGATCGTGATCGTGCCGTCCGGCTGCAGGCGAACGTCATGCTGGCCGCCGAGCGGGTAGGCGCCCTCGGGGTCGTTGAGCACGGTCAAGCTCTTCGGCGTCCAGGTGCCGCCCAGCTTCCAGACCACGTTGCCGCTCGCCTTGTCGATCTTGTAGATCGCGTCGGTGTGGCGCATCGAGATCATGATCGCGTCGTCGCCGACCGGCTCGACCGCGTTCATGTGGACGATGTCGCGTTGAGCGCCGTTGAGCGCCGTGGGCCACCAGCGCCCGGTCTCCTCGAGCCCGATGTGAGTGGCGCTGTTCCAGGTCCAGACCGCTTCTCCCGCGGCGTTGATCTCCTGGACTTCGCCGTCGATCACGGTGTCGTCGGGGCCACCGCTGCCGCCGAAAGCGGTGAGGTCGACGTGTTCGCGCGGCTGGTAGGAGGTCACCAGGTAATCGCCGTTTGGCTCCGGTTGCAGCTCGTGGATATCGGTGCTGCCGGCGACCGCGCTCACCGTGCGGACCACCGTGCCGTCCAGTTCGCGGATCTGGTACCCGTCGGCGCCGCTGAACTGACCCCACCAGGTGATCCGGGTCGGCTCGCCGCTCTCGGCGATGAACTTGGCGTCGATCGGCCCGGGGGTGGATCCCTGCCACCAGACCGGCACGCCGCGATCGTCGAAGACGATCGCGTAGCCGCTGCCACCGGCGCCGATCGCCGGATCCACCACGTAGAACTGGCGCTGCGGCTGCAGCAGCCTCTGGTATTCCCAGGCCGGGAAATCGGCCGGTAGGCAGCGCACGTGGTATTCGCCCGCCGCCGTGCCGTCGTCGAGCACGAAGCCGAACTCCTGGTTTTCCTCCAGCGGCACCGTGGCTCCGAAGGCGCCGGTTTCCTCCGCTCCGCCATCGACCGCGATCGAGGCGCCCTGGGAGAGCCTGCCGCTGAGCTCGAGCGGTGAGCCGTCGCAGCGGACGGTGTAGTCCGGGACGCTCGGGTCGAAGGCCGGGAAGAGCCCGCCCTGGTCGGTCGAGACGTCGCTGACGCAGGTGACCGTCACCGCGACGGTCGCCGAGGAGCCGCCGCTCAGCGAGTAGCCGAAGCTGTCGGGCGCTTCGCCGTCGTTGCAGTAGCCGGGATCCGGTTCGTAGCTCAGGTCGAGACCTTCGCCGCCGACCGCGGCCGTGCCGTGGGCGGGTTCGTCGACCGACGCAACCAGCTTCGGGCCTTGGTCGAGATCGGTGTCGTTGGCGAGGACCGGAATCGCGGTCGCTGGCGCGTCCTCCTGCACGGTTGCCTCGTCGTCGACCGCCCGCGGCGCATCGTCGACACCGCTCACCGTCACCGTGACCTTGGCGCTGGCGTAACCGCCGTGGCCGTCGGCGACCACGAAACGAAATCCGTCCACCGACGTTTTTCCCGCTGCCAGCGGATCGAAGCGACCCACAGGATCGAATCGGACCCGGGCGCCGCCGTCGACGATCGCGATCACGGCGGCCGATCCGGCGGTGTCCAGCGAGGCGAAGGAGGGCGGGTCCCCGTCTTCGTCGCTGGCGAGGTCGGCGGCCCCGATCGACACCGGGCTGTCCTCGTCGGTGGATGCGGAGAGGTCTTTGGCCAGCGGCGCGCGGTTGATCCGGGTCGTTTCGGGGCTTTTGCCCTTCTCGCAGCTGGTCAGCTTGTTGGCACCGCCGCCACCGAGGCAGCGGTCGCGCCCCTTGCCGCCCTCGATGCGATCGTCACCGGCGCCGCCGCGCAGGACGTCGCCGCCACCACCGCCCCGGATCCTGTCATCGCCGCCACCGCCGGAAACGGTGTCGGCACCACCGCCGGCGCAGATCAGGTCATCGCCGCCGCCGCCGTCGATGCGGTCGCCGCCGGCCGAGCCGACGATCACGTCTCGCTGGGGGCCGCCGAGCAGCTCCTTGCCCGGGCTGGGGCTGAGGGTCGCCGGCTGCCCGAGGCACGATTGGGCGCCGCGGGCGGTTGGCCCGGCAAGCGCCATCGCCGCGGCCAGCGCCGCCGAGGAGAGCAGGGCGAGGGCGGCGATCAGCAGCGTCCCTGCCCGGCCGGCCCGGCCGAAACTTTCCCTTGCCTTCATTCGTTCGTCCCCATTGCTCTTGCCGCTCGTGGCCCCAGCGCCACCGAATCGGAACGTGGCATCGTAGTGACTGGGAGCCGTAGAGTCACGGAAATGAGCCGACGCTCCCAAATCGAGTTGACCGAGGCCGAGCTGGGCGAGCTGCTGGATGGCGAGCGGATCGCCGTCGTCTCCAGCCTCGGCCCCCGGGGCTGGCCTCACTCGATGCCGATGTGGTTCGTGCCGCGCGGCGGCGAGGTCTGGATCTGGACCTATGCCAAATCGCAGAAGGTGCGCAACCTCGAGCGCGATCCGCGGGCGACCGTCCTGGTCGAGACCGGCCACGAGTACGGCGAGCTGCGCGGGGCGATGATCGAGGCCGAGGCGGAGATCCACCGCGAGTTCGAGGTCGTGCTCGGCTTTGCCGAGGAGCTGACCCTGCGCTACGCGGAGGGGATCTCCTCGGTCGAGGGAGACGCCAAGGCGGCCTTGGAGGCGCAGGCGCCGAAGCGGGTGGCGATCCACTTCAAGCCGGTTCGCACCGCCAGCTGGGATCACCGCAAGCTGGGCGGGACCTACTGACCCGTTAACGTCTTGGCGCTACCGACGTCGGCCCGGCGTGTTAGGAAGTGATCCGCACGCGCACCGCCGCCCGTACCGCACCGAGTTGAGACCCGCCAAGACCATCGCCCTCCTGTTGGCGCTCGCCGCCGCCCTGCTGGCCCCTGCCGCCGCCCAGGCGCTGCCGCGCGGCTTCTTCGGCATGGCGCCGCAGACGGCGCTCACCGATACCGACGCCGCCTTCATGAAAGCCGGCGGCGTCGGCAGCATCCGCTGGCCGGTCAACTGGGCGATCGTGCAGCCCAAGGCGAAGAGCGACTACGACTGGAGCAGCGTCGACCCGGCCGTCGCGGCGGCGGCGCGGCGCGGCCTGACCGTGCTTCCCTTCCTCTACGGCACGCCGCGTTGGATCGCCAACAAGCCGACCACCCTGCCGATCGACAGCGGCCGCGCCCGCAAGGCCTGGCTCGCCTTCGTCGACGCCGCCGTCGCCCGCTACGGGCCCGGCGGCGAGTTCTGGGAGGAGCACGCTCCCAGCAACGCCGCGGTCAACTACGTGCCGGCCGTGCCGCGGCCGGTCCCGGTCCGCACCTGGCAGGTCTGGAACGAGGCCAACTTCTTCTACTTCGCCTACCCGGCGTCGCCCAGCCGCTACGCCAAGCTGCTGAAGCTGACCTACAAGGAGATCAAGGCCGACGACCCGATCGCCAAGGTCATCCTCTCCGGCCTCTTCGGCGATCCCGACGAGAACGGCGCCCGGGGCATGGACGCGACCAAGTTCCTCGCCGCGCTCTACCGCGTGCCCGGCATCGAGGGCTACTTCGACGGCGTCGCCCTGCACCCCTACGCCTTCCACGTCGACGACCTCGAAGAACTGACCGACGAACTGCGCGAAGTGGTGGTCGAAAACCACGACCCCGGCGCCGCCCTCTACATCACCGAGATGGGCTGGGGCTCGCAGAACGACCCCCAGGTCGTCGCTTTCGAGCAGGGGATCCAGGGCCAGGCCCGCGAACTGCGCAAGTCCTACGGCTTCCTGATCGCCAACCGCCACCGGCTCAACCTCAAGGGCACCTACTGGTACTCCTGGAAGGACAACCCGGAATACACGGCCTGCTCGTTCTGCGACTCGGTCGGCCTCTTCAAGGCCGGCAAGGGCTTCAAGCCGAAGCCGGCCTGGCGCTCCTTCATCGCCCTCAGCGGCGGCCGCGCGCGGCCCTAGAATCAGCCATCCACGCCGCTTTGGCATCTTTATCTAGCTTTTTCAAAACTTGATAAAGAATGATAATCTCGTAAAGGTGGGTCGATCCCCAGAGGACAATCCCTATACCCCGAATGCTGGTGCGCGGCCGCCACTGCTAGCTGGGCGCGCCGAGGAGCTTGATGCTTTCGAGCTCCTTCTCGGGCGCCTTCGCCGCGGCTACACCGCGCAATCACTGATCATCATCGGACTGCGCGGAGTCGGCAAGACCGTCTTGCTTGGCGAGTTCTTGGGAAAGGCCAGAGAGCGCGGATGGACCACTATCGACGCGGAGATCACCAAGCACGAGGACTTCGGAAATCGCATGGCAATGCTCGCGCGCCGAGCGTTGCTGCAGGTGGCGCCACGAGCGCGTTGGAAAGAGCGCGGGCGGCGGGCTGCCCAGATCCTCCGCTCCTTTCAGCTTGCTGTCAGTGCCGAAGGGGAGGTCTCGGCGAGTCTCAATGACGTCGACCCTCTAGAGGGCATGGCTGATTCGGGCAGCCTCGCAGAGGATTTGACAGATGTGCTTGTTTCGCTCGGCGAAGCTGCGCAAGAGCAGAGTAGTGGAGTCGTCTTTCTTTTCGACGAGGTGCATTTCCTCCGGTTGGGAGAGCTGGAGGCCTTGATAGCAGCGCTTCACAAGACTGTTCAACGCAGTCTGCCGATCACTTTCGTTGGTGCGGGTCTGCCCCAACTCCCCGAATTGGCCGGGGAGGCGAAGTCGTATGCAGAGAGGCTGTTCAGGTTCCCGATGGTTGGGAGCCTGACGGAATCAGAGGCACTGAAGGCGCTCATCGAACCGGCATTCAAGGGCGGGGTCTCCTATGGTCCAGGCGCGGCCGAGGCAATCGTGACCTATACCGAGGGCTACCCCTACTTCTTGCAGGAGTACGGGTCTATCGTCTGGGACCAAGGCACCAATGCAGAGGTCACGCTCTCGGAGGTTGAAGAAGCCCAGGATCTCGTTGAGGCAAAGCTTGATGGCAGCTTCTTCAAGGTTCGCGCCGAGCGCACCACTGATCTCGAGTTGCAGTACTTGCGCGCGATGGCTGAGCTTGGTCCTGAACCTCAGCAGGCTCGCGATGTCGCGAAACTACTCGAACGCACGTCTGAGCAGCTTGGTCCGACGCGAGCACGCTTGATCGACAAGGGTTTGCTTTATACGCCCGGTTTTGGCCTTGCCGCATTCACCGTGCCGCAGTTTGATCGATACATGCGGAGGGCTCACAGGCTTGTGGTTCCACCTGTGCAGCCACGACGCAAGTAGTAAATCGTTTTGGCTAGCTCTAACGATGTGGCTGCGCCTTGCGGCCGGCGCGCCAGGTGCCGCGCGGGCGCGCTGTCGGCAGGCCGTCGCGGCGGTAGTCGCCGCGGCTGAGGTGGTGCTCGAGGAAGACGTAGAGGACGATGAAGAGGTAGCGGCTGCCCATCTCGTTGAGCGAGAGCTTGGAGACGCCGGCCTTGCGGTTGGTCCAGGAGATCGGCACGATCCCGTAGCTGTAGCCGCGCACCACCGCCTTCAGCGGCAACTCGACCGTGAGGTTGAAGTGGTGCGAGAGGAAGGGCTGGACGTTTTCGATCACCTCGCGGCGGTAGGCCTTGAAGGCGTTCGTCGTGTCGTTGTAGCCGTGGCGGAAGAGCAGGCGGATGCAGAAGTTGACGATCCGGTTCATGATCAGCTTCGAGCGCGGGTAGTCGAGCACGGTCGAGCCGTGCACGAAGCGCGAGCCGAAGGCGCACTCATAGCCCTCTTCGAGCAGGCGCTGGTAGGAGACGAGGTCGCCGGGGCTGTCCGAGCCGTCGGCCATCACGATCGCGACGGCGTCGCCCTCGAAGGCCTCCAGCCCCGCTCGCACGGCGAAGCCGAAGCCGTTGCGGTAGGGGGAGGGGAGACAGCGAACCTGCGGGTGCTCGGCGGCGATGCCCCGGACGACCGCGGCGGTGCCGTCGCTGCTGGAGTCGTCGACGACGATCACCTCGTGGTCGATCTCCTCGCGCGTGAGGGTGTCGACGAGGCCCTCGACGGTCTCGGCGACCGTCTCCTCCTCGTTGTGGGCGGGGATGACGACCGAGAGCTTCATGCCGGTGCGGATACCCAGCGCTCGGCGTTTGCCTCGTAGATTTCGCGCAGGATCTGCTCGAGGTCACGCTGGGGACGCCAGCCCCCGTACCGCGAGCCGAACTCGTCGAGGTCGCTGATCCACCAGCGGTGGTCGCCGATCCGGGCCTCCTCGCTCATCTCCCACTTCAGCTCGCGCTCGGCGATGCGCTCGCAGAGCGCGATCGCCTCCAGCATCGAGCAGGCGTTCTCGCGGCCGCCGCCGATGTTGTAGACCGCGGCGGCGGTGGGGTTCTCGTGGAAGAGCAGGAAGGCGTCGACGAGGTCGGCGCTGTGCACGTTGTCGCGCACCTGCTTGCCCTCGTAGCCGAAGACGGTGTAGGGGTCGCCGGTCACCGTGCACTTCATCAGGTAGGCGAGGAAGCCGTGCAGTTGGGCGCCGGCGTGGTTGGGCCCGGTGAGGCAGCCGCCGCGGAAGCAGACGGTGGGCATCTCGAAGTAGCGGCCGTACTCCTGGACCAGCAGGTCGGCCGCCGCCTTGGAGGCGCCGAAGAGCGAGTGCAGGGTCGAGTCGATCGACATCGTCGTGTCGATGCCGCCGAACCACTGGTGATCGGCGGGCAGCTCGAGCCGCGTCTCCCGCTCTTCCAGCGGCAGGTGGTTGGGGGTGTCGCCGTAGACCTTGTTGGTCGAGGTGAAGATGAAGGTCGCCTCGGGGCAGTGATTGCGCGCCGCCTCGAGCAGGTTGAGCGTGCCGTTGGCGTTGATGCCGAAGTCGGCCTGCGGGTCGCTCGCGGCCCAGTCGTGCGAGGGCTGCGCCGCCGTGTGCACGACCAGCTCGATTTGGCTGCCGTGCTCGGCGAAGACCCGGTCGATGCCCGCGGCGTCGCGGATGTCGAGGTCGGCGGTGCGGAAGGTCTCCAGCTCGCGGCCCAGCCGCTCGGTGACCTGCGCCGTCGAGGCCTCGGGGCCGAAGAGGACGGCCCGGGTGTCGTTCTCGATCCCGACCACGTCGTAGCCGGCCGCGACCAGCCTGGCCGCCGACTCGGAGCCGATCAGGCCCCCGGAACCCGTGACTATCGCCTTTGGCATCGCTTTCTGGTGCCCCCTTTGGCTATCGCTCGAAACCAAGTGCAGCGCGCAGATCGTCCTCGTGCTCAGTCGACCAGGCGAGCAGGTCGGCGAGGACGTCGCGCGCCCCGCGGCGCGGGCGCCACGAGGTTAGAGAATGCAGCCGACCGCAGTCGCTGAGGTAGACCGGGACGTCGCCGGGGCGGGTCTCCGCCTCGGTCCCGATCGCCACCTCGTTGCCGGTCAGCTCGCGGCAGAGCGCGGTCGTCTCCAGCAGCGAGAGGCTGCACTTGCGGCCACCGCCGACGTTGGCGACGACGCCGCTCCAGCGCTCGGGGTCGCCGAGCTGCTCGTCGACGAGGTCGATCAGGT
>Ga0164298_10000407_pt1 | contig 11653 bp, 11 predicted proteins | sample Whisoiple_216_MG_FD_109713 | JGI IMG/M metagenome (GOLD analysis project Ga0164298, IMG submission 109713) | Unamended control soil microbial communities from upstate New York, USA - Whitman soil sample_216_MG | ecosystem: Environmental > Terrestrial > Soil > Agricultural land ... | reverse complement strand
TGCGCTCATGGTCATCGAGACCGAGGAGCACGCCAAGGCTCGCGGCGCTCAGCCGCTGGCTCGGATCATGGGGGCCGGCATCACGTCCGATGCCTTCCACATGGTCGCGCCTGCCGCCGACGGTTTGCGCGCCGGCCAGGCGATGAAGCGCTCGATGGAACTCGCGGGCCTCGAGCCCAAGGACATCGAGCACGTCAATGCCCACGCCACGGCCACCTCGATCGGTGACACCGCGGAGGCGAACGCCATCCGCGTCGCGGGTGTGCAACATGCCGCCGTGTACGCACCGAAGTCCGCGCTCGGCCACTCCATCGGTGCGGTCGGTGCGCTCGAGTCGGTACTGACGGTGCTGTCGCTTCGCGACGGTGTCATCCCGCCGACGCTCAACTACGAAACACCCGATCCGGAGATCGATCTGGACGTCGTCGCGCGCGAGCCGCGGTATGGCGACTTCAAGTACGCGATCAACAACTCCTTCGGATTCGGTGGACACAACGTCGCGCTGGCTTTCGGCAAGTACTGACGCGCTGGGGGGGAAAGGAACCATCGCAGCGAAATGACTGGGTTGGCTACGGGGAACGGCTTCCCCAATGTTGTCGTCACGGGTGTTGCCATGACGACTGCCTTGGCAACCGATGCTGAGGGCACGTGGAGGAAGCTTCTCGAGGGACAAAGCGGCATCCGGCTTTTGGATGACTCGTTCGTCGAGGAATACGACCTTCCCGTTCGAATCGGTGGGCACTTGCTGGAGGATTTCGACGGTGAGCTGACGCGGGTCGAGCTGCGTCGGCTGTCGTATCTGCAGAAGATGTCGACGATCATGAGCCGGCGGGTCTGGAAGAACGCCGGTGAACCCGAGGTCGATCCCAAGCGACTGATGGTGTCGATCGGCACCGGCATGGGATCGAGCGAGGAGCTGCTCTTCGCCTACGAGGGCATGCGGGCCAAGGGTCTGCGTGGGGTCTCGCCGCTCGCAGTTCAGATGTACATGCCCAACGCGGCAGCCGCCGCGGTCGGGCTGGAACGCAAAGCCAGGGCCGGGGTCATCACCCCGATCTCGGCGTGTGCGTCCGGCTCCGAGGGCATCGCGCACGCATGGCGCAACATCGTGCTCGGCGAGGCTGACGTCGCCATCTGCGGTGGCGTCGAGACCAAGATCGAGGCGGTGCCGATCGCGGGATTCGCGCAGATGCGGATCGTGCTGTCGACCACGAACGATGACCCGGCGGGCGCATGCCGTCCGTTCGACAAGGACCGCAACGGTTTCGTGTTCGGCGAAGCCGGAGCGCTCATCGTCATCGAGACCGAGGAGCACGCGAAGGCGCGCGGAGCCAACATCATCGCGCGCCTGATGGGCGCAAGCGTCACGTCGGACGGATATCACATCGTTGCACCCGACCCCAACGGTGAGCAGGCGGGCCACGCGATGACGCGTGCCATCCAGCTGGCCGGCCTTTCGCCGACCGACATCGATCACGTGAACGCGCACGCCACCGGCACCAGCGTCGGCGACATCGCCGAAGGCAAGGCGATCAACAATGCGATGGGCGGCCACAAGCCTGCGGTATTCGCACCCAAGGGTGCGCTGGGCCATTCGGTCGGCGCAGTCGGTGCCGTCGAATCCATTTTGACGATGCTCGCGTTGCGCGACGGTGTCATCCCGCCGACGCTCAACCTGAAGAATCTGGACCCGGAGATCGACCTCGACGTCGTGGCCGGTTCGCCGCGACCCGGCAACTACAACTACGCGATCAACAATTCGTTCGGATTCGGTGGGCACAATGTGGCGCTCGCCTTCGGGAAGTACTGAGCGCCCCGATATCCGGCCCTTACAGGAGGTTTCGATGACAATCACGGCCCCCGAGACAGTCGGCGAATCATTGGATCCTCGTGATCCGCTGCTGCGCCTCAAGACGTTCTTCGACGACGACTGCACCCTCGAACTGCTGCACGAGCGTGACCGCTCGGGCGTGCTCGCCGCCGGAGGAACCGTCAACGGTGTCCGGACCATCGCGTTTTGCACCGATGGGACCGTGATGGGCGGCGCCATGGGCGTGGAGGGCTGTGCCCACATCGTCAACGCCTACGACACCGCCATCGAGGAGCAGAGCCCGATCATCGGAATCTGGCACTCCGGCGGTGCCCGGCTGGCCGAGGGCGTCAAGGCGCTGCACGCGGTCGGCCTGGTCTTCGAGGCGATGATCCGTGCATCCGGTTACGTCCCGCAGATCTCGGTGGTCGTCGGCTTCGCCGCGGGCGGCGCCGCATACGGCCCCGCCCTGACCGACGTCATCGTGATGGCGCCGGACAGCCGGGTCTTCGTCACCGGCCCCGACATCGTGCGCAGTGTCACCGGCGAGGACGTCGACATGGCGTCGCTCGGCGGACCCGATACCCACCACAAGAAGTCCGGCGTGTGCCACATCGTCGCCGACGATGAGCTCGACGCCTACGCGCGCGGTCGCCGCCTGGTCGGATTGTTCTGCCAGCAGGGCCATTTCGACCGCACCAAGGCAGAGGCCGGTGACTCCGACCTGCACGCGCTGCTGCCCGAGTCGCCCCGCCGCGCATACGATGTGCATCCGCTCCTTGAAGCACTCCTTGACGACGACGCGCCCTTCGAGGAGTTCCAGGCCAAGTGGGCGCCGTCGATGGTGATCGGCCTCGGCCGGCTGTCCGGCCGGACGGTCGGCGTGCTGGCCAACAACCCGCTGCGCCTCGGTGGCTGCCTGAACTCCGAAAGCGCCGAGAAGGCAGCGCGATTCGTGCGGCTGTGCGACGCGTTCGGCATTCCGCTCGTCGTCGTGGTCGACGTGCCCGGCTATCTGCCCGGTGTCGACCAGGAGTGGGGTGGCGTGGTGCGCCGCGGCGCCAAGCTGCTGCACGCGTTCGGCGAGGCCACCGTTCCACGGGTCACGCTGGTGACACGAAAGATCTACGGCGGCGCTTACATCGCGATGAACTCGCGCTCGCTCAATGCGACGAAGGTGTTCGCGTGGCCGGACGCGGAGGTCGCCGTGATGGGCGCCAAGGCCGCAGTCGGCATCCTGCACAAGCGGAAGCTGGCCGCTGCGCCTGAAGAGGAGCGCGAGGCCCTGCACGAGGAGCTTGCCGCCGAGCACGAACGGATCGCCGGCGGTGTGGATTCCGCCATCGAGATCGGCGTCGTCGACGAGAAGATCGACCCGTCGCACACCCGCAGCAAGCTGACCCAGGCACTCGCCGAGGCGCCCGCACGGCGCGGGCGGCACAAGAACATCCCGCTGTAGGCGTTTCGCGCAGTTTTCGCCAAGTTTCCGCGAAGTTTTCGCGGTGACCTCGAAAAATCCTCGCATCCGTACTGTGGGTACAGACCCATTGCGTCGGGGGACAATGCAGGGTCCCGACATAGGAGTGAGGAATGCAGATGTCTGGTAACACCGTGCGTCGTGGAATCGCTGGCGTTCTTGCCGCAGGAGTGCTCGGAGGTTTGGCGGCTACCACCGTCGCGCTGCCGACGGCGTCCGCCGACGCCGACTGCACCGTATCGGGGTTGAGCAACGCCATCGGCACGGTGGGGGCACAAACCGGCCAGTGGTTCGCCGGCCATCCCGACGCGAACAAGGCCGTCACCGAGGCAGGCACGAGTGGTGACGCCGAGGGCGCCATTCGAAACTACTTCGTCGCTCACCAGTCGGAATGGGCTGAGCTGCAGCGTATTGCGCAACCGTTGCGTTCCTTGCGCCAGCAGTGCGGATCGAACGTGGCTCCCGCGGATATCGCCCGGCTGTACGACGCAATGGCTTCCTAGCCCTCCACAGGCCTGGCCCCAAGACGTCGCCCGTCCTCGCGCGGGCGGCGTCTTGGCCTGGGGGCGTTCGCTACCGAGTCAGGCCTGTGTTATCCCGGTCATCACGGGAGCGATCAGATCGGCGAGCGCGGCCCAGGACACGGTCTTGGTCTCAGGCAGCGCGATACCGAATTGATAGGGGGCGAAATGGATCTCCAACCCCCCGGCAGTCGGGATCCAGTTCACGAAGTTCTCGGCGCGCGGCTCTGCCCCGGTGAGCTCGGACAACCGGTGCAGCCCCGCCTGCTGGTCGGTGAAGAGGTCGCCGAGCATGACCGGATGAGCGCTTCGGCTGTCGATCACGACGGTGCTGATGTAGGAGGTCGGGTGGACGCCGTAGTAGTGCGTACCCAGAACGAGCTGAGCCACCGCGATGCTGCGAAACGTCACTTGCCCGCTCGATTCGAAGTTCCACTGTTCGCCCGGGTTGGATTCGGACTCCGCCCTGTCGATCTGTTCTGTGGCCGCGATACGGCTGGCGTGATTGAACGCCTCGACGACCGCAGGGTCTCCACCGGAGAGTTCGGTGAACGTCGCATTCCAGTGGCCTAACCGGTCGGTGGTGGTGCCCTCGACCGAGGTCGTTTTCTCGGAATAGGCCTTTCCGCTTGACATCCCGGGCTCGCCTGCAGCAGGTGCAGTCGCCGCCACCGACAGCACCGCGAGCACCGCAGCGATGGCTGCGATCAGCCTCATTTGTTCGCCATCGCCAGCCCAGGGATGCCGTGATACTCGAACGCCACACCCCGCCCGCGCAATTCGGACACCTCGGCATCGATGTCGTCGACGTTGAAGGCCATCTGGGTAAACGATCCATCGGAGAACCCGGCTGACTCGAACAAGCAGAACACCCCGGCACCGCACTCATAGCGCAGACCTCCGTCCCGCTCTTCGGACGGCAGCAGGCCAAGCTTCTCGGCATACCACCGCTTCGCACGCGCAAGGTCCTTTGCAGGCAGTCGCACCTCGACCCGTCCGTGAGCCAGACTCATCAAACACCTCCTGCGAGCATTTCCTCCGCCACAGTCAACACCTTGTTCCTGTCGCAGTCGACCAGCCCGATACGGGTGCGCCGGTCGACGATATCGTCCACGCTCAGCGCACCCTCGTGGGTGACCGCGTACTCGAACTCGGCCCGAATAACGTCGATGCCGTCGGCCACCGGATCGCCTGCCCGGTCGCAGGTGGCCTTGGCGACGACGTTAGGCGCCTCGGCTCCGAACCGGGCGACCAATGACGACGGCAGTTCATTGGGAACACGCAGCGTCGCAACCGGATTCGACGGCGCACCGACGAGCGGCAGATTGCGCGTCCGGCAGGGACGTGCGGAGAGCCCGCGGAGCGCGACGGCTTTGTCGAGCACATCTTCGGCCATGAATCGGTACTCGGTCAGCTTGCCGCCGATCACGCTGATCACTCCCGAGGGGGACTCGACAACGGCATGGTCGCGCGACACGTCAGCCGTCCGACTGTGCCTGTCCCCCATGCTCCTCTCGTCCGCCACCTCTGTATCTATCAGCGGCCGCAGCCCCGCATAGGCGCCGATGACGTCGTCGCGACCGAGCTTGACGTTCAGCGCGGTGTTGACGGTGTCCAGCAGGAAACCGATCTCCTCCGAAGTCGGCTCGGGGACATCAGGTATCGGTCCCGGCGCATCCTCGTCCGTCAGGCCGAGATACACGCGGCCCAGCTGCTCAGGCATCGCGAACACGAAGCGGTTGAGCTCTCCTGGTATGGGAATGGTCAACGCAGCTGACGGGTTTCCGAACGTCTCGGCATCGAACACCAGATGGGTGCCACGGCTGGGTCGCAACTTGATCGAGGTGTCGACCTCGCCGGCCCAGACGCCACTGGCATTGATCACAGCGCGGGCGTTCACGTCGAACGACTCGCCGGTCAGCTGGTCGGTCAGCCGCACCGTGCCGCCGGTGACATCGGATGCTGCCACCCTGGTCAGGATGACCGCGCCGTGCTGGGCAGCCGTCCTGGCGACGGCGGCCACCAGGCGCGCGTCGTCGATCAACTGCCCGTCATAGGCGAGCAACCCGCCGCTGAGGCCGTCGCGCCGGACCGCGGGGACCATGTCGGCGGCCCGGCTGGCAGAGATGCGCCGAGACCGGGGCAATGTCGACGACCGAGTGCCCGCCATAGCGCGTAACGCATCGCCGGCGAGGAAGCCGGTGCGCACCAGGGCTCGTTCCGCGCTGCCCATCGCGGGCAGCAAGGGCACGAGTTGAGGCATGGCGCTGACCAGATGCGGCGCATTGCGCGTCATCAGGATTCCGCGCTCGACGGCGCTGCGCCTGGCGATGCCGACGTTGCCGGTCGCCAGGTAGCGCAGGCCGCCGTGCACGAGCTTGGAGCTCCATCGGCTCGTCCCGAAAGCCAGGTCATGCTTTTCGACGAGGGCAACCGTGAGCCCACGGGATGCGGCGTCCAGCGCGATCCCCGTTCCGGTGATGCCACCGCCGATGACCATGACGTCGAGCTCCTCGCTGTCGGCAAGCGCCGTCATCTCGCGTGAGCGGCGAGATGCGTTGAGTGCGGCCGAATTCGTCATGGCTTGAGGTATCCGTTCAGCGAGTGGGCGAGCTCGACGGCGAGGGCGTCGGCGTCGAGGATCGGTTCGACGATCTGTGCGGACTGAATGGTCGACTGGGTTATCAGCAGGCACATGGCGGCGAGGTGACGCGGGTCCGCGGGCCGCACGCTGCCGTCCCGCTGAGCGACCTTCAGCTCGGCGGCGACCGCATTGATGAGGATCTGCTGGCTGGTGCCGAGGCGTTCGGCGATGTAGACCATGGCCAGCTCGGGTGCGGAGTGAAACACGGACATGACGACGTCGTCGTGCCGGAGCCGTTCTGCGACACCGACGATCCGCTCGACAAGAGCTTCGCGGCCGGTGCCTGCCGACGGCACTTCGCGCAGCACGCCGATGATCCGTGCGGTCAGCAGCGCCGCCAGCAGGGCCTGCGTATCGGGCCAGCGGCGGTAGATGGTCGGCCTGCTCACGCCGGCCCGGCGGGCAATTTCTGCCAGCGTCACCCGGTCGATGCCGTAGGCGACCACGCAACTCGCCGCGGCGTCGAGAATCCGGTCGCCGACGTCGGGCGAGAGTTCGTTACTGATTGACAGCATATGTAATACTGTAACGCATGATGAAGTGGGATGCATGGGGCGACCCGGAGCAGGCGAAGCCGCTCTCCGAAGGAATTCGGAATCTGCTGACACAGGCACTCGGTGTCGGGGACGTCCCGCTTCCCGAACTCGAGCCCGAACACGTCAAGCTGCGACCGTCGGCACTCTCACCCGCTGATCGCGACGCGCTGGCCGACATTGTCGGGGCGAAGAACTGCGGTGTCGACGACGCCGCCAGGCTGCTTCGCGCGGGCGGAAAGTCCACACTCGATCTGCTGCGCCGCCGCGACCCGGGAGTCCAGGACGCACCCGATGCGGTGCTGCTGCCCGGTGACGAGGACGAGGTGGCCGACATCCTGCGGCTGTGCGGGCAGCGCAGCATCGCCGTGATCCCCTTCGGCGGAGGCACCAGCGTCGTCGGCGGCCTCGATCCGTTGCGCGGTCAGTTCAAGGCGGTGATCTCGCTCGATCTGCGCAGGCTGAACGAACTGCACCACCTCGACGAGGTCTCCGGGGAGGCCGAGCTCGGCGCCGGCGTCACAGGGCCGGATGCCGAACGTCTGCTTGGCGAGCGTGGATTCTCGCTAGGGCACTTCCCGCAGAGCTTCCAATTCGCGACGATCGGCGGATTCGCCGCCACCAGGTCATCCGGGCAGGACTCGGCCGGCTACGGACGATTCAACGACATGGTGCGCGGTCTGCGCGCGATCACCCCTGCAGGCGTCCTGGATCTCGGTCGTGCGCCGGACTGCGCGGCGGGCCCGGATCTACGGCAGTTGTTGATCGGCTCGGAAGGGGTGTTCGGTGTCATCACCCGCGGTCGCGTGAAGGTTCACCCAGCGCCTGCTGCGACACGGTATGAAGCCTGGTCATTTCCCGACTTCGCCACCGGCGCGGACGGTCTGCGTGCCGTCGCCCAGACCGGTACCGGGCCGACCGTGCTGCGGCTCTCCGACGAGGCCGAGACCGGCGTGAACCTCGCCACCACCGAAAACATCGGCGAGAACAGCATCACCGGGGGTTGTCTGGCGATCACGGTGTTCGAAGGCTCGGAGGAACACGTCGAGAGCAGGCATGCCGAAACCCGGGCGCTGTTGAAGGCCAAGGGCGGCACGTCGCTCGGCGAGGCGCCGGCGCGCGCATGGGAGCACGGCCGCTTCAACGCGCCGTACCTGCGCGACTCGCTACTGTCGGCGGGCGCGTTGTGCGAAACCTTGGAGACGGCCACCAACTGGTCCAACATCCCCGCGGTGAAATCCGCTGTGACCGAGGCGCTGACGACCGCGCTGGCCGAAACCGGCACGCCTGCGCTTGTGCTGTGCCACATTTCGCATGTGTATCCCACCGGGGCTTCGCTCTACTTCACCGTCGTCGCCGGACAGCGCGGCAATCCGATCGAGCAGTGGCGAAAAGCGAAGACCGCGGCGTCGGACGCAATGGTGCGCACCGGCGCCACGATCACGCATCACCACGCGGTCGGCGCCGATCATCGGCCGTGGATGCGCGATGAGGTAGGCGACGTCGGTGTCAAGGTGCTGCAGGCGGTCAAGGCGACACTCGATCCGGTGGGAATCCTCAACCCGGGCAAACTGATTCCGTGACCATAGGCCGTGTCACGATGCTGACCAACCCCGCGTCGGGGCACGGCAGCGCGCCGCATGCGGCCGAGCGGGCGGTGGCTCAACTGCATCGCCGCGGCGTCGACGTCGTCGCGATCGCGGGAACCGATGCCGAGCATGCCCGACGACTCGTCGACGGGGCACTGGAGCGCGGGATGGACGCACTGGTGGTCGTAGGCGGGGACGGCATCATCTCGCTTGCGCTGCAGGTGCTGGCGCAAACCGACGTTCCGCTGGCCATCATCCCGGCGGGAACCGGAAACGACCATGCGCGCGAATTTCGCATTCCGACAACAGATCCCGAGGCCGCCGCCGATGTCGTGGTCGACGGCGCGGTGCAGACGGTCGACCTTGGCCGGATCAAGGGCGCCGACGGCACCGATAAATGGTTCGGCACCGTGATGGCCGCCGGCTTTGACTCGCTCGTCACCGATCGCACCAACCGCATGCGGTGGCCGCATGGCCGGATGCGATACAACGTGGCCATGGTCGCGGAGTTGTCCAAGCTGCGGCTGCTGCCGTTCAGGTTGTCCTTCGACGGCGAAGAAGTCGTCACTGATCTCACACTTGCCGCATTCGGCAACACCAAGAGCTACGGCGGCGGTATGCGGATCTGTCCGAACGCGGACCCCACCGACGGATTGCTCGACGCCACCATGGTGGCGTCGGCGTCGCGGACCAAGCTGATCCGATTGTTTCCGACGGTGTTCAAGGGCACCCACGTCGACCTCGACGAGGTCCGCACCGCGCGGGCGCAAACGATCACCGTCGACTCCCCCGGCATCAACGCCTACGCCGACGGCGAGTATGTCTGCCCGCTGCCTGTCGAGGTGTCGGCGGTGCCGGGCGCGCTGAAGATCCTTCGGCTGCCCGCTACCCGACTCCGCAATTGAATGCCGTCGGCTACCCGACTCCGCAATTGAATGCCGTCGGCTACCCGACTCCGCGATTGAGCCAGGGCACCTCGCCCGTGTCGCCTCCGCTGCGATACGGCTCGAGGGCCTCATCCCATGCGGTGCCGAGCACAGAGTCGAGTTCGGCGACGAGCATGTCGGCCCCCGCGGACATCAGCGAGCGCATCCGCATCTCGCCGACCATCACATCGCCGTTGGCGCTCATCACGCCGCTCCACAAGCCTAGTTGCGGCGTGTGGCAGAACCGTTGTCCGTCCACGCCCGCACTGGGGTCCTCGGTCACCTCGAATCTCAGCACCGACCATGACCGCAGCGCGTTCGCGAGTTGCGCGCCGGTGCCGACCGGACCAACCCAATTGGTGACCGCACGCAGCTGACCGGGCATGGCCGGCTGCGCACTCCAGGTCAGATTTGCTCTGGAATGAAGGGTCGACGACAACGCCCACTCGACATGCGGGCACACGGCCGCTGGCGAGGCGTGGATGAAAACCACGCCCGTCGTTGAGTCGGCGAACTGGTTCGACGCACGCATTGCTACTCCTTCGCTCCACGAGGGACGTCTTCCCCAACGACCTGGTGAATGCGACGAGCTGAAATTGTGTCGAACGTGTCTATTGTGCCTTGTGAGGCCCCTGTTGCGCTAGTCCCCCATGTGTTTGCCGTCGAATTCGGCGATCACGGCATCAGAGAGTGCCGGCCAGGGCTCGTAGGCCCAGTCCCCGAAATCACGATCGGTGAGCGCGACAAGCGCCAGGTCACGGTCCGGATCGACCCAGATCAACGTCCCTGACTGGCCGAAATGACCGTAGGTGCGCGCCGAGTTTGCCGACCCCGTCCAATGCGGCGTCTTATTGTCTCGAAGCTCGAAACCCAGTGCCCAATCGTTGGGCCGCTGCACCCCGAAGCCCGGCAGCACCCCTGTTAGCCCGGGGAACTGTACAGCGGTCGCCTCGGCATGCATCTCGGCCGACACCAGCACCGGTCGCAGCAGGTCACCGACGAATAGCGCCAGATCGGCGACCGTCGAGGTGGCGCCATAGCCCGCCGCCTCGGCGCCGCCCTCGAGACCGCTGGACGTCATGCCAAGCGGATCGAAGACGGCCTCGTCGAGGTAGCGGTCGAAGTCGATGCCCGCTTCACTCGCCACCACGGAGGCGACCACGCCGAACCCGTAGTTCGAGTAGATCCGCCGCTTTCCGGGTTCCGACATCACCCGATCGGTGTGCATCGCGTAACCGGAGGCGTGGGCCAACAGATGACGCACCGTCGAACCCGGCGGCCCTGCGGGGGTGTCGAGTTCGAGCACACCCTCCTCGATCGCGATCTGAACAGCCCGGGCAACCAACGGCTTCGTCACCGAAGCCAGCCCGAACCGATGCGCCACATCGCCGTGCTCGGCCAGAACACCGGACGGTCCGACCACGGCCGCGGCGGCATTCGAGACAGGCCAGTCGGCGATCGCGTCGAGAGTAGGCATCCCGCAGGAGCCTAATTCGTCCTCCACGCCGAGACGATCGCGGCTACGTGTCGAGCATCGGTGCCGCAGCACCCGCCGAGCACCCGAACCGCGGGAACCCGATCCTGCAGCGCCGCGTGCTGAGCGCCGAGTTCGCGCGGGTCCCCCTCGTCGAGTTCCGTTGCGTCGTCGAGCTCGGCGTGACTTCTCCGTGAGGAATTCGCACGCAAGCCGACGATCCTCCGCCGCCACGCCCCTTCGTGTGCCAGCGCAGGCATGAAATGTGTCGGGTGTGCGCAGTTGACCATGAAGTAGGCCGCAGCGGAATCTGTCATCGCGTCCACCTGATCGACGGCGTCATGCAGCGACTGTCCCGTCGGAAGCCTGCCGTCGGTCTCGACGGTGAACGAGATGGCCGACGGAACACCTGCCGCGGCAGCCGCTTTCACGATGCCGACCGCCTCCGCGGCATTGGTCATCGTGATCGCGGTGACTTGGTCGGCGGAGGTGTCGGCGAAGGTGCCGACCTGTACCCGGTGATAGTCCTCGGCCTCCTCGGCCGTCATTGCGCTGTCGGAGTCGTAGCCGTCCCCGCGCGGACCGATGCATCCGCTGACGACGGTGGGGATGCCGTCGGCCGCCCCGGTCGCGCGGATCTCCTCAGCGAGGGCGATCGCCGCCCTGTTCGCGTCGTCGA
>Ga0164298_10000406_pt1 | contig 11682 bp, 26 predicted proteins | sample Whisoiple_216_MG_FD_109713 | JGI IMG/M metagenome (GOLD analysis project Ga0164298, IMG submission 109713) | Unamended control soil microbial communities from upstate New York, USA - Whitman soil sample_216_MG | ecosystem: Environmental > Terrestrial > Soil > Agricultural land ... | reverse complement strand
CCGGCACCGGCCGCCGCACCGATGCCCATTCCAGGCGTCCAGGCGGCCCCTGCGGCTGCGCCAGTCCCAGCAGCACCGCAGGCACCGGCTGCGGCTGCGGCAGCCCCAGCGGCCCCGCTGCCGATCCCTGGCGCGGCCCCGACCAATGGCGCGGCGGCAGCTCCAGCCCCGAACGCCCTGGCGTCCCTGAGCGACGAACAGAAAGCCGCCCTCGCCGCCCTCGGGTTCCCGGTGGCCTGATGTCAGACCAGCAGTCAATCCTGGACGGCGCCGATGAGCAGGTCGCCGAATATCACGCATTGCTGACCAATGCTGTCGGCGACGTCCGGGACCTGTTGACCAGACATGAAGAGCTGTGTGTCGTGGTCAACCTGATGAGGCAGTTCATCACACAAGACCCGGAGAAGGTCATCGGTCTGACAGCCGTGGCGCTCATCGAACTGGCCGGAAACGCAAACGACGCACCGAACTGTCGGCACCTCACATGATGACCTATCGGCCGGGGAACTACGCCGAATGGGTCACGGCCAACCCTGAGCTTTATGCGAAGAAACTGCAATACCACCGGGCACGTAGTCGCGCATTGAGGAAGCTCGCACAGAAGTATAAGTCCGAGTTTTACGGTCTATACACAATGGAGCTTAAGGCGATCACGGATGAAGAAGATTAAGGAAAGCGTCTTCATAACGGTCGCATTCGCGGCTGGTGGACCCTGCAAGCCTGACCTGTTCTGGTTTCGGCGTGCCGTCGAATCGGCCTATATGCATGGCTATAAGGCGGGTGTCGGGGAAGCCGCAGAAATGGTCAAGAACTGCCTGGAGGAATCCGATGTATAGGGATGTGCCGGATGTGGAGGTGGAAGGTTACCCGATGCCGCTCGAAATGAATGCCTGGCTGCAACATCTGCGCATCTGCGACCAGTGCAATTACGACAAGCCGTGCCTGGTCTGTGATTCGGGACTAGGACCTGACGAAGGTATCGACCCCATCAGAGACCATTCCTGCAACTGTCCACAAGGGATGGGCGAAGGTTACGCCCTGAGAATGCGACAGAACCGAGAGGACCCACACCTATGAACATCGGCGAAGACACCGAGACCTACGAATTCGAGCCTGTAACCGCCCCGGCCGAAATTCCTGTCGAGGCACCGGCACCGGCCGAAATCCCGACCCCGGCTGAGGCCCCTGTGCAGACACCGGCCGGTGAGCCGGTCCCGGCATGACCAGCCCCTATGGTGGCCAGGATGTCAGCCTGGTGCCCGGCACCTTACGCGGCTATCGGCACTGGCAGCCGACCCAGAGCAACAAACTGGCGTCCCTCACCATGCACTACACGTGGGAGCAGTCCACAGTGGCCGGCGACTGCCTCAGGGCGCAACACGATCCGTGGTTCCCAGGTGCGGGTACCTATGCCCAAGGTGGAGTGGTCAGCCCTAGTGGCTATGTGGGTGAGACCGGCCCTGTATCCAATCCTGACCACAGGGTGCCGGTGCGGCGCTGTACCTGCGGCATCTATGCCAAACATCTGCCTGAGCCCTATGGTGCCGACTCCTATGTGGCCGGTGTCGTCGAAGCCTGGGGCCTGGTCGAACTGGGCTCTGAAGGGTTCAGGTCTGAGAAGGCGCGCATCATCGCCCTCGCCATGCCGCGCATCATCCGCAAAGAGGACTATGCCGAATTCATGCACATCCTCGGCCAGTCCTATGAGGGTGTGAAGTTCTACCCGACGAACGAAGCCATGTATGAGGCATTCCCGCCGGTCGATGTGTCCACATTGGTCCCGGCACCGAAGGATGATGAGCCGGAAATCCTGAAGGAAGTCAGATACATGATGAACCAGGCTTACAGAAGTTGGGGGACGTGAATGTCATGGCGTTCATTACGTCCCTTCGCCGGGGCGATCATATGGTCTGGCAGCCGAAGAAGTCCGCCGCTGTGTTCATCATCGTAACCCGCGTGGCCCGTGACGGGTCCTGGGCAGATCTGCGCATGTTCACCTGGGCTGTTTCCTGGACGCGGCGGATGCCGATGCCGATGCCCAAGGCGAACATCGAATTCCGCAAATGGGATGCGGAAGATCTCGCCAAACAGGCCGACGACGCCTGCAAGCCACAGAGCTTCGGGATTCTGCGTGATGGCTACTCAGCAGCCTGAACCGCTGTTCAACCTCCCGGCCAGCGCACCGCTTCCGAGGGCGGCGTCGCTGGACCGGGGGGGCGAACGTCCACGATGGACACGCTACATGCCGAAACATCGGGTGCCGTGTGACGAGTGCGTGATCCTGCTTCATGAAAACAAAGGGGTCGGTGGATACCCATTGTCGGCCCGCTTCACCCGCTCCGTCACTGGCAAGCCCAGCATGCGGCTATGTCGTGAACACGCCGAACTATGGAAAGCGGAGGACCAGAAGAAGTGAAGATGACCGATGCCGGTTTCCTCGGCGCCACCGCATTCTGTTTCTTCATCTCCCTGATGAGTGCCCTCATGACGAACTGGGATGGCGGAATCACGGGTCACTGGTTCCTGACCGGACTGATTGTCGTCACTATCTGGCTTGTCGTGCGGGCTGTCCAGAACAGGAGACGGACCCGATGAGCAAGTGCGTCCTGGACGTCAAACATCTCTATCTCGCGCTGGAACTGGAGCGGGCCAGGCTCGGCTATTCCTGGCGGCTCATCGCCAGACAGATGGATCTCAGCCCGGACGTCTTCGTTCGAATGAGGCGGGGCCGTCCACCCTCGGCCGACAGTCTGTGCTCCATCCTCTGGTGGCTCAATCACCAGATCGGTGCCTACATCGCGGACAATCCACAGTGGAGGATTCCTCGTGATAGAGAACGGTGACACCTACATCCCGCTATGGGAATGGCTTCAACTCTTCTCTGCCCGTCGCTACATCTGGACAACCGGCACTCATGGGGCCTTAATCGAGCGGCAGCCATGTCCATGTCAGGTCTGTGCTGAACAAAGGTGCAAGAAATGTTGAAGCTGATTATGAGCGGACTGCAAATTGCTCTAGAGATATTCGTGGTCTGGCGGTTCATACAAATCCTCCGACATCCGGTCCGGTCCAGAGTGGACGACAAGATGACCCTTGACGAATATTGGGACTCCGCGCCGACACGCAAGGACGTCAGATCTCTACTTGTCAGACAGCCCTGCACCTGCAAGTCCTGCCGTGACGCGCGGCGCTCCTCATGAGCGGGATCACCGTGGCTGACTGGATTCGTCAGTACGCCGTCTTTCGCTATGAGTATGTGACCAGCAAGTACGGGGCCGTCTATGGGATTCAGCCCTGCCCATGTGCGGCCTGTAGGAAACAGAGAACGCCCTTCACCGAGAAGAGGTAAACACGTGTTCTGGGTAGCCCTCATCATTATGGTCGTCGCCGTCGCCGTCATCCTCGGTTCCGGCCTGGCCGACCGTCCGAGTAAAGCCGTGGCCGGCGGCATGGTGCTGCTGTTCATCAGTGTCGCATTCATGGTCATCGCATCGATAACCACCGTTCCGACGCGTAGCATTGGGATCACCACACAATTCGGCCGACCCTATGGTCACCCCCTGTCCAACGGCGCCCACATGGTGCGGCCCTGGGCCTCTGTCGAGAAGTGCGACGGCACCGTACAGACCTTGGCCTTGACCGATGCGAGGGACCGTGGCACAGACGACCAGGACGCCACCCATGACGACGGGCCACCGATGGCGGTCAGGATCGGAAACCAGACCGTGGCCGGTGTTGCCGTGTCGATGCAGTGGAACATCGCCAATAACGAATCCACTGTGGAGCTGTTCAAGAAGTTCAAAGGCTGCGGCAATATCGAAGACAATCTCATCAAGCGCCAGCTCCAGCACGAACTGAACTTGGCCTATGCCTCATTCGACCCGCTAGGAACGTTGCAGGGTAAGGATTCCAGCGGCCCGACCTCGGACCAGCGGGCACAACAGGCACGGGACCAACTACAGAAAGCCCTCGGTGACGCCATCCATCTTGGCACCTTGACGGTTCCTATCGTCCATTTCGACCACGACACGGAAGGCCGGCTACAGCGGCTCCAGCAGTCCATCGCTGACACCCGGGTTGCCGAACAAGACAAGCAGACGGCCGAGATCCGCCGACAGATCAATGAGCTTGCCGCGAAGAACCCGTCCACCCCGTGCGACCTTCTCGCACAGTTGGCCGCGAAAGGTCAGCTCAACCAGCTACCGACCAACGCTGTCCAATGTGGTGGAACCGGCAGCGCCCCCGTCATCGTGCAGAAATGAGGCGGATGATGGGTTCATTCAATGTTCTGTATGGCTGCAACTGTCCCGTGTGTAGCGACCCACCACAGCCGCCCCCACCGATGGGCGCCCTCGACTACTTCCGAACGGCAGGTCGGCGGAAATGACCCTCGAACAGTATTGGAAGACTTGGGGCCAGGACCGTTCTCGACCTTCCTGTCCATGTCTCGCCTGCATGAGAGGCCGATACACGATTATCACCAGAAGGACGGAGTGGGAATGGCCAGCTTCAGGTTGACCCTCGACCAGTATTGGGAGGCGGTCCGGCCACGTCGTGAAAACTGCATCTGCATCAACTGTTCAGCGTGGAGATATGCCAACAAGTCCAGGATGGAGGAAGAGACGTGGCGGCTACGGTATCGGCCCTGAACCTACCCCAGGCAGAAACGCAGAAGGCGGCGGTTACGGTAAGGGAGCAGACCTGGGCGGTACTCGTGGTGTTGCGCCGGCCGACGTCCTGGCAGAAGGAAGCCCAGATCGTGTACGGCCCGCTGACAACGGCTGAGATGGACATGCTTACCCAGGTCATTCCACCGCCGAACATTCACCACATCATCGCCTATCCACTTCGGACGGTGCCGACACAACTCGCCAACCTGGCCGCCCAGCTCGGGAACAAGCGATGAAATGGTTCATGGCTCCACTGGGGAGCAGCCCGCCGAGGTGTCTTGTCAGGGACGGCAGATTCGTCGACGACTGGTCGGCCACGTGGATTCCTTTGACCCCCACCGAACCTGTCGTCATGTTCTATAAGAATGGCTCGCTGGTACTCAGTTATCTGCCAGAGATCCTGGCGGGCGAATGTGTGATGGTCGGCTGTGAATCTGAGGACCGGACCACGCGCAAGATATTCGACGTTGTTGTGGGCAACTGGAGCGGGGCCGCATTCATCCTCAAAGGATGGACACTGTACCTGGCCGGAATGGTGGCCTGCACGTCGAGCCGGTCAGAGCTGCCGGTCCGCGACTTCTTCTCCCTGGGGAAAGGGGTGAAGGTGTGACACCAGAAGAGACTGCCGCCCCATACAAGGTGATCCTGTCAAAGATTCAGGAAGCCCTCGGCGACAGAACGTCCATAGAGGACCAGGTCGACAATCAGCTCATCTGCCTGGTCGAAGAGGTCGGTGAAGTGGCCAAGGCTTGGCGTCGGGCCACCGGTCGGGCACGAATCTATGACGACTTCGAGCATGTGTGTGAAGAACTGGCCGACGTGATCATCGTCGCGCGACTCACCTTCCTGATACTCGGCGAAAACGAAGACGCCCATATCCAGGAGAAATTGAGGGCCATCGCTGTTCGTGGTGGTCGATGAAGGTACTCGGTTCCAAGACGTTCTGAAACAAATACATATAGGTGGAGGCGGTGGGTCACATGCCAATGCGCGGTCAGATGCATCCTGAATGGGATGAGACTGCGGTGTCCATTGTGGTCACCGAAAGGGTGTCGATGAAATTGACCGGAGCCGACCGGAAAGAAGCGGTCAGACGACTCGACGCCCTCGGTGTGCCAGGCCGACAGACCCTCGATCTGTTGCAATGGTACGCAGACGACACAGGCGTACTCACCCGCTATCGCAAACGTCACGGCCTGCCCCGGCCCCTACACCTCACAGAAGGCTTGTCCCGTACGGCATTGGGGCTGGAAAAGCCTGAGAACACGAAACGTTGGCGTGAAATGCGGCGACAGCGAATCAAGAACGCCCGATCCGCATGACAGCCCTCTATGTTCCTGAACTGGACCCGGACGCCGGGACGATTGACGCTGCCGTGGCCTACATCGCGGCCGGCTGGTACGTGCTGCCCATCGATTCGACCACCAAACATGCCGGCTCTGTGCTCGGGAAAGGATGGCCTGCCAAATCGTCACGCGACCCGAAACAGATCGTCGCCTGGTTCGCCGGCTCGAAAGACGGAATAGCACTCCATGTTGGACGGTCCGGCGCCGTCGTGTTCGATGTGGACGCGCCAGAAGAAATGCCGCTCATCCTGTCAGACAACCTGTTCGCCCTCGACCCGCCGCACCAATCGTCACGTGTTGATGTGGCGGGCCGGGGGCACTACCTTTTCGCCGTACCCCCTGGGCGCAATTTCTCGAACGGGGCCGGCAAGCTGCGCGGCGGATGGGGTGAAGTACGCGGCCGGAATGGCATCATCGTCGTCTTCCCCACGCCCCATTCGAAAGGTGGCCGCTACACCTGGGTAACCACCGGGGTTCTACCCGAACTGCCGAACGATCTCGCCGAACTGCTCCCAGAATCGACGGATGCGGATTCGGCCGCCACAGACACAGAGACGGTTGAATTCCTGGCCGCCCATACCCAGAGCACCAATCCTGAGCTGGTTGACAAGCTATTCGAGAAGATCGATGCGCAATATAAGGAAGGAACGTCACGCCATTCGATTTTCGTTGACGTCACGTCATGGGCTATGCGCGAATCGATGGCTGGGCTCTATCCCGCGATTCCTGTGGCGAATCGGCTTCGTGGTCATTTCGTGGCCTGGATGGGAACGGCGCGCAACGCGTCAGAACGGACCCTTGATGCGTCCCTGGCGACCAGCGAATTCATGGGCATCCTCGCATGGGCGGTAGCACAGGCAAAACAATCCGATGTGGACGATGTTCTGCGCGAGGTGAACGGCCGAATGGCACCGGCCCCGCTCATGGCCACCTTGACCGGTATGACACCGCTGGACGTCATGCAGAACGGGGCACGCCGGCTGGTCACCACAAAGGCGTCAGCGTTCATCCCGAGACGGGCGCGCTGGGGCTGGATCGACCGGATGCCCATGGGCGAGCTGGTGCTCATCCCTGGCCGTGAAGGTGTCGGTAAGAGCCTGTTCCTGGCCTGGTTGGCGGCTCAGCTCACCATGGGCACGCTGCCAGGCGAATTCTTCGGCAGCCCCCGCGACGTGCTCTATGTGGCCTCAGAGGACTCATGGGACTACACGATCACGCCGAGGTTACTGGCGGCCGGCGCGGACCTGGACCGGGTTCACAAGGTGGACGCGACCGAGGCCGGCAATGAAGTCCCGATCATCCTGCCGATGGACTGCAACCTGGTGGCGGACACAGCCATCGAGCTTGGCGCCGTGGCCCTGATGCTGGACCCGATCGTAAGCCTGATCGACGACGCTCTATCGGTCAATCAGGCGCGTGAGCTGAGGCGGGCGCTGGAGCCCTTGAGGCGCGCGGCGGAAAGATCACAAATGATGGTGCCGGCGCTCGCCCACTTCAACAAGTCGACTGACACGGACGTCCTCAGCAAGATCCCTGGCGGCCGGGCATGGGCCGAGGTGTCCCGCGCGGCCATCGGCATCGCAGAGGACAAGGACGCCGGCTGCTATGTCGCGAGCCAGATCAAAAACAACCTGGGCAATGTCAACTTGCCGAACCTGACCTATCAGATCGACGGCGTAATGATCTCTACAGTGGACGGTCCGGCCGCCGTGGGCAAGCTCAGATGGACCGGCGAAACAGAGACCAGCGTCGATGATGTGCTCTCCCGCAAGCCTGACCGTCAAGCTCGGGACACCTCTCAGATGACCAAATCGGTGATCGAATTCATCGAGTCCGAGGGTCGACCAGTGGCGCTGGCTGAGGTTTATGCCCGATTCCCACTGGCCCGACAGGACGCCATCAGGCAGACCTTGAAGCGGTCAGCCGACCGTGGCGACGTCACGAACCCGCTTCGTGGCCACTATGGACCGGCTGACCGAGCGTAATGCCGTGACCAGCGTGAATAGCCGCCGTGACGTGGGGGGGGTCTCCCCCTGAGAGGCGTCACATTGTCACATTCCCTGCTCACACACACTTTAAAAAAAAATAGAAGAGTAACGGGATGTGACTTGTGACGTGACGTAAGGGAGACCCCCCCATCACATCACATTGTCACGAGTGGACGGAGAGTGATGACCGGCAAGTACCTCATCACGACGGTGCCGGCGGCTGGCCGATGTGGACGGTGCCAATCCTGGATCTTGATCGGGGTCAGCGAAGGACTCTGGGCACGCGTAGATCCTTTTCCTCTTGAGCGGCGGTGGGAGATCGTCGCCCTCCTGAGTGGACGATCATGTTTCACCTTGACCGCCCGGACCTTGATCGAACGCGATGGATATCTGCGGCCCGGTCTCGTGCTCGCCGAACATCGATGCGGCCAACGTCTCGGCTACTCGATCACCAAGCCGCCGGCGGCACCGACACCCGAGTACCCGCCGTTCTGATGATCTTCAACTGAATAGGGGGTGAGCCACTTTTCCTGGACTGGAAAGCCGTGTGGACGCTGTGGTGGCAAGAAGGGCGCGAAGTTCGCAGATCTGAAACATTGCGGCAAGTGCGCCATACAGGTTCGAAAGGAAGCGAGAGCGAAGGCCCATGAGTCTGGCGTGATCCGGCGCTATGGTCTCGAACCTGGCGACTATCGCCGGCTCTATGAGGCTCAAGGTCGATGCTGTGCGATCTGTCGACGGGCCACGGGGAAGAGCCGGCGGCTACCCGTTGACCATGATCACAAGACGCTGCTCGTGCGCGGCCTCCTATGTGGACCTTGCAATGACATGCTCGGTCATGCCCGTGATGATCCACAGTTCTTCATCAGGGCGATCACCTATCTGGTCAACCCGCCAGCGAGAGCCGTTCTACGGCCGACCGTGGTCACGCCGGTCCTGGCCGCCGTGGATACCCCGGATCTTGGCTCAGCGGCGATCCTGACGGGCGGTGACTGAGGTGTGGTGCGTGGCCGAGGGTCACTGTGCCGGCCGGATGGACGGTCAACCCGCCTGGAGCCCTGACGGTGCCCAACTGTGCCGGCACTGCCTCGAAAGTGCCCGAATGGACGTGCAAGCCCTGGTCCGCGACTATGCCGATCTTGAAAACGTCATGGCTGACACGGGCGCCGGCCTGGAATGGGTCACCGGCACGCGCGAAGCGTCCATCCCCATCGCCCTGGGCGCTGAGGCCCTACAGCGGGAAATCTGGTACCTCACCACGACCTGGGAAGTGATCATCAGGGACCATTGTGGACTGTCTGAAGTGCCAGAACAGCGGGTACGCGACGGTTGGGCCGTTCAACGCGCCGTCCGCATCATCGCCGTCCGGGTGCCCCAGCTCGCCGCCATCGAGGCCATCAGCGTGTACCTGGACGGGCCGGACAGCGAAAGTCCTGTCGACATGACCGGGGTTCAGGCGATTCTCACCATGCGCCGGCTACATCGCCGGGTCGGCCGCGCCATCGGCCTACGCCACCTGGTTCACTCGATGCCCGGCCAATGCTGGAAATGCGAGGTCGATGGCGGGCTGAGACGTGACGACGGCAGCGAAACGATCTATTGCGCCCTTTGCGGCGCCGTTTCCCCGTGGGAGCTGGAATGACCTCAGACCCGTGGCCTTTCCCTGGTGACGCGCCCTTGGCCAGGGCACGGAGAATCGCCGTCGCCTATCGCGCGCTACTCGAAAAGGCCGATCCTGAGATGTGCGACATGTGGGATCGGCAGTTCGCCAAATGGGGCCAGACCTGGATGCTCATGAAGGTGGTCACCTATGACGTGGATGACTGGTTGGAGCCTGGAGAGGCCGCCGAGGTAGCGATGACCACCACAGCGAACCTCAGACGATTGAGAGCTAGTGGGCGCTTAAAGGGAAAGCTGGGCACTGATGGGAAATGGCGCTACCAGGCTCGTGAGGTATTGCGAGTGATGTCGGCCACAAGAACACGGAAAGGATAGAGCGTAATGGATACGCTGTCCCCAATGGCGGGAGTCTGCCCGAAGCCAGCCTCACCGCAATTCCGCCCAGGAATCGGAGAACGCCAAATGAAAGTTCGTCTCACTGCTGAGCTGTCCGGAACGCGCAACGGCGTCGAATGGGGTCCGGTCGGCTCCCTTGTGGACCTTCCTGATGACGAAGCTCAGGCGATGATCGATGGCGGGTCGGCCGTCAAGTCTGACGAGAAGGACAAGCACCCCGTCACCCCCAAGTCTGTTGAGACCAAGGCGCCGGAAGCGAAGTCCGAGCCAAAGTCCACGCATTTGTCTGAGACCAAGAAGGTATGAAGGTACTCGTTACCGGGGCGGCTGGTTTCATCGGCTGGCATGTTGCCAGTAACCTACTCGAACGTGGCATCGAGGTTGTTGGATTCGATAAGCATCCGACGACACGCCACCCGGGCTACCAGGGTGACATCCTGGACGCTGAGCAGGTCTATAACTCGATGCGCGGCGTCGATGGTGTTATCCATCTGGCCGGCGTACTCGGAACCGGTGAAACGGTCGCCGCCCCGAGGTCCACTGTGGAAGCGAATATCGGCGGCTCGCTGAACGTCTTCGAAGCGGTTCGAGAATGGGACATCCCCTGTTCCTACATCACCGTAGGAAACGGCTGGATGTATAACCCCTATTCGATTTCGAAGACGGCAACCGAATCCCTGGCCTGGATGTATAACAAGGAACATGGGACGAAGATCGCCGTTACCCGCGTGCTGTCGGCCTATGGGCCTCGACAGAAACTCGGACCGGTCAAGAAAATCATCCCCACGTTCATCCATGCCGCGCTCAATGACCGTCCATTGTGCATCTATGGTGACGGCGAACAGGTCTGCGATCTGATTCACGTGGCCGATGTCGCTGACATCCTGGTGCGCGCCCTGGTCGAGCCGCACAACCAGTACGTTTCCCCGCCGTCCAGATCAGAGCCGAATCCGATGCGTTTCGACGCTGGGACGGGTATCGGCTGGACTGTTAATGAGGTCGCCGAAGTTGTGCTCGCTGAAGTCGGTAAGCCGATGGATGACACGACGATCCACTATGTACCGATGCGGCCGGGTGAACCGGAAGGCGCCTTCGTCGTCGGTGACCCCGAGACGTTGACGCCCCTCTATTCGGGTGACGATGCAGAGCTGACCTCATTCGCGACCGGATTGAAAGAAACCTTCGAATGGTATCGGTCGCAGTAATCAGCTCCATCTATGGCCGTCATGATGAGCCGATCCCACAACCCGTGCAGGACATGGCTTGTGACTGGCTGATGGTCTCAGACCGTGAAGACGCGCCGGAACCTTGGACCGTCATTCATGAGCCTAGACCACAGCTTCATCCGCGAATGGCGGCCAAGGTAGCGAAGTGTCGGCCAGACCTATACACCGACGCCGAGGTCACCATCTGGATAGACGGCAACGTACTGGTCGATGCCGACTTCGTGTCCTGGTGTCTGTCCTCATTAGGTAGTGGGGTCCTCGCCCAGCACCACGCGATGGGACGTAACACCATCACAAGTGAGGCGATGATCGCAGCCTCTATGCGGAAGTATCAAGAGCTTCCCATCAATCCACAGACCGACACCTATCTCGCCGAGGGACACCCCGATGACTGGGGTCTCTGGTGGACCGGTCTGATTGTACGGACGAAGGACTG